>PPYF01267392.1_pt1 | contig 54646 bp, 48 predicted proteins | sample 1559871 | NCBI WGS metagenome assembly PPYF01 (sample SAMN08240021, study PRJNA423297) | Human gut metagenome, whole genome shotgun sequencing project.
CCCTACTTATAGAAGTAGGGGCTTCCTGTTCGATTGATCTAACGACCAAAGCAGTGGGCTTTTACCCCACAACAGGCTAACCCCGAGTGCCCCTCGGTTCTTTTTTTATCTGATTTAGCAAAAGTCTTTTGCCTTCATTTAGTATATTTACAGCCGCATTGAGATCTCTGTCATGACTGCTTCCACATTGAGGGCAAATCCATTCACGTATGGATAGAGCTTTGGTTTCCTTGTTCTGATATCCACAGACAGAGCATAACTGAGTGCTTGGATAAAACTTATCTACCTTCACCAGATATTTTCCCTGTCTTTTAAGTTTATAGGAAAGAAATTCTATGAATTTGCCATAGGCAAGATCATGAACAGATTTTCCAAAATTCAGACATTGCGACATAGCTTTCATATTTAAATTTTCTACACATACACAATCATAGGCATTGGCTATCTGCCTTGATTTTTTATGCAGGAAATCTTTTCTGCTGTTAGCTATTTTTTCGTGAACTTTTGCTACTTTTATTCTTTGTTTGGCTCTATTCTTAGAGCCTTTATTCATCAGAGACAGTTTTCTCTGTGCTCTTTTCAGCTTTTTCTCTGACTGTCTATAGATGTGCTCATATTCTCCTTTATTGCCTTCATTATCTATATACAAATCATGCATGGAATAATCCAGGCCAAGAAAACTCTTAGGCTCTTTATTTGTTATTTCCTCTTCATATTCAATAAGAATACTTGCAAAAAATTTACCGCTTCCACTCTCTATTACGGTCACAGCCTTAAGTTTGTAGTCTTCCGGTATTTCTCGATGCTGTTTTACTCTTACCCAACCTGACTTCGGAAGTTTCAACTTCCCTTCCTTAAGTTCTATATTGTTATTTACAAGATTGGTCGTATAAGTTCTTCTGGAATTCTTCTTTGATTTGAATTTTGGAAAACCAGTCTTAGGATTGTGAAAGAAGTTTTTATATGCCGTCTGTAGATTTATTTGAGCATTTGCCAAAGCAAGACTGTCTACTTCTTTGAAATATGGAAATTGCTTCTTGTATTGCGCAGGTGTGTTATTGAGCATTTTTTGAGTTTTCTTGTAATGCTCAATCTTGTCCGCAAGCATTTTATTGTAGATGGAACGTACACAGCCGAAAGTCTTTACAAAAAGCTCTTTTTGTTTGTCGGTTGGATAGATCCTGAAACAATAAGCTGTATGCTGCATACGATCATAGTTTTAACTCAACTGATTATATTTTACAATAAATCAATTTTATTTGCAGTCACTATTGTGAAGCAATCCCTCCGCCTATAGAGGCGATTCTTGATAGGTAAGGTTAAAAATTTCAATATGCAAGAGAACACAAGATCAGAAAACCTATCCCCCGTCGATCCACAGGATGCGAAGGCCCTCAATCAGGCCTGTATGGAGGAGCTTGCCAACTGCAAGGCCTTGGACATAGTCTCCGTCAATGTGGGACAAAATTCCTCGGTCACCGACTACATGATCATCTGCACCGGAACCTCGGGACGCCATGTAAGTGCCATTGCCGACAGACTGCACCGTGATCTTTCAAAACGCGGTATTCACGGCATGCGCATATCAGGAGAGCGCGAAGGCATATGGGCCGTAGTCGATGCCGGATCCGTGATTGCGCACATACTGCAAAGCGAGGCCCGCGATCGCTATCGCCTTGAGGATCTGTACCGCTGCGTGGCCGCAGGTACAGATCCCAGAGAGCTTGCAGAAAACGATCTCTGATCATTAAGACGCACTTTAAAAGGTTTTTGAATTGAAGCTTATAGTCTTAGCCGTGGGCAACAAAATGCCCGCTTGGGTAAATACGGCCGTTTCTGATTATCAAAAGCGTTTTCCCCGCGAAATGCAGTTGCAGTTTAAGGAAATTCCGCCCGTAAAACGCGGAGGATCCGTCTCCGAGGAAAAAGCCAAGGAGCTTGAGGCGGAGCTTATTAAAGACACTCTGCCCAAGCGCGCCCATATCGTGGCTCTTGACGAGCGTGGCAAGCAATACGACTCCGTGGAGCTGTCAAAGCGGATCGGCATCTGGCAGGGGTTGGGATCGGACATTGTGCTGCTGGTGGGAGGTCCCAACGGACTTACCGATGAGCTACGCAATCTTGCCGATGAGCTGTGGTCCCTATCAAGGCTCACCCTGCCTCATCCCTTGGTACGTGTTTTTTTGGCCGAAACTCTATACCGAGGCTACAGCATTTTTGCCAATTTACCCTATCATCGTGCCTAAACGCCCGCAGCCTGCGGGCAGATCCTAGAAAATGGGCGTTGCAATATTCCTGTTGCCTGTTTTGGAGCATCCATGCGCGCGTTCCCGGTGCTTCCGGCAAATAAAAGCCGTAAGCGAATACGCTGAGAATTCATAAGTATTTAAAGCACCTTTTTGATAAAATAACGCCCGTATTCTCTCCCCAAATTAAAAGCGTGCCTACAAAGCTATACAAGTGTCAGCATTTAAACCAGAAATCGTACCCAAAAGAAAAAAAGAAAAGCCCTTGTTCGGTGCCAAGCAGGACAAGCACCGCAACGATCATCACTCCCAAAGCGCAGGCAAACGCGACGGCGATCTTGAAAAAAGGATCTTCAGAAATCGCGTGATCATGTGTATTGGCGTAAGCCTTGTCATGATCGTCTGTCTTTTTACCAATCTTTACTACCTGCAGGTTATTTCATATAACGATTATCAGACACGCTCCAATGAAAACCGTCTTAAGATCGTACCCGTGGTGCCCTCACGCGGGATCATTTACGATCGCAATCATGTGGTGCTGGCGGACAACCGCCCCGTTTACCACCTGGTGCTCTACCCCTCGCGCGATATCAAAACCCTAGATGAGATCACGCGCTTAAATGCGCTTTTGGGACTCAACCTCAGTCAAAAGGAAATAGAAGCCCTCAATCGCGAATCCTTCACGCGAAAAAAATTTTCGGGCATTGAGGTCTCCGACATGCTTTCTGAAAAACAGATCGCACAATTCTCGGTCAACTCTTATCGTTTTCCCAATGTGCAAATCGAGGCCTCGTTAAAACGCTATTATCCCTTTGCCGATATCGCCACCCATGCCGTAGGCTACGTCTCACGTATCAATCAGCGGGACGTGGAGGAACTTACGGCTGCAGGTACCATAGACAATTACGCCGGCTCCAACGAAATAGGCAAGCTCGGTATTGAAAAATACTACGAAAACGAGCTGCACGGCAAAACCGGCTCGCGTGAGGTCGAGGTAAACAGCCACGGACAGGTGATGCGCACCATCAAGCATAACCCGCCCAAGCCCGGCAATGACATCACCTTATCCATCGATATTCGTCTGCAGTATTACATTCAGGAGATCATGGGAGCCCAACGCGGAGCAGTAGTTGCGATCGAGCCTGAAAGCGGCGAGATCCTGGCCATGTATTCAAATCCGTCATACGATCCCAACCTCTTTGTCCGCGGAATAAGATCGCGCGACTACAGCAAGCTTCTTAGCAATCCGGGCCGTCCCCTTATAAATCGCGTCACTCAAGGAGGCTATGCTCCGGCCTCAACCGCCAAGCCCCTCATGTGCATCATGGGACTTGAGGAAGGGCTCGTCACACCTACGGGCTCCTTCTTCGGCGGGCCGTATTTTAAAATTCCCGGATCCACGCACCAGTTTCGCGACTGGCGCGCTTGGGGACACGGCTGGCTCGATCTGTACAGAGCGCTTGAGATCTCCGCCGATACCTACTTCTACGATCTGGCCTTCCGCGCCGGTATAAACCGCATTCATACCTATCTCGATAGGTTCGGCTTCGGAAAAAAAACCGGCATAGATTTATCGGAGGAATCCGTGGGCGTAAATCCCTCGCGTGAATGGAAGCGCTCGCGTTTTCGTCAATCCTGGCAGTTAGGCGATACGGTCCCCATCGGCATAGGTCAGGGCTATTGGACCTCAACGCTGATGCAGCTTGCCAAGGCCCACACCACGCTTGCAAATCGCGGCGAGGTCAAAACGCCGCATCTTTTGCATGAAATCACAACGCCCGCAGCCAAGGAAACTTCAAAGCGCAGCTATGAGGATCCGGCTGATCCCAAGGAGCTTGTACTTAAAGATCCCAATTATTGGGACGTATGCCGTACCGGCATGTATTTGGTGGTCAACGGTCCCGAGGGCACAGGACGCAGAGCCTTTGAGGGAGCTCGCTACAAGGCGGCCGGAAAATCCGGTACCGCTCAGGTGGTGGCCATCAAGCAGGGCGAAAAATACGATGCTGCCCGTCTTAAGATGGAGCATCGCGACAATGCCCTGTTCGTCGCCTTCGCCCCCTTTTTAAAGCCGCGTATTCTGGTAGCGGTCATTTTGGAAAACGCCGGCGGCGGCTCGCGTATGGCGGCCCCTCTCGTACGCAAGATCCTCGATCACTATCTGCTTGATTTATATCCAGGCGGCTATATGGGCGAAAAAGAAATCAAATATGTTAAATTCGGCATGGGCGGAACAGTAGGAGTACAGTAATGATCTTAAATTCCTCTGAAAAGGATACCTTAGCCCGCGTCAATGATCCTCTGTCCAACCGCGGCAATTTCTTCATGCGCTGCCATATCGATCCGCAGCTGCTCTTCGGCCTCATAGCCCTCATGCTTTTGTCGCTGTTCATTTTGTGGTCGGCCTCGGGACAAAACTCCGACATGATGCTGCGTAAATGCATGCATACGTTTTTCTCCGTGGTGATCATGATCGTTCTGGCTCAGGTCCCACCCAAATACTTCATCAAAGTATCAGTATACGCTTACATTCTCGGCATCGTGCTTTTGGTGCTCGTGGAGCTTTTCGGCGATATCTCCAAAGGGGCGCAACGCTGGCTTAATCTCGGAGTAATTCGCGTACAGCCCTCGGAAATTTTTAAGGTGGTGATGCCGCTTACCGTGGCGGCCTTTCTGTCGCGAGCTCCTCTCCCCCCGAGAACACTGCACACCGTGGCGGCCTTTGCGATTTTAGGTGCGCCCACGGCTTTGATCTTGCTGCAGCCTGATTTAGGTACGGCCTGTCTGGTAGCGGTATCGGGACTCATCGCCATCTTTTTGGCAGGCCTTGCCTGGTGGTGGATAGTGCTGGGCATAAGCGGCGCCGCCGCTGCCTTACCCGTGATGTGGAATTTCGTGCTTCACGACTACCAAAAGCAACGCGTCATGACTCTTTTGGATCCCACCTCCGATCCTCTGGGAGCCGGTTACCACATCATTCAGTCGAAGATCGCCATAGGCTCAGGCGGTATGTACGGTAAAGGCTGGCTTCATGGCAGTCAGTCACAGCTTGATTTTCTGCCCGAGCCTCATACCGATTTTATTTTTGCCGTGCTCTCCGAGGAAACCGGTCTCATAGGCTTTACCGTGCTCATGCTTATATACTGCTTCATTTTGTGGCGCTGCGTGATCATAGCCCTGAACGCCGCCGACAATTTCGGACGCATATTGTCGGGAGCCTTTGCCTTTACCTTCATGTTCTATATCTTCGTGAACATAGGTATGGTCTCGGGTATATTGCCGGTGGTGGGAGTTCCGCTGCCCTTCGTAAGCTACGGCGGTACGGCCATGATCACCTTGTCAATAAGCTTCGGGATCATAATGTCCATTCATACCCACGTTAAGGTTTCCATGTTTAAGGACAATATTTCCTCGCGATGATCAATCAGGAAAATATATTGCAAAATTAACAGGACTTTTGTTCAAAGAAGCAAATTAATGTAACCTTAACTTTGTAAAATATAAGACAATTGTGAATATGCAATTTTTAACGTCGTTGCCTTGTGATAAAAGAGCGTATGAAATTGTATAGGCTTTGGAGAAAAAACATGTCGGTAGCAAACAATTGCCGAATATTGCTTAAATCCCTACTGGTGCTTTCACTGGGTGTGCTTGAGGGTTTCGCGCAGGCCGCTCCCGATCTCAAAAACGTTGCGGCCAAAACGGGAGTGAGCGTCGAGGCATTGCAATATGCCGTAAGCTCGGCGCAATATCAACAAAAGATCATCGATGCCATCACCCGCCCCTCGGAGGCCAAGCCTTGGTGGCAATATCGCAGGATCTTCATTACCGACGATCGCATTAAGCAGGGAGTCAAATTCTATCTCGACAACGAGAAAACCTTGCAAAGAGCCCTTGCCCAATACGGCGTTCCTCCCGAAATAGTTTGCGCCATCATAGGCGTGGAAACCTTTTACGGCCGCAACATGGGCAATTGGGCCGTGCTCGATGCCCTCTATACCTTAGGCTTTTTCTACCCCAAGCGCGAGTCCTATTTTTCCGTAGAATTCGGCAATTTTGTCAAGCTGTGCCTGCGTGAGGGCTGGGATCTTCGAGCCGTCAAGGGCTCCTACGCAGGTGCCATGGGCATGGGACAGTTCATGCCCTCCTCCTACCTCAGCTATGCCGTGGACTTTGACGGCAGGGACGGTGAAGATCTTTTCTACTCCAAGGAGGACGCCATCGGATCGGTGGCCAACTACTTCATGGGTCACGGCTGGCAAAAAGGGCGCGGGATCTGCTACGGAGTGCATCTGCACGGTGCCGATGCCGCAAAGCTTGCAGCCAAGGGCTGGGAGCTTACTGCCGGAGCCTTGTATGATGCCGGAGCCACCACCAAGGTTGCCATTCCGCGTAACGAAAAAATACGCCTTTATACCTATGAATTGGAGGGCGGAGGCTTGTCGGCACTGGTAGCGCTTGAAAACTTCCGCTCCATAACCCGTTACAATACCAGTCCGCTTTATGCCCGCGCCGTGTTCGAACTTTCAGAATACATACGCATGGGCTACGTCAAGGCCAAGGCCGGCATGGGGATCACGGTAAATCCTGAAGGTAGGAAGCCCTAAGACATGAAAAAGCTATTGACAGGCGTAGCCTTAATCATTGCCGCAGCCTTGATTTTACAGGGCTGCTCCTCATCCTCAGGCAAATACTCCCGCGTGGGATCTACCGGAGAATACGGTACGGGCCCGGGGCATACCCGCCCCTTTCCGCAAAGCGCTCCCGTCGATCTTAAGGGAGTAAAATCAGTACCCGTGCGCTATGAAAAAACCGACGGACGCGGCTGCAACCGCAATTACACGGTATTGGGCAAGAACTATGAGGTCTGGAACGGAATGGACTCCTACATAGAGGAGGGCACGGCCTCTTGGTACGGTCCGAATTTCCACGGCAAAAAGACCTCCATGGGCGAAACCTACAACCAAAAGGGAATAAGCGCTGCACACAAAAACGTACCTCTGCCCTCTTATCTTAAGGTAACCAACCTCAAAAACGGCAAAAAAATGGTGGTGCGCGTCAACGATCGCGGTCCCTTCGTGGGCGATCGCATCATCGATCTGTCCGAGGGTGCGGCCCGCTATCTGGGAGTGATCGGCCCGGGTACGGCCAAGGTAAGACTTGAATACCTGAACGTAGGACGCAACGGCGAGATCAAGAATGCCGTAAATTCCTCATCCTCCGTGATTACAGGCAACGGAGCATACTCTGGCAAAAGCGGTTCCTCCGTTTCAGGTCCCTCTTACGGTGTGAACGTAGGCTCAAATGTTAACAAGGCACTTGAGAGCTTTGCCTCCTCTGAGGATACCTTCCCCGTAGAGGGCGATCTTACGGCCAAATCGGGATGGGTCAATTCCGACGGCTGGATAAGCTATGACAATGCCAGCGTTAACCGCGCGCAAACTCCAACATCGTCCTCTTCGACAACCAAGGCGTCTGCTACTGCAAATAGTGCGCTAAACTATACCGGCAATACGGGCGCATCATACGGCTACTACGTACAAATGGCCGCCACCTCCGATGAGGCCAAGGCCCGTGAGATCTGCTCGATGATGGCCAAGCGCCTTAAAATCGAGGTTAAGGTACAAAACCAAAACGGCGTCAGCCGCGTATTGGCAGGTCCCTTCAACACGGAAAAGCAGGCCCGCGACATGGCAGCCAAGGCTCGTGCACAGGGAGCCTCCGACAGTTTCATCAAAAAACTTTAAAGCGTGATCGAATATATAAATGAACGACAATTTTGCTAAAAACCTTCTTTTAAAAAAGCTTGCAACAGCCCTGCTGTCCGCAGCCTTAATCAGCCCGCTTACGGTAAATGCTGACGATTCCATCCCCGATCCCTTCGCGGCCATGCGCGGCGGTCAGCAAAGTGCCCCCGTAACGAGTGCGGGAGGAAAGACCGCCGCTCCTGAGGTTCCGGTGGTGATCCCCGCTCCCCCCACCTTCGATGCTCAGTCTTGGGTGTTGCTTGATTATTACTCAGGCCGCATCATCACCGAGCACAACAAGGATGAGAGGATCTGGCCCGCCTCGCTTACCAAGATGATGACTGCCTATGTCATAGGTATGGAGCTTAAGGCCGGCCGTCTTAAGATGGAGGACGAGGTCACCATCCCGGAAAACGCCTGGGCCAAGAACTATTCCGACTCCTCAAAAATGTTCATCGAGGTAGGTAAAACCATCAAGGTCGGTGATTTGCTGCGCGGCATCATCATCCAATCCGGTAACGACGCCTGCGTAGCCATGGCCGTGCATCTTGCCGGCACCGAGGAGGGCTTCGTCAGCGTCATGAACAGCTATGCACAGCGCCTGGGACTTAAGAACACCCATTTTGCCAACGTGCACGGACTTTTTGACGAGATGAACTATTCCACGGCCTACGACATGGCCCTGATGGGCCGCGCCGTGATCCGCGATCTGCCCGACGAATACCCCCTTTACAGTCAAAAGGAATTCTCCTTCAACGGGATCAAGCAGTACAATCGCAACCGTCTGCTGTGGGATAAGAGCCTGGCCGTGGACGGCATTAAAACCGGACATCTGTCGCAGGTAGGCTACAACCTCGTGACCTCCGCCGTGAAGGACAATATGCGCTTGGTAGCATCTGTGATCGGAGCTAAAAGCGAGAAAATGAGAGCGGCTGACAACCGTGCGCTGTTGCTTTACGGCTTCAATTACTTCCAGCTCTACAGCCCCTATAAGGCCGCAACCCCGTTGCTCAAGCGCGCTGTACGCATGGGAGATAAAAACGAGGTACAGCTCGGACTTAAGCAGGATCTTACGCTGGTGATCCCCAAGGGCTCTCAAAGCCGCATGAACGTAAGCTACCGGCTGAAATCCTCACAATTTACCGCTCCTTTGCAAAAGGGCGAGGAGCTGGGCATAATCGACGTCAAGCTGGACGGTCGTCTCTTGGCCAGTGCCCCGCTGATCGCGTTGGAGGACGTTAACGAAGGCGGCTTCTTCTCGCGCATGATCGATCGCATGGTGATGTTCTTTACCGGATCGACAGACGATCAAACGGAGCAGGAATAAGCCTGCAGACTGCAGTTTCCAAAAGATGTCTTGGGATCTGTTAGTTCTCGTGGTCGTTATTTGCATAAATTGAAAGAAGTAAGATCCTCCGGCATATGACGAATACATCATGGACGTTATCTGCTGTCAAAACATAGCTTTGAGCTATTAACAGCAATAGCTCGGTATAGGAAGAATTATTTATGAACGTATTAGATGCAAATCCCGATCAGTTGCGCAAGCTGATTAAATATCCTGCGATCGTGGATTTCAGAGTGATCGTGGATGCCGATTGCAAGGATGCCGTAGAGCAGGTAGCCGCAGCCTGCAGGAGCGTGGAGCCAGACGGGATCATGCCCCTCAAGGAGCCTCCGCGTAAAAGCCGTACCGGCAAATACCTTTCGTACAAGCAGGAGGTGAAGGTTTCCTCCTACGAAAATCTGCACGCCATTTATGCCAAGGTCGGCGCTCTTGACTGCGTAAAGCATATTCTCTGATCTCATGGCCAGATTTAAAGATCGCGATCAGCATTTCTTCAGTCTCGAGATCTCGAGCTTTACCTGGGCGGTGATGTATATTGCCTCCTTGGGAGCGTTGCTGTTCGGCCTGTTTTTGTTGCTGTCACTCTTTCGCATTTCCAGTACGGCCTTTCATTGCTACGGCAATGTCGATCATATCCCCTATCATCGTGTGGGATTGCTGCTCGGTACTTCCCCGCAACAGGCTCCGGGCGTGCCCAATGCTTACTTTACGGCCAGGATCGAGGCCGCAGCCCTTTTGTATAAAAAGCATAAGATAGACTATATTTTAGCCTCGGGCGATAATCGCGCCCTCTCCTACAATGAGCCGCGAGAGATGCGTCGGGCCTTGATCAAGGCTGGAGTCCCTGCCGATCGCATTGTCATGGATTTTGCCGGGATCAGAACCCTCGACAGCATACTGCGCGCCAGAAGCGTATTTATGCTGCAGGATCTTACCGTCATCTCTCAGGGCTTTCATAACGAAAGAGCCCTGTTCATTGCAGAGCATAACGGCCTCAACGCCGACGGCTACAATGCCTCAGAGCCCGACGATACGCTTGCCGTAATGAAGGTTCGTCTGCGCGAGTTCTTTGCCCGCATCAAATGCATCTTGGATGTATACCTGCTTGAAACGGAGCCGCATTTTTACGGAAGCCCCGTCAAAATAGGCAATGCGCAAATGCCTGTCACTCCTTCAAATAAGCCCAGGCATGCCACCTCCAAGCCCAAAGCCATCTCCGACAGTGCAGCTACTCTCAAGCAGGCAGCCGAGAAAGAGCTCGCTCGGCAAAGAGAGCTTGAGCAAAGAGCCGCCGAGGAGGCAAGACTTGCTGCAAAGCATGCCGAAGGTATAAGAGAGCTTGATGAGGCTTACCAGCGAGACGGTGACTTTGCCGATCAAAATGCCATGGCACAATCCGAGCAAATGAGTGACGATGCACAACGTCAGGCCCTGCAGGATGCGGCCGATACCGCCAGAGACTCCATAAGGGAAAGCCCTGAGGATGGGCACAGTTCCTCCCCGCGCGGCTACGGAGATCCCTGGGATAATTGAGGAATTAATGTATGACTGCACAATGAAAGGGGCAAATTTTTTACTCAATGTATTCAATTTAATAAACTTCTTGAACAAACATATTTGAAAACTACAGATTTTTCCTAAAAATAAACAAGGTATTATTCATGGCCCCCAGAAACAAACTCCTGTTTCACGAAATAAATCCTCTCTTTCAAAAATGCTTCATCGCCATGGTGTGCTGCCCCTATCAGCTGTTTCCGGAGATCATCAACGCCATCTTCAGACACTACAAGCTAAGCCGCAGCCAATGTGAGAGTTTATGGGATTATATCGGCGATACCGATCTGCTTTCACATTATGTAAGCATTAGATTCACCAATGACGGCATAGAGGACAGAGGGAGCTTCTATTTTTTTTATGGCGATTACCCTTTTGCAACCGTTAACTTTTATGCAATATTTGAGATCATAAAAGGCTTGAACGGCGACTGCTCGGTGCTGGACGATAAGGAGTTGTGGGCCGACGTAAAAAAAGCCGTACTTAAGAGTAAAAAAGTCGGCATAGACACGTACGAACCCGAAGAGCTGCACTGGTTTTTAAGAAGATTCATTTCCAAGGGCAAAGCCTCCGCCGTACTATGCCCGGCCTCCGTCTCCATTCGTAAAAAGGATAATTATTGCGAGCCGCTCGGCATGGTGGGGGAATTTCTTCCGCTTTTGGAGAGGGCCCTTACGGATGATGAGGACTATCAGTCCTTCTTCACAGGTCTTGGAGAGGAAGCCCAGCGTCTGGTAGTAAGAGAGCATTATTTTTATGAATATTGCCCCGTAAAAGCTGAGCAATCCTTTAAAATCCTTGAATATTTTAAAAATGCAGAGAGTACCGACTTTTATCGGGATCTTAAAGCCTGGGCCCTGATGCAGGATTTCTTTGAAAATGGAAATCTAAAGGATCATATAGATCGCATGCCTGACGGTACCGTCGAATGTCAGATTTTGCAGGCCTTGGATCTTTTCCTAAATAATCAGGCCGCCGAAGCGGTCAAGATCATGCGTAAGGCGCTGTTGCAACAGAAAAAGCAACAGTGGCGCAATGAGCCCACGGAACGCTTTTTCGGCCGCAGCTATGAAAATTGGTTTTACGGATTGTTTTTGTATCACTCCAGCATGGTGCCCGCCAATGAAAAAACCATCAATGCCCTGCTGAAGGATAAAAAGAAAGACTTTTATCGTAATGCCCTTACCACCGTCTTTTGCGCCTTGGCACGGGAAGAGGATCCGGCCAACTATTGCCCGACTTTCATCAACGTTGCCAAACGCGATAAAATCGAATTACCTTGGATCACCTTAGGCTATCAAGTCATACGCTACGGCTTTCATGCTCACTGCCTAAATGATGCGGTCTCCATGACCACCACGGCCGCAAGCCAATGCAGAGCTCAGGGAGCACTGTTCCCCCTCTGGTATCAAACGTTTTTAGCCGTAACCTCACCTAACTCCAACAAGCTTCCCGAGCTTGAAAAATCTCTGCAGATGAAGCCCATCGTGAGCTTCGTCAAAGAAAAGCCCGAGTGGGAGAAGATCCTCGATAAGGTGCTCGAATACGAGCGTCAAAACGCAGGCGAGGTTACCGTAGCAAGCAAAAATGTCAAGAAGGGTGTTGATCGTTACGCCTACTATCTTACCTTCCACGATGAGGATGACATCAAAAACCGCGCCTTTGTCGATCCCTTCATCAGCATTCGCTTCCAGCACAGCCGCGACGGCGGACAAACCTGGGCCAGGGGGCGTGAGATAAAATTAAAGACATTTAAGGAGGAGCCCCTAAAATCTCCATCGCCCGTAGATCAGGCCATGCTTGCGCGAGTAAAGGTGCAATCCTATGTGCATTGGAATCACCGCCTGGTCACCGAATATTATCTCTCGGGAGCCGAAACGGCCTCCGAGCTTATAGGCTGCCCTCATGTTTATGACGAATACGGCGATCCGTTGGAGATTGTAAAGGGAAGCGTACATCTGGCAGTCAAGCCTCAGGCGAAGGGCTATGTCATCTCAACCAATATAGATGATCTGTTGCCCGCCTCAAAAGATCTGAGCTTATCGCCTTGGATCATTGATACTCCCAAGGACGGCAGAGTCACGGTTTATAATTTGACTCCCGATCAGCAAAGGATCATCACTGATCTCAGAAATGCCGGACTCATGCCGCGTGAGGCTGAGAACAAATTAACCGCACTTTTGGAAACCATTTCCTCAAAGATGCCGGTTATGAGCAACCTTTTAAAGGATTCAGACAAGTTCAAAAAGCTCAAGGGCGACTCCCACATCTTGCTGCAGCTTTCACAGCCCTCCTCGGGCGTATTCGAGGCGCAGGCGGTGGTGCGCCCCGCTTCTGGCTCCAAGCTTACCTGCAAGCCAGGATCCGGACAGCAATTCATTGCCACCGTGGTCGATAACGCAAACGTACAGATTGAGCGCGATCTCAAGGCCGAAAAGAAAAATTTCAAGGCCCTCGAGGAGCTGCTCTCCCCGCTGGATGAATGCCGCTACGATGAATACGCCTGGTCTCTTACAACCGAGCCCTGCCTCGATCTGCTCAATTTGGTACGCGACAGCAAGCTCTGCACCGTACAATGGCCCGAAGGCGAAAAATTTAAGATCATAAAGGCGCCGTTGACCTTCTCGAACCTTAATTTGTCCGTGCGTAGCATCGGATCATGGTTTGAGGTCTCAGGTGAGGTAAATATAGATGCCAAGACCAAAATGCAGGTTGAGGATCTCATGCGTCTTATAAGCGAAAGCTCTGGATCTTATATTTCACTTGGCAACAACGAATACATAGCCCTCACCGAGAGCCTCAAAAAACAGCTCTCGCTTATTAACAAAACTGCCTTTAAGGACGGCAAGAAGCTAAAAGTTTCACGCTTTAACTCCGGTGTTTTCGACGATCTTGAGAAAAACGGCAGCTAAATAAAATCCGATCGCCAATATCAGGATCTTAAAAAAAGACTGGACGAGGCCTCCGCCTATACCCCCATGCCACCTAAAAATCTCAATGCCGTACTGCGCGATTATCAGGAGGAAGGCTTTGAATGGATGATGAGGCTGGCCTTTTGGGGAGCCGGCGCCGTCCTGGCAGATGACATGGGGCTTGGCAAAACAGTACAGACCATCAGCGTGCTTTTGGCCAGAGCATCATTAGGTGCCCAGATTGTGGTGGCTCCCGCGGCATTGCTTATCAATTGGAAAAATGAGCTGCAGCGCTTTGCCCCCTCGTTAAAGCCCGTGGTTTTAAATTTCGAGGCGGAACGAGCCGCCGTCATCAAAAAGGCCGCGGCCAATACCGTGCTGCTAGTTACCTACGGTGTGGTCACCGAGGAGATAGAGGAGATCGCCCCCAAACAATTTGCGACTGCCGTCTTTGATGAGGCTCACAACATCAAAAATCACGATACCAAAGCCTTTAAGAGCTGTGTACAGTTAAAGGCCGACTTTAGGATCATGCTGACCGGCACCCCCTTGCAAAACCATCTCACCGAAATATGGTCGCTCTTTGAGATCGCCGTGCCGGGTCTGCTTGGCAGCTTCAACGGCTTCCAGGAACGCTTCGTGTTGCCGGTCGAGCGTGATCACGACGTCAAGCAGCAACGTCTGCTCAAGCGTATTGTCTCACCCTTCATACTCAGACGTACCAAGGCCGATGTTTTAAGTGAGCTTCCTGAAAAGACCGAAATTACCGTTGAGGTTGATCTCTCCGCCGAGGAGAAAGCTTTGTACGAACATTTAAGAGAGCAGGCCGCCGTGTCCTTGGATACGGGCGAGATCAATCCCGTGCAAGCCTTGGCCGCGCTCACCAAGTTGCGTCAGGCCGCCTGCTCGATGGAGCTTATAGATCCCAAGCTCACCCTCACCTCCTCCAAGACCGAGGCCTTTTTGAATTTAGTCGACGAGCTCATTGAGAACAATCACCGTGCTTTGGTTTTCAGTCAGTTCACCTCGCATCTTGCGATCATAAGGCGTGAGCTTGATCGTAAAAATATCCGATATCTCTACTTGGACGGTTCCATGAGTCCCAAGGAGCGCATGAAGCTCGTCGATAAATTTGACGAAAACGACATGCCCTTATTCCTGATAAGTCTCAAGGCCGGAGGTACGGGCTTGAATCTGACGGCCGCCGATTACGTGATCCATATGGATCCGTGGTGGAATCCTGCTATCGAGAATCAAGCAAGCGATCGTGCCTATCGTATTGGTCAGGAAAGACAGGTAACCGTCTACAGACTCATTGCCAAGGGCACGGTGGAGGACAAGATCCTAAAATTGCATTCCACCAAGAAATCCTTAGCCGATGCATTGCTCGAGGGTAGCGAAATGTCCTCAAGACTTGGGCGTGAGGAGATCATGGAATTGTTGGAGCTGGCAAGAAGCTGAGCTCTCACCGAGAATATTCCCGCCCTGCACAGGCGGGATTTTTTTTTGGGATTTATTTAATTTTCGCCGGATCGTAATTGGTGATCACCAATTCCTTGATGGCACCGCGCCCAGTACCCACGGAGTTTATATAACGCTTGGCATCCAAGGTATTGATTTCATATTTCTTATACAAATTAAAGCAGATAAGTGCAGTAGAATTTGACTCCATAAATTTGATCCCGCGAGCATTTAACTGATCGCAATGATGAGCAAGAATACGCTGATCAGAGTCTCCCCAGTTACCTGATTGATAAGAGGTAAAGGAGGAGGTAGCGCTCAAAGGAGCATAGGGAGGATCAAGATACACGAAGCTGTCCTTTGGAATATCCTTTAACACCTCTTCATAGCTTTGACAGCATATTTCCACATTTTTGGTGTTTAAAAATTCGTTTACGGCCTTAAGCGTTTCAACATCGCAGATCTTAGGATTGGTAAATTTACCGAAGGGAGTGTTGAAATAGTTTTTTTTGCTTACACGATAAAGACCGTTAAAGCAGGTCTTAAGCAGATAAATCAGGCGGGCCGCACGCTCTACCCGAGGTCTCATCAGAAAATCTGCCTCATGATCCCAAGCCCTTATTTCCTTAAAAAAATCAAGATCATAGGGCATGTCCTTTAAAATAGCGATCAAATTATCCACGTCGTCGCGAATTACACGATAAGCATTCATCAGCTCGACATTGGAATCATTGATCACGGCGCGGTCGAATTTAAGTGCAAAGAGCATGGCACCGCCGCCTACAAAGGGCTCGACATAGGTTGAAATATGTTCCGGAACAAATTTCATTAATCGCGGCAGACTGCGTCTTTTGCCTCCCACCCATTTTACAAAGGGAGTGACGCAGTTTCTTTTATCGTACTCTTGCATATGACACCGAAAACAAAGCTCTTTTAATAGAAATTAACCACCGAAATCTGGAGCACTGAATTTAATTAGCAACTAAGGCTAAAGCATCAAGGTCAATACCGGATAGTGACTGCTTACTTACGTAAGCTCTGCACAATACAGGCTTCTTTATGTGATTTTACAAACCATAATTATACTTTATGAGGTGTGGCAAACGAAATCCGCACCTGAGGCACAAGACGATTTTCAGTCACAATTTATTTGCCACGCGCCAAATCTTGTTCTAAAATAAGAAACAAGAAAAAGAACATCTATAGTTTTTATTTTAATTACATTGTTTTTTATACAATATTATTATTTAAGATAATAAGCTTGCATACCAATTAATATTTAAGCTTATATAGTCAAATCTCATGGGGAAATGATCTTAATACTTCACGCTTAATGCTTTGCTTAGGTAACAAGTTATGGACATAGACCTCAACAAATTTCATCGCATTTTCGATGCCATCACCGAAAATATCTTCTATAAAGATACCAAGGGGCGCTACATGCTGTGTACGCACGTGTGCAGCATGATAAATGCCAGCGGCGATCCTAACTTCACCATCATCGGCAAAACCGACGCCGATTTCATGCCCGATAAGGAATTGGGCCAAAGATTTTTAGAGGAAGATCTTAAGGTAGTTGCCACCCGCAGCTCCATTAAGTATGTGCAGGAGATGAAATTCGGCGCGGATACCTATTTCTATGAAATAAGCAAGAGCCCTGTCATAGATCACGACGGTGAAGTGATAGGCGTTGTCGGTGTCATCAAGGATATGACCGAGTTCTTCAAAATGCAAAGAGAGCTTGAGGAATACAGCATTACCGACAAGATGACCCAGACCTTCAACCGCACCTTCTTTGAATCCGGCAAATACAAGGAGAATCTGCAATACCCAGTTTGCGTGATCATAGCCGACGTCAACGATCTTAAATATTTCAACGACCATTATGGCCACAAGGAAGGAGATATACTCATCAAAACCGTGGTCAATAATATTGATCGTCAGATGCGCCCTCAGGATCTCATGATCCGCTTAGGTGGTGATGAATTCCTAATTCTCCTGCCAAATTGCACGCTGGAGGAGGGGCATAAGGTTGTCGCCGCAATAAAAGATCGCGAGGCCAATATCAAATTGTGCGGAGTGAATATTTCAACATCATACGGAATTAACACGGCTTTTTCGGAGCCCGAGCTTAATGCAAGCATAGAAAAGGCAGATCGCCTTATATATGATGAGAAGAAACTTTTGAAGAGAAAAGCCTGAGGATGGCTAAAATCCCCAAAAGCTAGATTTACAGATAACAGAACGACCCCTCACGGAGTCGTTTTTAATTTAAACAAAGCTAAAATTACTTACCGGCGGGAACGACGGAGACAGTGATCTCTGCCTTGACATCAGCATGAACCTGAACGGTGATCTCATAATCACCGACGGCACGGATCACACCCTCAGGCAGACGAACCTCGGACTTGTGGATCTCAACACCGGCTGCACAAACAGCCTCGGCGATGTCGCGAGTACCAACTGAACCGAAGAGCTTGCCCTCATCACCAGCCATAGCAGTGATGGTGAAGGTACCGATCTCAGTGAGCTTGTCAGCACGATCCTGTGCTTCCTTGAGCTCGGCTGCGATCTTAGCCTCGAACTGAGCGCGCTCAGCCTCAAACTTCTGAAGATTCTCAGGAGTAGCCAGCACGGCCTTCTTGTTAGGTAACAGGAAGTTACGGGCATAGCCGTTCTTAACCTTAACCTTGTCACCCAAACCGCCTAAACGGCCGATTTTATCTAACAGAATAACTTCCATTTTGACTCTCCTAATTAACGGCCCTGCAGATCAGTGTAAGGCAGAAGAGCCAGATAACGAGCACGCTTGATAGCGGTGGCCAACTGGCGCTGATACTTAGCGCTGGTGCCGGTGATGCGGCTGGGAACGATCTTGCCGGATTCGGTAACGTAGTTCTTCAACAGAGCGACGTCCTTGTAATCGATCTCGGTAATGCCTTCAGCAGCGAAACGATTGAACTTACGACGGTGAAAATAACGAGCCATAATATCCCCCAATTATTCGGCAACTTCAGCAGAAGCTTCTTCTGCAGGAGCGGAAGTCTCAACGCTGTCGGTACGACGGCCGGCATCGTCATGAGGACGGCGGTCTTCGCGAGCCTTCATCATAGGAGACTCCTCGGTAACCTCGCCGTTGGTGCGGAGGATGAGATTACGGATCACAGCGTCATTGTAACGGAAGTTGTTTTCAATGGTGCTGATGGTTTTCTCGGAAGCCTCACAGTTGATCAAAACATAGTGAGCCTTGTGGAGCTTCTCAATGGGGTAAGCCAGCTGGCGACGGCCCCAGTTCTCAAGACGGGTAACCTTGCCGCCGTCTTTTTCGATCTCGGCCTTATAGCGGTCGATCATGTTCTGAACCTGATCGCTCTGATCAGGGTGGATCATGATAACAATTTCGTAGTTACGCATTTAAAATGCTCCTTACGGTAAAAGTCTGGTTGTACAGTCAAACTTCCAGACAAGGATGCAAACACGGTGAACGTGTGACTGAATTGACTGCAGTATTATACAGAAAAAGGCGAATATTTCAATTCTTTTTGAGGTAGGGGATGGATTAGAAGAGAGCGCCGAGATCACCCCGAAAAAGGAAACAACGGCGCCTGCTGAATATTAACCTAAGCGCTGCCTTACCACTTCAAACAAGGTGATACCGGCTGCCACCGATACGTTTAAGGACTCAACGCCATCGGCCATCGGGATCTTGACTATGGAATCGCATTTTTCACGGGTAAGACGACGCATACCGCTGTCCTCGGCTCCCATGATCACCGCACAGGCGGGCGCAAATTTATGCTCATAAATAAGATCCGAGGTCTCTCCCGCAAGTCCCACCACCTCTACGGCATTATCACGCATGAAGTCGAGCACGCGGGCCAAATTGGTAACGGCCACGAAGGGCACCACCTCGGCAGCACCGTCGGCTGTTTTGCGCGCCACCGGAGTCAAAGTGGCCGAGCGATCGCGCGGCACGATCACCGCATCGGCACCGGCAGCCCATGCCGAGCGCATGCAGGCTCCCAGATTGCGAGGATCGGTCACTCCGTCAAGCACGAGATACAGTTGCCTGCTCCCGGCCTTATTTAGGATCATATCCTCGAGATCGTGCTCATTTAAAGGCGGCGTGGCGAGCATCTCGATCACCACTCCCTGATGCACTCCGCCCTCGGTCTTTTCGTCGAGAAAGTGGCTTAAGCAAAACTGAACCTTAACCCCGCATTTGTCCAATCTTTTGACAATATCCGCCACGCGTCGATCCTCGTCACGGCCCTTGGCGATCCAGGCGGAGGTGATCTTCTCTGGAGCAGTGTCCAACGCTGAAAATACTGAATTGACACCGTAAACTATTTCGCGGCTGTTCTTCTTTTTTTGAGTACGCATTTTTATTTCCTTAAATCTCAGCGTTGCTTCTTATTCTTGCGACGGCGTCCCCCGTCGCGCGACGAGAAATCGTTGCGATCCTTTTCCTTGCGACGCGGCATGGAAAAGGGACTCGTAAAATGCATCATGGACGAGAGCTCATTGCCCCATCCGCCTGCAACCTTGGCCCGCTGCACGCTGTCACCTTCTTCGCTAGGACGCGGTTTGGCAATATCCGAGAGCTTTTTAAAAAGCTCCTCCTTATCAACATTGCCGGCATTTTTACGGATCTCAGCCCGCTCCTTGAGTATGCGATCGCGCACCTTGCGGTATTTGGCAACTGATCCGAGCCCTGTGGGCATGAGATCAACCTTGTGCTCCTGCGCGTTCACGGCTGCGATCACCACCTTGATAGGATCGCCTATACGATAGACCTTGCCGCGATCGGAGATCAGAGATTCGGTGCGCTGATCATAATTCATAAAGCCCGGGAAGCTCCCTATATAGATGAGACCGTCCACCAGGAATTTATCAAGGTGCACAAAGATCCCAAAACGGGTGCATCCGGTAATGGTACCGTCTACGGTTTCGCCGATAAAGTTCTCAAGATATACGCAGGCAAGCTCAAAATCCACCTGACGCTCGGCTTCCTCGGCCGCCACCTCACGGGCACTGCATTTTTCTCCGAGCACGGTAAGCTCGGCCTTGGTATAGGCTCTCTGTCCTATGCGTCCCCAGCGTCCCTTATCCTCCTTCTCAAGCAAATGCTTGATCACACGGTGCAGTTGCAGATCGGCATAGCGGCGTATGGGGGAGGTAAAATGCGCATACTTTTCAAGTGCCAAACCGAAGTGTCCTATATTTTCGGGAGTGTATTCGGCCTTGGACATGCTACGCAAAAGCATTTCGCCCAGGACCTTTCCGTCCTTGCGCTTGGCTATGGTTTCAGCAAGCTTGGCATAATCCTTAGGCTTGGGATCGTCCCCGCCCGTAAGTGAAAGACCGAAGCGAGCCAACTGCGGCAACAGCTGTGCAAGCTTTTTCTCCGTAGGCTTGGCATGTACGCGGTAGAGGGTTTGCGATCTCTTTTCGCTTACGAAGGTAGCGGCGGCCACGTTGGCGGCGATCATGCACTCCTCGATAAGCTTGTGGGCATCGTTGCGCTCGACGGGCTCCACTCCGACAATCTCCATATTTTCGTTGAAAACGAAATGCTGCTCCGTGCTTTCGATGGCAATGCCTCCGCGATGCTTCCTATTTTTAAGGAAAGCCTTATAAAGAGCATAAAGCTCCTTGACGTTGTCGATGCAAGCCTCGTGCTCAGGGTATTGAGCCTTGCCCTCGGAGATCATCATCCAAGCCTCGTTGTAGGTAAGGCGGGCATGCGAGCGCATGACGGCCGGATAGAAGCGATAGTTCTCCATGGATCCGTCCTGTGCGATCTTCATTTCGCAACACATACACAGCCTGTCTACCTCGGGATTTAAGGAGCAAATCCCGTTGGAGAGCTTTTCAGGGAGCATGGGGATCACGTAATTAGGGAAATAACAGGAGTTGCAACGATTAACGGCTTCCTTATCCAAAATCGACCCCGGGCGCACATAATAGGAAACGTCGGCTATGGCCACAAACAGTCTCCAGCCGCCCTGCTCGCGACGGCAATAAACGGCATCGTCAAAGTCGCGTGCGTCTTCACCGTCAATGGTCATAAGCGGCACGTTACGTATGTCGTCGCGTCCGCGCCAATCATCGGGAGATACTGTATCGGGTATGTGAGCCAAAGCCTTGGGCATATTGTCAGGCCAGGTAGATGGAATATCATTCATGAGCACGGCCATGACGATGATATTGTTTAAATTGCCCAGATCCTTAACCACCTCTCGAGTTTTAACCAAGCATCGCTTAGAACCGCGCGAAACAATCTCGGCTATGACCACGTCTCCCGATTTGGCTTCTCCCAAATCGGCCTTGCTTTCAAACTCGAAGATCTGCTTTTCAAGGCAGTGCTCCTCGGGCATGATCGTGGCGACGCGTCCTTCCTTGGAAAGCATCATCACGCGTCCTAACACGCAAATACGGGTTTTAACCAATTTGTCCACATATGCACAGTCACCGACGGCCGTAAATTCGACCTCGTCACCAGGCAGGATCACAATTGAGCTTTTAAGTCTGAGCTCGTCTCCGTTCTCCGTATAAACATAATTCACATAGCGCTTGCTACGCTCCTCGGCCAAGAAATCGGGGGCCTCTCGGGCCGAGATCTTGGAGGTACCGCTTATGATCTGCGAGGGATGAGCATAGATCTCAAAGCCCGGCATCTTGACCAAAGCTCCGTCCTCAACCAATTCTCGGAGGACGTTTTTATAGGTCTCGGCATTTACCTGACTTAAATTGCCGCTGTAGCCCTCACGCCCCAAAAGTCCTGAGGCCAATCCGAGTCCCGATACCGACCCCAGATCCGGATGATAACGTACACAAACCTGAAACAAGGCGCTTTTAAAATCCTCAAGCGGATCACCCTTGGGAGCATTGGCAAGATTTTCTCTTACCTGCTTTTTAACCGCGGGCTTTTTCTTAGCCTGGGCTTTAATATTGACCTTGTCGTCTGTCACTGCGCCAGCATCGGCATCGCTCTTTTTCTTTATAGGATTCAGCTTATCGATTAATTTAATGATCTTATTCACAGAAATTTTTCCAAAATATCATTGAGCATCCTTTTTCCAAGATGCGTCAGTTCATACGATTGTTCACTAAAACGTAAAAGACCTTCGGCGGCGGCCTCCTCCAAACGCCCCTTAATATGCTCAAAGGGCAAGCCTGTCGTCAAAAAAAATTCGTCGATCTTAATTTTTTCAAAAAGACGCAGACGGTTTAACACAAATTCAAACGGCAACTCGGAGGGGAGGACCTCGTACCAGCTTCCGTAATTTCCGTTCATATATTCATCGGGGGTTTCGGGACAGGATCGTCTGATCGTCTTTCCCTCGTGAAATATCTTGCCACAACCGCCGGCTCCTATACCCAAATAATCGTTAAAAAGCCAATAATTGCGATTATGTACACATTTTAATCCCTTTAGGGCAAAGGCCGAAACCTCATAACGCTCATAGCCCTGCGAGGTTAGGTACCCAAAGCCCCGTTCCTCCTCGTCAGATAAGATCTCCTCATCGGGTCTGTGCGGAGGGCGACGTCCGAAGGCCGTCCCCTCCTCTATGGTAAGCTCGTACCAGGAAATATGAGTAGCCCCGAGGGCACATGCCGTTTGCAGATCGCAAACAGCCTCGGCGATCCCCTGATCAGGCAGGGCATGCATTAAATCGACGTTAACGTTCTCAAAGCCTGCCTCGAATGCAGCTTTCACGGCCGCACACGCCGCCTTGCCGTCGTGAATGCGACCGATGGCCTTCAAACTTCGATCGTTAAAGCTTTGCACGCCTATGCTCAGACGATTAAGCCCAGCCCCGAGATACTCAGACAGACCATCACGGCTTACGGTACCCGGATTGGCCTCCATGGATATTTCACAGTCTGTAGCAAGATCTGGCCTTATAAAGGCAAGAAAATCCGCCATATATTCCGGAGGACAGAGGGAGGGCGTTCCTCCTCCGAAGTACACGCTTACAATTTTTCTGCCGTAAAGCTTCTCCCTGTTTTGCACATAATCTTTTTTTAAGGCGGCAAAATACTTTTGATCCCTAAGAGCATCGCGTCCCTTGGCAAAGGAGCTGAAATCACAATAAGGGCATTTTCTTATGCACCACGGATAATGCACGTATAGAGAAACGCTCAAGGGCGCGACGCCATAGTCTTTGGTAGTATTCACTTGCTTGCAAGCTCGGCCAAAAGCTTTTGTAAGGCACAACCGCGATGGGATATAAGGTTTTTAACCTGGGCCGGAAGCTGGGCGGCCGTGCAGTTACGACCAGTAACTAAAAACAGCGGATCATATCCGAAGCCCTCATGACCACGCGCCTTCAGGGCTATACTCCCCTCCCATGAGGCCGTGACCAGAAGGGGCACCGGATCCTCGGGGAAGCGCACGAGACACAGGGCACACCAATAACGGGCGCTGCGATCCTCTGGTTTCACGTTTTCCAAAAGCCTAAGTAGCTTTTGATTATTGGCCTCATCGTCACCGTGAGCCCCTGCAAATCTTGCCGAAAAAATACCGGGAGCTCCGTTTAAAGCGTCAACACATAAGCCCGAATCGTCTGCCAAGGCCGGCAATCCCGTCTGCTCAGATGCCGCACGGGCCTTGATCAAAGCATTTTCAACAAAGCTTTTCCCGTTCTCGGGAGGCTCGACCACTCCCAGATCCTTTTGCATCACAATTTCATAATTAAGTGGGGAGAGCAGTGCGGAAAATTCACGCACCTTACCGGCGTTGCCGGTGGCCAATACCAATTTTTTAGCTTTATTATTATCCATATGAATTTACAAATTTTTATTTAGGGTTGAAGCAGACGCTGATAGCCGTTACGTCCCGTCAGTTTGTGGACGGCATCCGCAGCAGCCGTACTCAAAACCTCTTCTCCTGAAAGGTGTACGAAATTAAAATCCACCAATTCCTCGGCAATGGTACGTTTTTTAATGGCAAAAGCCACCAATTGCGCCAAATGATCCGCATCGTGAGAGCAGATCTCAGCCCCCATCACCTGATGGGTTCTTTTATCGCAATAAAGGCCTATACAGCCGCCCTCGTGAGCTCCGCCCGAACCCAAGGTGTTGCCGAAGCTTGCATGTGCCGCCACAAACTGCCCACCGGTGGTTCTGGCCCAAAGCTTCATTTCCTCAAAACCGCGCCCCACAACTGCGAGCACGGGATCGGTATAGCAAATCTCTATATTAACGGTTTCGGGCATGGCCATCATATGGTGAGGACTGGCCGCATTCATACCTGCATAACGACCCTCGGCCTCGGCCATGGCCGTGGACGTACTGCCCCTTACACTGCCTGCGGCAAAGATATGCTTAAGCGAGGTCTGCATGGTGTTGGGTTCGGTTTTGATATATCCCTCGCGTGTTAATTTCACACCTATATGTTGCAAATTAAGACCCGCAACGTTGGGTATACGTGCCGAGGCCGCTATTACCTCGGCAGTATGCAGATAATTTTCGTATTTGCCGCCGTCTATATAGTAAATTGAATAGCCCTCGCCGCGCGGCTCGATGGCGGTAATAAACGAATCCACTGCCAAGGAAAAACGTGACGACAGCTGGTTCAAGGCCGCAGACAGCACCTCCTCGTCGGATAAACGCCACAGCATGCGCTGTCCGAAGACGGTAACGTCCACTCCGAGATAGGACAGGGCCTGTCCCAATTGCAGTCCCACCGAGCTGCTTCCGAACACGGCGGCGGATCCCGGCAGTCTGTCCTGCTCGTAAAACTCATTGGTGGTAATGATATTTTTAAGCTGCGATTGCTCGTAGGTAACCAGAGGCTCGGTGCCCGTGGCAATCACCGCCGTTTTAAAACGCACGCGGCTGTGATCTCCCACCGTCAGGGTATGAGGATCCTCAAATGAAACCATACCGTGCAAACGCTTTTCCTCGGGAATGCGGTACAGAAAGGACAAAACCGAGGAGGTGGCCTTGGATCGCATGGCACGAAGATTAGGCAAAACCCCGTCCGTACTCACCTCTGCATTTTGTATTTGCAGACCGTGCAGATGGAAAGATTTTAAGGCACGCACCGTCATGGCCGAGGACATAAGATAGGATGCGGGCAACTCACCCGATCGCTGGGCCGTAGTACCCAAACGTCCGCCGTCTATCAAAACGCAATCGGCTCCGCCATCACTGGCAGCTCTGTAGGCTTCAAGCCCGGCCGTCCCGCCGCCTACCACAGCCGTATCGCACAAAATTTCTCGTATGCTCATGTGATCATGATACAAAACCTTAGGACTAAGTTGTCAAAAAAATAGAAAGTTACTGTTAAGATGCATTGGTATATCTAAGCAAGGGGCTTTAAAATGAATTTTCCCAATCTTGAAAAATACCGCGGCTTTATATTTGATCTTGACGGAACCCTGATCGACTCCATGCCGCATCACATACGAGCCTGGATTGCCGTCGGCGCAGAGCACGGCTTTAAAGTTAATCCCGACGACATCTACGCATGGGGAGGCATTTCATCGCTCGACGTGGTAGATCGACTTAAAAAGCAAGGATGTAATGCAGGAGATCCGGACGCATTCGTCGCGCGAAAGGTTGCGCTCTACCGTGAACACATAAACAAGGTGAAACTGTTTCAAAATGTATTTTCGATCATGAAGGGAGCGCATGAAAGAGGCTGTAAGTGCGCAATTGCCAGCGGAACACAGCGCAAAAACGCCATTGATACCATAGCCATTCACGATCTTAAAGCTTACGTGGACGCTCTGGTAACCGCCGAGGACGTAAGAAAGCACAAGCCAGATCCAGAAACCTTTTTAAAGGCGGCCAACCAGCTTGAGCTCCCTCCCGAGGAATGCGTGGTTTTTGAGGACGGCAGGCTCGGCATTGAGGCCGCTATTGCAGGTGGCTTTGACTGTGTGGAGGTAAAAAACGATACATTCGTACATATGTATATGGCACAAAAACTTTAAACACCACGTACAGCACTTTCGCGCGCAATTAAGCGCGCGAATTTAGCTCAGCCTGCGCTCTCCCCGCTTGTGTTTCTTTGCTGAGCAAAAGCAGGCCGCTTGAGAGTCAAAGTCGAGATCTTATCCTTATAGATAAGTTGCTGATGTCCCTTAATATCAGTAATGCCTACCGTATATTGATCAAAGGAGCTTATCACTCCTTCGAATTTAACGCCGGTGATCAGAAAAACGCATACCGGCACGGCATTATCCACTAAAAACTTAAGAGCTCCGTTTTGACCGCCGTTCTTTGCAAAAGCCGAAGAAAAAAGCCTGGCAGTTGAATCTCGCCCGCCGTCATTCTTATTGTTATAAGGCATAAAACCCCGAGTTATCTTGTTATAAGCTTGCTATACATGTTAGCACGATTAATTATACTGAGGTTAATTGTGCTCTAATTAGGTTAGACCCAGACAAAATATTTGTTAAAGCATGACGCAAAACATGTTTTATTTTCAGGGAAGTGGTGCCCAGAGACGGAATCGAACCGCCGACACGGGGATTTTCAATCCCCTGCTCTACCGACTGAGCTATCTGGGCTTTAAGATATGGATTTTTGATGGTGCCCAGAGACGGAATCGAACCGCCGACACGGGGATTTTCAATCCCCTGCTCTACCGACTGAGCTATCTGGGCAACGGCGCTTATTAAACCATTACCTGCTTGTAGTGTCAAGTTTTTTATAAAAAAAAATCCCGCAACATGCGGGATCTTTAAATTTAAGGCCTTAACTTACATATTTGCCGTGGCAATTTTTAAATTTCTTCCCTGATCCGCAGGGGCATGGATCGTTGCGACCTATATGCATACCGGCATAAAGCTTGGCCTGCTCGCGCATCTTCTCTTCGTCCTCAGCCTGAGCATCGCTTGCAGCCTTCTGCTCCGCCTCTGCCTTCTCCTGCTCGGGATCACGCAGACGTACCTGCACGCGGCACAAAAGCGACACCACCTGGAACTTTAGATTCTCAAGCATTTCGCTAAAGAGGTTGAAGGAGGCAATCTTATATTCGCTCTTGGGGTTCTTCTGAGCATAGCCCTGCAAGCCAATGCCCTGACGCATATAATCCATGGCTGCCAAGTGTTCCTTCCAAAGATTATCTATGCACTGCAACATAATACTCTTTTCAAGGTTCTTGCGATTTTCCTCGCCTATGAGCTCGCACTTCTTGGCATAAGCCGCCTTGGCCTCAGCTACGATCTTCTCACGGATATCGCTTTCGACGAGCTTATCATTTTCCTTCATCCATTCGCGCACGGGGCAGGAAATGAGGAAGTTTCCGAGCAGACGCTGCTCAAGCTCCTCAAGCTTCCAGCTTTCGGACAAAGAATTGGGCTCAATGTACTTGTCTATGACTCCGTTTATGACATCGGAGAAGATGTTATCCACGGTTTCATGTATATCCTCACCGTCTAAAAGCGCATTACGCTCCTCGTAGATGACCTTACGCTGCTGATTGGCAACATCATCATACTCAAGCAAGCTCTTACGTATGTCGAAGTTACGGGTTTCAACCTTGCGCTGTGCCGACTCGATGGCACGGGTGATGAATTTATGCTCAAGCGGCTGACCGTCATCCATGCCCATGCGCTTCATGAAGTTCTTCAGCTTTTCAGATCCGAAAAGCTTCATAAGATTGTCATCCATGGACAGATAGAAGCGGGAGGAGCCCGGATCGCCCTGACGACCGGCACGACCGCGCAACTGATTGTCGATACGTCTTGATTCATGACGCTCGGAGCCTATAATGTGCAGACCGCCGGATTTCACGACGGCATCGTGACGCTCGGCCCACTCCTTCTTAACGCGCTCCACATCCTCGGCAGAGGGATCCTCGCCCAAGGCTGCGATATCGGCCTGCAAATTGCCGCCCAAGACGATATCGGTACCGCGGCCTGCCATGTTAGTGGCGATGGTTACGGTGCCGGGGCGTCCGGCCTGAGCTACGATATGCGCTTCCATTTCATGGAATTTTGCATTTAAAACCTGATGAGGGATCTTGAGATCATCCAAAAGCTTGGAGAGTTTCTCGGAATTTTCGATCGAAATGGTGCCGACCAAAACGGGACGGCCGGCGGCCACGGTCTTTTTTATATCCTCGATGATAGCTCTATATTTCTGATCCTCGGTAAGGTAAATAAGATCGGGCAGATCCTTTCTGATCATGGGCTTGTTGGTAGGCAATACCACGGTTCTCAGGCCGTAAATCTGCTGGAACTCATAGGCCTCGGTATCGGCAGTACCGGTCATACCGGCAAGTTTCTGATACATACGGAAGTAATTTTGGAAGGTGATCGAGGCGAGGGTCTGATTCTCGGCACGAACCTCACAGCCCTCCTTGGCCTCGATGGCCTGATGCAGGCCGTCGGACCAACGGCGTCCCTGCATTTTACGACCGGTATGCTCATCGATAATGACGATCTGACCGTTGTCAACAACATAGTCCACATCGCGCTTGAACAGAGTACGGGCGCGCAACGCCGCCATTACGTGATGCAACAGTACTATATGACTTGAGGAGAAGAGCTTGTCCCCCTCAGGCATAAGTCCGGCGCTGATCAACAGCTTCTCGATCTTGATCTGACCGCGCTCGGTAAGGTATGCCTGTCTTAATTTAAGATCGAGAGTATAGTCTCCCTCTCCGGTGTAATCCTCGGTATCTTCCTTTTCCTGATATACGAGATTGGGAATAAGCTTATCCACCGCATAATAAAGCTTTGAATCGTTCTCGGAGGCTCCTGAAATGATGAGCGGAGTTCTGGCCTCATCGATGAGCACGGAGTCGACCTCGTCCACCAAGGCATAGTGCAGCTTTCTTTGTACGCGTTGCTCGGCCGTATAAGCCATATTGTCGCGCAGATAATCAAAGCCGAACTCATTGTTGGTACCGTAGGTTACGTCGCAGGCATAGGCGGCGCGTTTTTCCTCGGGACTCATGCCGGGCACATTCACTCCCACGGTCATACCGAAGAAAGAATAGAATGGACGCGACCAATCGCAGTCACGACGGGCCAAATAATCATTGACGGTAACGACGTGTACGCCCTCACCCGATAAAGCGTTCAGATAGCAGGGCAACAAGGCGGTAAGGGTTTTACCCTCACCTGTTTTCATTTCGGCGATTTGATTGGCATTTAATACCATCCCGCCCATAAGCTGTACGTCGAAGGGACGCAGACCCAGGGATCTCTTGGCGACCTCGCGGGCGGCAGCGAAAACCTCGGGAAGAATATCGTCGACGGTCTTGCCGTTTTTAAGCTCGGTTCTAAAATCCTCGGTGATCTTTTTGAAATCCTCATCCCGCAGAGCCTGGTACTTAGGCTCGAGGGCATTGATGGTTTTGACAGTTTTTTTGAGTTTTTTGACTATGCGCTCATTGCTACTGCCGATGACTTTGGTGACTAAGGTTGTGATGAACATATTTTTAATTAAAGTTGCAATTTACGTATTTCCGGCCACTTTTGCATTAACACATTAAAGCGTATTTAACTCAAGATCCCGCCGGATTTTTTTCATTCCCTTATAATAGCTTAATTTCACGGTACTTGTTACAAATTGAAGGATAAGGCTCTCTCGCACTGTGATAAAGTCAAAAAAATTGCAAACGTTTTGATAGGCACACGTGAATATTGCGGTGAAGCCGGACTGATTCGTCAAAGAAGTGGATAAGATGTAGCCTGAATCGGTTGCAGCAGACATAAAAAAAGCACCTTGCTCTAAGGTGCCTTAATTATTTACTGGAGCGGGAAACGAGGTTCGAACTCGCGACCCTAACCATGGCAAGGTTATGCTCTACCAACTGAGCTATTCCCGCAATCAGTGAGTGCCATTATAGTGACTTTCTAAAGTTTTGCAAGTGCTTTTTCACTTTTTTTATACAATTCTGACCTAAATTATAAAATTAGTTTTAAAATCAGTTAAAAAGCTACTATTTCATAGGGAACTCCGATCATTATTATTACCGAGATTATGACGATGGAATTGAGAATTTCGTCCTCAGCAACTTGTTAACCATTTTGCGACAAATTAGGATACAATCAAATCGCTTGCTGACAAACATACAACGCAGGTATAAAAATTTTGTCAGCAATACTATCGTCTGAGGCAACGGATCTTCAAAATATGTATCACAGGAAGACATCCTGACGGACGTTGAGGAACTCAAAAAAAATGTTCGTACAAATAAAAAAAGCCGGCGGGGCTGAATATATATATGTTATTGAAACATGCCGCAACAACGGTGTCGTTTCCCATCGCACCGTAAAAAAATTGGGACGGCTCGACAGGTTTTTAGAGAAGGATCCGGAGGCTCTCGAGAAATTACGCGAGGAGGTTCGCCGTAATTCCAACGAATTGAGAAGCTTTTCAACCGCAGGTGCCGTCGCTCAATTGCAATCCGTTGCCGTCAGACGTTACTCTGAGGAATTACAGGACGGAATGCCCACCCTTAATTACTCATCCTTTGTTTTAAAAAGTGTTTGGAACGGTTGTCTCAAGCTTGATTACCGTTTTCAATATTTGCAAAGCCATTACTACAGCCATTTAAAAAACAGCCTCAATCAGCAATTTTTCGAAATGGTACTCGGAGACATTTTGAAATTTGAAAACACCGGGCTTATGTTCGGGATCGAAACTGCCATCATGTCGAGCAACTTCAATCCCGAGGATTCTTACAAAGAAAGTATTCAAGCTTGTTTCGTCCGCTGTCGTCACCGTGCTTAAGAAAAAAGTTGTCGATGCGGGCATAAATGCAGACTTTAATGAAATTCAAAACTCCCTGCGCCGTGCAGTGTTGCTCGTAAACTACCAGGTAGGTACCGATGCACCTATACTTTATATTAAGGCCAACAACGGACACTATGTGCGTACCATGAACAGCATCATGAAGGCCCTGGGGCTCTCACCTCTTTTGAATATTCAGGACAAAATCGAGCTGTCAAGACGACTTAGGACCAAATTTACAAGCGACGACCAAATAATCCCGCGCACCATGTACGAAAGACTTATTAACATTCATTGATATTTGCTGTCGTGATCGACTGTTTTCCCTGATACAATCAAGAGTGGTATTTTAAAGATTAAATAGGTAAGAACATGTCATTTGTAAACACCGCCCTCAAAGTCTTTGATCATCTGATGCCGTTTTCGACTCTGACCATGCTCATGGGCAAACTGGCAAATGCACAGATGGGTTCCTTTACGCAATTTTTGATAAAGGACTTCATCAAGGCCTACAAAATCAATATGGAGGAGTGTGCCGTCACCGATCTTTCCTCCTATAAAACCTTCAATGAATTTTTTATAAGACGCCTGCGTGAGGACGTACGTCCCATTTCCGATAAATGCTATGCCGTATCCCCCGTGGACGGTAGCGTGGGAGCATGCGGCAACGTAAGCGCCGGTCGTCTCATTCAGGCCAAGGGCATAGACTATTCCCTAAAGGCCCTTTTAGGCGGCGACGTCAAGGATTGCGCCCCTTTTGAAAACGGGGTGTTCTCAACCTTATATTTATCCCCCGCCAACTATCACCGCGTTCACATGCCCGTTGATGCCACCTTGGTGAAGACTATACACATCCCGGGACGCCACTTTCCCGTCGGTCGTCGCAATACCTCACATTTGGAGGATCTGTATACCTCAAATGAAAGACTGGTGTGTATATTTGAAAACCGCTACGGTCCTTTCTGTTTAATCTTCGTAGGAGCGGCCATAGTAGGCTCCATTCACACCGAATGGGCCGGCACCTTAACAAGACGCAAGGGGATCGAGATCAAATACTTTGAGCCCGATCAATATACCTTCGCCAAGGGAGATGAAATAGGATATTTCTGCTTCGGTTCAACCGTCATCTGTATGTGGCCCGAAAATACCGCCGAGCTCACTGAAAATATTGTTCAAAATTCTCCCATCAAGCTCGGAGAACCCCTGGGGCGTTGAGCCTGAAATTATTCCAACATACTGGACGGCTTGTCAAAAATGCGGCGAGCCGCACAAGATTTGTTCTCAGACATAGGGTCACATAAAAAATGTGACCTTATTTCATATATAATTAGCACGATTTTTTGCTTGCTGTCTGAATATGCCCGGTCAGAACACAGCCGTCGTATATTCGGATTCTTAGGAGATTCACGTGGAAAAATATCAATATGATGTTGCGATCGTGGGTGCCGGCGGAGCCGGTCTTCGCGCTGCCATTGCAGTTGCGCAGGCTGATCCCAAGCTTCGCGTTGCGCTCATTTCCAAGGTTTACCCGATGCGCTCACATACTGTCGCCGCAGAAGGCGGTGCAGCCGGTGTAGTTCGCGAGGACGATTCGCTGCAGAAGCACTTTGAGGATACCGTCGCCGGCGGCGATTGGCTGTGCGAACAGGACGTTGTCGAGTACTTTGTCAAACACACCACTCAGGAGCTGTATCAGCTTGAGCACTGGGGCTGCCCTTGGTCACGTAAGCCCAACGGCGACGTAAACGTTCGTCGTTTCGGCGGTATGAAAGTGCCCCGCACCTGGTTCGCAGCCGACAAGTCCGGCTTCCACATGCTGCACACCCTGTTCCAGACCTCCGTTTCCTTCCCCTCCATCGAGCGCTTCGATGAGCATTTTGTGCTCGATCTCTTGGTTGAAGACGGTGTCTGCCGCGGCGTCGTTTGCTACGATCTCCAAAACGGTATCTTCCGTCAGATCAATGCTAAGGCCGTGTTCCTTGCAACCGGCGGTGCAGGTCGTTGCTACCTCTTCAATACCAACGGCGGTATCGTTACCGGTGACGGCCAGGCTTTGGCTTATCGTCACGGCGTACCTCTGCGCGATATGGAGTTCGTTCAGTACCATCCTACCGGTCTGCTCGGTTGCGGTCTGCTTATGACCGAGGGCTGCCGCGGTGAAGGTGGCGTGCTCTATAACAAGGATCACTACCGCTATCTGCAGGACTACGGTTTGGGCCCCGAGACCCCCGTAGGACAGCCTAAGAACAAATACATGGAATTGGGTCCCCGCGACCGTCTGTCCCAGGCCTTCTGGAACGAGTCCAAGAAGGGTCGTACCATTAAGTATCCTCTGGGCGAAGCCGTGTTGCTCGACCTCACTCATTTGGGTGAGAAATATCTCCACGAACGTCTCCCTCTCATCTGCGAGCTGGCTGAGACCTACTCCGGTGTTGATCCGGTCAAGGCTCCCGTACCCGTACGTCCGGTCGTCCACTACACCATGGGCGGTATCGAGACCGACGGCAGGACCGCAACTCCTATGGAAGGCCTCTATGCCGCCGGCGAGTGCGCTTCTGTCGGTATCCACGGTGCCAACCGCTTGGGTTCCAACTCCTTGGTTGAAACTGTCGTGTTCGGTAAAGCAGGCGGTGACGCCATGGCCGAGCGTGCTCATGCCGTCAAGGACTACGACTCCGCAGAGTTGGCCCGTCAGGCCGAGGCTGCCGAGAAGCGTGCCTTGTCGCTGTTCGACATCCAGGGCACCGAATCTCAGGGCAAGATCCGCCACGAAATGGGCGAATCCATGGAAAACGGCGTCGGTATCTATCGTGAAGAAGAATCCATGGCCGCTACCATCACCAAGCTCAAGGAGCTCAAGGAGCGTTACAAGAACATCGGCATCACCGATCGCGGTCGCGTATTCAATACCGAATGGATGAACCTCATCGAGCTGGGTTACACCCTCGACGTTGCTCAAACCATGGTATATTCCGCCATCAACCGTAAAGAGTCCCGCGGCTCCCACCAGCGTCTGGACGGTCCTAACGGTGCCTACAAGGAGCGTGATGACGTCAACTTCCTCAAGCACTCCTTGGCTTTCATGAACAAGGAAACCGGCGAGCCCGAGATCAAGCTTCAGGACGTTAAGATCACCACCTTCCAGCCCGCCAAGCGCGTCTACGGCGCCGAAGCCGAGCAGGCCGAAGCCGCAAGAAAGGCTAAAGCACAGGAGACCAAGTAAGAAATGGCTGAGAACGAAATCAAAAATATGAAGATCACCGTGCTCCGTTATCGTCCGGAGCAGGATGAAAAGCCTTGGGATCAGACCTTTGAGGTCCCCTATCACCACGGCACCTCACTGCTTGAAGCCCTGTTCTACATTAAGGACAACCTCGAGCCCTCGCTGTCATTCCGTTGGTCCTGCCGTATGGCTATCTGCGGCTCCTGCGGCATGATGGTAAACGGTGTTCCCCACCTGGCATGCAAGACCTTCCTGCGTGATTATGACGGTCAGGATTTGAGAGTTGAGCCTCTGGCCAACTTCCCCATCGAGCGTGATCTAGTCGTAGATCTCTCCGATCTCATCGAGAAGATTGAGCTTATCAAGCCCTACATCATTCCTTCTGCCAAAGATGCGAATATGCCGCTCAACAAGAACTTCAAGCAGACCCCCATGCAGATGGAAGCCTACCTGCAGTTCGCACAGTGCATCAACTGCGGCTGTTGCTATGCAGCATGCCCTCAGTACAAGCTGAACCCTGAGTTCATAGGTCCTGCCGCCCTGACCCTGTTGTATCGTTACAACACCGACAACCGCGACAACGGCACCGCTCAGCGTTTGCCTTTCCTCAACTCCGAAAACGGCGTTTGGGGATGCACCTTCGTCGGCTATTGCTCGGAGGTCTGCCCCAAGCAGGTCGATCCTTCCTCCGCCATTCAGCTTGGCAAGAAGATGTCGGCTACCGACTATGTCATCAAGCTTGTTAAGCCTGAGGAGTAAACAATGTCTGAAGTTAAATCATATCGCAAGCCCTATCACCCTCCTGTGAAGGCAACCTGGTGGAAGGAAAACCCCTTCTACGTGCGTTATATGCTCCGTGAGGGCACTGCCGTGCTCGCATTTTTTGCAACCTTGGAAATCGCCCTCGGCATCTTCCTCTTTGCAATGTGCAATCTCGACAGCAATAACTTCGGTGCCGAAAATACTGCTCCCTACCTCTGGTGGGTCCAGAACTTCCTCGGCAACCCCGTAGTCATCGCCCTGAACGTTGTAACCCTGTTTGCACAGCTGTTCCACATGGTTACCTGGTTCAACCTGATGCCTAAGGCCGTTCGTGTATTCATGAACAAGAACAGCACCGAGCTGTTGCCCGACTACGTTACCAAGATCGGTCTGTATGCTGCGGCCGTCGGCGGTTTCGTTGTAATTTTGGCTGCGGCCCTGCTTACCAAGTAATAAAAGGAGACATATATGCGTCCTATTCTTCCTACCCGTTCTGACGAGCCTATTTTCTGGCTGATGTTCGGTACCGGCGGTATGGTCGCTGCCTGGGTGCTTCCTGCCATTTTGGTGGTATTCATCCTTGCAGGTATCAACTCTCCCGATGTTACTTCCGGCTTGCTCAGTTTTGAGCAGGTGAAGGGTATTTTGGGCAACTGGTTCTTAGCCCTCGTGCTCTTCGGCATCGTGTTCATTTTGAGCTTTTACTCCTTACACCGTATGTATCACTCAACCCACGATTTCAATCTTCACAGCAAGATTTTCTGGTACGTGTGCTACGGCGGAGCAGCCGCTTTGTCCTTCGTTGTTTTAGGTTTACAGCTCTTGATTTACGCAAAACTGTTCTAATTACAAAACAACATTCCTAAAAGGCCCGCCCATGCGGGCCTTTTTATTTGTGCGGCAAAATTTTTTTCACTCACAACTGCTATACCAGATTCAATGAAATCGTTTTCTTCTGTTATAATTCACGCATTAAAACCGGAAATTGAAACAAAGTTGCAAAAAAATGCGCAACAAAGGAAAAATATGAAAAAGACAAAGGTGGTCTGCACCATCGGCCCTAAATCAGAGGATCCTGCGATCTTAAAAAATCTGTTGGACTCCGGCATGAACGTCATGCGCTTGAACTTTTCACACGGCGATTATGAAGAGCACGGCCGCCGCATCGATGCCATCGAAAAGATCATGAAGGAATACGGTCGACTTTTTGCCGTATTGCTCGACACCAAGGGCCCTGAAATCAGAACCGGCAATCTTGAAAACGGCGAAGAGATCGAGCTTGTAGCCGGTAACAGGATAACCATCACCACCGATGCCTCCGTGATCGGCAACAAAGAAAAAATTTCCGTCACCTATAAGGATTTGGCACGGGATTTAAATGCAGGAGATACCGTGCTTCTGGATGACGGACTCATCGGCATGAAAGTAATCTCCTCCGACAATAATGAGGTTCAATGCGAGATCCTAAACAACGGTGTTTTGGGAGAGCATAAGGGAGTAAATCTGCCCAATACTCATATTTCCATGCCCTTTATGTCCGAAAAGGACAAGCAGGATCTGCTCTTTGGCATTAAACGTAAGGTGGACTATATTGCCGCCTCCTTCACCAGATCTCGTCGCGATGTTCTGGACATACGTGAATTTTTGGATGCCAACGGCGGTGAAGACATCAAAATCATCTGCAAGATTGAAAACCAAGAGGGCATAGATAACTTCGAGGATATACTTGCAACTGCGGACGGCATCATGGTAGCCCGCGGTGATATGGGCGTGGAGATCCCTCCCCAAGAGGTTATTTTTGCTCAGAAGCATATAATCCGTCGTTGCAATGAAGCCGGCAAAATAGTGATCACCGCCACACAGATGCTTGATTCAATGATCAAGAATCCCCGTCCCACGCGCGCAGAGGCCGGCGACGTTGCCAACGCCATTATCGACGGTACCGATGCCGTCATGCTGTCGGGCGAGTCTGCCAAGGGCAAATACCCGCGCGAGGCCGTAGCCACCATGGCTACAATTTGCGAGCGCACCGATCGTGAGATCAAAGCCAAGCTTCATTCTGAGGACAACGTAAGAGGTAAGGCTCAAACTACCGCCGCCGTCTGTTTGGCCGCAGTTGAAGCCTCGGAGACGCTGAACGCTCCCCTGATCGTAGTTGCCACCGAGCACGGAAGTAGCCCCTTGGCACTGCGCCGCTACTTCCCTTCAGCGGCTATTTTGGCCCTTACCCCCAACGAAAGAACCGCCCGCCAGCTCACTTTGGTTCGCGGCGTCGTGCCCAAGCTCGTCAATCGTATTCAATCAACCGACGAATTCTTCCGTTTGGGAATGAAATATGCGGAGAAGGAAAAGCTTGCCCGCAAGGGTGACACCATCATCATGGTAAACGGAGCCTTGGTACCCTCCGGCACCACCAATACCATGTCGGTACACACTCTCTAAAAAATTCGCCCTTCCGCGCCGGAAGGGCTGTTCTTATGCAAGCCTTCTTCAGGCTACGTTGAAGGCTTGAATATTCTCCTTAGCCCCCTTCAGAAGCATGTGAACTTCACTGCCTATGCAAAAGATGTTCATGCCCTGCGCCTGCCAATAATGCAAGCGTTCGATGTTTCCGTCCACAATACCCAGTGACTTACCTGCGGCTTTACAGTTTTCAATGACCTTTCCTACCATATCCTTAATCAACGGAGCAAATACCTGCCCCGGTATTCCGCTCTCTCCGGCCATATCATTCGGACCTATGATCAGACCGTCTATCCCTTCTACCTTTGCAATGTCGAGCGAATTCTTAACAGCCTCCCGCGATTCGATTTGTGCCAGCAGAACAGTTTTTTCATTTGCGGATCTCATATAGTCCGTCAGGGAATCCACATGGTATCCGGTATGTGCTCTGGTAGTTGAAATACCTCGCTCACCCAAGGGGGCATACTTTGCAAACTTTACGGCATCCTCAGCCTGTTTTACATTATCAATTTGAGGAAGTAACAGACCGTCCACACCTATATCCATAACTTTAGTAATGAATTCTCGCTGTACCGAAGGAACTCTTACTATCACCTTAATACCGAAACCGTTTCCTACGGAGGTCAAATTTGCAATTTCGTTGAAATCAAAATATCCATGCTCACAATCAACAAAGACAAATTCATACCCAGCACTTTTCACCATTCTGACGATATTGGGCGTAGATATTTCAGAAATCATGGTTCCGATCACTGCTTCTTTTTTTAAAAGCTTTGCTTTAAATATGTCCATACTTCATTCATCCTTTGATATTCAGAGTCAGGGCATCACTGTCATAAACCGACGAGATTTTTTCTGAGCAAAACATGGCGGCTATAAACATTCCATAAATTGCCTCATCCTGCATAAGCGGCAGTTCGCATTTTTTTTGCGTGAACTTTCTAATCTTGTGTATTAGCTCAGGTACCTTAAACGACACTCCTCCGGCGCAAACTATTCTCGTAATCGCATCGTAATTGCCCAATTTTTCAAGGTGCTCTCGGTAGCTTTTCGCCATTGCTGAAAACATGGCTTCAAAAATAGAAGTACAGGACAAATTGCTTGGTGTAATGAAATTGATGGCTCCTCCTGAGAGATGCTCTCCAGAAGCATAAAAATACGGATTTACAGCAAGATTTGAATCGATATGCTTTGCCCTGCTTAAAAGAAGATGTACCTTGTCCCATATTTCATCATCGGATAAGGATGCATCCGAAAAATCGGAAACAACGCTCCTGATAAAATCTATGAGAACCTTCAAATTTCGTCCGGAAGGAAGCTGCGATATAGTTCTTAAGAAAAGACCGCCGAAGAAGGGCCTGGTTTCAAAGGTTCCGGTTATGACTTTGTCCGTTACGGCCATAACCTGACTTGCTGTTGCAATATTAACCAGAGCATCGCCGCGGGAAATTCTCGATCCCAAGGCCGCAATCTGCATGTCCCCAAAATCGGGATAAATGTATATAAGGTTTCCGTTCAGCTTTATCTCACCTAGGATTTCATTATCTTTCTTAGCAATCCTCGGGAGTTTAAGCCCGGACAATTCCATTTTTTCAAGCAGTGCTTCATCAACGGTGTTGTCGTCCACGTTGATCAAGCCCATCGGCGCAGCATTGTGCGGATGACATATATTAGCCCCGCAAAGCTCATTGGAAATAAAAGATCCAAGTGAGAAAAGCTCGCCGTCGCACTTAAACTGATGTTGTCTGATCGCCGTATGGAGATTACATAGTCCCATCATGGGCTTAAGATAAACACCGTGACGACTCATATCGCAGATAGAGATCTTGTTCTTTAGTGCCTCAAGATAAGAATGCTCACCGTTTTGCTCTATACAGCGCTGATCCTGCCAGGATATATATACAGGATCCATGTCTCGCGGCTTAAATACCACTCCGTGCATTTGCGTCGACAGCAATAATCCCGTGATCCCCTTATGCTCTGCGGTGATTTGCGTAAGCAGACTGCGCACCAAGTCCACATAACGGTAAGCATCAATTTCAAAGCGGTTAACGTCATCAGAAATTTTCTTCTGTGGCGACATACGTTTTTCTTTGGCAATCAGAGTATGAGAATCCAGATCAAAAAGCGCGGCTTTTACGAAACTGCTTCCTATGTCTATCGCAATGAATTTACTCATGATCCATCCTTAAGATGCGGATCTTTAGATCCGCATCTAGTTTTCACTATTTCATATATTTGGTATAAGACTTGAACACCTCGGGGGTAACCTGCTTTTCAATGGAAGGATATAATCCCGTGACCAATTCTTTAAATTTGGAGAGCTGTTCAGGTGAAAGAGTGTGGATCTTACGTCCGGCCTCAGTGAGTTTCTTTTCATATTCAGCATCGTGGCTGCGTATATACTGCTCGCCTGCGCTTATTGCATATGCCATGGCATCATCCACCTCACGCTGCTGCTTTTCTGACATGGAATCGTATTGATCCTTATTCATGATCCAGCATATGCAATGAGGAATATGATTGGTTTTGCTAATATCGGACTGCTGCTCATAATACTTTTGAGTCCAAATAAGCTCCATGGGATTTTCCTGAGCATCGACGGTGCCCTGCTGCAAGGCCGTATATAACTCGTTAAATGCCAAAGGTGTAGGATTTGCGCCCAAGGCTCGCCACATGGCAATATGGTTCTTATTCTCCATAGTTCTGATGGTAAGTCCCTTCAGATCAGCAGGTGAATTGACAGCCTTATTTGCGGTGGTAATGCGAAAACCTAAGTTGGCAACTCCCAGAAGGTGGAAACCGGCTTTATTGTATTCTGCGCCCAAAGCCTTGATAAATTCAGGATCTTTAAAAACCTTGTCTATATCGTCAACAGTGGCAAATGCGAAGGGAAGGTCAAAGATTGCGGCACTTGGAACAAAGCTTGCCTGAGGGGCGGGAGATGAGGTGGTAATACCGAGACTTCCGGACTGAACTCCCTCCACAAGCTCGCGATCTCCTCCCATCTGAGCATTGGGATAAATTGTAACCTCGGCCTCTCCATTGGAGATCTCGGCCAGCTTGTTTTGGAAGGCCAAACTGGTTACCTGCTGCGTTGATTCCTCTCCTACGGAATGTCCTAAAGTAATGTTAAGCTCGGCTGCCCCGGCAATACCGGCAGAGAAGCCGATCACGGCGGCCAATACGGAGGAAGCGATTAGGGTCTTTTTCATATATAGCTCCTTATTATGCTATTTGATGTTTGAATCTTTTAATCTCACAAACCGAGTTGCTTACGGTTTACGGTATTCGTAGGAATGTTGCCTTGGTCGTAATTAACGACGGTTTGCGCAACCTGACAATGCTGCTCATCCGAGGCCTCTACGGAGTTATAGGCACAATGGGGAGTGAGCACTATGTTTTCACAGCCAAGTAAGGGATGGTTTTTATCTTTAACCGGCTCATCCTCGGTAACGTCAAGTCCTGCGGCGGTAATGATCCCTGCCCTGACAGCCTCGATCAGATCCTCATTGCATATGAGACCGCCGCGGGAGGTATTAACCAACAGAGCTCCTTTTTTAACTTTTTTCAAACTGTTCTTATTGATGAGATGGCGGGTGGTATCGTTAAGCGGACAATGCAGGGAAATAACATCGGAATTTTCCAGTAATTCATCAAGACTTACAGCTTTTACTCCGAATTCATCCGCCTTTTCTTTAGAAATGAAGGGATCGCTTATGACAACGTTCATACCGAAGGATTTTGCATAGACGCATAATTTTTTGGCTATATTGCCAAACCCTACAAGACCTAAAGTTCTGCCGGACAAACGGTGCATTTCATAGCCGTAACCTACATTCCACCTTCCCTCGCGAATTTCACGATCAAAAAGCGTGGTCTTGCGACTTATGTCGAGGATCAGCGCCATAGCATGAATGGCGACGTCCTCAAGACAGTAGGTGGGTAAATTGCATAAAAGGATCCCGCGCTTGGTGCAGTCGTCGACATTTACTACGTCATACCCTATGCCGTAACGAACGATCACCTTTACATGCGGTAAATCCTTTAAAAGCGCCTCATCAATACGGTAGTAATTGCAACCCAAATATTCGGCATCTGCAGCCTGGGCTATCACTTCCTCGCGACTTTTACAGCTTGCCAGCACACATTCGATCCCAGCGGCTTTCAGTATTTCCATTTCCTGATGAAAATCAGCATCCGGAAGAGTGTGACTGTCCAACATTACGAATTTTTTCATTTTTTTATCCTCGTTATTTAATAAGCATCAGGCTCAGCTCAGGGAATACGGTTATGCACATCAACGCCAAAATGAAAGCGGCGATGAAGGGCATCGCATGTCTTGCTATTCTTACAACCGGAATCTGAGTAAGACGGCTTGCCACAAACAGGTTCACGCCCAAAGGAGGAGTTACGAAACCTATTGCCAGGTTAACCACCATGATCACGCCGAAATGTATGGGATCGACCCCCAGAGATTTGATGATAGGAAGGAATATGGGAGTCAAAATCAGGATCGCCGGTGTAGTATCCATGATCATACCCACAAAGAGCAGGAACACGTTAATGACAAACAGAACCGCAAGACGACTTGAGAAGTTATCGACTATGACGGAGGCAATGGCCTGAGGTGTCTGCATCATGGTCAGCACACGGCCGAATACGGTCGCCGTTGCGACTATGAGCATAACGGGTACGGCGGTTCTGGCAGCCTCTCTTAAGGCATCAGGCAGATCCGAGAGCTTAAAGGTCTTATAGCAAAACATGCTGATGATTAAGGCATAAATCACGGAAATGTCCGCAGCCTCCGTCGGTGTAACTATACCGCCGTATATTCCTCCCAGAATGATCACGGGTGTCATGAGGGCAAAGAAGGAGCCCTTAAGCAGGTCGAAAAATCCTTTTTCGTGTAATTTTTCATAGTTCTTCGTCAGCTTCACCCTGTCCTCACCGTGATGCCTGCAGTACCAATAGGCATAAATCATGAGGAAGAGACCGATGAGAAGTCCCGGGATCACGCCTGCAATAAAGAGACTGCCCACGGAAACATTGGCGGACATGCCGTAAATAATGAACGGTATCGACGGAGGAATGATTACACCGAGACCGCCGGCAACGGCAACCATCGAAGTAACAAAGTCGCGATCATAGCCGACCTGCACCAATAACGGAATGCACATGGATCCAACGGCAGCTACGGTTGCTGGGCCTGATCCAGATATTGCGCCGTAGAAAAGACAGGTGATGATCACGGTTATAGGAAGGCCGGCCGTACGTTTCCCGATAAAATAGGCAAAAAAGTCAAAAAGCTTTTGAGAAATTCCGCCCTTTGCCATGATCACGCCTGAAAGAATGAACATCGGAACGGCAAGCAAAACATAGGTATCGAGTGCCGTAACCATGTTGCGGAACACAAAGACTGCGTTCGCCGGAAAATGCGGGTTCATCAATGAAGTAACAAGTGCACTTGAACCTACGGCAATGGCAATGGGAACGCCTATGAACAAAGTTACCGCAAATACTAAAAATACCGCTGCAGTGATCATTCTTTGCTCTCCTCTTGATCATTTATTTTTTTAGTTTTTAAAAATACGGACAGATATTTCTGCAAAAGTCGGAAAACAGTAAGGAGCAAACCGATGAGAAGCGCTACATACACCACATACATAGGAATTTGCATGGCCGGCGAATGATGATTGGTCCTGATCAACATTTTTACGGCCTTAAATGCAAAGGGCAGCATGTATATGCAGAAGGCAAAGAAGATCACATCCTGAATTACTCTCAGGCTTTTCTCTATTCTCGGAACAAAGGTCTCCAATATATTGATCCTTATATGGATGTCATACTTTACCGAGTAACTCATGCCTATAAAGACAAACCATATAAACATGTATCTGGTCAATTCCTCAGGCCAGGACAGGGAATAATTAACCGCATAACGCATGAATACCTGTATCCCCATGATGACGACCATAACCGCCAGAAGGGTCAGAACAATCACTTCCTCGAAGTATTTGTCCAACCAAGAAAGGATCTTCATAAAGGCTCCTCATCTGCATAAATGTTAAAAATTTTGATCTATTTATTTTCAAAATATGATCATATTATCTACAGTATAAAGAGTCATTAGAGATTAAAAGAGGAGTTAGATCACAATATGATCATATTATGCAGATACTATGATCATATTTTGATTTGTAAAGTTGAGGCGAGTAAAATTAAATCAGAGCGTATCAGCGAGCAAATAAAAATAAAATGATCCCCATTGAAAGAAGAAAAAAAATCGTTGAACTTGTCGAGAGCAAGGATGTAATGAGCTTGACCGAGTTGACCCAACTTCTCGGAGTTTCAACCGTAACCATCAGACGCGATCTCAAGGAGATCATCAAAAAAGGATTGCTGCAGCCTGTTTTCGGCGGCGTAAGAGCCGTAAGCAGACTTTCAGAGGAGCATCACCGAGAGTATTACGAAAAAAGAGCCATACCTCAAAAGCAGGCAATTTCTCTCAAGGCTCTGCCGTACATAAATCAGAACTCATGCATATATCTGGATGCCGGAACCACTACCTTGGCTCTTGCGGAGAGGATCTGTGAGCGCAGTGATCTGACAGTAATATCAAATGATTTTGGGATCACGGATCTCCTGATGAGAAAATCACACTGTAAACTGATACACACCGGCGGAACCGTAAATCGCGAGAATATGGCCTGCAGCGGTGAAAGCACGGCCATTGCCATTGAACATCTCAGCATAGACATTGCCTTCATATCATCAACCTCATGGGATTTGCGCGGGATCACCTCGTCATCCGAATCGAAAATAGCCGTCAAAAGAGCTCTGACGAGGAGTTCACGTAAAAAAATACTTTTGTGTGACTCTTTAAAATTCGGTACGGTTGCAACCTATTTGGCTTTAGGTCTTGAAGAATTCGATACGTTGATCACCGACTCGGGATTAAATGAGGAGGCGGCAACGGAGATAAGACGTAAGGGGATAGAACTGATCTTGGCCTAAACCGCAAAGCACCTTTTATTTATTTCAGATACAAACGCATTTACCAAATACGGTCCTTTAAGTAAGTATGGCCTGAGTTAATAAAACCGCACAATCGTGCGGTTTTGATTTAAAGGGAGGACGATTATCATCCCCTTACTGCTTGGCAATGATCTCAGCGTTGGCCTGCGCCTTCACATCCTCGGGAATATTATCCCAAGCCGTTTTAATCGGCATGAGCAGATTTACCACCTCATCGATGGGTGCGCTGTCAAGGTTTGAGGAGGCGGAGCTCAATCTGGTCTTCATATAATCATAAAGAGCATACATTTTATCCGACAGGGTCGGATTTTCCTTACGATCCAAGGCTCCCTGCAAGCCGTCGATGATCCCCATGGCCTTGGCAATACGATCGGCCTTATACTCCAGATCGTTGCGCTCAATAGCCCCCTTAGCCTGCGAGAGACGCTCAAGCAAGCCGTTAAACAGCATCTGAATTACGCGGTGCGGTGTTGCAACCGACAACTCGGCTTCAAGGCTGGTGCGCTTGTAAGCCTTTAAATTACGTCCGTACATTGAATTCTCCTGCAAAAACAATATACCCTTTGTTTATTGTATCGACAGCTTTGCGTTTTTTTAAAGTTCATCAACAAAAAAGCCCCTTTTAAGGAGGCCTTTTGCTAAAAAACTTTTCTATTGCCTGTATAGGCAATGAAACCTAAGGTCTAGACTAATTCATCCAGAATGAGTCCCTTAAGCTTTTCCTTATTGTTACCGTTGGAATTTTTCAGATCGGAAACGCTGTCGCTTTTCCCCTTCTCCTCAAAATCCATGATCATCTTTTGAAAACGCAAAAAATCTTCCGAGGGAATTTGACGTACCAGATCATCGGTATTACGGTTGGTAACGTTGATCACAGTATTGTTGACTTCCTCATCAACGGAAAATGACAAGCCTATGTTTTGCGCATTAAGCTTATCGCTTATTTCCTTGGCCTTTTGCTTTTGCTCGGCCAATTGCTCCTCAGTAAGCTTCTTTTGCTCTTCCTGTTTTCTTCCGATCTGCTCAGCCCCCTGCTTCATCGTCTTTTCAGATGATTCGGCCGAGGAACTTACAGCCTGAACATCGCTTAAGGCTATGTCCTTATTGTCCACGCCGGTCTGATCACGCTGAGGGTTCACGGCACGATCTGCAATAAAATCTTCTGTTTTTGCTCCGCGCATAGTAACGGCGGAACTAACCGTATCCACATGTTGCATAGAAGCGACCTTTACCCTTTTTAAAAGGGCTGCTGATAAAATTCTCTCCTGAGCAATATTCTATACATTGCCTCTTTTCCTCATTATCGGAGGAAAAGAGACTGTCTTTAGTTTTTTTTTAATTTTTTTTGGAGAGAAACTGCGGATACGGTTTTTCTTAATCGGCAAGCAATCTTGCCGCATCAAAGCCGTTTAAATGCTCCTGTACCGAGCCGCCGCCGGCACCGAGCATGGCGGCAATATCGGCGGCAAACGATGCCGCACCGCTTGCATCCAACTTATTCCCCGTAGCCCTTGAGCCCTGAATATTCGAGCCCTGTAAAGACACCACCGAGGATACGTCAGAGCTCACTCCCTGCTCCTGCAGCTTAGCCTTGTCTCCATGCTGAGTATTACCGAATATTTGAGTATTTACCGCTACTGAATTTACCTGACTAATCATTTTTTCTCATCCTTAGCTGTTCTCAGCTTTTTAAATATAATCGAAAAGACTTGTTCCGTTGATGGAGGAAAACACCGAGCGCGCAACCTGCAGAGCCTGCTGATCCTTGACGATGTCAGATGCTGCCTCAAAGGCATCCACCTCCGTGATATTCGCACGGGCCGTGGTTTTGATATTTTTGAGGGAGGTATCGGAATTGATTACGTTTTCAACCTCATTTTCTCTGGAACCCACGCGACCGCGATACATGTCATACTGATTCATAGCATTTTTGACGCTTACCTGAGCCTGAGCCATTACATCCGAAAGCTGATCGGTGGACAACGTACCGTCGCGCAGGCTGTCGATGTAAGTGGTAAGCTCATTTAAAATATTTCCCTTTTGAGGCTTATCCATAGTGATGGTAACGGCACGGTTCTGACCGGTTTTGCCGTCGCCGATGGAGAATTTCATACCCAAGGCCTCAATAGTACCGTCGTCGTCAACTTCGCCCTGAGCCAAGACGGTAACTCCGTCGGGAGCCGTAATGGAAAAGGTATCGTCGGCGTTTACGTTCAATGTAAGCTGATTGGTTCCGGCTCCGGTAGGATCATAGTATTTCTCATAAAGCGCATCATAATCGCCGTAATCGTTGACCATGCCGTACAAGCCGTTGGTATCTCCGGTTAGGGAAATGGTCTTGGCCAGATCGCAGTTTTCAAATATGTTAAGACCGCTGTCGGAGATCTGCACGCTTACCGAGGGAGCCACCTGCACCACGCGCGCCTGACCGTCGGCCTGACAGAAATAATGTCCGTCGGAGGTTTTACGCATGGTGGAAACCGTGCTTTGGGCTCCTGAGAAAATATATTCACCCTCGGCATTCTGAGTATTCATCAGATCAAAGAGCTGATCGCGTATTTGCAGAAGATCCTCGGCAATGGCGTCAAGAGAGGTCGTATCGTTAGTGCTGTCCACAGCCTGAATAAGACGGGTGTGAGCACTGGAGAGGGAATTCCACATCGATTCCAAGGCCGTTTCCTCCTCGGCCATGGTATCGGCGGCAAGTCCTGCATTGGTAGCAAACTGCTTGTAGTTGGTGATGGCCGCATCATATTTGATCTTCGAGGCCATGCCCGAGGGATCCTCGCCGGCGTTCTCAAATTTAAGACCGGTATTGTAACGGGTGGTAGAGGTATCCAAACGGGAATTGGCCTTTTGTAAATAGGCCAGATTCCGGTTATAGGTCATGGTAGTTGAAACGCGCATACTTTATACCTCCTAAAATGCACCGATCAGAGCATCAAAAACGGTCTGAGAGGCGGTGATGATCTTCGCACAGGCCTGATAGCTCTGCTGATACATAATGAGATTGGAAGCCTCCTCATCAAGATTCACGCCGGCATCCGATTCATAAAGCTCGTTGGTCTGCTCCATCTTGGCATCGGCCGCCGCCAAATTGGTATCGGCCACATATACGGCAGAGCCCAAGCGAGAGGTCAAGGAAGCATAGTTTTCGGTAAAGGTGCTCTTGGCATTGCCGGTGGTTCCGACCAGCTTCTGAGCCTTCAGCGCCGACATGATGTTGCCGTTAGTATTGTCGCCGATGCCGCCCTCATTGATCTCAATTTCAAAGGTATCGCCGGGCTTGACGGTTCCCGTAATATTGATCTCATAGCCTGGATATCCGCCGGCATTGAAGGCATTACCGTTGAGATCGACGGCATTTGAAAACAGCCCCTGTCCCTTACAGTCGGCAGGTGCCGTTGCCAATAATTTTCCGGCCTGATTATAGATGTTGTAATTTCCGTCGTTACCGACCGTTATGCGCACGGGAGCATCGGCATTGAATACAGGCTTCTTGGTAGCAGGATCCACTCTGACACCCATATTGTTGCCTACGGCTGACATGGAGGCCAAGGTGATCACGGCATTGCCGAGATTGTTGTTCTGCGTGGTTGAGGTACGCACGGCGGAGGCGTAGGCCAAATCCTCGGGCTTGCTGATGTTGATCTCGGTGCTGTAGCCTGCATTCAATGTAGGCTGCAGATAAAAATTATTTTCCTCGTTTTCAAGATCATTGCGGGAGGCATTGAAGGTCAACACGAAGCCGGCCTTATCTCTCATATTGATGGTCATATTGCCGTTAACATCGGCACCCACGGCATATTCGTTGGCATCCACCTCGGTTTCGTTGCCGTAAAGATCCACCTCGAAAACACGCAGGTTGCCGCCGTCGAAGCTGATGCGGTAATCCTTGGCGGTAACATTGTCGCCGTAGCCCTCGCTAAAGTGCATCTGACAACCCTGGGTCGTGGCCTTATTGTCTACGGCGGCATACACGTCGCTGATATTGAAGATGTTGCCGCCGGCAAGCCCTTCAAGAGTAAAGCCGGCGCAGTTTTGCTGATTTAAGGCATCGGAAAAAGCAATATTCAAGCGTCCTAAATCGCGCATGGTCTGACGTATTTCCGAGCAACTGGCAAGATAACCGCCGATCTTACCGCCCACATCCCCGTCGGAAAGTTTTACCTCCGTGTGATCAGCAACGGAGCCGGCGAGATTGTTGAAGGTTAAGGACAAAAACTGGCGATTGTTATCGAATTGATCGGTATTTCCGACCAAAGTCGCATAGGTGACGTCATTGGCAAGCAACTGACCGTTACCCGACATATACACCGAAATGGATCCGTTGGATTGGGTTACGGTATTGATATTTACAAGCTCGGAGAGCTGCTTGATGTAGAGATCGCGCTTATCCTGCATCTGCAGATAGATTTCATTGCGTTCGCCTGATTGTCCCTCATCTGCGGATGAGGCTAAGATCTGACGGTTGATATTGGCGATGGAGGACGTCAGAGAATTGACGGTTGCAATCGAATCGTTGATCTTGGCGTTGACATTCTGGATCTGCGACTGAATTTCACCGTTTAAGGTTTTAAAACGGTTTTGAATAACCTTGAGATCGCCCAAGACCTTTTCGCGCGAGGAGGTTGAAGTCGGATTTTGCACGGATGATGACAGCGAGCTGAAGAAGTCGGTCAAGGCGGTGGAAATGGACATTTCGTCATCGGAGAGCATGCCGTCGGTAGCATCCATACCCGACTTATAGGACTCGTAATAGTTCTTATTGCCGATGTCGGCATAAAGCTCACGTTGCACGTATTCGTTGTAAATGCGACGGGTATCGGTGCTCCCCACGCCCCAGTCTATGCTGTTCGTGTAGGTCAGCGTCTGCTTGCGGGTATAACCCACGGTGTTGACGTTGTTGATGTTGTTGGAAGTGGTGCCCAAAAGCTTTTGTGAGTTTAAAACACCGAACTTTCCGACTTGTAATAAATCCAGCATGATTATTCCCCGTACGCGGCATATATATGCCATCAACCTGTGCTTGAACTTTTACATGCTATTTATATGCCATAAATGCAATTTTTCTTGAAATATTTTTAAGCTTGTCGGCGTAGGCGGGATCAGTAGCATATCCGGCTCTGGCAATTTCATCGAAATATCCGTCGGTATCGAAGCTGCGCCCCACGGCCCTTTCATATCTGGGATTGCCCTTGATAAAGTCGATGTAATCCTTCATGGAATCGAGTACGCCCGCATAGGAGCGGAAGGAGCTTACGCGCGAAACAAAGGATCCCTGCTCAAATTCGGGAGAGCTTAAATCCTGCTTATCTCCGCGCCAGGAGGCATCGGCCTTGATCCCGTAGAAATTGTTACCAGAGGGAACATGACGTCCCCAGCCCGTTTCCAGCGCGGCCTGAGCCACCAACACCAAAGGATTGAAGCCCTGCCCCTCGACTGCCTTTAAAGCATAGGGCATAAGCTTGTTGACAAAATCCTCCTGAGATTCAAAGCTCTTGAGGCTGTCCTTAGGCAGATCGCCGTAAATGCTCGACAATCCCTTGACGAAGCGAGCCTCACAGGAGGAAGGATCAAGATAGGAGGAATAATCGCGTTTTGCATATGAGGAGGAAAAATTCTCGGGACGCACGGAGGATCCGTCCGTCAGTTCCTTCAAAAGCTCCTTGCCCTCATCTCCCAAAGATTTGGAAAACTGCTTGGCGATGAGGTAGGTTATCGAGCTTTTGGAGATTTTGCCGCTGCGAGTTGAGGTCATTCCCACCTGCTCCTGCGAGAGCATATCCTCGAACATGCGCGAGTACTTACTGTGCAGAGGTGAATTGGGATCAAGCGAGGAGTTGGATCCGCGCATGCCGTCCACCCAATACTGAGTAAGCAACTGCTCAAACTGCTCAGCTGCGGCCTTCAGGGCCTGAGCCTGTGCCTTTTTATCGCCGCTGCCTAGGGATTTAAGTCGGGACATACCGCGTATGTCCGCCTTCAATCCCACATCGGTTGCGTCTCTGCTTCTAATCAGGCTTGTATCATCCATATTCAAATTCCGGCGCTTTTTCTTTAAACCAGCTTTTTACATAACAAAAGCAAAGCACGTGCCAAATATCCGGATAAAAAAACCAAGAAAAAAAGACTTTTTCCTTAAAAAAAATCGATCATGGCGCAAAACGGTTTTTTGACGGCGTCAGAAAATTGCCTACCTGCATTTCCTTGATTAAAATGGGAAGGAAGTTTTTTATTCGGAGTAATTATGCAATTTTCCGGGAACGTCTTGTTACTCGAGGAAGATCAGGAGCGCCGCAATACCCTCGATACCGTACTGAGCTTTTTAGGCTGCTCAGTACAAAGCGGATCGGTTGAGGACTGCCTTTCCTTTTTAGATGCTGATGACAGCCAGGTAGACGCCTGCTTTGCCGGCTCCTTAAATGTAAACCTCGAGGAACTGTTACAAAAACACGCCGCAGTTCCGTTTATATTCATGGATACACCCGATGAGGCCGTGTGTAGCCTTGCAAACTATATGGGATCGCTAAAGCGCGAGGATAATACCGGATCAGGCGCAGTGCTCTATGACGATCTGGTGTCGCTTCTGCATTTTTGCCAATCCTTCAACTCCATGAAGCAGCTAAAGCACAGCCGCAAAGAGGACAATCAGGGTGAAAAATACCTGATGAAGGCTCTGCGCGGTCGCGGCAAAGCCATTACTCTGGTACGTCGTCTCATCGAGCAGGTCGCTCCCGTGGATGCCACGGTTTTGATCCTGGGAGAATCCGGAACCGGTAAAGAGGTGGTGGCCCGCTCAGTGCACACGCTCTCCAAAAGAGCCGCAGGCCCCTTCGTTCCCGTAAACTGCGGTGCCATCCCCGGAGAGCTTTTGGAATCCGAGCTCTTCGGTCACGAAAAGGGAGCCTTTACCGGCGCCTTTTCCGCCCACGAGGGACGCTTCGAGCTTGCCAAGGGCGGCACGCTTTTTCTTGATGAAATCGGCGACATGCCTCTTGCCATGCAGGTCAAGCTTTTGCGCGTGCTACAGGAGCATACCTTCTCACGCGTAGGCTCGAACAAGCTATTAAAGGCTGACGTACGTATCATCGCCGCCACCCATCGCAATTTGGAAAAAATGGTGGAGGAGGGGACCTTCCGTCAGGATCTTTACTACCGTCTGAACGTTTTCCCCATCACCACCCCTTCGTTGCACGAGCGCGCCGACGATATACCTTTGCTTTTGCAGCAACTGGTGCACCAGTTCGGCGATCCTATGCACGTGACGTTGCGCTTTACACAAAGTGCCGTTGAAACGCTGATGGAAAATCCGTGGAAGGGCAACGTACGCGAGCTCTCCAATCTCGTCGAAAGACTGCTTATTCTGTATCCCAACGAAATTGTGGATAAGAACGATCTGCCGCCCCAATATCGCGGGGAAACCGTCATCAACGATCCCGAGCTTGAGCGAGAGGCTCTGCTTGACGCCTTCAGCTGCGATGACGACGTCTCCGATATCATGGACGGGGGCATCACCTCGCTGCCTGCCATCGAGGGGGAGGAGGAAATGGCCAAGGCCTTTGCTCCCAAGCTTTCCTCCGAGGGAGTAAACCTTAAGGACATGGTTGCCGATATGGAGACCGGAATGATCAGACAGGCTCTCGACATGAGCGGCGGAGTCGTGGCCAAGGCCGCCGATCTTTTGGGATTGCGGCGTACCACCCTGGTTGAAAAAATAAAAAAATACGGGATCTCAGCGCAGGACTAAATTATGAAAGACACAGCACACACACGCATTGCCGAATATTTAAAGGATAAAATAGTATTGATAACTGGCGGCACCGGATCCTTCGGCAATTGCTTTGTGAAAACCTTGCTCGGCAAATACGCTCCGAAAAAAATCATTATTTATTCCCGCGACGAATTGAAGCAATACGAAATGCAGAACCGACTCAGTCAATACTCGGATCGCATTCGTTATTTCATCGGTGACGTACGCGATAAGGATCGTCTCAATCTGGCTTTGCGCGGGGTGGACATAGTTATACATGCCGCCGCCATCAAACAGGTCCCCGCAGCCGAATACAATCCTATGGAATGTATTAAAACCAACGTGATGGGTGCTGAGAACGTCATCGAATGCGCTCTTGAGAACAATGTCGAAAAGGTCGTGGCCCTGTCCACCGACAAAGCAGCCAATCCCATCAACCTCTACGGTGCGACCAAGCTGTGCTCGGACAAGCTGATGACGGCGGCCAATAATCTCGCCGGGGATCGACGCACCCGCTTTGCCGTGGTTCGCTACGGCAACGTCTCCGGATCCCGTGGCAGCGTGGTCCCGCTCTTTAGAAAGCTGCGCGACGAGCATGCCGACTTCATTCCCCTGACCGACAAACGTATGACGCGCTTTTGGATCACGCTCGATCAGGGCGTTGATTTCGTACTGCATGCCTTGGTACGCATGCACGGCGGCGAGATCTTCATTCCCAAGATCCCCTCGATACGCATCTGCGATCTGGCCCGCATCGTCGCTCCTAATGTCCCCGTTAAAGAGGTGGGAATACGCCCGGGTGAAAAGCTGCACGAGATCATGTGTCCGCGTGACGACTCTCAGCATGTCATTGAGTTCGACCGTTTCTTCATCATTCGTCCGGCCTTAACCTTCTTCCTTTTGAACGGTCGCAACTATTACACCACCGGACTTGATGAAAAGGGACGGGACGTGCCCGACGGCTTTGAATACAATTCACTTGATAATCCCGTGTATATGAACGACGAGCAGCTTACCGAGGTATGTCTGAAATCATGATCCCCTACAGCACTCAAAGCATAGACGCCACCGATTTTGACGCCGTACTTGAAACCTTAAGCTCTCCTTATCTTACCTGCGGGCCTAAGGTAACGGAATTTGAAAACGCCGTGTGCGAATATACGGGTGCACGGCACGCCGTGGCGGTCAACTCCTGTACCTCGGCCCTGCATCTGGCTATGATGGCTTTGGGAGTAGGTAAAGAAGATACGGTTTTCGTAAGTGCGGTGAGCTTTGTCGCCAGCGCCAACTGTGCCCGCATGTGCGGTGCAAGAGTGGAATTCGTCGATGTTGATCCCATAAGCGGCAACCTTGACGTGGCGGCCCTTGAGGCACAATTGCAGGATGCCGCGGAGCAAAACGCCCTGCCCAAGGTGCTGGTGGCCGTAGATATGGCCGGACGGCGCTGCGATTTTGCCGCCGTCAAAAGACTGTCCCTGACCTACGGATTTAAGATTGTTGAGGATGCGGCCCACGCTCTCGGAGCAAGCTATTGCGGAGATCGTACGGGCTCGGGCAAATATGCCGACATCACCTGCCTGAGCTTTCATCCCGTTAAGATCATCACCACCTGCGAAGGCGGCATGGCCTTAACCGACGATGAGACTTTTGCCTCCCGCATGCGTGCCCTCTCCTCACACGGCATAGTACGTGACGAGGACAGGCTTTGTGAAAAAGGACGCCCGGCCTTTTACTATGAAATGCAGGAGCTCGGCTTTAATTATCGTATGTCCGATCTTCATGCGGCTCTGGGGCTGTCGCAAATGAGCCGCCTGAACGTATTTTTGGAGATGCGTCGCAAAAAGGCCCGCCTTTATGAGGAGCTTTTAAAGGATTGCCCCCATTTAAGACTGCCTGCAGGCGATGATGAAAACTCACAAAGCGCCTGGCATCTTTATCAGGTGGAGATAAAAAACGGCAGGCGTGATGAGATCTACCGTAAGATGCGCGAGGCGGGGATAGGCGTGCAGATCCATTATCTGCCCATCTATGATCATCCCTATTACCGTGCTCTCGGAGGCTATCATGAGCTCACGGGAGCTGAGAGCTTCTACAGAGGCACATTGTCGATCCCGCTTTATCCCACGCTCTCAAATCTTAAGCAGCAAATGGTGGCGGCCAAGCTCTGCTCCCTGTGCGATCGCATGCAGGAGCACCAATGACGGATCAAAAGCTACTGGCCGTGATCCCCGCGCGGGGAGGCTCAAAACGCATACCACACAAAAATATACGGCAGTTTGCCGGAAAGCCCTTAATTGCCTATTCCATAGAGGCGGCGCAGGAGAGCAGACTTTTTGCAAGGATAATAGTCTCAACCGATGATGAGGAAATTGCCTCAGTGGCTGAGAATTGCGGAGCCGAGATCCCCTTTATGCGCGATCCTAAGCTTGCT
>PPYF01098972.1_pt1 | contig 54628 bp, 46 predicted proteins | sample 1559871 | NCBI WGS metagenome assembly PPYF01 (sample SAMN08240021, study PRJNA423297) | Human gut metagenome, whole genome shotgun sequencing project.
TAAACTATTGAACCGCGTAGTACCGAACGGTACGCTACGTGGTGTGGAAGGGGAGGTTAAAATCTCCCCTATCCGATTGTTTTCTTTTTTCTTACCTGTTTCCTTTAAGGAGAAGCTGTCAATGATGTTGTTCATGCTCCAGGTTATTGGCTATGTCTGTAAGGGACAATTCAGCAAGGGTGATTGTGATGCCCTACGGCGGTTCCGCTTTTCCGGTTTTTGCTGGGAACGGGAATGCAGAAACCGGCGAGGGGAAGGATAGCTGACATGGTTGAAGAGCAGACACTTTCTTTGTGGGTTCTCCCCTTTTAAAATAGGCTTTCCGATGCTATACTTAAATCAGAGCATGTTAAAAGCGTATCGTGCCGGTGGATCGTACCGGACGGAAAGGAGCGGTATTATGCCTGTGGTTGCAGGAATCATGGTGCCACATCCGCCTTTGATTGTGCCGGATGTGGGCAGAGGGCAGGAGATTCTGATTAAGGATACTATTAAAGCATACCAGGAGGCTGCGTACTTTATCAAAAGGATGATTCCCTTTGGCAGGGCGGAGGAAGGTCTGCCGGTCCTTGTGAGACAAGCAGGGATGAAAAATGTAATCGTCACCAACGGAAGCGTATCTGACCAGGTGCTGGATGAAATCCTGCCTGTGGCAGACGCCATGAACATTGATTTAAAAGGATTTACAGAGAATTATTACAGGAAGCTGGGCGGTGACCTTGAGACTGTAAAGCATTTTATCACACGGTCCAGCCGCGAATGCCATGTGGAGCTGACCACTCTTATCGTACCAGGGGAAAATGACTCGGATGAGGAGATGAGGGAGATGGCAGGCTGGAAATGGAGGTGCAGGATGGATTTCAGATACGAGACAGTGATTCCCAATGATGATCTGCCCTTTCGGATGTTCATATTCGAGGGAAGGGATGGAAATTACCGGGTCAGCAAGCATTGGCACCAGTCTGTGGAACTGTTCCTTGTGTTGGAGGGAACGTTGGATTTCTTCATCAATTCCAGGCAGTACACATTGAAGCCCAATGATTTTGTCATTGTGAATCCCAATGAAATCCATTCCATTGAATGCCCTGCCCCCAATATTACCATTGTTCTCCAGATTCCAATGAAATCCTTTGAGGGATATATGAGTGATGAGTCCTGCATCACCTTTGCGGATAAGGGAGAGAATCAAAAGGCCAGGCTGGTGTCCCTGGTCACTGCCATGTACCGGACTTATGAGCAAAGGGAATTCGGCTATCTCCTGAAGGTAAAGAGCCAGTTCATGGAGTTCCTCTATCTGATTGTTACAGAATTCAGGATTGAGCAGATCGATAAGGTCCAGGTGCGGCAAAAACGTCATTTGGATAAGCTGTCTCAGGTAACCCAATATATGAAGGAGAATTATGACAAGGAACTGAGTCTGGAAATGGTTGCGTCCAGGTTTGGATTTACACCCTCCTATCTCTCCCATATGTTCAGGGAATATGCTCAGATCGGATACCGCACATACCTGATGGATTTGAGGGTAAAGTATGCCATGCGGGAATTACTGAATTCGGACCGTTATGTGGGGGACATTGCTCTGGACCATGGGTTTGCCGATGCAAGGGCATTTGCCAAGGCCTTTAAAAAGCGGTACGGCTGTCTGCCCAGCCAGTACCGGAAGCAGATGAATCAGAAGCAGGTGAATCAAAAACAGATAAACCGCAAGTCATTGTCAGATGAATAAAGATCGTAAAAAAGTGCTGTTAGTTCGTAAAATAACAGCACGTTTTTTTTGCCTGTTTATATTATAATGGATACCAGAGAAAACAGGCCGGTGCGGATGGAAAAACGCACGGCCCGATATAAGGAGGTATGAACATGGGGATGACAGTCAGGAAGGTGACGGATCCGGCGTTTAAAGCCTATGGAAGGGTCATCACAGGTTATGACTTCAGCGGTCTTTTAAAGGCAATGGAGCATACGCCCCTGCCGGAGGATGTTATTTATATTCCCTCGCTGCCTGAGATGGAGGCCCTGCCTGGGGCAAAGGAGCTGGAACGTGGGATCTACGGCCAGATGCCAATTCAGATAGGATGCTGCAACGGACACAACAAGAAACTGAATGCAGTGGAATATCACCGGGATTCAGAGGTGGACATTGCTGTGGACGACCTGATACTGATATTGGGAAAAGAGCAGGATATTGAGGAAGACCATACATACGATACATCCAGGATGGAGGCATTTCTGGTTCCGGCCGGAACAGCAGTGGAGGTATATGCGACTACCCTGCACTATGCGCCCTGCCATGTGAAGGATGAGGGATTCAGATGTGTCATCGTTCTTCCAAAGGGCACCAATCTGGACATGGATCCAGTGGCTGTGAAGGACCCTGAGGACAGGCTTTTGTTTGCCAGAAACAAGTGGCTCATAGGCCATGCCGAGGGCGGACTTCCGGAGGGGGCGTTTATCGGCCTTAAAGGAGAGAATCTGAGCGTCTGATTCAGAACATGAAAACTCAGATGCAGACAAATAAATTTAATCATGTATGAGGAGGAAATTACAATGAACAATACACCAGAGGTAAAAGTCGGAATCGTGGCAGTGAGCAGGGACTGTTTCCCGGAGTCTCTTTCTGTCAACAGAAGAAAAGCATTGGTGGAAGCCTACAAGGCCAAATATGACGCGGCGGAAATTTATGAATGTCCTGTGTGCATCGTGGAGAGCGAGATACATATGGTTCAGGCATTGGAGGACATAAAGAAGGCAGGCTGCAACGCCCTGTGCGTATACCTGGGCAACTTTGGCCCTGAGATATCAGAGACACTTCTGGCAAAGCATTTTGACGGACCTAAGATGTTCGTGGCAGCAGCCGAGGAGTCAGGGGATAACCTGTGCCAGGGCCGCGGCGACGCATACTGCGGTATGCTCAATGCCAGCTACAACCTGGCGCTTCGTAACATCAAGGCATATATCCCGGAGTATCCGGTAGGGGATGCTGAGGATTGTGCGGACATGATTCACGAGTTTGTACCTATTGCCCGCGCAGTGGCGGCGTTAAGCCAGTTGAAAATCATCAGCTTCGGACCAAGACCTCTCAACTTCCTGGCCTGCAACGCGCCTATCAAGCAGCTTTACAACCTGGGCGTGGAGATTGAGGAAAATTCCGAGCTGGATTTGTTCGAGGCATTCAACAAGCATGCAGGGGATGAGAGGATTCCAGGCATTGTGAAGGAGATGGAGGAAGAACTGGGAGCAGGCAATAAGAAGCCGGAGATTCTCTCCAAGCTGGCTCAGTATGAGCTGACCTTAAAGGATTGGGTACAGGAGCACAAGGGCTACCGCAAATATGTGGCCATTGCCGGAAAATGCTGGCCCGCATTCCAGACACAGTTCGGTTTCGTGCCATGCTATGTGAACAGCCGCCTGACATCCCAGGGGATTCCGGTGTCCTGTGAGGTTGATATCTATGGAGCCCTCAGCGAGTACATCGGTACGGTCATCAGCCAGGATACGGTTACTCTTCTGGACATCAACAACACCGTGCCAAAGGATATGTATGAAGCTGATATCAAGGGGAAATTTGATTACACCCTTAAGGATACATTTATGGGCTTCCACTGCGGCAACACCGCATCCGGCAAGCTGTCCTTCTGCGAGATGAAGTATCAGATGATTATGGCCAGGGCCCTTCCAATCGGAGTGACCCAGGGAACATTGGAAGGCGACATTAAACCAGGCAGCATTACCTTCTACCGTCTCCAGAGCACGGCAGACAACAAGCTGAGGGCTTATATTGCGCAGGGAGAGGTACTTCCGGTCGCCACACGTTCCTTCGGATCCATCGGCGTGTTTGCCATCCCGGAGATGGGACGGTTCTACCGCCACGTACTCATTGAGAAGAACTTCCCTCATCACGGCGCCGTGGCCTTCGGAAATTACGGCAAGGCATTGTTTGAGGTATTCAAGTACATTGGCGTGGATGTGGAGGAAATCGGCTACAACCAGCCAAAGAGCGTAAGATACAGGACAGAGAATCCATTTGCATAAAAACGCAGGGAGGGAAAGATATGCTTTACATAGGAGTGGACCTGGGAACCTCAGCGGTAAAATTGTTATTAATGGATGGAAGCGGACGAATCCACAAGGTGGTTTCACGGGAGTATCCCCTGTATTTCCCACATCCTGCATGGTCGGAGCAGAACCCGGAGGACTGGTTTACAGCCTCCATGGACGGCATGAAGGAGCTGACCTCGGAGTGTGACAAATCACAGGTGGCAGGCATCAGCTTCGGAGGCCAGATGCACGGCCTGGTGACGCTGGATCAGGCGGATGAGGTCATCCGCCCGGCCATCCTCTGGAATGACGGACGGTCCGAGAAGGAGACGGATTACCTGAACCAGACCATTGGAAAGGAAAAGCTGTCCGCTTACACGGCCAACATTGCCTTCACCGGCTTCACGGCCCCTAAGATTCTCTGGATGAAGAGAAATGAACCGGAGAACTTCGCGCGCATATGCAGGATAATGCTTCCAAAGGATTATCTGGCTTACAGGCTGTCAGGCAGCTTCTGTACGGATTATTCCGATGCCTCCGGCATGCTGCTTCTGGACGTGGCCCATAAGTGCTGGTCTGAGGAAATGATGGAGCTGTGCGGCATTACCAGAAAACAGCTCCCGGATTTGTATGAGAGCTATGAGGTAGTGGGAAATCTGAAGGAGGAGCTGGCAAAGGAGCTGGGATTCACACAGGATGTAAAAATCATTGCCGGCGCAGGGGACAATGCGGCTGCCGCCGTTGGCACCGGAACCGTAGGCGAGGGATGCTGCAATATTTCCCTGGGGACCAGCGGAACCATCTTTATTTCCAGCGAAAGCTTTAAGGCGGACTGCAACAATGCCCTTCATTCCTTTGACCATGCAGACGGACATTTCCATCTCATGGGATGTATGCTCAGCGCTGCCTCCTGCAATAAGTGGTGGATGGAGGAAATCCTTAAGACCAAGGAGTTTTCCAGGGAGCAGGAGGGAATCGTTAAGCTGGGAGAGAACCATGTGTTCTATCTGCCCTATCTCATGGGAGAGCGTTCTCCTCACAACGACCCAAGGGCCAGGGCATGTTTCATCGGCATGACCATGGATACCAGCAGGGAGGAGATGACCCAGGCCGTGCTGGAAGGCGTGGTTTACGGACTCAGGGATTCGCTGGAGGTGGCCAGAAGCTTAGGCATCCGCATTGACCGCACTAAAATCTGCGGCGGAGGCGCAAAGAGTCCCCTGTGGAAGAAGATGGTGGCCAACATCATGAATGTAAAGGTGGATGTGGTTGAAAACGAGGAAGGCCCTGCCCTGGGAGGCGCCATACTGGCGGCCGTGGGCTGCGGAGAATACCCGGATGTGAAGACTGCGGCGGACAGCATTGTGAAAGTGACGGAAACCATTGAACCAGATGGGGAACTGACGGAGAAGTATGAAAAACAGTACGGCAAGTTCAGGCAGATGTATCCTGCGCTTAAGGCTGTATTCCAGAATTTGGGAGAATAGTATGAACTGGGAGCCGGATGCTCCAGGTTCCGGTGTATCATGATTGGATGCACCGGGACACTGGGAATCAGGCTCCCTTTTTTCGTGGCGCGGGCGGAGCCTCTTATCCGTCCTTCTTCATTTTCTTTCTGATGCCGGAAGGCGTATCTTTGAAATGCTCTCCAAACATTTTGCGGAATAATTTATAATTGGTGAAGCCATGGCGTTCCAGAATATCATGGACAGGGTCCTGGGTGGTAATCAGGTCACGGTAAATGTAGGACAGGCGCAGTTCGTTCTGGTATTCCAGGAAGGTAACTCCCATGCATTTTTTGAAAAAACGGCAAAAATATCCGGGCTGCAGGAATGCCACCCGGGCAATTTCACTGGTGGTGATAGGGCGGCTGTAATTTCTGGCTGTGTAGGCCAGCACCGGATCCAGACGGCTTAAATCCTTATTTTTCTGATTTACATTCGGCTTGAGTACCTGTACGCTGAAATTGTGGTACAGCTGAAACAATAATTCAAAGAGCAGGCTGTTAAAACGCAGTAAAAAGCCTTCAGGCCGTATATCGTTGGTAATCTGCATCTGGGTCAGGGTGTCCTTCATCCTGTCAAGCTTTGTTCTCTTGATCGGGTCCTGGGTATCGGTATTCCACAGGAAAAGGAGCTGGCTTACCTCAGGTATGTAGGTTTCCATGAATTCCAGGGGAATCTGCAATACGATAGCCCTGTTAGGATGGGTACACTTGGTGGAGTGTATGACATTGGAGTTGATGAGGATGCATTGGCCGGACAAAAGACTGTGGCTCGTCCTCTCCACCGTGACTTTCAGCTCACCTTCCAGCATGTAAATGATTTCCACTGCCCTGTGCCAATGGCTGGGTACATAGCTGCCCGGGTTACGCAAAGGATGTACTGGGGCAGCAAGGGTTAGTGGCACTGATTAACGGCATTTTCAATGTGGTGCAGATTGCAGGCATGTTCTTCATCGCCATGCTAGTAAAACGGCTAGGTAAGCGCAATGTATTTTCCCTGGGCCTTGTGTTGGATATCATCGGTATGCTGGTGCTCAATTTCTCCGGCGGGGCCATGGGGCTTATTATAGTGTCCAGCATAATCCGCGGACTGGGTAATGCATGCGGCGGGGCTACCATGTGGGCCATGGTATCAGATACCATTGACTATGGAGAGTGGAAAACAGGATACCGTACAGAGGGGCTGGTCAACAGCGCCTGCAGCTTTGGATATAAGATTGGAAACGGAATTGGATCCGCTCTTTTAGGATGGATTCTTGAGCTGGGAGGTTATGTGGGACAGGCAGCCGCGCAGTCAGCTTCGGCACTGGCATCCATCCGGATTTGTTTTGTGTGGATTCCCATTGGGATTTACGTGGCAGGACTGGTTATCATGAGTTTCTATCATCTGGACGCTGAGTTTGCAGGTATTATTGCAGATTTAAAGAGCCGGAACGGGAAATAGGATGGGTGAGAAAGGAGAAAAAATCATGAATATAAAAGGTGTGAATCTGGGGAACTGGCTGGTGTTGGAAAAATGGATGAGCCCGGCGCTGTTTGAAGGGACCGGGGCACAGGATGAATATTATCTGCCCCGCTGGCTTTCAAGGGAGGTGTACGAGGCCAGAATCAGGATACACCGCTCCGAGTATATCACGGAACGGGATTTTGCGGCAATCCGCGCCATGGGCATGGAGGCTGTGCGGATTCCTGTCCCATACTTTATATTTGGGGACAGGGAGCCCTTTATCGGCTGTGTGGAGGAGTTGGACAAGGCATTCTGCTGGGCGGAGCGTTACGGGCTTAAGATACTGATTGACCTGCATACGGTGCCGGAAGGGCAAAACGGATTTGACAACGGAGGCATATGCGGCGTGTGCAGGTGGTCAAAGAATCCGGCAGAGGTGGAATTTGTCCTGGGGGTTTTGGAACGTCTGGCAAAGCGGTACGGAGAAAGAGCGGGGCTGTGGGGGATAGAGGTCCTGAACGAGCCCATCACGGAGCGGATGTGGAAGATAATTGACGTGCCCGGCCGCTATCCCGCAGCAGAGCCTTCTATGGCCGAGGGCTCAGGGCCGAATTCCATGGAATTTCTGAGGGAATTCTATTTGAAGGCATATGACTGTCTGAGAAAGCATATGCCCGAGGAAAAATACGTGGTAATCCACGATGGATTTGAGCTTAAGGCATGGAAGGATTTTATGAGAGAGGACAGGTATGTGAATGTGGTTCTGGACACCCATCAGTATCTTATGTTTGCAGAGACAGAAGGCTGCGGACAGACCCTTCCCGATTACCTGGAATATATCCGCAGGCATTTTGCAAAGGGCATAGAGGAAATGCAGCAGTATTTTGATGTCATATGCGGAGAGTGGTGTCTCTTCAACTCCCTGGCCTGCGGCTGCGATACAAAGGGAGGCAGGAGCGTGTTAAACGGTGAAGAGGGAGCCGGGCAGGATGTAATGGATGAAAAGGAGAAAGCGCATATCTACAGGGCTCTGGCAGAGGCCCAGACAGAGGCCTGGGGCAAGGGAAGCGGGTATTTTTACTGGAGCTATAAGCTTCTGACGGATACAGTCAATGAAGACGGCTGGATTGGCTGGGACAGCTGGGATTTTGGCCGGTGCGCTGCTTTTGGATGGTTTCCGGTGGATAAGGAGGAATTAAGATGATACATAACCCCATTCTTCCGGGATTTAACCCGGACCCATGTATATGCAGAAAAGGAGACGATTACTATTTGGCCGTATCCACCTTTGAGTGGTTCCCAGGAATCCCCATCTACCATTCGCGGGATCTGAAGAACTGGGAGCTTTACACCCATGTCCTTACGGACGATGAAAAAGTGGACCTGAAAAAGCTTCCAAGCGCAAAAGGGGTCTGGGCGCCGTGTCTTACATACTGTGAGGCGGAGGATACCTTTTATGTGGTGTACGGGGTCATGAACTCCATGAATGCAAGGTATTTTGACGTGGATAATTTTCTGGTGTCCGCAAAGGACATCAGGGGACCCTGGAGTGAGCCGGTCTACCTGCATTCCTCAGGATTTGACGCATCCATATTCCACGATAACAATGGCAAAAAATACATTGTTTCCCTGGAATGGGAGACGAGGGAAGGGTATGAAAAACCCGGTTCCATCTGCATGGTGGAGTATGATTCGGATAAAAAAGAAATCGTGGGTTACCCGAGGCGCATGTGGCGCGGCGGTACGGACCGGGGATGTATTGAGGCCCCGCATCTGACTAAAAGAGGAGAGTTTTATTACATCATGTGTGCGGAAGGCGGCACTGGTTATAACCACTGTGTCACCATGGGGCGTTCCAGGAATGTGTGGGGGCCGTATGAGGGGGATCCCATGAACCCCATAGTCACCAGCGTACCGGGAGATTCCTATGAGCGGCAGGACCCGGACCACTTAAAGCCCAAGTATTTCAACCCGGATTCCATCCTTCAGAAATCCGGCCACGGCAGCTATGTGAACCTTCCCACAGGGGAAGTGTATCTGGTCCATCTCTGTGCAAGGCCCTTTGTGCCGGAGCTAAGGTGTACACTGGGCAGGGAGACCGCCGTACAAAAGATGGAGTGGACAGCGGATGGGTGGCTGCGCATGGCAGACAAAAGCAATCTGGCAAAGCTGGAGGTGCCGGAGACTTCCCTCCCGGAGACACCAGTGGAGGGGATACCGGATTTTGACGGATTTGACAGCGGGGAGCTGGGAAAATTCTATTATGCGCCCCGTATCATGCCCCGGAGGTTTGCGGATGTGAACGCCAGGCCGGGATATGTACGGCTGAGGGGACAGGAGTCCAGGACATCCTTAAACAAGGTCAGCATCCTGGCCAGGAAGCTGACCAGCGTGTACACAAGAATCACCACGAAAATGGAGTTCGTGCCAAAGGTCCATCAGCACAGTGCAGGGCTGATTCTCTATTATGACAACATGAATTACATTAACCTGAGAAAATATTACAGCGAAACCCTGGGACAGAGCGCCCTGTCAATCATCCATCTGGAAAATGGGGTAAAGACCGAATTCCTCAACACCAGGATACCGGTGGAGGACCGGCCCGTTTACCTGAGGCTGTATGTGCAGGGCAGACAGTCCTGGTTTGAGTGGAGCTATGACGGGCAGGAATATGAGAAAATCGGACGTATCTTTGATACCACCCGGTTTTCCGATGAGTACTGCAGGTACGGGGAGTTTACAGGAACCATGGCAGGAATTACCTGTGCGGACCGCGTAAAACATGCACATTATGCTGATTTTGATTTTTTAGAAGTTGTGGCTGATGGGAGGAAGATGGTAGAGTAGCTGGAAAATATCAAAGAACTTGCATTGACGGCCTGGAACGTGCTAATATCTATAATATGGATAAAAGATACTCTGAGAGAACAGGAGAGAAAAGATGACAAGGGACAGGATATATGAGTACTTCATCGAAAAGGACAATAACTGTGCGGAAGCCATGCTGCGGGCCCTGAATGACGAATACTGTCTGGGAATACCGGAAGATTCGGTAAAGCTGGTGGGCGGATTCGGAGGGGGTATGGGCTGCGGGAAGGCATGCGGCGCACTGTGCGGCGGATGTTCCGCCATCAGCTACCGGCTCATTCAGGAGAGGGCCCATGCCACACCGGAGCTTAAACCGGCTGTGGCCGCATTTGCAGAGGAATTCGTGAAGCGTTTCGGGTCAGATGCCTGCTGTGAGCTGGTAAAGACCTATAAAAAAGAGGATACCCGCTGTCTCGACATGATTTGTATGGCTGCGGACATTGCAGATGCGTGTTTTGAGAGAATCATATCAGCGGAAGAAAGGAATCAGAGCAGATGAGAATATTGATTGTAGGCGGTGTGGCAGGCGGCGCGTCTGTGGCGGCTAGGGCCAGGAGACTGGATGCCCGGTCAGAAATTATCATGTTTGAGAGAGGACGACATGTGTCATTTTCCAACTGTTCCCTTCCTTACTATCTCAGCGGCACGGTGAAGGACAGCAATGCCCTGGTTATGATGAGTCCGGAGAAGTTTAAGAAGCAGTATGACATTGAGGCGAGAACGGACAGCGAGGTGCTGTCAGTGGACAGGGAGAAGAAAATCATCCAGGTAAGAAACGGGTGTACCGGGGATATCTATGAGGAGCACTATGACATTTTGGTCCTCTCGCCGGGGGCGAATCCCATCCGTCCAAAGAGCATAGAGGGCGTGGACAGGCCCAATGTATTTACTGTAAGGAATGTGACGGATATTGTGAACCTGAAGAAATTCGTCACCGACTGCCAGATTCAGGATGTGGCTGTGGTGGGCGGAGGATTCATCGGCATTGAAGTGGCCGAGAATCTGAACATGGACGGAAGGCATGTATCTGTCATTGAGGCCCAGGACCAGATCATGGCGCCCTTTGATTATGATATGGTGCAGATGCTCCAGAAGGAGCTGCTGGACCATGGAGTGGATGTAATCGTAAATGACGGTGTCAGCGCCATCGGGGAAGAAAGCATTACCCTGGCTTCGGGAAAGGAAGTCAAGGCAGGGATGACCGTGCTGGCCATCGGGGTTGCGCCTGAGACAGGACTGGCTAAGGCCATGGGCCTGGAGCTGGGAGAGACTGGGGCCATCAAGGTGGACCACAATTACAGGACCAGTGACCCTGACATCTACGCGGTGGGAGACGCCATCCAGGTGTTTAACCAGCTGACCCATAAGCCGTCCAGGCTGGCTCTGGCGGGACCGGCCCAGAGACAGGCCAGGGCAGCGGCAGACCATATGTACGGCATACCCCATAATAACAGGGGGGTCATTGGTTCCTGTGCGGTCCGTATCTTTGATTTGAACGCGGCGGCCACTGGACTGAACGAAAAAGCAGCCGATGCAGCCGGCATTTCCCATGATTCTGTCTACATCATACCCACGGACAAGGTGGGGCTCATGCCGGGAAGCGCTCCCATGCACTTTAAACTGGTTTATGAATATCCCACAGGAAAGATTCTGGGAGCCCAGGCCATTGGACGGGGAAATGTGGATAAGAGGATAGATGTCATTGCGGCCATGATTTCCATGGGAGGCACCCTGGAGGATTTGAAGGAGCTGGAGCTGTGTTATTCTCCGATATTCGGTACTGCCAAGGATGTGGTGAACCAGGCAGCCCTGGTGGGCCTGAACCTGCTCTATGGACGGGTAAGGCAGGTGCCTGTGTCAAAGGTGCGGGATCTGGTGGAGACAGGCGCGTGTATCATAGATGTCCGTGAAAAGAACGAGTACAGGCTGGGGCATTTAAAGACATCCGTCAATATCCCGTTGTCAGAGCTGCGGGACCGTCTGGATGAGATACCGAAGGATCGTCCTGTGTATCTCCACTGCCGTTCCAGCCAGAGAAGCTATAATGCATGTATGGCCCTTGTGAACCGCGGGTACAGGAATGTGTGGAATATATCAGGTTCTTATCTGGGAATCTGCCTGTATGAGTATTTTACGGATGTGACCACCGGGCGTGACAAAATCGTAACTGAGTATAATTTTAACTGATTTTTCCGGAGATTTCCGGAGGGGAAGGGCCGGCGGATAGCCGGTCCTCTGCTGTCCGGCGGGGCAGGGATGCCAGTGGGCCTAGTATAAGCCGGTCTGCTGGCCTGCTTCGTCCATTCCTGCCTTGTATGGATGCCGGTCAATTGGGAGACAATGACAGATAATGACAGACAATGTGAGTCATAAAGTTACCGGGAGGTGTATATGCAGCGGTACGGCCGTTTTCTTAAAATCATAAAAATAGCCGTGGGAAGCCTGCTGGCCATGGCGGCTGCCCAGGCGTTGGGCCTTAGATACAGCTCCTCCGCCGGCGTGATTACCCTGCTCAGCATCCAGGATACGAAGCGGGAAACCATACGGGTCACGGCCAGGCGGCTGTTAGCTTTCCTGGCGGCAATGGTCCTGGGGCCGGTATCCTTTGCATTGGCAGGATACCGGCCTTTGGCTATGGGGATTTTTCTTCTGATGTTTACCCCACTGTGCATGAAATGGGGCATACAGGAGGGGATATCCGTGAACACGGTCCTGATGACCCATATTCTGGCTGAGGGTTCCATGGGAATGGCGGACATTGCCAATGAAGCTCTTCTGCTGTTTGTGGGCACTGGGATGGGAGTTTTAATCAACCTGTATATTCCTGGATCGGGGTCAGCCATACGCTCTGCACAGAGGGAAATTGAAGAAAAGTTCATCTGCCTGCTGAAACAGATGGCATCAGGGCTGGGTGAGCCGGGAGAGAATGGAGCACAGACGGACGGACACGGGTTTCAGGCCCTGGAACAGGCGCTGGAGCAGGGGGAGCGCAGGGCCTACGAGGGTATGGAGAACAGTCTTTTGGCGGACACGCGCTATTACCTTGCCTACATGGGGCTGCGGAAGAATCAGTTTGCCATCCTGTGCAGGATGCGGGACTGTTTCTCAAGAATGGAGTCCACACCGGACCAGGCGACCGTGGTGGCGTCCCTGCTTAAATCCGTAAGCGGTTCCTTCCACGAAAGGAACAATGCCCTGGGATTGCTTGATGAGCTTGAACAGGTGAAATTACAAATGAAGGCCCAGCCTCTTCCTGTCTACAGGCAGGAATTTGAGAGCCGGGCCTTGCTATACTTGAGTCTGCTGGAACTGGAACAGTTCCTGGTGCTGAAAAAAGAGTTTGCGCTGGGGCTGAGCCGGGAAGAAATCCGCAGGTTCTGGGGCGAGGGATGACCAGGCCCGGCATAGGAAAAAGCAGCCAATTTAAGCGAATCTTATTGCGAATCTTGCGCAGGAACACAATCTGGTTGATGCATTCCTTGTCCAGCAGATTCAGCCGCTTCAGGGTATTGATGTTGAAGGCTCCCCGTACCTTGTGGGAGTTTTTGGAGGAGACACGGTTAAGCAGCTGTTCCAGGGGAACCCACTGACTGAAGAAGTATTCCACTGCATGGCGCTCATCTTCGCTGATTCCGTCCTGGCCGTGCATAAGAACCGAAGCCACCTGTATCTCAATGCGGGCCGTGGTGTACTTTTTCTGGGAACGGTCCAGTGACTCCTCCCTCATGTGGGCCCGGTAATGGTTGGCCCAGTAACCGGAAAAACGCTTGTTATAAGAAGGCGCCTTGGACTGTTCCGGAAACTGTTTGGTTTCCAGTAGGGTGAAGAGGTCGTTGATAAGGCTGTCCGCCTTATCGCGGTCGCCGGGGAAGTACAGTGACACCCTGACACCGCACAGATCAGCAATATCCTCATATATTTCACGCATGTTTTTGTAGGGGACCGCCCGCCTGGAATTGCGTATAAGGACCTTGCTTTTCAGACGCCCCGGGGCTTTGGCGCGGGAGGTCACTATGGCCCGGATACCGGCTGCCTGAAGGGCGCTCTCCAGCTGCCGGGCAGCCATCCGGCCGGCTGTCTCATAAAAGTTCATCTTTGGACTATGTGGGATACACTGCGCCCCCCCCTCAACGATATTTCCGAAAGGTCAATAACCCTAAGGCCAAGGCCATCATCGAGTCCATCGCGGGAATTGCTCTTGGCTCTGGGTGGCCGGAGCCATCTTGTTTTCCTGGCGCCACTGGCGGGGCGGGATGCCGTATGTTTTTTTGAAGGCACGGGAAAAATGGAGCTGGTTGGGATAGCCCACCGCATTGCTGATGTCGTTTATGGACAGCTCCGTGAGCTTTAGCAGTTCGGCGGCCTTGGTCATGCGGTAGCTGATAAGAAATTCCTGAGGACTCTTACCCACTGCGTCGCTAAAGATTTTGCCGAAGTAGCTGCGGTTCAGATTGCAGAAGGCGGCAATGTCCTCCACCGATATGTCGTTCTGGAAGTTCTGCTCAATAAAGGATGTGGCTTCCCGGATATAAAAGTCCCGAAGACGGCCTGTTTTCAACAGCCTGCGGGAGGCGGAGGAGCGGGTCAGATAGTCCAGGAACAGGTAAAGATGGCCAATCAGGTGGAAGGGCGACTGGTCGGAGTGCCTGGCAATGTAGAGCATTTCATTTTTCAGTTCCAGGCTTAAGTCGCGGGCATTGGAATGGTATACAGGGGCATCCATGGTCAGTCCTGCCAGCTCCAGGGCTTCCTTTACACGGAGGCCGTCAAACTCCACCCAGGTGTATTCCCAGGGATGGTTCTTGTCCGCAAAGTAGGTGTTGCTCTGCTTGGGATAAATCAGGAACCCTTCCCCGCTTTTAATCTGGTAGGTGTGGGAACCGCCCTTGGAATCCGTGGATATGAGGGTGCCTGTGCCGGATATGCAGTAGTGGAACAGATAGTGGTTTCTGGCGTAGGGACCGTAGGAGTGCAGCGGTTCACATTGTTCCCAGCCGTATTGATATAAACCCAAATCCACAAAACGCTCGTTGGGAAATATGGAAAACAGTACATTGCTCATTGCCTAAAAACCCCCTTTTCAATCATTATATACCCAAATGCCAGCCTATATCAAGTTATAAGTAGAAAAATAGCATTTGGGTATATTTTTTGCGAAAGCAGAATATTTACCTGCTTTAAATCCCATGATATCATGTAGTTATCAAGGAAATCCGGATGGAATGAAGGCGACAAATTGGATGGTTTTAGAATAGAAGGAACAGGGATGACAGGGGGTATATTATGCTTAAAACGTTCAAAAAGGGAATGCTTACAGCGGCGGCAGCCGTGCTGGGGGCAGCTTTGCTGGGAGGATGCAGCTCCGGAACCAGGGCCTCGGATGGATTGGTGCATCTGAACTTCCAGATTTGGGACAATGCCCAGAGGGGAGGCATGGAAGCGGTAGCCAGAGCTTATATGGATAAGAACCCGGAGGTGGAAATCCAGGTTCAGGTCACCAGCTGGGATGAGTATTGGACCAAGCTGGATGCGGCGGCAGAATCAGGGCAGTTGCCGGACATCTTCTGGATGCATACAAATCAGATTCTCAAATATGCGGATTATGGAAAACTGGAGGATGTGACGGATTTATATGACGATGTGGAACCGGATTATTATACCAGCCATTTTTCGGATATTTCACTGGCAAATGCCAGGGGTTCCGACGGAAGGATGTATGGGGTTCCAAAGGATAAGGATACAGTCTGCCTGGTATATAACAGAGAGATGTTTGACGCGGCAGGGGTGGCTTACCCCGATGAGTCCTGGACGTGGGACGACCTAAAGTCTGCTTCGGCTCAGATTTATGAAAAAACAGGAAAATACGGATATATGGCATATGCGGATGATCAGCTGGGATACTGGAATTTCGTATACCAGGCGGGGGGATACATACTGAATGAGGATAAGACCAGGGCAGGGTTCCTGGATTCCGGGACCAGGAAGGCCATGGAATTTTATATCGGCCTCCAGAAGGAGCCGTGGTGCCCTGACCAGAACTATTTTGCTGAGACGGCTCCGGGCAACGCATTCATGTCAGAACAGGGAGCCATGTACCTGGAGGGAAACTGGAATTTTATCTCCTTCATGGAAAATAACAAGGAGATGATTGGAAAATGGGACGTGGCCGTGCTTCCCAAGTGTCCTGACCCGGTCCGGGGAGACGGCAGGGCCACCATATCCAACGGCCTGTGTTATTCCACCGGAGCCAAGGGAAAGAAGCTGGAATATGCAAGAGATTTCCTGAAATTTGCAGGTTCTGAGGAAGGACAGAGGGTCCAGGGGCTGTCAGGCGCCGCTATACCGGCCTACAAGGGCCTGGAGGATACGTGGATAAGCGCCTTTGACCAATATGACTACAAATTGGATGTCCAAAAATGCGTGGATATGTTTCCTTATGGCGTGCAGAGCGTCAACAATGCATCCAGACCCAACTGGAAAACTCAGATTAATGACCTGCTGTTAAAGATATACAGCGGCGAGCTGAGCCTGGACCAGGGACTGGAGGACATGCAGAAACTGGTGGACGGAGCAAAAACGCCGTGACGATGGCAGGATTGGAGGAAAATGATGGGTAAGAAACAATTTTTGACAGAGGATGCAAAATGGGGCTATCTGCTCATTGCCCCTACTATAATAGGTCTGATTGTGCTGAACGTGTATCCGTTCCTGCAGACCCTGGTACTGAGCTTTTCCACCACCCATCCCTTTGGGTACTATGAGGTCAGCGGGGTAGGAAATTACGTGCAGATGTTTGGAAGCAAAGAGTTTTGGAAGGCTACCTGGAATTCCATTTACTTCTGTATCCTGACCGTGCCCCTGGGAATCTTCCTTTCCCTGCTGACCGCTGTGCTGCTCAATGCGAAGATTCGGGCAAAGGCGGCCTTCAGGGCCATCTATTTCCTGCCCATGGTGGTCGCGCCGGCAGCCATTGCCATGGTGTGGAAATGGATTTTTAACGCAGAGTACGGCATCATCAACCAGATCATCGGAAGCAGAGTAAACTGGCTGACCAACCCGAAGGTGGTGCTTCCCGCCTGCGCGGTGGTGGCAGTCTGGAGCGCGGTGGGATATGACGCGGTCCTGCTGCTGTCAGGAATTCAGAACATATCAAAGAGCTACTATGAGGCCGCCAGCCTGGACGGGGCTTCCAAGGTACAGCAGTTCTTTAAGATTACGCTTCCCATGGTATCGCCCACCCTCTTTGTGGTGTTAATCATGCGGCTCATGGCATCTCTTAAGGTGTACGACCTGATTTACATGATGGTGGACCAGACCAATCCGGCCCTTACAAGCGCCCAGTCACTGATGTATCTCTTCTACCGTGAGTCCTTTGTGGCAGGGAACCGTGGGTACGCCTCCGCCATTGTTGTGTGGACCGTGCTGCTCATAGGAGCTGTGACAGCTCTGCAGTTTTTGGGACAGAAGAAGTGGGTCAACTATGAAGTTTAGGATGGAGGGAAATTATGAAATCATTGGAGACAAACCGCAGTATTAATACCGCCCTTGTGTATGCGGCCCTGGGAGCGGGAGCCCTGCTTATGATATTTCCGTTTATATGGATGGTGTTCACCAGCTTTAAATCAGCAGGGGAGAGCGTGCAGATTCCGCCGACCATCCTGCCAAAGCAGTGGATGAAGGAGAACTACCTGAGAGCCATCGCCTCCCTGCCCTTTATGAAACTGTATGTGAATACGGCGCTGCTGATTCTGTTTCGGGTCCTCTGCGCGGTAGCGTTTTCCTCAGCCGCCGGGTTTGCATTTGCAAAACTTAAATTCAAGGGGAAGAACCTTCTGTTCTCCCTGGTGATTGTACAGATGATGCTGCCGTCCCAGATATTCATTATCCCCCAGTACCAGATGTTAGCCAGGATGGGGCTGACAAACAGCATGTTTGCGCTGGTATTTCCGGGACTGGTCAGTGCGTTCGGCACCTTTTTCCTCAGGCAGGCTTACATGGGCATTCCGGATGAACTGGGGGAGGCCGCATACCTGGACGGCTGTACCAAGTGGCAGACCTTCACCAAGGTCATGATGCCCCTGACCAAGGCCAGCATGGCTGCCCTTACCATTTTCACCGCAGTGTTCGCGTATGCAGACCTGATGTGGCCTCTGATTGCCAACACGGACCTGAATATGATGACCCTGTCAGCCGGCCTTTCCACCCTGAGAGGGCAGTTCACTACCAATTATCCGGTGCTGATGGCAGGCTCTGTCCTGGCCATGGTTCCCATGGTGATTCTGTACCTGGTATTCCAGAAGCAGTTTATTGAAGGCATTGCAATGACAGGCGGGAAATAGAGATGGAAAATGAGACGGAGGATGACACATGGCAATACAGTATCAGGAAAATGGAAGGATATTCACCCTTCACACGGACCACTCCACATACCAGATGAAGGCAGATTCCTATGGGAATCTGCTTCATCTGTACTACGGAGACAGGACAGAGGGCTCCATGGAATATCTGCTTACCTTTGAGGACAGGGGGTTTTCACCCAACCCATATGAGGCCGGTGATGACAGGACCTATTCCCTGGATGCCCTTCCCCAGGAATATCCATATCAGGGGTCGGGGGACTTCAGAAGCCCTGCCTTTGCAGTGGAACAGGCTGACAGATCCTATGGACTGAATCTGCGCTATGCCGGATACGAAATAAGCAAAGGGAAATACAGCCTTCCCGGCCTTCCGGCCATGTATGGGGAGGGGCAGGAGGACGCAGAGAGCCTTAAGATACGCCTGACAGACGAGGTCAGCGGGCTGGCGGTTACTCTGCTCTACGGCGTATTCCCCGGATACGACATTATTACCAGGGCAGTCTGTGTGGAAAATGGGGGGAATGGTCCGGCAGCCCTGAAACGGGTATACAGTGCATGTCTGGACTTCCTCCACGGGGAATACGACCTGATTCAGTTTTACGGACGCCATGCAATGGAGCGCAATTTCCAGAGGACCGCCCTGTGTCACGGCGCCCAGGTCATAGGGAGCCGCAGAGGGACTTCCAGCCACCAGTATAATCCATTTCTGATACTGGCAGGACGGGAGACAACGGAAACCTCCGGGCCCTGTTACAGCATGTCCTTTGTGTACAGCGGACCCTTTAAGGCAGAGGCGGAGACGGACCAGTACGGTCAGACCAGGATGGCTATGGGGATTCAGGATGAGATGTTTTCCTATGAGCTTGAGCCGGGGGAGATTTTCTTTGGGCCTGAGGTAATCATGGGGTACAGCGGCCAGGGGCTGGGGACATTGTCACGCAGCATCCATAAGGCCATGCGCCACAGCCTTTGCAGGGGGAAGTACAAGACTATTCCCAGGCCGGTTCTGATTAACAACTGGGAAGCCGCCTACTATGATTTTACCGGGGAAAAGATACTGGATATCGCAAGGCAGGCAAAGGACCTGGGTGTGGAAATGATGGTGCTGGACGATGGATGGTTCGGAAAGCGGGATTCGGATTTTTCCGGGCTGGGAGACTGGCAGGTAAACGAGAAAAAACTGGGCGGCTCCCTGACCAGCCTGGTTAGGCGGATTAACGGCCTGGGAATGAAATTCGGAATCTGGGTGGAGCCGGAGATGGTGTCTGAGGACAGCAGTCTTTACAGGGAACATCCGGACTGGGCCTTTGTTGTACCCGGAAGAAAGCCGGTCCGGGGCAGGAGCCAGCTGGTGCTGGATTTTTCAAGGAAAGAGGTGTCGGATTATATTTTTGACAGTATCTGCCAGGTCCTTGACAGCGCCCATATCGAGTATCTGAAATGGGACATGAACCGCAGCATAGCGGACGTATATTCGGCGGCAGGTAAAATGGCGGGAGGAAACAGTCCGGGCAGCATCCTGTACCGGTATATGCTGGGACTCTATGACTTCCTGGAGCGTCTGACGAAGCGCTATCCGGACCTTCTGATTGAGGGGTGCAGCGGCGGAGGCGGGCGTTTTGACGCAGGTATGCTGTATTACACGCCCCAAATCTGGTGCAGTGACAACACCGACGCAGTGGACCGCATCCGGATTCAGTACGGCACCTCCTTTGGCTACCCAATCAGCGCAGTTGGCTCTCATGTATCGGCAGTGCCAAACCACCAGACAGGCAGAATCACGCCTATGAAGACCAGGGGAGTGGTTGCCATGGCGGGAAGCTTTGGGTATGAGCTGAATTTAAACGCCATATCAAATGAAGATAAGAAATGCGTGAGGGAACAGATAGACGCGTACCATAAATACTGGCATCTGATTCATGACGGGGCGTATTACCGGCTGACCAATCCCTTTGAGGACAGGGAAGCCGCCGCGTGGCTCTTTGTGAGTGAGGATAAGGGGGAGGCGCTGTTAAATGCGGTGATCCTTAAGACCCACGGCAATCCTCTGTCATTGTATGTCCGCCTGGAGGGACTGGAGCCGGAGGCCATGTACAGGGATGAGAATACAGGGGCCGTATATCCGGGAGCAGGCCTTATGTCGGCCGGAATGCCCATACCGTCCATGAAGGGAGAATACCAGGCGTGGCAGGTACATTTAAGGAGGATATGATAGGGATGAAGCGCGATAAAATCTACAAAGGACGCCTGGATAAGCATATGGATGAACTGAAGTGGCTGTATATGGAGCTCTACAACAGCCAGGATATGTTTGACGGGCTGTTGGAGGGAATGGAGGGGTTTTACGTGGAGCGCACAGAACGGCTCAGAACTCTGGATGCTTCCAGGGAAGAGGACCCGTGCTGGTACAGAAAGAGCTCTATGCTGGGCATGATGATGTACGCGGATCATTTCGCGGGCAGCCTGAAAGGCGTGGAAGGAAAGCTGGATTATATTGAGCAGTGCCATGTGAATTATCTCCACCTTATGCCTCTCTTAGATACCCCCAGGGGACGCTCGGACGGTGGATATGCCGTATCTGACTTCAGAAAGGTGAGGGAGGATTTGGGAACCATGGAGGACCTGGAACAGCTGGCCCGTGACTGCCACGATAGAGGAATCAGCCTTTGCCTGGATTTTGTGATGAACCATACGTCGGAGGAGCATGAGTGGGCCAGAAGGGCAAGGGCAGGGGAGAAGGAATACCAGGACAGATACTTTTTCTTTGACAGCTGGACGGTTCCCTCCATGTTTGAGGAGACAGTGCCCCAGGTATTTCCCACCACGGCGCCGGGAAACTTCACCTATCTGCCGGAAACAGGACAGCATGTGATGACCACCTTTTATCCCTATCAATGGGACCTGAATTACAGAAATCCCGTTGTCTTTAATGAGATGATGTTCAATTTCCTCTACCTGGCAAACCGCGGGGTGGATGTACTGAGGATTGATGCGGTTCCCTACATATGGAAGGAATTGGGGACGGACTGCCGCAATCTTCCCAGGGTCCACACCATTGTCAGGATGATGCGCATGATTGGAGAAATCGTGTGTCCCGGTATCCTGCTGCTGGGGGAAGTGGTCATGGAACCGGAGAAGGTGGCACCCTATTTTGGAACCGTGGAAAAGCCGGAATGCCATATGCTATACAATGTGACCACCATGGCAGCCATCTGGAATACGGCAGCCACAAAGGATGTAAGACTCTTAAAGAGCCAGATGGAGACGGTCAGTTCCCTGCCATCCACCTGCACCTTCCTCAATTATCTGCGGTGTCACGATGATATAGGCTGGGGACTGGATTACCCTCTTTTGGAGAAGTGGGGGATGAGACAGGTTCCCCATAAGAAATTTCTGAATGATTTCTTTACAGGCAGGATACCGGAGAGCTTCAGCCGGGGCGTCCTGTACAATGACGACCCGGTCACAGGCGACGCCCGGTTCTGCGGAACCACTGCCTCTATGTGCGGTGTGGAAAAGGCGGGATTCTGCCATGACAGGCAGGCCATGGAGAAGGCTGTCAGGCTGGATACCATGCTCCACGCATTCATGCTGTTTCAGTCGGGCATCCCTGTGCTGTACAGCGGGGACGAGGTGGCCCAGGTCAATGACTATACCTATAAGGAGAAGCCTGAAAAAGCGGCGGATTCCCGGTATATACACAGGGGAGATTTTCAGTGGGAACTGGCGGAACGGATAAATGAACCGGAAACAGTCCAGAATCGTATTTTCCATAATCTGGAACAGCTGGAGGCCATACGGGCCGGGGAACCCTTATTGGATGCCGGGTGTCCCTTCCGCACATTGGAGACTTGGGATAACTCTGTTCTGGGTATGGTAAGGCAGGGCGGCAGGGACGGAAAACTCATCGGTCTATTTAATTTCAGCGGAGAACGCCGCATTGCGTGGATTGATGAAAGGGACGGCATGTACGGGGATATGGTTACAGGAGACCTCATGGAAGCATCCGGCGTCAGTCTGCCTGGTTACGGATTTCTGTGGATGAAGCGTCAGTGCGGATGACAAAGCCGTATTCCGCCGTGCTGTTGTCATCCCACCGGCAGTTTACACGAAAACCTCTCAAAATACCTGCTTCTTCATACGAAGACATATCAGAACTCAGCAAAGCCGCCCTGTTGATATACAGGGTAAAACAGGCCGTGCTGCCGGAACAGGCCAGGGTGAATTCCTCTGTGGCCTGTTCATTGTATTTAGGGGAACCGTCATCGTGATGCCGACAATGACACTCAGGTGCTTCAGATTGCCGGGCTCTCCGTTGCCATAATCAATGCCCTGCCGCACATTAAGGAACTGTGCGATGTGGTGGTGGCTGACAATGACCACGACGGCTGTGCCGAGGCAGTGGACCGTTACCTGCCGGATGCATGAGACTCAGGTTCGGCAGGCAGGCGGACCAGGAAACAGGCGCCTCCGTCCGGTGAATCCGATACGCTTATGGTGCCTCTGTGGAGTTGTACCAGTTCCTTTGCAATACTGAGCCCCAGCCCGTAATTCTGCTTGTGGCTTCTGGCGCTGTCTCCCCGGTAGAACCGGTTAAATATATGTTTCTTTGTCTCGTCGTCCATGCCGCAGCCCTGGTCTGATACGGTGAGGCAGACCATGCTCCGGCCGCGGGAGAGCAGATGCTTATCCGTCTGTACGGATGCGGCCAGACTGACACTGCGGCCTCTTGGCGTGTAGCGCAGGGCATTGTCCAGGAGGACGGCAAAAATCTGTTCCAGGCGGTTTTCATCGCCGGATACCCTGGGCAGGGAGGTTTCGGGCAGGTCCAGCTTCAGGCAGACTCCCTTGTCCTGGTACAGCGGCTCAAACCGCTCGTAGATACTGATTAGAAGGGTATCCATGTCCAGGGAGGAGGTCCTGAGGCTCCATTGTCCGGTGTCGGCTGAGGCCAGAAGCAGCATGTCGCCCACCAGACAGGACATGCGGGAACACTCCCGGTCCATATTATCCATGAATTTCTCCCTTTGGTCAGGGGCTGTCCGTGCAGCGCATATGCTGGAGCGGATGACCGCAAGGGGAGCCCTCAGCTCATGGGATGCTGCCGCTATGAATTCATTCTGTTGTTTCTGGCTTTCCGCCAATGGTTTTAAGGACTTTCCCACCAATACCCAGCTGACGGACATCAGCGCGGCGATGCCGGCCAGATTGAGAAGAAAGAACAGGATACCCTGCCGGTACAGGCCGAATCCCATGGGGTCCTTGTAGGCAAGCAGTGTCAGGCTCTGAAAGCCTGTCCGTGTGGGAAGGACAAGCACGCTGCCCAGATAGGTGTCATTGCAGTCCCCAGTCACCGTAAATACAGAGCTCCTGAGCAGGGATGAGGATACCGGCCTTGATGACGGGTCAATGCGCTCGGACATGGCGGCTTCCCTGGCCCGCATGATTAAAGTGTCCCGACCGCTGGCCGGAGTCCAGGAACCGCGGTAAAGGAGAGGCTTGCCGTTGTCCTCGATATGTATAATCAGGCGGTTATCGCTCTCCAGCCTGGACAGCCAGGTGCAGCTGATAGTGGTGCCGGACTGGAGCCGGGAGGTGATGTTAAGGATTTGGTTTTGAAAGGAAACCAGGGTTTTTTTGTTGAATTCCCTGGCGCTTATGACCAGGATGCCGATGACCACCAGGGTCAGAATCAGTCCGGTGGTAATGGTAAAAAGGGCGGTGAGCTGCCGCCGGAGCCGTTTAATCATGGGTCCCTCCGTTTTCCAGGCGGTATCCGATTCCGTGGACCGTCTTAATCTGGGGCAGGGCTCCTATGGATTTGAGGCGCCGCCTCAGAAAATAGATATAGTTGTCCAGATTCCCCTCCTCCACATCGGAGTCGGGACCCCATATGTAAGACAGAATCAGCCCTCTGGGAAGGACCTGGCCTGCGTTGCGAATCAGGTATTCCATCAGGGCGGATTCACGTTTGCTCAGCTGCAGGGTTCCCTGGGGACCTGTGAGCTCCCTTTTCTCCGGGTCCAGGCTGATGTTGGAGCAGGCGGCCGCGGGACTCTGCTTAAAATTACCCGGCCGCCTGGTTAGGGCCCGGATTCTGGCAAGCAGTTCCTCCGCGGCATAGGGCTTCACCAGATAATCGTCGGCGCCCGCGTCCAGGCCGTCAATCCTGTCGTTGATGCCGTCCAGGGCAGTGGTGATGATGACCGGCGTGGCAATATTCATTCTCCTTAAGCCGCCCAGGACGCTGAGTCCGTCCATCTGGGGAAGCATCCGGTCCAGTATGATTACATCGTAGGGGTATTCAGCCGCATAATAAAAGGCTTCCTGCCCCTGGCCGCAGCAGTCAGTCTCGTATCCCGCCCGCTCTAACTGGAGCTTTATGGCGTCACATAATTCCTTATCATCTTCAACCAATAAAATCCGCATTGTTCCATCCTCATTGTCATTAATATATGATACCATTATATCAGACAAATCTCTAAAAAATCTAAAAGAAATTTTTCCATTTTTTCAGTTTTTTTAGAGATTTGTTTGATATGATACATGGGACATGAATATTGTCCAGGAGGAGAATTACAATGAAAAAGAAACTTATGAGCCTGTGTCTGGCTGTCAGCATACTGGCAGGATGCCTGTGGGGATGCGCTAACCCGTCCGGTACAGCAGGCGGCAGCACAAGTGAACAGCAGACGGAATCAAAGAGACAGGAGGAAAAGCAGCAGCAGGAGGGCCCAAGGGGAAGATACGCGGAGAGCAGTATAGGCATTCCCCTGGAAGAAGGGGAGACAGCCGCCGATATCATCCAGACAGAGGACCAGGTCCTGGAGCTGTATACGGTCAAGGACAAAAAAGCTTACAGATACATATGGACGGGTGAAAAATGGGAGAAACAGGACAACAGCCTGCTGGAGGGACTGGAGTTTCCTTACGGGACCCTGCACATGATATGGGGGGAGGATGGAAACCGGTATGTGCTGTACCAGGGCGGGGATGATTATAAGACATTCATGATGAAACTGACAGAGGGGCAGGAGCCTCTGATGCTTCTGGACCAGGTCTTTTCCGCCAAAAATGAACGGGAATATTACGATGTGAGGCCTGACTTTGCGGCGGTGTCGGAGGAGGGACTTATTTTCCTGTCCCACAGCAGGGTGACGGACGTGTACACGCCTGAGGGCGACCTGGTTCTTACCCTGCCCCAGAAGTGGAGTTCCATGGAATGGAAGGACTCGGGCCTGCTCATGGGGAACAGATATATCACGAACGGGGACAGCTCCTATATCAGCTACGATATTTCCGGCATGTCAGCGTCCACCAAAGAGGAGATACCATTCCAGTCACCGGATTTTGACATGTGGGCTCCCATGGCATCTGACGGAAGCGGGGGAATATACATTGCCAATCCCCGGGGAATCCACCATATGAATCAGGGGGGAAGCCTGTGGGAGACCGTGGCTGACGGCACCCTTAATTCCCTGAGCCTTCCAAGCGCTAATCTCAGGAAGCTGTTTGTGGGAAACCAGAATGACTTTTATGTCTGGATGACCCAGGATGAGAAGGAAGAACTGAAACATTATACATATGACCCGCAGATGCCTTCCGTGCCCACCCAGACACTGACTGTATACGGGCTGAATCTGGAAGAGACAGATACCATTCGCCAGGCAGCTTCCATGTTCCAGCTGGAACACCCGGATGTCAGGGTGGAATTGATTGACGGCCAGACCTCGGCAGGCAGCACCACGGTATCCGACACCATAAGGGCCCTGAATACAGAGCTTTTAGGCGGAAATGGGGCGGACCTGCTGGTTCTGGACGGTCTCCCGGCGGAGTCCTATATAAAAAAGGGGATTCTTGAGGACATGAAGGAATACTTAAGTCCCATGATAGCTTCGGGAGAGCTGATGGAGCAGGTGTCAAAGCCTTATACAGAGGAAAGCGGGAGTATTTACCAGATTCCCACCAGGATGACGCTGCTGGCTGCCTATGGGGACAGCCAGGCCGTAGCCAGCCTTGTGTCCATGGAAGCCATGAGAGCCTACCAGAAGGATTCGTCCAATCTTCCCCTGCGGCCCAAGACAAATTATGAGAGTCTGCTGCGTCAGATTCTGATGCTGAAATACGATGAAATCGTGGATATGCGTACGGGAAAGCCGTATCCGGATAAAATTAAGGAACTGTTGGAGACCGTGAAGGTCCTGGGTGAGGCAAACGGTGCCAAGCCTGCCTTTGACGAGTCTGAGGATGGTGGACGGGGCAATGTCTACAACCTTATTCCGGGAGCGGATGGACTGCTGACAAGCGAATACAACTGTGTGGACCAGGGTATGAGTGCCATTGCAATCGACAAGATAGGAGGCATGTACGATGTCCTGCTGCCTCTGGCAGTACAGAGAAAGCACGGATTCACTATGGAAAATGTAAATGCATCCTACCTGCCGGCAGGTACCATGGGAATCAACCAGGCCTGCCGGAACAAGGAGATGGCAAGGGAATTCATTCTCTTTGTGCTGGGACGTGATGTCCAGTCAAAGGACCTTTCAGACGGCCTTCCGGTCAATGCCCTGGCAGCCCGTGACTGGGTGGGGCGGGAAAATACAAGCGGTACATCCATTGCTGTCAGCGGAGCTGACGGTTACGAGCTGACAGGCAGCTGGCCCACAAAGGAAGAACGCCTGCTGGTATTTGATACCGCAGCCAGGGCGGATCATCCCATTCGGATGGACCGGGTTTTGACGGATATTATCATCAATGAGACAAAAGGATTTTTTGAGGGGAAACTGTCCCTGGAACAGGCAGCTCAGAATGCGCAGAACAAGGCAATGCTGTATTTTTCAGAGTAGAAAAGGCATAAAAAAATATTTCGGGAACCGGTTTGGCATCCAGCTCAGGAATATGAGGCCATGGCTGTTCCTGGCCCCAAGTCTGGCGGGGACAGCCATATTTGTGCTCATACCCTTTGTGAATGTGGTGGTCCGCTCCTTTTTCCAGGCAGTGGGCGGGCAGTTTGTGGGCATGGAGAATTTCATACAGGTCTTTCACAGCCAGGCATTCCGGCTGGCTGTGAAGAATACCCTGCATTTTATCCTGGTGTGCATCCCTGTGCTGATGGCCTTTTCACTGTGGGCAGCGGTGCTTGTGACAGCGGCCGCGGACAGCCGGAACCTGTATAAGACAACGCTCCTGCTGCCCATGGCCATACCGGTGGCCTCCGTTGTGCTGCTGTGGAAGCTGCTGCTTTATCCTCAGGGGCTCCTTGACCAGCTGATGGTATGGGCAGGCGGGAGGGAACAGGACTGGCTGAATCAGGGAAGTGCCTTTTATATCCTGGTGCTGACCTATATATGGAAAAACACAGGCTACGACATGATGCTCTGGCTGGCCGGACTGGACGGAATACCAAAAGAGCTTTTCGAGGCAGCAAAGGTGGACGGAGCCGGTTCCTGGCAGAGCTTTTTCCATGTGGCTCTGCCGGGGCTTAAGAGCACGGCCTTTCTGGTGCTGGTGCTGTCTGTCGTCAATTCCTTTAAGGTGTTCAGGGAGGCATACCTTATATCAGGGGATTATCCCCATGAGAGTATCTACATGCTCCAGCACCTGTTCAACCATTGGTTTGTATCCCTGGACATTCAGAAGATGAGCGCGGCATCCGTGATGGTGGAGACATCCATTTTGATTCCGGTGCTGCTATGGACCTGGAAGAGGAAAAAGAGATGATAAAACGTATTTTGACAAATGTAGTCCTCATTTTGCTGTGCCTTTTTATATGGCTTCCCCTTTTTCTCATGGCGGGCAACGCGCTGATGTCTGAAGGGGAAATGCTTGAACGTTTCGGCGTTGTCTTTGGCATGGGAAACGCCCCCATAAAGGCAGCCCTTATTCCCTCCTATCCAACGCTAAGCCCCTTTGTGGAGCTGCTTGTGGATTCTCCGGGGTTTTATGTGATGTTCTGGAATTCCTGCCTGCAGACCGGGCTGGTGTTAGCAGGGCAGCTGCTTATAGCGCTTCCGGGAGCCTGGGCCTTTGCCCACTTCCGTTTTCCCGGAAAAAGGGCATTGTTTCTTTTCTATATCATTCTGATGATGCAGCCTTTTCAGGTGACCATGGTCCCAAATTATCTGGTCCTTAAGCAGTTCCATCTTTTAAATACCCATCTGGCGGTCATTCTGCCGGGAATCTTTTCCGCATTTCCGGTCTTTATCATGACAAAATTCTTTGCATCCATCCCAACGCCTCTCATAGAAGCGGCAAGGCTGGACGGAGCCAGTGACTTTTCTATATTTTTGAAGGTGGGTATACCAGTGGGACGGCCGGGAATCATTTCCATGCTGGTGCTGGGATTCCTGGAATACTGGAATGCCATTGAACAGCCCATGACATTTTTAAAGGAGCAGAGACTTTGGCCGCTGTCCCTTTATCTGCCGGACATTACGGCTGATAAGGCAGGCGCTGCCTGGTCTGCCTCGGTCATCATGATGATGCTTCCTGTCCTTCTGTTCATCATGGGCCAGGAGACACTGGAGCAGGGGATTGCCGCATCAGGAATCAAGGAGTGAGAGTCAATGAACGTGAAAAAAGCAGCGGCCATATTCCTGGCCCTTATGGTAGCTCTGACCTTTCTGTCTAGGGCCCTGGATTCCTTTACCGTCATACGGGTGAAGACAGGGTATGGAAAGCAGGATGTGATCCCCTACGCAATACAGGGAGAGGGAGAGCTTACTGCCGGAAGAACGGTATACATATCACTGCCGGAGAACATGCAGGTGGAGGAAATCACAGCCAGGCCCGGACAGTCTGTTAAGGCAGGAGACACGGTCCTGACCCTTCAGATGGAAGGACTTGAGGAGGAGCGGGATGCCCTGACCCTGGAGTACAAAAAGGCAGAGCTGATGTTTAAACAGGAGCAGATGTCCTTTGCTCCAGTCCCGCGGGTGACTGAGGAGACTCTGGCGCTGCAGCAGCTGGCCGCGGCCCAGAGAGCCCTGGAACTGGGAAACCAGGATTTGGCGAAGGCGAAGGAGGACCATGAGAAGGCATCCATTGAACTGGAGCACGATTATGTGCAGAAGAAGAACCGGACCAGGGAGCAGGTGAAGGAGGATAACCGCAAGGCTATGAAAAGTGCCAGAAGATCATATGAGTCGGCCCAGAAGTCCAGGGATTCTGCTGTGAGAAAGGCGGAGCGGGAAGTGGAGGATAAGCAGAAAAAACTGGACCGCCTGGAGGAGCAGGGGGCTTCCGAAGAGGAGCTGGAACGGGCTAAGCTGGAGTTTGATAGGGCCGGAGAGGATTTGGAGGACATCCGGGATGAAGAGGACCTGAAGGTAGAGGAAGCCAGGGCAAAGATGTATGCGGCCGAGGAAGACTACGAGGATGTGGATTACGGGGAAAGGGAAAACCAGGAGGACCTGCGAAGGGCGTATGAGGACGCCTTGAAGGCAGAGGATGACAAGCTGGAGCAAGCCGGAAGAAAGGTCCGGGATTTGGAGGAAAGCCTGTATCAGGCCATGGAGAAGGTGGAAAACGCAAGGGTATCGGATGCCGGTACAGCGGCAGGGGAAGCGGCCGGAAGGGGAATGTCCGGCCTGAAACAGGAGTCCATGAAACTGGACATGGAGGAGATTCAAAAAAAGCAGAGGAAGATAGAGGAATTAATAGATGCCAAAGGACAAATCAAGGCATCGGTGGATGGGGTTGTGGTGGATACCGGATTACAGGCAGGGGACAGGATCCAGGACGGACATCAGGTCAGGCTGGCTGTGGGCGGCCTGGAGATGAAGGCACAGATTGACAAGGAGACAGCCGGGGCAGGTCTCCTGAAAAAGGGTGTCAAGATGCAGGTGAAGCTGGCGGGACAGTCAAAGAATGTGGAAGCAGAGGTGGAATCCGTGGACCAGATGGCAGAGGACGGGAAAATCCAGGTGACAGCCAGGATGCAGGAAGGCGAGGGAAGGCTGGGAGACCTGGTATCCTTTGCCGTGAACATGGAATCCGGGGCATACCCTTGTGTAATTCCCATGGAGGCGCTGCGTGAGGATAATAAAGGATATTACTGTCTGGCGGCAGAGCCGGAAAAAACCATACTGGGAGAGGAACTAAAAGCAGTGAGAATCCAGGTGGAGGTACTGGAAAAGAGCAGTTCTGCCGCTGCTGTGTCAGGTCTTGTGACAAAGGATATGAAGCTGATTACAGAATCCGGCAAACCAGTGAGTGAAGGAGACCGGGTCAGGGTGGTGGAAGAATGAAAAAATGGATCATACTTATACTCATTGCCGCCATATGGGGCTATGGGGCCATCCTGGCCTGGACCATGAGGGATGCGGGCAGTCAGGTATTTATATACTATGGGGAAGGGGAGGCGGTGGAGGAACAGCTGATTTCCCATGCACTGGACGGTGAACAGGAGCAGACCAGGAAAATGCTGCCTGAAATCACGGCCTGGTCCCGTGCGGAAAGGCTGAAGGTATTGAACCCCGGACTGGGAAGGTCAGAAGAGGCGGATTGCATCGCTGTATACGGACTTAAGGAAATGGCGTCATCACCCAGGCTGCTGGGAGGAACATACGGCTGCCGTTCAGACCAGGACGGATGCGTCATCAGCAGCGGCCTTGCCATGGAACTGTTCGGAGGTCTGGATGTAGCGGGAAAATATATCTGGTGCAGGCAGAAGCCCTACAGGATACGGGGAGTCACGGATGAATCATCCCATGTCATACTGCTGCCTGCAAAAGAGAAAGACGCCATGAGATACATGATGTTTACATACGTAAGGGAGGCAGAAAGTGGTGCAGAAGAAGGGACATCCCATGGGATGGAAACAGGAAAATCAGCGGCGGAAAAATTTCTTTACAGGAATGGGATTAAGTCCGGGAAGGTCCTGGTGGACGGAACGTATTTTTCCTCTGCCGCCGGCCTTGGAGTGTGTCTGCCGCTGTGGATAACTTCAGTATGGATGCTCTCTGGCCTTTCGGGAAGCAGGAGGGGGATAAGGGGGAGGACAAAGGAGAGTATAAAGAAGAGTATAAAGGCATTCATCCTGGCTGCCGTATTTTTCCTGGCGGGATTACTCCTGGCATGGAAGCTGGAGCTTAAGATACCTCCGGATTTGATTCCCAGCAGATGGTCTGATTTTGAATTCTGGGCCAGGAAGATAGAGGAACTGCGTTCCGATATGGCGGACATGGGGGAGGCAGGAGCTGTCTGGTGGCTGGCGCAGATGAAGGGCAGGCTGTCAGTGTGCCTGTTCTGTTCTTTTACAGGCGCAGCGGGAGGTGTTATCTGGGTGGCAAAATGCACAGGGCGTTCCGGGGAGTAAAGCAGATTCTCTCCGGGACGCCCTGGGGCTGTGTGGATTCATGTTCAGATATCTTTGGGTAGATTAAGTCCGTTTTCCGCTGCCGTCCACATAATAACCGTCCGGCGTTGTCTGGTCTGCATACATGGCGCCGCTGCTGTCCAGGTAGTACCAGGCCCCGTTGATGAACTGCCATCCTGTGAGCATGGCGCCGCTGCCGTCAATCTTTTCTGTCGCTGCAAATGCCGTAATTCCCATGAAAACAGGAGTTCAATTTCAAACCTATTACGTATCTTTACAATTTTCTTCCAAAGAATTCCAGACATTCAGGCGCAGAAAATCCTCATCCTTCAGCCCTGCTCCGGCGTGTTCCACCACGGCGGCAGATATACGGTTGGCTGTGCGGATGGCTTTGTCCATGGGAAAACCTTTCATGCGGCATGCAATCACTGCACCCATGTGGCTGTCCCCGGCCCCGGTGGCATCCACCTGCCGGGCCGGACAACCGGGAATCAGGGCATATTTTCCGGAAGGCTCCATATAGAACGCGCCATGGCCACCCAGGGTGATGATGACATGATTGCGGGTAAGGGCTGTAAGGCGGTCGGCAGCTTCACGCAGGCGGTCGACAGTCTTGCCTTCCCGGCAGAGGTTCACCGGCTGCTTATCTTCCAGGGGTCCCGTGATTCCCGTATATCCCATGGCCTCATCCCCATTGAGGTGCAGGATGGGGGACAGGGAAAACATGCGCTCCAGACTGCCTTGGGGGATGAAGCTGATTCTGGGACCCGGCGCAAAGTAAACAGTATATTCCGGGTGTTCTTCCAGGTAGTCCAGTATGACGCTTCCTGTATCCTCCTCCAGTTCCAGTCCGCACACATAGACACATCCGATGGAGAGAGGCTTTACCAGGCTGAACCACTGCCTTTCGAAACGGTATTCTGCGCCGTGAAGGGCCGCAAAGGTCCGCTCACCTGATTGTTCCACAAAGCAGTAGCAGCATCCATTATCTGCCGCAGGTGCGGGGATGAGAATGGGAATCTGCTTCCTTCCCAGATGCTCCCTCACATAGTTCCCATAAACCCCTGTACCCACCGGAGAAAACAGGGTGTATGGGACACCGGACTGGCGGAGGATTTCCGACACATTATAGGCACATCCTCCCAGGGACATGGTCTGGTTTTCCACAATCACATCCTCGCCGGTAACGGGCAGATGGGGGAGTCTGATAGTCACGTCCACCACAGTGGAACCGATGATTAATGCCTGTTTCAATTTCATTTCCTCCCATAAATCGTATTATTAAATGCTGGAGTGTAAGCTCCTGTGTTTATAACTAAGGATATACCATTTGGACAGAGGATGCAATCCTGCGTTAAATGTAAGGGAAACGAAAGGGAAATTAATTTGATTCCGGGGCCTGGATACGGCAGTCCCGGAACCATGGACGCCCAGGAGAATCCATTTGCCAATATTGACGGCAACAGATTGTACGAGGTACAGAATTATATCATAAAGACAGGTCATATTTATGATACAAGCCCATTATTGGCCTCCAAGACATGGTGGGACAGCCTCTCTGCTTCGGACCAGGAGCTGATTCAGGAATGTGTAGACGAGATGATTGTTTATGAACGTGAACTTTCTGCTTCCAATGAGACAGTGTTGACGAAATCAACGGAAAGTATATGAAGTAAGAAGGCCTTGCATATAAGGAGATCAACATGGAGCAGACTGAGAAGAGAGAACCTTTCTATAACCAAATTGAGAAGTATATCATTGTATATCCCAGCAGCTTCGGCATAAACTGCTGCGGGGGGACGTAAGGCTTCCCGAGGGGACGGGTCCCTTCACGGTGCTTTGTTTTTATCATGGCTTCTGCGTGGACCGGATCGGCCAGATGCGTCTTCATGAACTGTTTGCCAGAACGTGCGCCGGCAATGGTATCGCATGTGTATAATTTGACTTTTACGGATGCGGCGAAAGCGACGGAGCTTTTCGGAAATGAGATATATGGATGAGGTGGAGCAGGCATAGGCCATTTATATGTGGGCCAGTGAGCAGCCATGGTGTGACAGGGACAATATGTTTCACGTAGGGCACAGCATGGGAGGCGCGATTGTCTCCAATATCATACCGCAGCTTCAGCACGGGGGAGCCGTTATGTGGGCTCCGGGAAATGTGGTCTACTATGATATCAGCAGCCGTGTCCATGCTGTTCCGGGCCACTACGAGGAGTTCTATGACATAGGCGTACTTATGATGTCCAGTGAATTCCTTTCGCAAGTGAGAAAGACGGATATTGTCAGGCAGGCGGAAGGTTACGGCAAAGAGGTGCTTCTTATACACGGCGAGTTAGATGATAAGGTTCCGGTTTATGCGGTGGGACCATATCTGGATCTGTACGGAAAAAAGGCCCGTCTGGAAATAATAAAAGGGGCTAATCATCAGTTTACTTCGGTTGAGTGGAAGAATAAGGTATATGAGTTGAGTATTGAATACATAAAAGAAAAGATGCATTCGATAGAAAAATAACAAACATATTCCGAAATCCTCATTAAAATAAAAAAAATTTCCATTTAAATACAAACTGTTAGGCAATTGAGTGCAGTTTTGACATCTGTATCCAACCCCTGCCCGGACCATTCCGGACAGGGGTTTTTGCCCTCCAACTTAAAAATATACAAAATAGAATTGTCGTTATTTTCGGACGAGAATAACAAATTTATCGGAAAATATCACAAAGAAGAAATGGAAAAATTGTAAATAATACATGAAAATGCTTTGCTTGGCGAAAATATTTTGGTAGTATATTGACATTTTGAGATTAGGATGTAAAATGTAGACATAATCATAAAGCTCCGGCAGGAGAGAAAAATTATTGTTAATCCTAACAAGAGTTTGGCAACCTTTGACAAAGCGTTGCGGCTCTTGTTTTTTTGTTCATATTTGTCTAAAGTTTAACGATAATTCGGTGAAAGCGGGAATATGAAACTGGTTTAACCGGGAATACGAGATAAAATACAGGATAAAGAGGTGAGAAGGATGCTGCTAAAAAACGGGATTGTGGTCAGCGGGTCAGGATGTGTCCGGCAGGATATCCGCATGGACGGGGGAGGAATCGTACAGACAGGCGCCGGCCTGGAACCCCTTGGGGGGGAAGAAGTGATGGATGTGTCCGGCTGTCTGGTTGCGCCGGGAGGAATCGACGCCCATACCCATTTCGACATGCCCTGCGGCAGCATCATGACTTCAGATGATTTTGAGAGCGGCACCAGGGCAGCTGTGGCAGGGGGAACCACCACTGTGATTGACTTCTCGGAGCCGGAGCATGGGGCCAGCCTCCAAAGCGGCCTGGACCGGTGGCATGATAAAGCGGACGGACGGTCATTTACAGATTATTCCTTCCACATGACCGTGGCCCGGTATGACCAGGGGATAGAGGAGGAAATCCTCTCCATAATTCGCCAGGGAGTCACTTCCTTTAAGGCCTACACGGCTTACAAGGGGGACCTGGGAGTGGAGGACCGGGATATGTACCGGCTCCTGTCACTGATGAAGAAACACGGTGTCCTTCTGATGGTACACTGTGAAAACGGCGATATCCTGGATGTGCGCCGGGAGGAACTGGCAGCCGGACATCCGGCGGATATATCCCTCCATCCGCTGTCCAGGCCAAATGAGGTGGAACACGAGGCCGTGTCCCGGATGATTGACATGGCAAGGCTTCTCGCAGTTCCGGTTTACATAGTCCACACCAGCACCAGACAGGCGCTTAAGGAGATAGAGGAAGCAAAGGAAGAGGGAGTGAGGGTTTACTGTGAGACATGTCCCCAATACCTGTTCCTGACAGAGGAAAAGTACCATCTTCCCGGTTTCGAGGGGGCAAAATACGTCTGCAGCCCGCCCCTCAGGAGCAGCAGGGATCAGGAAGCCCTTTGGCGGGGATTGAAGCAGGGGATTGTGGATACGGTTTCCACGGATCACTGTTCCTTCAATTACAAGGGCCAGAAGGATTTGGGACTGGAGGACTTCCGCCTCATACCCAACGGACTTCCGGGTGTGGAGAACCGGCTGGAGCTCATGTATTCACAGGCTGAAAGCCATGGCCTTACATACAGCGACATCGCCAGGATGACAGCAGAAAATCCAGCAAAAATATTTGGCTTATATCCAAGGAAAGGAGTGATACAGCCAGGCAGCGACGCTGATTTGGTGGTAATCCGGCCGGACAGCAGTCATGTCATAGATGCCGGCACACAGAAGCAGTATGTAGACTACAACCCTTACCAGGGCATGGTAGTTTCACATAAAGTCCAGCATGTATTTCTGAGAGGGCAAAAAATCATAGAGGACGGCGCATTTAAAACAGATGTACCGGCCGGCAACTATTTACTCAGGAACACATTGGTCAGATAGGCTTTTCTCCGGCTTTAGTCTATCTGTCAAGCCTGTACACTGGACGGATAAAGAACCATACCGCAGGCACATCCTGGTACGAATCAGGGTGGGTAACGACGAAGTCAGGAACACCCGAAGGGAAGAAGCCCCCTTTCGTATTCTTAATCAGTTAAAGGAGAACAACATGAATAAGAATGCATCCAAAAGTACTTCAACTATCAAAACCGGCTCCATTTATGAGTTAAATGGACGCCCTCCATTCGCGCAGGCATTTCCGCTGGGATTCCAGCAGCTCTTAGCCATGTTCGTGGGAAACATAGTCCCCATGATTCTGGTAGCAAATGCAAGCGGCATGGACACTTCACACGCTACACTGCTTCTGCAGTGCTCCATCCTGGGAGCCGGCGTGGCCACACTTCTGCAGGTATTCCCCATACGGTTCGGCAATCTTCAGTTCGGATCAGGGCTGCCTGTCATGATGGGACTGACATACACATTTCTTCCCATCTGCATTTCCGTATCTGTCAATTATGGGTTAGGGGTTTTATTTGGGGCGCAGTTGGTAGGCGGTCTTGTGTCTATTGCTATCGGTTTTGCCCTTCCAAGAATTAGGAGATTTTTCCCGCCGGTGGTGACAGGAACCATTATCACCTCCATCGGTATCTCCTGTTTCCCCATAGCTGCCTATAATCTGGCAGGCGGACAGGGTGACCCGTCCATGGGACAGCTCCACAATTTTGTCATCGGTCTGATCGTCATTCTGGCCATTCTGATTATGAACGGCTACGGCAAGGGCATGGTCAGCGCGGCAGCAGTGCTGGGCGGCATGATTGTGGGATACGTCATAGCGGCTATCTGCGGATACATCAATTTTTCGCCCATCAGCGAAGCGGCATGGTTTGCTGTTCCAAGGCCAATGGCTTTTGGAAAACTGGAGTTCCACCTGAACTTTGTTTTGGTATTTGTCCTGCTGTTCTTTATTAATGCAGTAGAGATGTCAGGAGACTTTACGGTTTCGGCCACAGGCGGTCTTAACAGGCAGCCGAAGAATGAGGAGCTGCGAGGCGGCATCATCGCCAACGGCATTGCCTGTATCTTTTCCTCCTTCTTCAACTGTTTTGCAACAGGAACCTACAGCCAGTGCTCCGGTATCGTGGCATTGACAAAGGTATGTAACCGCTGGGTTATGGGCTGGGGCGCCATCACACTGACGGTAGCCGCGTTCTGTCCAAAGCTGGCCAGCGTGCTCTCCACTATCCCAAGCTGTGTTATCGGCGGAGCCACTATCGTGGTATTCTCCATGATATGTATGTCGGGTATGAGCCTGGTGGCAAGAGCCAGATTCACCAACAGGGCCATGCTCATATGCGGACCTGCCCTTGCGCTGGGACTTGGTATCTCTCTGGCAAAGGATACGCTGTCAGGCATGGGTGAGTATGTACAGATGTTCTTCGGGGAGTCATCCATCATCCTGGTAGCCGGATTTGCCATCATCCTGAACCTGATTCTTCCAAAGGACCAGACGGACAAGGAAGTGGAAGCAGAGTACATAAGGGAAATCAGCCAGACAGAAGATGACACTGTATCTGCAAAGGACCAGGAGTTAGGGACAGCCAGGGCCTGATTGTGAGAGCCGTAAGTGTGAGAGCAGCATTTGCGAGAATCAAAGAGAAAAGGAGTTATATATATGATCAGCCATTTATTTAAAAACGGAATCATTTTAACGGTAAATCCTGACAGGGAGATATTCTTTCACGGTGCGGCAGCCGTAAAGGACGACCGGATTGTGGAAGTGGGTCCTACCGAGGCCATAGAGGCCAAGTATACGGATTGTGAACGCGTAACGGACCTGGAGGGAAGGGTAATGTTCCCGGGCTTTGTGAACACCCACAACCATCTGTTCCAGACCCTGCTTCGGGGACTGGGGGATGATATGGTGTTAAAGGACTGGCTGGAAACCATGACCTTCCCCGCAGCCACCAACCTGACTCCCGATGACTGCTACCACGGCGCCATGCTGGGCCTGATGGAGGGCATCCACAGCGGTATCACCACCAACGTGGATTACATGTATCCCCATCCAAGGGAAGGGCTGGACGACGGCGTTATAAAGGCCATGAGGGAGCTGGGAATCCGCGGCATCTTCGGCAGGGGCTGCATGGACACCGGAATCCAGTACGGCGTGCATCCGGGCATCACGCAGCAGAAGGACGACATCGAGAAGGGCGTCAGGGATATCTTTGAGCGCTACCACAACTGTGACAACGGCCGCATCAAAATCTGGGTGGCGCCGGCAGCCATGTGGTCCAACACCAGAGAGACACTGCAGATGCTCTGGAAGGTGACAAACGAGTACAAATCAGGCTTCACCGTACATATCTCCGAGACAGAGTTTGACAGAGAGGCAGCTAGGGGCATTCACGGCATGTGGGATATAGACGCCATGATTGACATGGGAATCTGCGGACCAAACGTACTGATGGTGCACTGTGTACATCTGACCGATGAGGATATCGAGAAGGCCAGAAAGTACGACCTTAAGATTTCCCACAATGTATGTTCCAACATGTACCTGTCATCAGGCGCAGCCCCTATTCCAAAGCTTTTAAAGGCAGGCGTCACCTGTTCCCTGGGCGTGGACGGGGCAGCTTCCAACAACGCCAACGACATGATAGAGCTGATGAAGAACACGGCCCTGATGCAGAAATGCGCCACCAGGGATCCGCTGTCCATGTCAGCTGAGAAGGTAGTGGAGATGGCCACCATCGACGGCGCAAGGGCCATTGGCATGGAGGATGAGATTGGTTCCATAGAGGCAGGCAAGAAGGCTGATATGGTAATCTTTGACCCATATGAGTGCGTCAAGGCAGTGCCTCTTCACAACCCATGCTCCACCCTGGTTTATTCCGCGTCATTAAAGAACATTACAGATGTGTATGTGGACGGCAGGGCAGTCATGGAGAAGGGTGTTATCCTTACGGTAGAGGATGAAAAGGCAGAGCTTCGGGCAGCCCAGAAGGCAGCGGAGGAACTCTGCGTGAGAGGCAATATCACCAACCGCTTAGAAGGACATAAGTGGAATGATACTTATAGAAAATATGAGAGGCAGTAAAGAATGATAAAAAATGGAAATCTGGCAGCGGCCATTATAAAACCAGACTATGTATTGACGCCGGAGGGCCTGAAGGAGGGCTGGGGCGTCCGGATAGAAGAAGGACGGATTGCCTGTGTGGGTCCCTGGGATACCCTGGGCAGCGGAAGCAATGAGGAGGCGCAGACAGTCTGCCTTCCGGGACAGATGCTTCTTCCGGGCTTTGTCAATGGACACAACCATATGTACGGCGTCCTTTCCCACGGCATCACGGCAGAGACAATGGTAACGGATTTCTCCAATTTCCTGGAGGATTTCTGGTGGCCCTACGTGGAGGACAGAGTGGACCATGACCTGGCGCGTATCACCACCAGGTGGGCCTGCGTGGAGATGATTGACTCCGGGGTTACATCCTTTGTGGATATCCTGGAAGGACCTAATTCCATTCCCGGCGCCCTTGAGGTAGAAAAAGAGGAAGTAGAAAAGGCCGGCCTGCGGGGCTGCCTGTCCTTTGAGGCCTGTGAGAGAAAGAGCAGGGAGAACGGCCTGCTGGGCCTGAAGGAAAACTTCGATTTTGCAAAGGCCTGCAATGAGAAAAGCGGCCTGGTGAAAGGCGTCATGAGCATCCACACCCTGTTTACCTGCGGCAAGGATTTCATACGTGAAGCAAAGCGCATGGCGGACGAAGCCGGATGCCTGCTTCACATGCATCTGAGTGAAAGCGATGTTGAACCGGCATGGGCCGGGGAACATCTTGGAACCACGCCGGTGGAGGCATATGGCGGCATGGGCTGCCTGGACGGAAACGTCCTGGCTTCCCAGCTGGTGCAGGTCACCGATGAAGAGATAGCCATTCTGGCAGAGAAGGATGTAAAGGGCGTATCCATGCCGCTGTCCAACTGCGAGGTGGGCGGCGGAGTGGCTCCTGTAGGGAAAATGCTGGAAGCCGGCATGACCGTTGGCCTGGGTACGGACGGATATGTGAACAACTTTTTTGAAGTGATGCGGGGAGCTTTCCTGATCCATAAGGCCCATCTTAAGGATCCACAGGCCATGCCCGCAAAGCAGGTGTACCGCATGGCAACGGAGCTGGGCGCAAAGGCTGTGGGCATAGAGGCGGGAGTCATAAAGGAGGGCATGCTGGCTGACCTGATTACCGTGGATGTGGCAAGGCCCACTCCCATCAATGAATATAACGTATATGACCAATTAGTACTTTTTACCAACCCCCAGAATGTGATAAACGTGATGGTGGGAGGCGCATGGCTTAAGAGGGACGGAAAGCTGGTAACTCTTGACAAAGAGGCTGTGCGCAGAGAGATGGAAGAAAAGACAGAGAGGTTCTGGAAAGGAGATTCAGAATGTCGTTAACAAAAGTAGGCGAAAAACATTTTTCTGTGGTAAACCACTGCGTACCCCGTATTGACGGGGTGGATAAGGTAACGGGAAGGGCGCGCTACGCAGCGGACATATATATGGAAGGAATGCTTTACGCTGGCGTTTTAAGAAGCCCCTATTCCAGTGCCAGGGTAGTGTCCGTTGATGCCGCGAAAGCAAAAGCGATTCCGGGCGTGGAGGCCGTTGTTACCTGTTTTGACATGCCCCGCACCAGAAGCTGGGCAGGATACATGTATCTGACGGATACCATCCGCTACTCCGGCGACTGTGTGGCCATGGTCGCAGCCCAGTCAAAGGAGCTGGTGGATGAGGCTCTGGAGGCGATTCATGCAGAGTATGAGGAGCTTCCGGGCGTGTATACCATTGAGGAGGCCTTAAGCGAGGGCGCCTTTGCGGTCCATGAGAAATATCCCGACAATATTTTTAAGGATTCCGTGTTCCATATCCGCAAAGGAGATCCGGACGCAGCATTTGAAAAGGCTGATATTGTTCTGGAGAGGGAATACAGGACCCAGTACATTGAACACTCCTATATTGAGCCGGAGGCATGTATCTGCTACCTGAACCCCAATGACGGTGCCATGACCGTACATTCCGCTTCCCAGAATCCCTTCTTTACAAGACGGTATGTGGCGGATGTGCTGGGAGTGCCCATGAACCAGGTACGCATGGTGCAGGAGACCTTGGGCGGCACCTTCGGAGGCAAGGAAGAAGGAGCGGGACTGGTGGCAGGAAGATGCGCCTACCTGTGCAGCCTGACGAAAAAACCGGTGAAATTCGTGTTTAACAGGGAGGACTCCTTCCTGGAATCCGCTAAGCGCCATCCCTTCCGCCTCCGCTACAAGGCCGGACTCACAAAGGACGGACGGATCGTGGCCTGGCAGGGCGAGCAGGTGGATAACTGCGGAGCCTACAACAACCAGACCCAGTTCATGAACTGGAGGGCCAATGTCCACTCAGCAGGCCCTTATGAGATTGATAATATCAAGACAGATACATACGGTGTGTTCACAAACAATGTACACTCCGGCGCCATGAGAGGCTACTCATCGCCTCAGCTGATTTGGGCGCAGGAGCAGTTCATCGAGGAGCTGGCCATGGCCTGCGGCATGGATGAACTGGAATTCCGCCGCAAGAACCTTCTCCACGACGGAGCCCTGACAGCCACCGGCGTACCCGTGGAACACTGCGTGATCCAGGAAATCATGGACGCCACCGCAGAGCAGACCGGCTACAAGGAGAAACACGCGGCCTACTTAAACCAGCCTGAGGGAAGCCGTAAGCGCAGGGGCATCGGCCTGGCCGTTTGCCACAGGGGTTCCGGCCTGGGAGCTGAATCACCGGACGCGTCAGGATGTATGATGATCTGCAACGAGGACGGTTCCGTGATGATTAATTCCGGTCTGGCAGAGAACGGACAGGGCTTAAAGACAGCCTATGCCCAGATTGCGGCAGAAGCCCTTGGAGTGAGCTATGAGGCGGTCCGCTTTTTCGGCACCGACACCCACTCCATACCGGACTGCGGCATGACAGTGGCTTCCAGAGGAACGGTCATGGGAGCACAGTCCGTCAGGAAGACGGGAGAGAAGCTAAAGGGAGTCATGATCCAGAATGCCCTGGAGCTTCACAGCCTTCCCCTGGAGGAAATCGAGAAGGCATACGGCCTTAAGAAGGGAACCCTGGATTACGATAAGCTGACAGCGGACCAGGTGGAGCTTTTAGACAGCCAGTTTTATTTGAAGAAATATCCGGAAGTGAAGGTTCCCTTCTCCGGCATCTGCAATGCCTGCCTCTGGACCGGCAAGCAGATGGCTGCCTTTGAGTGGTTTAAGCCACAGGATTTGATTCAGGATCACGAAACAGGACAGGGAAAAGCATTCCCCACCTTTGCCTACGGCTGCATCGTGGCTGAAGTGGAAGTGGATATGAAGACCGGCTACGTGGATGTGCTGGAGGTAACAGCCAGCCACGACGTGGGAACCGCCATCAATCCGGCTCTTGTAAAGGGACAGATTTACGGAGGCATTGTAATGGGCCAGGGTTTTGCGGTGACAGAGGACGTGGTAACCGGAAAGCGTGGACAGAAGACAAAGAATTTTGACAGCTACATCCTTCCCACCTCCATGGACGCCCCGAAAATGAACATCAATATATATGAAAACCAGGATCCGGCAGGAACCTATGGAGCCAAATCCATCGGGGAACCAGCCACCGAGGGCGTGGGGGCAGCCATTGCCAATGCCATCTTTAACGCCACCGGCCGACGGGTCTATGAAAATCCTGCAGACTTAGAGACAGTATTGCTGGGACATAAATTACAGTAGAAGGGAGATTCGGCAAATGATTCAGTATAAGTATCACAGGGCCGTTTCCCTGGACGACGTAGTGAACGTGCTTAAGGAATACGGCGGCAAGGCCCGTATCGTCGCCGGGGGGACGGATATCTTAGTCCAGATTCACGAAAAGGATAAACGATGGAAGGACCTCCGGTGTCTGCTTGACATCACCTATTTAGACAAGGAGCTGCGTTATATCAGCGAGGACGAGGAGTATGTATACATTGGCCCTCTGTCCACCCACACGGATTTGGAGCAGTCGGAAATCATTGCAAAGCACATTCCTTTCCTGGGATGGGCCAGCGCCACCGTGGGTTCCCCGCAGATACGCAACCGCGGGACCCTGGGCGGAAGCATCGGCAATGGGTTTCCTGCCTCCGACCCCCTGCCTGCCCTGATTGCGGCGGACGCCCTCATCAGGGTGTACGGCCAGGACGGAGAGCGGGAATGCCTGCTCAAGGATTTTTATGAGGGAAAGGGAAGCCTTAAGCTTGAACCGGGAGAATTCATCCGTGAATTCGTGGTAAAGAAGCTGCCGGAGGGAACCAGAATGGGATTTTCCAAGCTGGGCAGAAGAAAGGCTCTGGCCATATCCAGGCTTAACTGCGCCGCAGCCCTTACCATGGACTCTAAGGGAACCATCACAGAGGCCAGAATCGCACCGGGATGTATCTTCGTACAGCCTGACAGAGTGGAGAAGGCAGAGCAGGTTCTCATTGGGCAGAAACCCTCTGAGGAACTGTTTGCCAGAGCAGGGGCAGCCGTGGCAGAGGTCATGATAGAGCGCACCGGCGTCCGCTGGTCTACCCAGTATAAGGAGCCTGCGGTCCAGGAAATCGTACTTCGGGCTCTGTGCCAGGCAGCGGGAATGGAGGTATAGCAGTGGAGAAGATGAAGATAAGTTTTACATTGAACGGAAAGCCATGCCAGGTGGAGGTAAAACCCCACCAGAGGCTTTTGGATATGCTGAGGGACGACCTGCGCCTGACCGGTACCAAGGAAGGCTGCGGAATCGGTGAGTGCGGCGCCTGTACCGTGATTTTGGACGGCAAGGCAGTCACATCCTGTCTGGTACCGGCTCCGGCTGTGGACGGCCGGAACGTGGTCACCATTGAGGGCGTGGGCTGCGACGGGAAGCTGGATCCGGTCCAGGAGGCAGTTCTTGAGAACCACGCGCTCCAGTGCGGATTCTGCACACCGGGATTCATCATGAGCGCCAAGGCTCTCTTAGACGAGAATCCGGATGCCACACGGGAGGAAATCCGCCGTGCCATATCCGGAAACCTGTGCCGCTGTACAGGGTATGAGCAGCTGACCGACGCCATCTGCCAGGCGGCAGAGGAGCTTAAGAAGCTCCACATGGAGAAGCTGTGACCGGCAATAAGGGGCAGGATGCGTCTGATGTTTGCCCGCAATATAAAATCAAGGAGATATTGGAACATGAGCTGTGAAATCAAATGGGCTTTAAACAAGATGCCTAAGACGGAAGACAAAAATCTTCCCATCATGTCTGTGGTGGAGGTAAAGAAGGCAAGGGCTTTCCATGAAAGCATTCCCCAGTACCAGGTAACACCTCTGGCAAACCTTAAGAATATGGCGGAATATCTGGGCCTGGCAAAGGCCTGTGTAAAGGATGAGAGCTACCGGTTTGGATTAAATGCATTCAAAGTATTAGGCGGTTCCTATGCCATTGCCAGATACATTGCAAAAGAGACAAAACGTGACATCAGCCAGATGCCTTACAGTGTGCTCACCTCCAAGGAGCTTCGCGACGAGTTCGGCCAGGCCACCTTTTTCTCCGCAACAGACGGCAACCACGGCAGGGGCGTTGCCTGGGCCGCCAACCGTCTGGGTCAGAAATGCGTTATCCGTATGCCAGTGGGCTCCACTGAGAACAGGCGCCGCCATATCGAGGACGAGGGTGCAGAGTGTACTATTGAGAAGGTGAACTACGACGACTGTGTCAGGATGGTAGCCGAGGAGGCCAAACACGCGGAGCGCGGCGTGGTCATCCAGGATACTGCATGGGAAGGCTACGAGGAGATTCCGTCCTGGATTATGCAGGGCTACTCAACCATGGCGGACGAGGCAGTGGAGCAGTTTGAGGAGCGCCCCACCCATGTGTTTGTCCAGGCAGGCGTGGGAAGCCTGGCAGGAGGCGTGGTGGGATACTTTGCCAACAAGTATAAGAAGAGTCCTCCGGTTATGGTAGTGGTGGAAGCAGAGCCTGCCGCCTGCCTTTACAAGGGCGCTGAGGCAGCAGACGGGGAAATCCGCATCGTGGACGGCGAGATGCCTACCATCATGGCAGGCCTGTGCTGCGGCGAACCCAATATCACTTCCTGGGATATCTTAAAGAACCATGTGACCGCCTTCCTGGCAGTAAACGACGATGTGGCCAGAAGAGGCATGCGCATGCTGGCAGCTCCGTTTAAGGGAGACCCCCAGGTCGTTTCAGGTGAGTCCGGCGCAGCCACATTCGGCGCCCTGGCTACCATCATGATGGATGAATCCTGCCGCGAGCTACGTTTAGAGCTTGGGCTGAACCAGGATTCCAAGGTACTTATGTTCTCCACCGAGGGAGACACGGATCCGGACCGCTATAAGACCATTGTATGGGAAGGCGGACTGAAGTAAACAAATGCTGGAGGTAAAATATGTTAGATAAATCAAAATTAACCGGTTCGGATATCTCCATTGACTTCTGCGGATGCCATCTGCAGAGCCCCTATATTCTCTCATCAGGCCCCTTATGCTACGGGGCGGAGGGAATGATTAAGGGCCATGAGGCCGGCGCAGGCGCGGTGGTGACAAAGACCATCCGCCTGGGAGCGGCCATCAACCCGGTACACCACATGGGCACCGTAAACCAGGATTCCCTGATCAACTGCGAGAAGTGGGCTGATTCCGACCGCCTGAACTGGTATGAGAACGAGATACCGAAAACCGTAGCGGCCGGAGCCATTGTCATTGGTTCCGTGGGCCATACCTTAAAGGAGGCCCAGGCCATTGTAAAGGATGTGGAACGTGCCGGAGCCCATATGATTGAGCTGGTATCCTATACAGAGGACACGCTGCTTCCCATGCTGGACTACACCAAGGAGCATGTGGACATCCCCGTTATCTGCAAGCTGTCCGGCAACTGGCCCGACACAGTGGGAACTGCCAGGAAATGCCTGGAGCACGGCGCCAACGGAATCTGCGCCATTGATTCCATCGGACCCACACTGAAGATTGACATTGAGAAGGCTGCGCCGGAGATGATGAGCGGGGACGGCTTTGGCTGGATGACAGGCGCTGCCATGAGGCCCATTGCCATGCGTTATAATTACCAGATATCCAAAGAAAATCCGCAGCTTATGAACCTGTACGCATCCGGCGGAGTCATGAAGGCGGATGACGCCATCGAGTACATGATGGCCGGAGCCATGGGTGTAGGCGTCTGCACGGCCGGCATCCTTAAGGGCGTGGAGTATGTGGAGAAGATGTGCTATGACCTGTCAAAGCGTCTGGCAGAGCTGGGATACAGCTCCATCCAGGAGGTAAACAGGGCAGCCCATCCAAACTTCCCCGGTGAAGAGCATATTTCCGGCCTGAGGTTCCATTTCACACCATTTAAGGAAGACGGCACCACAAAGAAATGTGTGAGCTGCAGGAAGTGCGAGACCGTCTGCTGCTATGACGCCAGGAAGCTCACCTTCCCGGAAATGACGGTGGATATGGATAAATGCAGGTGCTGCGGGCTCTGTCTGGACGTATGTCCTACAGGCGCCCTCACGGCAGAGCTGGCTCCTCAGACAGAAAAGGATCTGGTTCTGGCACAGAAGTCAAAGGACTTCTACGAGTTGGTTAAATAGCAGGCCCTGATGGCCGTTATTTTGGCCGGTCCTGTCAGGGAATCCATTCATATATAGAAAGGAAGAAGAAGAAATGTCAATGTTAAACGAGAAAAGGGCAGAGGAACTCCTGGCCCTCACAACCAAGATGATTCAGGCTCCCAGCTACAGCGGACAGGAGAACCTGGTAGTGGACGTCATGAAGAAATTCTGTGACGAGCACAAATTTACAGATATCCACGTGGACAGATACGGCAACTGCATCTGCCACATAAAGGGATCCAAACCAGGACCAAAGATTCTCTTTGACGGCCATATGGATACGGTACCTGTACCGGATAAGACAAAATGGGATCATGACCCATTTGGCGCTGAGATTGTGGACGGCAGGATGTACGGACGCGGAACCTCCGATATGAAGGGCGCCCTGTCCGCCATGCTGGCAGCAGCACTTTATTATGCAGAGGATGCAAATTACGGCTTCCCGGGCGATATCTACGTGGCGGGCGTTGTCCATGAGGAGTGCTTCGAGGGCGTGGCTGCAAGGGAAATCAGCGCTTATGTGAAGCCGGATTATGTTATCATCGGCGAGGCGTCCCAGCTGAACATGAAGATTGGCCAGAGAGGCCGTGCGGAGATTGTGGTGGAAACCTTCGGCGTTCCCGCGCACTCTGCCAGCCCTCACAAGGGTGTAAACGCAGTCTACAAGATGTGCAAGGTAATCGAGGAAATCAACAAGCTGACACCTCCTCACCACGATGTGCTGGGCGACGGCATTCTGGAGCTGGTGGATGTGAAATCCTCCCCATACCCGGGCGCGTCCGTTGTGCCGGATTACTGCCGCGCAACCTATGACAGACGTCTGCTCACCGGTGAGACAAAGGAGAGCGTTCTGGCTCCCTTACAGGAGCTTCTGGACCGCATGATGAAGGAAGACCCGCAGTTAAAGGCAAAGGTTTCCTACGCAGTGGGACAGGAGAAGTGCTGGACCGGCGAGACCATTGAGGCAGAGCGTTTCTTCCCCGGATGGCTCTTCGACAAGAACGAGGACTGGGTACAGAACATTTATAAGGAAATGAAGGAAATCGGCCTGAACCCAACCATCACCAACTATGATTTCTGCACCAATGCCAGCCACTATGCAGGCGAGGCAGGAATCCGTTCCGTAGGCGTAGGCCCGTCCTTAGAGACACTGGCCCACACCATCAACGAATACATTGAGATAGACCAGTTAAACAAGGTCATGGAATCCTATTACGGAGTCATGAAGGCGCTGTTAAAATAGGAGCTCTAAAAGGATAGTCCCCTGGCAGACAGGGCTTAAGCGTGTACGGTACACACCCGCACGCTTGCCCTGCTTGCCGGGGTATATCTGGTTACGCAGAGAGCATAGCGAGGAGGAATCTGATTATGGCAATGAAGAAGTGGGCTATGGTAATCATGAACGCGGGCTATGACCCGGAAAAGGACATGGCGCGTCTGGACCTGGAGCAGGTTGAGACACATATCCTCACGGTGAGGAATCCTGATGAGGCCGTGGCGTTGGCGAAACGTCTGGGGGAGGAAGGCTTTGGAGCCATTGAGGTCTGCGGGGCATTCGGGGAGGAACTGGCAAAGAAAATGTATGAGGCCACCGGATGCAAGGTTCCTGTGGGCTATGTGGCCACCCCTCAGGACCAGTTTGAGAAGGCGCTGGCATTCTGGAGCTGACAGTCGGGCTTAGACGGATAGCCGGCACAGGCAAATCCAGTGAGAAAGGAATACATACTATGAGGCTGTTTGATTTACACTGCGACACCATAGAAGAATTAAAAAAACGGGGAGAAGATTATCTTAACTGCACCACCCAGTTCTCCCTCAGGGACAGGGACAAATTCCAGAAGGCTGTCCAGGTCATGGCTGTTTTTGTGCCTGATGATATCCGCGGGCAGGAGGCGGTGCAGTTCGTTCTGGACTACCACCAGTACATGGACGACCAGGTAAGAAGGACCGGGGGCCAGGCTGAACTGGTGGAGAAAATCACGGACCTGGACCGGATACTGGATGAGGGGAAATGGGCCTTTATCCGATCCATTGAAAGCGGAGCCGCGTTAAACGGAGACCTGGACAATATAGACCGTTTTGCGGATTTGAATTTCAAGATGCTGGGACTGGTGTGGAACGGGGCCAATGAGCTGGGTTCAGGGCCAAACAACGATACCGGACTCACTGCCTTTGGAAAGGAAGCGGTAAAGCGGATGGAGCAGGTGGGCATGATTGTGGACTGCTCCCATCTCAACGATGCAGGGTTTGAGGACCTGTTAAACATAGCAGAGCGTCCCTTCGTGGCATCCCATTCCAATGTCAGGGCCTGCTGCAACCATCCCAGGAACCTTACGGACGCGCAGTTTAAGGAAATTGTGCGCCGGGGAGGGCTGTGCGGTCTGAATCTGTTCTCCCGGTTCATAGACGACGATGACAATGGAAGTAAGGACTATCTGCTGCGCCACATCTACCACATGCTGGAGTTGGGCGGAGAGGATGTGATAGCCTGGGGCGGGGATATGGACGGCGAGATTACCTGCGACCCCGACCTGAACACGCCTTATGGGGTGGGACGGTTTGCGGACTATCTGGTGGAACACGGCATCGGGGAAGCGGCCGTGCAGAAGATTTTCTTTGACAATGCATACCGGTTCTTCAAACAACAAGTCAAATGATGTTCTGAAAGGAAATACAATATGGAAAAACCGAGACCCATAGGCGACGCTGCCGGCACGGCAATCCCAGGCCAAAGGAATGCTTAAAGAGGGCGCTGGCTCTCATGATATGGGTACCGACACACTGGGAATGCATATGCAGATTGTAACCTTTTAAACATCAAGGCAGAATCCTTCATCTTCCACTTAATCTCGATCTGCGTATCCGGGAATACACGAAGCTTTTCTTGTTTCCGGGTAATCTCCGCACAAAGGGCGGTATGGGCTCGTCTCTCAAAATCGGAAGGATGGTGGAGCGCTGCCAGATGCCCGGCAGCAGAAATGTCATGGTAATGCTTGACCTTCGCTGCCTTGTATTCCCCTGGCATAGCCACCCCTTTTTGGAATAATGCTTTCGCAATCTGCCGGGTGTTACATCCTTCCAGTGCCATCCGGAATATCATCCATCCCGCCGTCTGAACTGTTACGGCAAAATAGAGGATTCGGGCAGGTTTTAAGAACCGGAACTATTATAATAACAGATTGATACAATGTCCCGCCGCAGCCAGAGCATTTGCTGCGGCGGACATTGTTGTCCGGGATATGTTACGGCCCGCTGTAAGGGATTCCCAAGTTAAATCTTAAATACAAGGTAGATATCTGTATGATTTGGTAGTACAATAAACGGAATTCAGTTAAAACAGCAGGGTTTCTCTGCCTATGATGGCAGCAGAATGAATGGAAGCAGGAGGGATATAATGATACCGGACAGAGAGAGAGCAAATCAGGAGCTGGAGTGGGCAGCGGACTTAAATCCAGGTCCCTGGAAGGAGCATTCCCGGTACGTGGCGGCTGCCTGTGAGAGCATAGCTTCCAGGTGCAGCCATCTGGACCGGGACCATGCCTATGTGCTGGGGCTCCTTCACGATACAGGCAGATATGCGGGCCGGACATCGGAGCGCCATCTGCTGGATGGATACCGCAGGTGCATGGAACACGGGTGGGAGGAGGCTGCCAGAATCTGCATGAGCCATGCCTTCCCACGGGCTTCTGTCCTCTGGAAACCAGGTTCGTGGACGTAACCATCCGGTACGGGGTTCATCCCTGCACCATTCCCCGTTGGAAAAAGGTGCTGGAGATAAAGGATTATTTTGAGGAACAGATGGGATGCACCATCTATGAAGCGCTGCCCTGCGGGGAAAGGCTCCGGCATTTATAAGGAGGCATATATGATATACACAGTTCCCCACTATTACAATCATTTTAAATGCATTGCGTCGGAATGTCCGGACACCTGCTGCGCGGGATGGGGCATCATGATTGACAGGGCATCTCTTAAGAAGTACAGGGAAATGGACGGACCCTTTGGCAGCCGCCTCCATAATTCCATTCATTGGAAGGAAGGCTCCTTTAAGCAGTACCGTGGACGGTGCGCGTTTTTAAATGAGGAAAATCTATGTGACATCTACAGCGAGGCAGGACCGGAGTACCTTTGCCGTACCTGTCGCACATATCCCAGGCACATAGAGGAATTTGAGGGATGCAGGGAAATGACGCTCTGTCTTTCCTGTATAGAGGCGGCGCGAATCATATTGGGCTGTGAGGAACCGGTGCGGTTCATTACCAGGGAGGATGAGCGGGAGTAGACATATGAGGAATTTGACTTCTTTCTCTACACAAAGCTGATGGATGCCAGGGAACTGGCGCTGGATATCCTCAGAAACCGTACCTGGTCGTGGGCGGACAGGACTTCCCTGTGCCTGGGACTGGCCCACGACCTCCAGGCCCGAATCAGAAAAGGGCGGCTCTATGCCTATTTCTGCGGGGCTGTTTACAACGAAAATCCCTATGGAAAGATGAAGATGGCGGCGACAGCCACCCTGTTGATTGAGGAGCTGGCCCAGGCCCTGTGGACAGACCAGGGCGGGCGGCTTTCCTTCATGGATTTTGTGGATGCTGCCCACCGGTTTTCCAGGGAGGTGGAACACTCGGATTTCAACAAGGCTGTGTTGGAGGAAGCCATGGTCAAACGCCCCGGATTTGCCCTCAGGCGTCTGCTGGCCGCGGTGAACAGTGACGGCAGCGGACAGGGCGGTGAACGGGACTGCGGACAGGGCAGCGCACCGGGCGGTGACAGGGCGGTGAACAGCCAGAAAACAATGGACAATATTGAGAAATGGATTTATAATTAAAGTTATGCATAGAAATATTGGAAGGAGAACTAAAAATGAGCGAATGTAACCATGATTGCGGCTCCTGCAGTGCGAACTGCGACAGCCGTAAGGTAGATAAAAGTGAGTTCCTGGAGGCACTGAATCCGGCCAGCTCCGTAAAGAAAGTAATCGGCGTTGTCAGCGGTAAGGGAGGCGTGGGCAAGTCCTTAGTCACCTCCATGCTGGCAGTGAGCATGAACCGCAAGGGTAAGAAAACAGCTGTCCTGGACGCTGACATCACAGGTCCGTCCATTCCCATGGCCTTTGGTATCGGCAATGAGGGCGTGGCCACTTCACCTGACGGCAACCTGATGCTTCCGGCCAAGTCCATGGAAGGCGTGGAAATTATGTCCGCCAACCTTCTTCTGGATAAGGACACGGACCCGGTCATCTGGAGAGGCCCTGTGATTGCGGGGGCCGTGAAACAGTTCTGGTCTGAGACCTTATGGCAGGATGTGGATTATATGTTCGTGGATATGCCGCCAGGCACAGGCGATGTGCCCCTGACCGTATTCCAGTCCCTGCCTGTGGACGGCATCATCATCGTCACCTCACCACAGGAACTGGTTGGAATGATTGTGGCCAAGGCAGTGAACATGGCAAAGAAGATGGATATACCCATTGTGGGAGTCGTGGAGAACATGAGCTATCTGGAATGTCCAGACTGCGGCAAGCGCATCAGCGTATTCGGAGAAGGCCATGTAGAGGAAATCGCGGCAGAGCACGGCATCAAGGTCCTGGCTCAGATACCAATTGACCCTGCCATTGCCCAGATGGTGGATGCAGGACGCGTGGAATATCTTGAAATGCCATGGTTTGATGAGGCTGTAAAGGCAGTCGAGGCATTATAAAAAACTGCGGCAGCAGTAAACCATAGATAATGAGGTGAACCGATGAACATTAACATTAATCCCAACAGCGAGCTTCATCAGTCCATCGTCAATGTACCGGATATGGTCCAGGTGCCGGAGATGTGGGTTGACCAGGCTCACCAGTTCCAGCAGGCTATGATGAGGTATACCTGTGCAATCAGAGAGGTTAAGACAAAGCTGGAAGTGTTGAACGACGAGCTGTCCGTAAAGAACCAGCGCAATCCCATCGAGATGATAAAGTCCCGTGTGAAGAAGCCAAAGAGCATAGTGGAAAAGCTGCAGCGCAGGGGATTTGAGATCTCATTGGAGTCCATGGAGAAAAATCTGGATGATGTGGCCGGAATCAGGATTATCTGTTCCTTTCTGGATGATATCTATGAAGTGGCGGATATGCTGATAAGGCAGGATGATGTAAAGGTGATTGCGGTAAAGGATTATATTCAGAATCCCAAGCCCAACGGATACCGAAGCTATCACATGATTATTGAGATACCGGTGTTCTTTTCTGACAGCAAGAAGCCCATCCGTGTGGAGGTACAGATACGTACCATTGCCATGGACTTCTGGGCCAGCCTGGACCATCAGCTGAAGTATAAGAAGTCCTTTATTGACGACAACGGAGAAATCAGTGAGGAACTGAAGCAATGTGCGGAAGTCATTGCCGGCACAGACATGAAAATGCTGGAGATACGCAAGAAAATCGAGGCCCAGGGCGTCACGGTGCGCAGGGACTGACAAGGGCTGTAAATCAGCTGTTTCAAACAGGCTCTAGTAGAGATAGTAGGACAGGGTTTCCGTTATGCGGAACCCTGTTTTTCTATAGAGATGCAGGGCAGGCTCATTGGAGCCGGATACCTGGAGGCAGATCCGCCGGATACCCTTACGCTCCAGATGCCGGATAAGCTGCATGAGGAAACAGCTGGCCAATCCCCGGCGGCGCAGGGCCGGAATTGTCTCCAGGCTGTACAGGTATGCGCCGGTGCCGTTCAGGGAAAGACGGCAGGTGACGCAGGCGCCATCCGCGGTGGGATTGTCCCCCGGTCTCCGGGCGCAGATAAGTAACCCTTCCGGAGTTGTACGGATGTCCATGTCCAGTTCCATGTCCGGCAGGGAAGCGGGGGAGGCGGATGTTCCATCCCCAAAAGCAGTTCCGGCTGCTGTTACATCATATTCCATCATATATTCTTCATTCCAAAGCTCTGCCTCCAGTTCCCGAAGAACGGCCATGGCCGCCGGGCATTTGTTATCGGTTACAAAGCAGAGTTCCGGCTCGCCCAGGGCCTCGCTGTACCGGCAGACCTGTTCCAGGAGCACGGAAAAATATCCTTTTCTTCTAAAATCCGGGTGTGTGAAGGCATAGCATTCCCATATTGTTTCCTCTGTTTTATACACGGCCAGGAAAGCAGCCGCGGTTGTATCTTCCTCCAGAAGCCAGTATTCATCCCCGTCCTCAGGGCAGGAAAGACTCAGGCCGTCTGCGAGGCGGCACAGGGCAGTAATCCTGTGTATATCTTCCTGTTCTTTCCGGGATAATGTTGTTGTATGAGTAATATTCGTATGAGTAATATTCGTATGTGTGGTGTTCGTATGCGTCATGTTCATGCGGGCACGCCTCCTGGACTCTTACCTTTGGACTTTCCTATATTGTAGGGCAGGAAGACTTCCATTGCAACGGTAAGATTGTATTTCTTGTGTATTTATCTGTATTCGGGTTGATTATGGAAAAATGCAGTGGTAGAATAAAGGCCGTGCGAATTTCAAACATAATCAGAGCAGTTTTAAACACGCTCTAACGCAGCAGGAGGAAACAAAAGATATGAGATATGTAAAACAAATAGGAATTATCCTGGGCATAACCCTGGCGGGAGAGGTATTGAATCATGTGGTGCCCCTGCCTGTGCCGGCCGGTGTATACGGCCTGTTCATCATGCTGGCAGTCCTTATGTGCGGGGCCGTGAAGCTGGAGAGCGTGGAGGGCACGGGCAATTTTCTTATGGATACCATGACCATGATGTTCATACCGGCAACCGTTGGGATTGTGGAGTGCATCGGGGAGGTAAGGGCAGTTCTGGTGCCGTTTCTGATAATCATAGGAATATCCACCCTTCTTGTCATGGCAGTGACCGGATGCATGGCCCAGTGGGTCATGGGCAGGAAACACAGCGGGGAGGAGCAGTGACATGAGGGAAGGCATACGATTGATACTGGAACAGACACAATATTTCGGTCTTGTGCTCAGCATAGGCGCCTATCTGTTTGCCTGCTGGCTTAAGAATAAAACAAAACTGGCTA
>PPYF01544476.1_pt1 | contig 54623 bp, 51 predicted proteins | sample 1559871 | NCBI WGS metagenome assembly PPYF01 (sample SAMN08240021, study PRJNA423297) | Human gut metagenome, whole genome shotgun sequencing project.
ACACTCAGTACGATAGAAAATCCTAAAGTACTGACTGTTTTTCCTGTCGGTACTTTAGGATTTTCTATCGTACTGAGTGCAGACATCATAACGGTGTACAATCAAACTCACTGAATTTCTAAAAGAGAGAAACCCTAACCTCCCCTTAACGCAACAAGTGAGTTTATTTCAAAAATGGAATAAACTCACTTGTTACCTTTATTTGTATATGTGCACAACTTCAATTGGGGTAAATAGATCTTTTTGCATTTCTAAAATTTATACCCTAACGTCAACATACAATTATTCCTTTTAAAATCCACCTTGGCCGCTTTTAATCGATTGCTCTCGCTAGATCCGTCAGGTACATGAAATGCATAAACATCACCACCTTGTCTTTGATGTTGATATGCAAAATCAATATATAAATGCTTCAACCGATAGCCCAATCCACAGGTAAATCTATTAATTTCCCCCAAATTCACATAATCCGTATTTGTATTATAATAATACGAGGGACTATTGGTAAATAGATTCAAATATGCATCCGCTTTCATTGGAGCCGACACGTAATTGTAACCAAAACGTGCATACATATTGGAGGACAACCGAGCCTCTGCTCCAAACTTAAATGTACTTACCGGCTTTAGAAATCTCTCAGCTTCGCGGTTCAGATATCTATCCTTTTCACCACTCATCCACCCCTCAAAACTCATATCATCCGAATAATACCCGTCATACCCCACCTCCGACTTTGAATAATTAGCGAATTCATACTCTGCATCCAATGCCAACACATTGGCGACGACCGTAGCTACGCTTAGATTGATTCGCCAAGGGGTTCTAATCATATACTCATTCCCAACAATATTTACATCTGCAGCCGTAAAATCGGATGTTCCGCTAACATACGGCGACTGCATATACAAATAAGAATCGCTCCGCAATGAGTAAAAAGTTGGGGTATGCACAGAAAAACCTATACGGAAAGGAGACGTTTCTATCGGACGAAAAATCAAACCCAGTTTAACATCAAAACCATTACCTGACACCACTTCCTCGTTCATCATATGGTAATCGTAAGTTCCCCCTTGATCTCCGATTAACGCTTCTCCATAATAGGTACCCGTATGCATGTCTACATTATAAATACCAAACGTAGCACCAGCGTACAAAATATCCTCCCAGTTCATGGAAAGATTTATATCATATTGTTGTATTCCACCCCACTGTACACGCTGATAATTATAAGACTCTGCGAGCGAAGGTTCATACCCCGTAATAACGCCATTCTCTTCCTTTAAGAACAACATTTGGGTATCATAGCCTAAACATGTTAATGGAGTTGTATAATCACGGTCTGCATCTTTTCGTAAATCCAACCATTCTCCGTTTATATTGGCCAAATCAAGCATCTGCAAACTTTGCGAAAGACCACCCGTTTGAAAATTATCTACACCAATATAATTTTTAAAATTTTTTCTTTTCTGATAGTTAAAACCGAAATTGACAAACTTTACTTTTTCACCGACTTTGGCAGAATAAACAAAACCCAACTGATCAAAAGATCCGCGGACCTTATCTATATCCATGAAATCACGAGCACCAGACTGCGACGTAACACTCGCAGACATTGACAAATCACTTTTTCGAAAGAGGCCTATCGCCGCCGGATTTCCTCCCATCGTAGACAAATCTGCCCCCAATGCATTCATAGCTCCTCCCATGCCGACATAACGAGATGTACCATTCAAGTCATACCCAGAAAATGCCTCCATTCTATAAATATCCTGCCCGTATGCAGGGCAAGCCACCAACAAAACTAACCCTATTGGAACACACAAATATCTTTTCATATTCATAACAATACACTCATTTCTATCAAATCTCATGACAACATTACCTTCTACCCCTCACACCTCCAAAACTCCGGCTCCCGCCAGACCGAGAAGGCATGGACTGGAACGAACGTGACGGTGAAGAGGACGGATTACCAAAACTACGAGAAGGCCTGGAAGTACCCGTTCCTATACTATTGGAAGGGCGTTCGGTCAGACCATTGCCAAAATTACGGGAAGGTCGAGTACCTAAAGAACGACTATAACTATTTGAGGGTCTACCCGACATGTATCCATCTTTCCTGATTCCATACCGGCTAAATCCCCGGACACTGTTCGACTGAATACCATTACCTCTATGCCCATAATATACATATCCCCCATGCGGACCTGGCCTGGCGCCCGACGGCAGTGGTCTGTAGTGAGGATAATACCCATAATATGGCCGCCAATAATGGAACCATGGATCATGCCAACACCAATGTCCATACCAGCCCCAAGAAGCATACCAGCCATTCCACCCCCAATAAGAGAATCCATTCCACCATGGATCATAATACCAAGGATCTATCCAAACGTCTACATAATCAGCATAATAAGGACTACTTACATATACGCCAACACGCGGTGAATGAAATCTTACTATACGAGACGTATAGGTGCCCTCTCCCACCTCCTCAAAATCGCGACTGTTTTGTTCACGCTCCGATAAGGAATCAGCAGGTTCTTCCATTTTTCCTCGTCGATTATATTCATCAATATCGCGCGTACCATTGTTACGGTAGGCAGCCCAATCATCATAGTCATAAGGACTGTCTGACTCTATCAACTCAACGTTTGATCTGGAAGACACATTGCGAGACGACTCTTTTTGCTCCGTTTTACTTTTAGAAGGAACAAAATAAACATCATCATCCTGACCTTGCATATTAGAAGGAACTCCTAATACCAAGAGTGATAAAACCCATAAATATTTATGCCTAAACTCTTTCATAACACCAAACACATTTTATCGTATTATCTATAATACAAAAATACAGCTTATATATAAAATATAAGCAATTCTTTCAGTTAAGTCTTACAAATAAATCACATTTTTACCTAAACAACGGAACAGCCTATAAATTAAGCATTTGAAAGAATAGATCCAAACAATTTTATTGGTGCAGTACAACCGCACGCCCCATCTCTGCTTTTATCTTATAATATCCTGATATTTACACTGCTATGTTAAAATTGAAAATAAAATATTCACAGATAACGTTCAACACCACAAAAGATTTATTGTAATCAAACTACTACAATACATTTAGTTTCCTTGTAGTCCGGCCGACCTTTATGATATAACATCCTTTTGTCAAATTCAAATCAAACGTCTGACTCATATTCTCAATTCTCGCCAATTTCACTCTAATGCCCGTAATACTATAGACTTCCAACATGTGTCCTTTCGCATTTAGAATTTTGACGGTTCCCCCCTTAACAGAAATCTCCACCTCCGCAGTTTCATCATTAACAAGGCTTCCCTTAAGTTCTTTGGAATCCTTTTCCTCCTCCGCCCAATTGGCATAAGATATTTCAGGAACAGAGAAAAACAATGCGATGAAAAATACTATTTTAAGAATCTTATCCATATGCTATAATTTATTTTGCAAATATAATATATTATCTTGATAAACCACTATGACAAAAACGTTTTTCTCTTCTTTAAATTTTCAAATCAAGTATTTATATGGAAATGGCAAACCTCAACTACATGAAGGTATAAACCAAATATTCGGTAAAACCTACAAACACTACAGCCCCATCATGCCGAGATGGGATCCTTCGTACGCCAAATAACAGCACTTTTTTGAATCAATGCGCATATACATTCTCGTTTTTTTGTACCTTTGCAACAAAACGGTGTAATATGAAAAATATCCAAGTTAAAGATAAATGTTTCACTATTTATCTCACAAAAGAACAAATTGAAAAGCGAGTTAAAGAAGTGGCCCTACAAATCAATAAAGACCTTGATGGAGAAAACCCACTATTTTTAGCTATTCTAAATGGATCCTTCATTTTTGCGGCGGACATCATACGTTCTATCACAATACCATGTGAAGTATCATTTATACGCGTTTCTTCCTACCAGGGTATGAGTTCTACCGGTAACATCAAGCAGATAATGGGACTTCAGGAAGATATTGAAGGACGAACTGTTGTTATTCTGGAAGATGTAATTGATTCGGGACTTACCATGCGTGAACTTCTGGGGCTACTCGAAAAAAAACATCCCGCAGCCATTCATGTTGCTACTCTCCTACTTAAACCGGACAACTTAAAAGTAGACTTGGATATCAAGTACCGCTGTTTTGATATTCCTAACGATTTTATTGTGGGATATGGACTAGACTACGATGGATATGGCCGCAATCTTGATAGTATATATACTGTTGTGGAATAATGATATACGATTATTTTAATTAATAAAAGATTTCAATGAAAAATATTGTAATTTTTGGTGCTCCTGGTTCCGGCAAAGGGACTCAAAGTGAATTATTAATGAAGAAATATGGTTTCAAGCATATTTCGACAGGAGATGTTTTGCGTGCAGAGATTCATAATGAAACTGAACTTGGAAAAACAGCTAAAAAATACATCGACAATGGACAATTGATTCCTGATTCATTAATGATTGACATTCTGGCTACAGTCTACGATCAGTTATGTCCTTGTGAAGGTCTTATCTTTGACGGTTTCCCCCGTACGATTCCGCAGGCCGAGGCGCTAAAAGTTATGTTGGCTGAAAGAGGCACCGAAGTTTCGGCCATGTTAGAGTTGGTTGTCCCCGATGAGATGCTTATGGAGCGCCTCATCAACCGAGGAAAAATTTCAGGACGTGCTGATGATAATGAAGAAACTATAAAAAAGCGCTTAATTGTATATAAAACTCAAACTGCACCTCTGGTTGAGTGGTATGAAAAAGAAGGAAAACGTAACTCAATCAAAGGCTACGGAAGTTTAGAGGAAATTAATGCTGCATTATGCAAGGTGATAGACAATCTATAAACAACCTTTAGGCAAATATAACCCAATAGAATCCAATAAGATAGTGATGGTGTTTATTTCTTTCATAAAGTGTTGAAAAGAAATAATGCACCACCACTTTTGTTTATCATTCATCTTTATTAGAAGAACAAAGGAGGCTAAACCATGCGAGAAAGTAATTTTGCAGATTATGTAAAGATATATTGCCGCTCCGGAAAAGGAGGTAGAGGTTCTATGCATCTGCATAGAGCAAAATATCAACCCAATGGTGGCCCCGACGGAGGAGATGGAGGTAGAGGAGGAAACATCTATTTAAGGGCCAACCACAATTATTGGACGTTGCTTCATCTGCGATACGAACGTCACGTATTTGCCGGACATGGAGGAAATGGTGCAAAATGCTGCTCACATGGAGCAGACGGCGAAGATAAATATATCGAAGTACCATGTGGAACTATTGCCTACAACGCAGAGACAGGAAAATATATTTGTGATGTCGTTGAAGATGGACAAACGGTACTACTATTAAAAGGAGGAAGAGGGGGATTAGGCAATTGGCAATTTAGAACTTCCACCAACCAAACGCCACGTTATGCCCAGCCTGGAGAACCCATGGAGGAGATGATGGTTATTCTGGAGTTAAAACTGCTGGCAGATGTAGGTCTTGTAGGATTTCCAAATGCAGGAAAATCTACGCTTTTATCTGCCCTCTCTTCGGCAAGGCCTAAAATCGCCAATTATCCATTTACCACATTAGAACCAAGTTTGGGAATTGTTTCCTATCGTGATGGCAAATCATTTGTTATGGCAGACATTCCCGGAATCATTGAGGGGGCCAGTGAAGGACGAGGTCTGGGTTTACGCTTCTTACGGCACATCGAACGAAATTCATTACTCTTATTTATGGTACCGGGCGATACCGATAATATAAAAAAAGAGTATGACATATTACTAGACGAACTGAAAAAGTTTAATTCACAAATGCTTGATAAGCATCGCGTCCTAGCTGTAACCAAATGCGATTTGCTGGATGATGAACTTATCGAAATGTTAAAAGAAGATTTACCTCAAAACTTGCCGGTAGTCTTTATTTCCTCCGTTACAGGACAAGGAATTACACAGTTAAAAGATATACTATGGCAAGAGTTGAACAGCGAAAGCAATAAATTACAAAGTATTTCAGAAGGAGGTAGCCTTATTCACCGCGACAGAGAGGTGCTAACTTTTAATGAAGACTTTTCTGATTGGGAGGATGAAGAAATACAAGCAGATGAAATCGAGGAAGAAATTGATGAATATGATTTTGACGAATTAGAAGATGAGTAACAGCACTTTGATTAATTACAAAATATCATCTGATGTAGTAGCCTTTACGACCACACGAAAAGGGGGATGTAGTAACGGGAATTATTCCAGCTTCAACTTCTGCCCATATTCTGGCGACACCCCTGAAAATATTAAAAAAAACAAAAGTGTCTTATGCCAAGAATTGGGCATTGAAGATAAAAACCTTTTTACTCCAATTCAGATACACGGAAACCAGTTCCTGCTTTTGGACCAACTTTTTTTGGAAAAAGACCCAGCTGAACAAGAATCACTTTTGAACGGAGTAGATGCAATCATCACCAATAAGGCAGGAATCTGCATTGGTATTTTTACTGCGGATTGTGTCCCTATTCTTCTTTACAATGAGCAAAGTCACGTTGCAGCGGCAGTGCATGCCGGATGGAAGGGGACACTAACTCAAATTTTGTCCGAAGTCTTGGAATACATGTCATCTAAACTGAATTGCCATCCTCACCATACCAAAGCCATTATAGGCCCGTCTATATCTCTAGAGTCATTTGAGGTCGGAAAAGACGTATTCCAATTATTTGCCAATTCCCATTTGCCCATAAAAGAAATATCTGCATTCGTTCCTAATATAAATGGCGATGCACACCACAATGGCATATCGGGCAAATGGCACATTGATTTATGGACTGCGAACGTACTACAATTGCTGGAAAACGATGTGCCACTTGAGAATATCCAAGTAGCCAATTTATGTACGTATAAAAATTCTGATTTATTGTTTTCCGCGCGCAAACTAGGAAAAGAATCAGGACGCCTATTTTCTGGAATTATGATAGAATCATAAACATTAATCTGAGAAAATTACGTAGTTCTTACGTGAGTTCGGTATAATTATTTATCCCCAACAGAGAGGGCATCGTATGCTATTGTCGCATCATGGCTTCACAGTCCTACTAACAGAAAATCCTAAAGTACCGATAGAAATTTCTGTCAGTACTTTAGTTTTTACGAAAGTACTGACTGTTTTTCTCCTAAGATTCCGGTAATGCCTTTTTCGTAGTTATACCGAACTAGTTATTACTTTTTCGAGGTAACGTCTCCCTCAAGACGCCACATGAGCAATTTCTCAAAATTGGGTACTATAATTCTTTCTCTCTTTAAAATAAGCAAACCTTCGGATGCAAAAAACTTCAACATTCGTGAAACCCTCAAACGCGTTGCCAATAATTCCTGCGCCAAATCCACCATACTAATATGTAAATCTTTTCGACCTGCAGGACGCACGCAGCGCACGGATAAGAAATTCACAAATCTAACCGCTAAATTATCAACAGACATTCTCCACATGGTCTTTTCCTTATTTTGAACAGCAGAACTTAAAAAGTTCAAATAATTGATCCGGAAAGTAGAATAGTCAAAAAGAATGTCCCGGACAGCATTTTTTTCCACCCGTAACACCTGCAATGGAGATGCTGCAATAAAGGTTCTAGTATAACAAGTAACTAATCCAAAAACCGACTCTGGCTGCAGAACGCAGGGGAGAGCAAACCATTCCTTCAATTCATATTTTTTATCCACACTCCATCTGCTGGAACAAACTTCTCCGTCGATTACAAAATACAATCCGGTACAAAGTTCATCTTGCTTTACCAAAATACTTCCTTTGGGAAATGTTTGAAATTCCAATCGCGTTCGCCCAGCTATTTCTATAAAATCCCCCTTTCCAAGTCCTTGGAATAAAGGTAAGCGTAACAATCGATTATAAAAGAAATCATTTTGCATCATCTTGTCGGCTTCTCATTTATGCAGATAACGCTTCATTCCCTCAGTAGACCAAGTATTTAGTTGTCCCCTATCATCTACATAAATCAAATAAGCATCAATATTTTCCTTATGTTCAAGAAATTTTTGGGTCGCATCTTTCCCCATAACCATAAAAGCCGTGGCATACGCATCCGCCGTAGCACAATCTTTAGCCAAGACTGTCGCAGACAATAACTGATGCTCCACAGGGTATCCTGTCTTGGGATCAACCGTATGTGCATAGCGTTTTCCATTCTTATAATAAAATCTACGATAGTTGCCACTGGTAGCCAAACCACCCGAGGAAAGATGCAATAAAGTATTCAATTCTTCGCCTCCATCTTCCACTGGTTCAGAAACTCCTATAGTCCAAGCGTTACCATTGGAATTAGTTCCTTTCACCACAACCTCACCCCCGATTTCAACCATATAATTGTTCACCGAAACACTATCCAGGAAACGCGCGACGACGTCAACACCAAAACCTTTAGCAATTGAACTAAAATCTAACATGACTCTAGGGTCAGATTTTAAGACTTCCTTTTCTACCAGTTGTACCTTCTTGTAACCAACAAAATCCAACAAGCTGTCAATCATTAAAGGCGAAACGGTATCTATTCTTTCAAAACCAAATCCCCACAAATTAACTAAAGGTGCAACTGTCACATCAAAAGCTCCTTCTGTCTCATGAGAAATACTCAATGCCAAACTGAGCACTTTACACAGATAGTCGTCCCCGTGTGTACTTTCATTACGATTGATTTTAGCCACTGCACTCTGTTGATTAAACATAGACAATGAGTTATCCACCATTCGCAATCTTTCTAATATTGCTGAATCCAAACGCTCCGTATGCTCATACTTTATATTGTAATATGTACCAAATATCTTGCCATGGCTTTCATAAAAAACAACATGAGATCGATGTTGCGATAAGATAAATACAGTGCCGACAACTAACAGCAACAAAAAAAGAATCTGTAATTTTCCTATCTTTTTTTGAGGCTTATTATTATTCAGTTCATCTTTCATATACTCTCCCATTTATTAATAGGCATCCAAAACCAATTATATATTGACGATTAAATTAAATGTGCCTCCTAAAGCAGTACCCCCCGTACGTCCATATCCAGGAACATACCAAGAATTACCTATCCAAGGCTTCTTCTCACTTAATCTGAGTCGATAACGAAACGTCCAGCCTAAACTAAATATTCTATAGATACGGGTCTCAAGTCCAAAAACGAATTCCAGCCAATGAGCATTTGACGAAATATTATTATATGAAAACGGAGTTTCTGTTCCATATATTGGATCAACAATAGATGGCCCTTCCAAATCATACTTGAACGCAGTAAAGGCATAACGTACACCCGCCAAAATTCTACTGCTTGCCATCTTGTCCTTCATGAAATTATAATCACAACCAATACGGAAATAAGGAGCTGAAGCAGTATATCTGATTTCTGTAGTTTCATCAATATGGTCAGAAATTCCCCATCCATATTCAAAAACAGGAAAATATTTTTCATGAAGATGAAGTCGGAAAGCACCTTCATACTGGCCATATGGTGAAGCCAAAGCCATAACAGCTCCAGCCATATCTGCTGTCACAGAAAATCCAGAAAACAATGGAATCGATTTATTTGTGTTTCGTACATTGTTACCATCCGAAGGGCTATACTGGATGCCTTTTACCTGAGTCGTGGCATTGGATAAGGAATCTGCTACTTCTGTTTGAGCACGTAATGGAAAGGCTAAACCTCCCTTAATTAACAGTAGAACGAAGGTAAATCTTAATATTTTCGACATTATCATAATTTACTATAGGGCGTACGATTTCAACACTATCCAATGTCAAAGGGAAAACAGACAAAGCATGAGAGGTCCATTGCACCTCCAACAACGTATGGAACAAAGCTGCAGGACAATCAACAGACTCAAAATGGGGGTGGTCTGTGTATCTAAGAAAAAGCGTATCCACTGCACTCCTCCCATCTACATGTGAAAAACAAAACAAAAGAGTATCTTTCCCCACTCCATGACGGACAGGTAGTGAAAATTCAGAAATATCCTTTGCGTTATTCAACAAAACATGCTGACTATTTGAAGACAGAACAGACATTTCTGTATTTAACGTAAAAGACGATTCATCCTCGGCCTTATACAATCCACAGGTCATTTCTACAACATTATCCAATGGGCAATCTATGTTCGTACATCCCACCATGGCCCATAGCAAAACAAATAGACTATTCCTCATTATGCTTCCGACATTCTTTTCATACCCAAGTTACCAATGTAAAATACACTCAATACGACAATTATATAGCTGGACTGGCACTATATCTCCTTCTCTATCTGATAATCATTCCGCCTTTGGGAATTTCGACTAACTAACTCCCCTATAAAACCTGCCAAGAACAACTGTGTCCCTAATATAATCATGGTCAATGCTATATAAAAATAAGGAGAATCTGTTACCAAGGGGGCCGGAGTAGAATTAATAATTGCAAATAATTTTATAGCCCCCACAACCACACACGCAATAAACCCTATGGCAAACATCAACGTCCCTAAAAAGCCGAACACATGCATCGGCTTCAAGCCAAAGCTATTAAGAAACCACAATGAAAGTAAATCCAAATAGCCGTTTACAAAACGGTTCAAGCCGCCAAACTTAGTGCTTCCATATTTTCTTGCCTGATGATGAACAACCTTCTCGCCGATTTTCTCAAATCCTGCATTTTTGGCAAGGTATGGAATGTATCGATGCATCTCACCATAAACTTCAATATTTTTAACGACATCACGTCGATAGGCCTTCAGCCCACAATTAAAATCATGCAGATTCTTAATACCGCTAACTTTCCTGGCCGTTGCATTGAACAACTTTGTAGGTATTGTCTTTGACAACGGATCGTATCGTTTCTGCTTATAACCAGAAACCAAATCATATCCATCTTCCACAATCATACGATACAACTCAGGGATTTCATCAGGCGAATCCTGCAAATCCGCATCCATAGTAATCACAACCTCTCCTCGCGCAGCCCGGAAACCACAAAAAAGCGCAGGCGATTTTCCGTAATTCCGTCTGAACTTAATGCCATGGACATTATTATCAGAATGCGTCAGTTCTTCTATCTCTTCCCAGCTTTTATCTGTACTTCCATCATTTACAAAAATAATTTCATAACTAAAATGATGGGCCAACATAACTCTACGAATCCAAGCATACAGTTCAGGTAAACTTTCTGCCTCATTATAAAGAGGAACGACTACTGAAATATTGGGTATATTTTCCATTTTCAAATATTTATATGATTTTATTCAATTTATTTTTTTAGGCGATTTACGGCAAATCAACGCAATTGACAATGCAATAAAAGGAGATGTGATCAATGAAGTATACAAGAAAAGCAATGAAAAATCACCAGGACGAATGGCTCTTAATGTATTCATCAAATGCTCCACGCCTCCAAACTCTTGGATGGTTTCCCATGTCCCATTGGACTTTAATGCAACATACATCTCGGGGCTGGTCAACATTGCCTCGTAAGCATCAATGACATATCCCCCGTCAAAATAGGCCATATATACAAAAACTCCCAAAGCCACCCATAATGCGGAATAAATTCCTAAAAGGAAAATAAACCTAAACCCATCTAAAAAAGAAAAACCTCCAGTGGGGGTAACCACTTTTGTACGAAAACGACAAGCCAAAGCCCAAGCAACCCCAAACGAGCCCAAAATCATCAAGAGACTAATAGGTGCCAGAACAGAACAAGCAAATGAACCAATCCAGCAACCAATCCCTAACAATCTCCATCCTCCCAATACAACGGCATATTGCATAGCAAAACCATTCGTTTGCTTAAATGTCATATCTTTTAACTCCATAAATGCTTTTTAGATATGCAAATATATGAAAAGGCATTCGTAATCCAAAATTGACGCTATTTTTTTAGGATATAATCTACGATACTACGGCCAAATGATAATACTATACTTACGTAATAATATATTCACTCATCGTAATACTCTCTTACAAAACTCTCTGCGGCATCCAATGCGTCCAACTTCCCCACATCCAATAATTGCAAATCCATCCCCACATCAGCACAAATTTTAACTTTGTCACATATTGCCACATAAAAATCCACTATGGAAAAAACATTTGGAAAATCATTCATCAATGTTCCCATGGAAGGTGAAATCAAATGAATACCGGAAAATGCATACTTTCGACATGCGTTTACGTCTAAATCCGCGTATGGCGTCTTAACTTCCCCCGTATTCATATTTGTCCATCCCATAAGTTCATTGTTCTCATTAAACAACAAGTACCGGCTAGTTTTTCTCTCACTAACCAGTAAGGTCACACTATTATGCCGATTCCTTTCATAAAATTTCGCCAAATCTACATTACTTAATATATCAACATTATGCACTAGAATTGGTTCACTGGAAGAATCAAACAAAGAGAGGCCTGCCCTCAAGCCCCCGCCCGTATCTAACAACAATGGGCGCTCATCTGATATTTTTACGGCACATCCCATAAATGGACACGTGTGGAGATAATCTATGATTAACGGTGCAAAATGATACACGTTAACAACAATTTCATTGCATCCTGATTGAATCAACTTATGCAAAGTATACTCCAATAAAGGCCTTCCTGATACAGGAATTAAAGCCTTCGGCATGCTGTCTGTCAATGGCTTCAAGCGTGTTCCCAGTCCCGCCGCAAATATCATTGCCCTCATAACATCATCTATAAAAAACAAGGGTGCCCTCACACAAAGACACCCTTTATCAATATTCATTTTACTTTTTGCTGAACCTACTATAAATTACAGACATTTTCAATGAAGCAGAATTTCCTCCTTCAAGTCGAATACTATTAAGCCCCATAGAATGACGAACTTGCAGCAGTGTCTTTGTCACATAACCATAACTGTCAGTCTTAGTCATATACTCTGCTTTTACAGGAATCAGGATAACTTTATTCCAATCAGGATTATTCTGTTCCCAAACAGCATATTTCGCACTCCTTTCCGCTTCCGAATCAGAAGGCAACACACCGGCGCCTTTATCTCGTTCCAATTTCATGATAGTAATCATTTGCCCTATATTGCTATATACATAGGAACTCATTGAGCTGCTATAGGAAGTCAGATAAGACTCTTTGGAATCCGGCAACTTATTGTTTTCAAAAAAACTGTCCCGTTCTTTCTTCCTCACCATCAACATATCAGCCGGTGGGGACAATAAAGAAAGTTCATTGTCGCCAAGTTGATAAGCCCGAAATACAATTTTCGCACTATTTATTGTATCATTATAGTGGGAACCGGCAACAATATCTGAAACTGGTAATTCTACCTCAGTAAAAATTCCCGTGGGAGATTTTACATATGTATACGCTTTAGACTCATCCAACATACCATCAGGAAGTTTATTTTCAACGCGCGTATTCTGAATCACCTCCTCTGTCGAAGCTACTCTATGCAAGCCATCAACAATGGTATCCTTACCCGCCTCATTCAACGTATGATATCTAAAATACACATTTAAGGTGGAAACCTTTGCATTTATCATCGAGCCCACACTTCCTTCTGTATGGAAATAAAATCCTGGGCAAACATGATGAATGAATTGATAGCTATTTCTAAAATAGTCTGGGTTTTCATAAAACTTTCTCATGATGTATGACCCATATGAAGCAGGAAGACGAACAACTACACTGCGATAATAACGAGTCTCATCGGTTTCTGAGTCAGGCCGAGTCAGGTCCTTTACCGTATAAACCAAAGAAGTGCGCAGCCCGCCATTCTTGCAAACATAATCATTGGGGTCAATATTTGTGTAATAAGACACATTCTCCTCCATCACACGAGCCGTATCCAACTCTTCCACATATAGTTTCATGGGCTTCAACGAATCTCCGTAATACTGTTCAAATGCGATTCGGATATCACACGAATCTGCAAACACCTGGCCATCATCATCCTTGAGCATCTTGTCCCATTCCGGATAACTATAGTTCTCCATCAAATGGAACTGTGCCAAGAATCCACTTGTCGTCATTGCCCGTGTCTCGGGATCAATAATACTGCCCAAATAACAATCATTCGTATTAGCTAAAACTGAATCAATCTTTATTGATCGTGTTTTTACCACAAATTCCGAGTGCGACGTGGAAACATCATCGTTTCCAGGCATTATGTCTGTTCCGATAAAGGCGGTATCATCATCACATGAGAAGCAGCATGCGACAACAATCAAAAACGAAAAAGGAATCCGTTTAATTAAAGAAGTCCAAACCTTCATATTCCGTTTTGTTATCTATGTAAAAAAACTCATTCAAAGCGAAGGCTCAAATATTGCGTCATAAAAATCCCCGTAAGTTTGAGCAGCATTTTTTTCTGTAAAAGGCATTTCCAATGTAGGTATTCCACAATCTTTGGCAAACTGTAACAATTCCGGTCTGGTGTTCGGATCTGCTTGAATATAACCATCCGAAAATGCGATAGCCAACTGTCCCAATGCATCAGGACGCGAAAAATCAACATTTTTCCCCTGCAGCAATTCAGCGCCAGCTTCCTTATACGCTAAAATTTCAGCGATTCGACATTCCGGAGCGACCGAGGCCATTTCCTGAAAGCCCGAAAATACGACCTTTGCCTTCACAAAAGGCGGTTCTTCCCGATACGCTGACTTTATATAAATTGGCACAAAAGACGACATCCACCCCTGGCAATGAATAACATCGGGACACCATCGCAGTTTTTTCACAGTCTCCAACACACCTCTGGCATAAAACACAGCACGCTCCACATTGTCCTGATATTCCGCCCCATTTTCATCACATGCCATCTGCCGTTTATGAAAATATTCGTCATTATCTATAAAATAGACCTGCATTTTAGCCGGCTGGATAGAAGCAACCTTAATAACCAACTGATTGTCCGTATCATCAATCACTATATTCATTCCGGAAAGCCGAATAACTTCATGCAGTTGATTTCTACGTTCATTAATAATTCCCCAACGTGGCATAAACGTTCTGATTTCACGCCCACTTTCCTGAATCATTTGTGGCACCGCACGTCCGGCCTCTGACATCGGGCTATCCGGAACATAAGGTTTAATCTCTTGTGTTATAAATAAAATTTTCTTAGCCTTCATCCTTTTAGTTTGCTGGATTTTTCGTTACAAAGTTACAAAAAAAATACGAGAAGCCGACAACTTTATATATCTATTCATCCCAAAATGTTAAAATTATCATTTTTACTTTGAATAAAAGAGGGCTATTAACAAATATTCTGTTACTTTGCAACGCAATTTAGAAAAAAGCAGAAATGATAATCATTACGAAGGTAAAAGATTTGGAAAGTTATCTTTCCCATTGTAGAGAAAAAGGAAAGACCATAGGACTGGTACCTACTATGGGTGCGCTCCATGCCGGGCATGCCTCCCTAGTGAAACGCAGTACGGCAGAAAATGATGTAACCGTAGTCAGCGTCTTTGTAAATCCTACACAATTCAACGATCCTAAAGATTTACAAAACTACCCTAGAACACTTGAAGCCGATTGCGAACTATTGGAACAGCTAAACGCAGATGTCGTTTTTAGCCCAAGTGTAGAGGAAATATACCCAGAAAAGGACAATCGTACATTTTGTTATCCTCCCATAGATACCGTAATGGAAGGCGCACGGCGTCCAGGCCATTTTAATGGTGTATGCCAAATAGTAAGCAAATTGTTTTACTACACACAACCGACACGTGCATACTTTGGAGAAAAGGACTTTCAACAAATCGCCGTTATACGGGCTATGCTGGAAGACCTGAAACTAGACATAGAACTTTGTCCATGCCCAATCGTACGGGAAGAAAATGGTTTAGCATTAAGCAGCAGGAATCAATTGCTCAGCATCGAAGAGCGAGAAATCGCCACCAATATCTCCAAAACGCTTTACAAGAGTAGAGAATACGCAAGAACACATACTGTAGAGGAAACGACACAATACGTAATAGACACTTTGAATTCAATTGAAGGCTTGGATGTTGAATATTACCAAATTGTAAATGGATATACTCTCCAGCCGATTAACAGTTGGTCTAATTGCGACTATGTTGTTGGATGTATTACAGTTTACTGCGGGAAACGCCCTGTCCGCTTGATTGACAACATAAAATATTAATACAATGTATCTGCACCTATTGAAAAGTAAATTGCATTGTGCTACTGTTACTGAAGCCAATCTGCATTATATGGGGAGTATCACTATTGATGAGGACTTAATGGATGCTGCGGGATTGCTCCCCAATGAACAAGTACACGTTGTTAACAACAACAATGGAGAACGAATAGAAACTTACGTAATCCGCGGAGAACGTGGTTCAGGTTGTATCTGTCTAAACGGCGCGGCTGCAAGAAAATTTCAGGTAGGGGACTCCATCATTATTATGGCATACGCTACCATGACCGCGGAAGAAGCGCGGAATTTTTCTCCACGCGTTATATTCCCTGACGAGAAAAATCGCATTTAAGCCTTATTGGGACTTGATGAAAATTTTCCAATTGCCCAATATCTGGCAATACATTATCGACGCCTCAATGCTCATCTTTCCTGAAAGATGTGCCATATGTAGGCGTCGATTGCGCAAAGGAGAAAAATTTCTTTGTATCAAATGTTACGCCACATTACCATTTACACACATTAAAGGGAAACCTGCGAACAAAGTAGAACGTATGTTTTGGGGTAAAATCCCAATCGTACGTGCCAGCGCTTTTCTGAAATACCTTCCACAATCCGAAAGCAGCAGAATTTTTCATTTACTTAAATATGGGAATCGACCAGAAATCGGAAAGTTTTTTGGACAAGTCATAGCAAACGAATTAATAGGAACCGACTTTTTTAACGGCATTGACTATCTCATTCCCCTCCCCCTTGCTGTAGACCGGCTGAAGAAACGTGGATACAACCAAAGTGAAGCTATTGCAAGTGGCATTCAAACCGTAACACACATTCCCATCAACACCCAAGCAATTCGCCGGCATATCTCCAACCCCTCACAAACACATCTCAGCTTAGCAGAACGAAAAGAAAATGTCAAAAATATATTCAGAATCAATTCCACGCATGAATTGGAAGGTAAGCATATCCTACTCATTGACGACATCATGACTACAGGCTCGACCCTTTTGTCATGCGCAAAAGAACTGTCCAAAATCCCAGGTATAAACATCAGCATTATCACACTTGGACTGGCCGGTGCACACTATACAATCAGTCGCAACCCACCCACTCCCCGTCATCAATGAATTCTCCAATCACTCAAAGCCATTTTATATTACCCCATCGTTTTTTCCTTCCCAGCATGACTCTACCTATGCTTCGTAATAAAACTGCATTCATCCTCTGCCTTTTCCTTATATTAAATACGCATATAATAAATGGTCTCCCCCATCGGCCCAAAATTGGTCTTGTCCTAAGTGGAGGTGGCGCCAAAGGAGCAGCCCATATTGGTGTACTCAAGGTCATTGAGGAAGCAGACATACCCATTGATTATATATGCGGCACGAGCATGGGAGCTATAGTTGGCGGATTGTATTCAATCGGATATAATGCCCATGAACTGGACAGCATAGTACGCTCACAAGACTGGATGTTCTTATTCAGCGATCAGATTAACCGGACCCACCGTTCCTATGCAGCCAAAGAAAAGAATGACGCATTTTTACTTTCAATACCGTTCAACAATACGACAGACTTGACAAAACGCGGTGGTATTATGAAAGGGCAAAGTATTTTTAACAAATTCTCTGATCTGACCATCGGCTATCACCAATTAAGCAGTTTCAACCAGCTCCCAATTCCGTTTTCATGCGTAGCTACTGATTTAGTCACAGGCCGTGAAGTCATCATGGATAAAGGCAGCCTTCCACTGGCCATGAGAGCCAGCATGTCTGTGCCGGGTTTTTTCGAACCGGTGCGAGAAGACAGCATGATTCTCGTCGATGGAGGAATTCTCAATAACTTTCCGGTTGACATTATGAAAAAGATGGGTGCAGATATCATCATAGGCGTTGACGTAAGCAACAATGGACTAGAAACGAATCAATACAATTCTTTACTTGATGTCGCCAACCGTTTAGCCTTCCTTTCGGGAGAAGAAAAGTATGCGCGCAATAAAGACATGGTAGATATTTACATTAATCCAGGCTTGATAGGCTACAGCGCTACAGATTTCAAAACATCAGCTATAGACTCCGTCATTAATAAAGGAGAAACTGCGGCTCGTAAGGTATGGGACAAGTTACAGAAACTCAAGCGCACAACCGCCCCCAACGCCCACAATCGCAACAAAGCCTCTGAGATTCAGCGTCTCACCAGTATGTATTTCGACACGATTAAGATTGTCGGGCTACAATCCTACGACGAAGAATGGTTAAAAGACAAACTTTCTATCTCGAACAATACCTCCATGTCGCTTAATGACATTGAAAATTTATTGTATAATCTACAAGGACTTGGCTCTTTCGAATCGACAGCCTATCAAGTTATTCATGATTCCTCCGGGAAAGATATCTTGACTGTCTCCGTAGAGGAGAAAGCAAAAAACAGCATTAACATAGGAATCCATCTTGACAGTGAAGATATTGCGTCCGTATTAATGCAAGCCCAGGTAGCATTGGACAAAAGTGGGAAACATGATGCCACTCTTACAACAAAAATAAACCAAAATCCGTGGCTCAGACTACAATATTCCATCAAAAGTCTAAAGATGAGAGACTTCTATCTATCATACTTCATCTCATATAAAGACTTTATCATGAAAAAAGATGGAGAGCGCATTGACAACATAACATTCGTCCATAATCAGTTTTCCACTGGATACAAAAACGATGCCTACAATAATCTAGGATATACCATAGGACTCAAATATGATATTTTTTCGAACGTTTCTGAATTATACACTCCGAGCTACATAAAGTACTCAAGCCCGACAGAAGACTATTTAAGTGCGTTCTTTCAACTCAACTACGATACGACTGACGATAAAGAACTTCCTCAAAGGGGGGTAAAAATAAATGCGTCCCTTGAAGCATTCGGGAATGATATATTCAATGAGAAAAGGACGTATTTCGGAATCGCATCTTTCAATATCAATGGTGCCAATCCCATCAGTCAGCGCATCACATTCATACCAGAGCTTTTCGGACGATTTATTGTAGGAGAGCGCATACCGCAATATTTCTGCAATCATATCGGAGGCGTCTATGATATGAGATATCTGGAAGGTCAGCGTACCTTCTATGGCGTACATTTTGCCGAGATTGTAAATAACTACATGTTGGGAATCCGCATGGCATTCCGATATAGACTACTTAACAAACATTATTTATCCGCGATTGCCAACTATCTTGTTGAAAGTGATAAATTCAAAAACATGTTTTACTCAGGAAACTATTATGGATTCGGTATAAAATATAGCTATAAAAGCGCTATCGGCCCTATTAATCTTTCTGTGGACTATTCCAATCGTAGTAAAAGATTCGGATTTTTTGGTGGACTAGGTTATTTTTTCTAGCAAAACGAATTTTCAGACATATAAGTCTTTTACCAAGTTAGACCCATATCTATCATTAGAGTTGCTCCATATCATATGGCTGCGAGAGTTCCTCTATTTTCTCTCAAAGAACAAGGAAAGCTTTCTTTGTTTTTGAGAGCGACCATATAAATATGTCTGTCTCTTGTCCTGCCAAATAAACACATGCCAGCCCAAAAACAGTCGGTACTTTAGAAAAAACTCTCCTTACTTTTGTTTTTTCTTTCAGTACTTCCGTTTTTTCTAAAGTAAGACTTGTGGCAATGAAGGTGTGATCCGATTTTTTGCAGACACAACAAGGCTATCTCAAAGTGATTTGAGACAGCCTTGTTTATTTTATGAGGGCTCAATTGAATATCCCATAATTAACGAGATTTTCCGAATATTCTTTTAGATGACACAATCCCCTTGACGTCTTCTGTTATAGTTCCCATCTTTTTTAAGATACCAATTGTGAAGTCTGAAAAAAATGAAATCATATTTTTAGGCGGAGTTTGAGTCTCCGGATTAATCACAACTTTAAAAGAATCACTAATAAGCTCTATATTCAACTCTTTTCCCAACATAATCGGTTCGCCATCACAATGAATTGCCCCCTCACAAGGTCGCACAATCTTTATTTTTCGCGCCTGAAACTGTTTAATATGGCTATTAGACGGGAGAGTCTTATTGAACAGCTGGAGTATAATTTGTGGTGCTTCTATTGGATTAAAAGGCTCCATAATAATCACATCCATAAGGCCGTCATCCATCGAAGCATGGGGTGCTATATAAGCATTATTGCCATATTGGGACGCATTAGCACAAGCTATCAAAAAAGCCTTATGCATTTCTATCCCATTTTCGTCCTCAATAATGTAAGTTTCCGGCTTGTATTTAATTCCCTCGCGTAAAGTCTTGTCAATATACGATATAAAACCTCGCTTTCGGCTTTCCGCAAATTTCATGCTGACGAAGGCATCAAATCCCATACCACAGGTACAAAAAAACGGATATTCATTAATCCGGCCATAATCTAATCCAGTAACGCAGCACTGGTTTAGAATATGCAACGCATTCTTCACGTTGAACGGTATGTGAAGATGCCGGGCAAGCCCATTACCTGATCCGCACGGCAAGATACCTAAGGCGCTGTCTGTATGAATGACAGCACGAGCTACCTCGTTGACAGTACCATCCCCCCCAACAGCAACTATGATATCAACATGCTTATCTGCTGCCTGCGTTGCTAACTCCGCAGCATGCCCAGCATATTCCGTATACTTGACTTCATAATCAAAAAGCGACTTATCCAGGTACTTATCAATGGCACTAACAATAGAGCTTTTCGATCCTGTCCCAGATATTGGATTCACTATAAATAGAATTTTCTTATTCATTTTCTCTCTTTTAATGAAGCACAAAGTTATACAAACTAGTTCAAAAATACCATCTGTATTACAGAAATATTTTTACTACAAGTTCCCTACTATCATTAAAATAATGCATAATCAAACATCATTTATAGATGGATAACCAACATCCATGATTATTTCGATTAAGAGCGTGAAACGCCCTTAACCCCCTTTATCGCTTTCACCTTCTTTATTAACGAATTAAGTTTTTGCACATCCTCCAATATCACCGTAAACGTGCCATAAAACAGTCCATCATGGGAATCGATTTTAATGCCACGCAAAGTCGTTTGCTCTTCTTTAGATATAATAGACGTAATATTGTTTACAACCCCCAAATCATCTTGTCCCACAACATATAAAACAATCGTATATTTTCCGATTCCCTTTCCGGCCCATTTCGCCGGAACAATGCGATATGGGAACCGCTCATGCAATGCAACAGCGTTTGGACAACTTACCCGATGAATTTTGATGCCTCCACTCACCGTGACAAAACCAAACACATCATCACCGTAAACTGGATTACAACAACGGGCCATTTGGAAATCCAGTCCCTTGACATTTTTATCTATCAGCAAAACGTCACTACTCAGTTTGCCTCTTTCTTCATACTGCTGCTCATAATTATATTCCTCTGCAGATCTTGCCACCGCACGTTCGGCTATTCCCGCCTCATATTTCTGCAATTTTTGATATACTTCCAGCAATGCGTTAAAATCCAACTTATCTTCTGCCAAATCTTTATAAAACGCTACATACTCTTTATATCCATATTTTTTAATCAACTGATTTACTATATTTTCATCCCATTCAATTTTTCTGTTTTTAAGTTTTCGCTCCAGCAGCTCGCGCCCCATTCCACCATCCTTGGTCTGCAAATCACGTACCGCACCTTTTATTTTGGCCCGAGCATGCGAAGACACTACAAAATTCAACCATTCTAATTTAGGTTCCTGTGAACTGGAGGTAATAATTTCTACGGTCGTACCACTCCGCAAGACATGACGCATCGGAACATTTTTTCCATTCACCTTCGCTCCCACACACTTATTGCCTATCCCCGTATGTATGGCGTAAGCGAAATCAAGAACGGTTGCATTATGAGGAAGTTTATACAAATCTCCCTTAGGCGTAAATACGTATACCTCCTGTTTTAGATCTTTATCAGACAGTTTTTCTGATAAAAGTTCCTCATTTCTATACTCTAAAGCACTACGAATATCAGCCAGCCACTGGTCCACTCCGCCATCACTGCTCCGAACTCCTTTATACCGCCAATGTGCAGCAAGACCATGTTCGGCAACTTCATCCATTTGTTTCGTACGAATCTGAACCTCAACCCATTTGTTTTCAGGCCCCAAAACGGTAATGTGCAAACTCTTATACCCATTGCTTTTAGGCACTGTCAGCCAATCACGCAAACGCTTCAAATTAGAATCATATCGGTCTGTGATTAATGAAAATACCTTCCAGCACTGCTCTAATTCGTGTTCTGGAGCTACATCCAATATTATTCTAATGGCAAACAAGTCATATACACCCGTGAAATCACATTTCTGCTTTTGCATTTTCTGCCATATGGAATGTATACTTTTCGTACGACCTTTGATTTGAAACTTATATCCCTCATTCAACAACATTTCCTTGATGGGGGCTATAAATCGCTCTATATATGCGTCTCGCGACTTTTTTGTTGCATTTAACGCGTCCTTTATCAAATAATAGGCATCATGCTCCAAATATTTTAAGGACAAATCCTCCAATTCACTCTTGATCTTATACAGTCCCAATTTGTGAGCTAACGGAGCATACAACAAGCTAGCTTCCGTAGCCAAATGACGCTGACTCACTTTATCATCCACATCTTTAATTTTTCTCATGACAGTAAGACAATGGACTATAAGCAAGAGTATTACTCTCATATCTTCAGCAATAGAAACAAAAAGGTTTCTAAAATGCTCTGATTGTAAGGAGGAAGTCTTAGCGTCCAATAATGAACGAACGTTGCAAAATACTGTAAAGAAACGAATAACAGATTGGGAAAGTCCCGCATCCATGATGTATTTAGGCTCAATATCATCCAATAAATCACTCAGTATAAATGCGACAACAACATCTCCATCTATACCAAATTCATTATTAACAACACTGATGGTTTCCTCAATACTACCTATCCGGAATAAGCCAAATTCATCATACAAGTTCAAACATTCTTGATGTGAACCCAATATAAGCGCCAATTTCTTCACCCCATCAATATCTATCCCACCCTGCGGACTCTTGCATAAATTACGCACAGCACTCACAACAATCTTTCGTTCTGCCAATGGCAACATATCCTTTTCCATATGCCTTAAATATACACAAATTAACTGTTTACCCCAAAATAGGAAAGTCTCTTTGAGGAGATAGCCCCAATACCCGCACTCTCCATTAAAACATGCGGAATACGGAATATACCTAATATCAGATACTCTTGTTACACCGTGTGAATATCTTTTTCTATTCCGAATTTCTCTACCTACACATCATCATTACAATATATCACTTTTAACGTGCCATGATAAAAACTCAAACGAGGCTACCTTGTGTTGTTTGGGTAGCCTCGTCCTTTTCTTTCACTAAAGAAGGATTATAAACTCATTCTATCATAGGATACCTTGTGACATCATGGCTCTTGCCACCTTCATAAAACCTGCAACATTAGCACCCTTCACATAATTAACTGTACCGTCAGGACGCTTACCGAATTTCACGCATTGCTCATGGATATTTTCCATAATCTGATGCAATCGGTCATCAACCTCTTTAGCAGACCAATTCAACTTCTGCGCATTCTGAGTCATCTCCAAGCCGGACACAGATACTCCTCCTGCATTGGAAGCCTTCCCTGGTGCATACAAAATACGTGCCTCAGTAAATAATTCAACAGCTTCGGGAGTTGAAGGCATGTTAGCACCTTCACTTACTGCAATACAACCATTTTCCAACAATATTTTCGCATCATCACCATTCAGTTCATTCTGCGTGGCGCACGGCATTGCGATATCACATTTTTCATGCCAGGGACGACCTCCAGGAACATATTTAACACCATACTCCTCTGCATACTCACGGATACGCCCTCTATACAGATTTTTCAGTTCCATTATATAGTCTAATTTAGCACGATCAATTCCGTCAGGATCATATATATATCCATCTGAATCAGACATCGTTACGACCTTTGCGCCCAATTCCAATAATTTCTCTGCTGTATACTGCGCGACATTTCCGGAACCGGATATCGTCACTACTTTCCCCTTAATATCTATATTTCGGGTTTTTAACATTTCCAACAAGAAATAAACGTTTCCATATCCGGTAGCCTCCGGACGAATCAAGGACCCACCAAAATCGATACCTTTACCTGTAAGTGTCCCCGTATTTTCACCAGCCAGCTTTTTGTACATACCGTACATATATCCCACTTCACGTCCACCAACTCCAATATCACCAGCTGGCACATCTGTATCAGGACCTATGTATTTCCATAATTCAGTCATAAATGCCTGACAAAACCGCATAACTTCCTTATTTGACTTTCCTCGCGGACTAAAGTCACTTCCTCCTTTAGCGCCTCCCATCGGAAGAGTCGTTAAAGCATTTTTGAATGTTTGTTCAAAAGCTAAAAACTTCAAAATACTCGGTTTTACAGACGAATGAAAGCGAATGCCACCTTTATATGGGCCAATTGCATTATTGTGCTGAACTCTGTATCCCATATTGGTTTGCACTTTCCCCTTATCATCAACCCAAGTTACCCGAAACGTATATATGCGATCGGGAATACAAAGACGCTCTATCAAATTGCAGTCGTCAAATTCCGGATGCTCATTGTATACATCTTCTATAGATGTTAGCACCTCATGAACAGCCTGATAATATTCCGGCTCACCGGGGAAACGCCTTTTCAGGTCTTCAATCACTTCACTTGTTTTCATCTTTCATTATAGATTATAAAACGTGTATTTATTTCAAAACTTGAGCAAATATACAAATAAAATAACAAAATGAACTTATTTTAGCCAAAAATATTTCATTTTTACACTTCATTTACCAACATTCTATTCACCCAAATATCAATCAAACGCCTAGCAAGACTTACTTTACCAGGAATAGCCGGCAATTCGTCATAACGAAACCATCCCCCCTTGGTTAGTTCTGAATACTGTAGACGTAATTCACCTGATTCATACTCGGCAAAGAAACCAATCATCAAACCACAGGGATAAGGCCACGGCTGGCTTGCCACATATTGGATATTCTTCACATTGATTTGAGTCTCCTCTTTTATTTCTCTCTGCACACACTCTTCAAGATTCTCACCCGTTTCCACAAAGCCCGCGATTAACCCCATATAGTCTCCCCTAAAATTACGACTTTGCACCAAAAGAATCTTATCATTGTGCGTCACTGCAACAATAATAGCCGTAGCTAATTGTGGCCACACTTCTGTTCCGCAAGACAAACAAATTTTAGATATATCCGATCTCCTAACCAATAGGTTGCCACATTTACTACAAAATTTTGTCTTTGTATCCCAATACAACAATTCTGCTGCCTTACCTGCCAATTGATAAAGCGGACGAGGCAATATATCAAACGTTGTTCGTAAATCAACAAAAGAGCCAGATTCACACCCCGAGCCATTCCACCGGACTGCCTTACAAGGAATACCCTCAAAATTAGGCAACTCCTGCACATAACATCCTTGTTCCAGCGCTACTGGAGGTTCACTACCAAAAGGCAAACTGCCATCGGCCGTCAAAAGTAAATTACCTTCCGAAAAGACAAACCAATACATCTTCAATATCTGTAAAAGGGAGGTCTGGATTCACCCAAGCCTCCCTTCCATTAAATAATTTGTTATATATCTTTTAAATGCCCAAATCCTTTCTGATCATCTCAACTTTTTCCATTGCCTTATTACGAGAACTACCATAATCAGCAACAGTTTTCATTTCTCCCTTCACTTCTACATAAAATTTGATTTTGGGCTCCGTTCCAGAAGGGCGTACGCTAACCTTTGTACCATCTGCCGTATACCACTGAATCACATCACTTGACTCCGGCATATCCAATGGAGATTCATTTCCGTCAGCATCATATTGTTTAAGACTTGCAAAGTCTTTGGTACAAACAACCTTCGATCCGGCTAATTCACGAGGGCCGGCCGTACGAAAATCTGCCATCATCTTTTTGATTTCGTCAGCTCCGGTTTTTCCTGGTTTAACCACATTGATTGTACTATTGACCGCCAAGCCATATTCCATATAGATATCCATCAGAACATCATATAATGTTTTACCCTGGTCCTTAGCCCATGCGCATATTTCTGCAAGCAAAGAGCAAGCACTCACAGCATCTTTATCTCTTACAAAATCTTCCGCAAGGAAGCCGTAACTTTCTTCGCCGCCACCAATATACTGCATCTTGCCCTCATTCAAGCGAATCTGACGAGCTATCCACTTAAAGCCAGTATAACAATCATACATCATGATATGATTTTTCTCTGCAATCTCCTTAATGAGTTCTGTTGTCACAATTGTTTTTACAATAAACTCATTTCCTTGCATTTTTCCTTGAGCATAGCGGTTTTTTATGATATAATACAAGAAAATCATACAAGTTTGATTTCCATCAATCAAGACCCACTCGCCTTCACTATTCTTGCAAGCCATACCTACACGGTCTGCATCCGGGTCACTGGCCATTACAATATCAGCATCTATCTTTTTGGCCAAATTCAATGCCATCGTTAAAGCCTCGGCATTCTCCGGATTAGGACTGACTACTGTTGGAAAATCACCACTTTCCACCATCTGCTCCGGTACGGTATATACATTTTCAAAGCCCCAAAGAGACAAGGACTTTGGAATCAACTTCATTCCTGTCCCATGAATAGGAGTATAAACAATTTTGAGATCCTTTTGACGCTGAATACATTCGGGGTCTATGCTCAATGAATGTATTTTTTTCAAATACAAATTATCTATTTCTTCCCCTATGAATTCTATCAAATCAGGATTCCCCTCAAACTTAATATCACTCACTTCGACCTTGTTCACCTCTTCTATAATACCTTTATCATGAGGAGCCAAAACCTGAGCTCCATCATCCCAATAAGCCTTATAGCCATTATACTCCTTAGGATTGTGACTTGCGGTCAAAATAATTCCACTTTGGCAACCCAAATGCCGTATTGCAAACGACATCTCAGGAGTAGGCCGCATACTTTCAAACAAATATACTTTTATTCCATTTGCCGAAAAAATCTTAGCAGCTGTTTCCGCAAACAGACGACTATTGTTGCGGCAATCATGCCCTACAACTACTGATATTTGTGAAAGATTCTCGAAGTTCTTGTTCAAGTAGTTCGACAAGCCTTGTGTTGCGGCACCAACAGTATAAATATTCATACGATTTGTGCCAGGCCCCATAATCCCTCGCAAGCCTCCGGTACCAAACTCAAGAGTACGATAAAAAGAATCGATTAACTCCGTTTTATCTTCGCATTCTAACATCCGCTTCACCTCTTGTTTAGTTCCTTCATCGTAAAAGGAAGATGCCACCCAAGACTGAGCAACTTGCTCACATTTGCTTATTAAATCCGATTTTTCCATTTCTTCTGATATTTTTTAGATGTGGACCTCTATTCTCTTTGTTTGTCCAACGAATTCCTTTTTGACAAAGATAAATAGAACAAATGAAATACGAGAATTATTCATCCTAATTTTATTCAATATAGAATAGATATGATAAAAATACACAATATCGTCACTGAAGACCAACTCATTTATGCTGACCTGTTAGGAACATACTTGGATTCTGAATCAGGAAGTAATTATAATTATAGGAGCTGCTATCACGCAGATATTTGGCATCGCCCGCACAACATCCTGAGATTTACAAATCCCAAAAGCAACAATTCCCGAAAATCCATAACATATTATGGAGAAGTTTCGAATTTTTCATTTAAATAGGAGAACAGTTTCCTCCAGAGGATTAGCCACATCCTCACAGCAATTGAAAAAGAGACCATATATGTGGCACAAGCAACACAGCGATTGTTAATATTGAATCGCGACATTCAAAATCAAGCACGTTGCACACGCAAATAGTTCTTTTTCATACAATATTTCACCAAATCGAATATCATTTCTCCACACTAATAGGACTCACCCCCCAGTATTATGACCCATATCGGGCTTGCCCATGGAAAAGTTTACCTATTGACAGAACAGATCAAGCGGAATTCCAAGATTTTTATATACCCGAATCGAGGTAAAAATGTTATTCAAAATGCAGAAAATGGTAAGGTCGCTCTCGGAAAAAAACAAATAAAAATTTGCGTGGGAAAGAATAAGTGTGTATATTTGCGATACAGAAATAGGGCTGTACCGGTTCGATTGGGATTCTCATCAAACAAAACCTGAAACCGAGAATGCTTTCTAATTAATGGCGTGCCGACATGGTATCCAGAGTCGGATTACAAAGATTAGGAATGCGCTCAAATCCTACATACTCGGAGTTTCATCACATCATCGGTACAGCCTTTCTTATATCAACACAAAACTGTAATAAGCATCTCAAGGTTATAGCATTCTTATGAAAATCCATAAGACATTGGATTCAAATTTATCACATTAAATTATTTCACACCAGAACGTTATACGTTATCATACTATCCTGCCATACAAGCCATGTTATGATAATGACTACAAATGCATACTGCAGGTCATAAGCAGGAAGGATTGCTCATTGTATGCTATTGCCGCATCACGGCTTCACAGTCCGACTGACAGAAAATTCTAAAGTACTGATAGGAATTTCTGTCAGTACTTTAGTTTTTACGAAAGTACTGACTGTTTTTGCGGTGAGAAAGTTAGGGTTTAGGCTGCGTGTAGTAGTTATACCGAACTCACGTTAATGATAGTAATTGGGTGAATCTGCAACACTAGGCCAATCTATAAACCTCTATGGGCCTACATAAATATTATCAGACAACTCATGTCCATTAATCTATCAGGATAAATCCATAGCCATAGAGGCTACTCATGCCCACAAAACTAAACAAGGCCATCTTAATCAAAATTAAGACAGCCCCATTTAGATAATCAATATATATCCTACATATTATTTCGCATAGCTGACGGAACGCGTCTCACGGATAACTGTGATTTTTACTTGTCCCGGATAAGTCATCTCATCCTGTATCTGCTTTGCAATATCATTACTCAAACTCTCTATTTGCTTATCATCAACCTTATCCGCACCAACTATCACTCGCAACTCGCGTCCTGCCTGAATCGCATAAGTTTTCATAACACCCGGATAGCTCATTGCTATGTTTTCCAAATCATTAAGCCTTTTTATATATGCCTCTACAATTTCCCGTCGAGCTCCTGGACGTGCTCCACTAATAGCATCGCAAACCTGAACGATGGGAGCAAGAAGGGTCGTCATTTCCATTTCATCATGATGTGCACCTATGGCATTGCAAATTTCCGGTTTTTCTTTATACTTCTCAGCTAATTTTGCACCATAAAGGGCATGTGGCAACTCACTCTCCTCATCAGGTACTTTTCCTATATCATGCAAAAGTCCGGCACGTTTGGCTTTCTTGGGATTCAACCCCAATTCTGCAGCCATCACAGAACAAAGATTGGCTGTTTCTCGAGCATGCTGCAACAAATTCTGCCCATATGAAGAACGGTACTTCATTTTTCCCACAATCCGTATCAATTCTGGATGCAATCCGTGGATACCCAAATCTATTGCGGTGCGTTTACCTGTTTCTATAATTTCTTCTTCGACTTGTTTCTTCACTTTAGCGACAACTTCTTCAATCCTTGCCGGGTGAATTCGTCCGTCTGCAATCAACTGATGGAGCGCCAGCCTACAAATTTCGCGACGCACTGGGTCAAAAGCAGAAATGACAATCGCTTCAGGTGTATCATCCACAACAATTTCAACCCCTGTAGCTGCTTCAAGAGCACGAATATTACGCCCTTCCCTACCAATTATTCGTCCTTTGACTTCGTCATTATCTATATGAAAGACGGTAACGCTATTTTCTATAGCAGTTTCCGTAGCTACACGCTGAATACTTTGAATTACTATCCGCTTAGCCTCTTTGTTGGCCGTCATCTTAGCGTCATCCATAATTTCATTGATATAACTCTGCGCATCGCTTTTCGCCTCATCTTTCAAAGAGTCAACCAATCGCTGCTTTGCTTCCTCCGCCGAAAGCCCACTTAATTCTTCCAGTTTTGCCCGTTCTTGTAATTGCAGATGCTCTAACTCCTCTTCCTTCTTCGCCAACATCTGCGTCTGGTTTGTCAAACGGTTCTGAGCATTATCCAACTCTGTTTTACGACGTCCCAACTCCTCCTGGCGCTGGTTCAAATTAATTTCTCTTTGCTTCAATTTGTTTTCAGCCTGCTGAATCTTCTGATTTCGTTGGTTAACCTCTTTTTCCAGCTCGGCCTTTTTATTCAAAAACGTTTCCTTTACTTCTAACAATTTTTTTTCTTTTATAACGTCAGCTTCCTTATTCGCTTCATCTAACACACGATTATAAGTGTTCTTCAGTATATATCTGAAAAGAACATAGCCGGCGACACCTCCTACGAGAAGGCCTGCAGTAGCCAAAATAACTTCTAACATTGTTCCTTTGTTTTTATTAATATTTATTACCGGACCACATTAAATGGTTCACTTTCATTCATTTCTACTTTTCTATAACTTGTTCTATCTCCTTTGTCAAGGCCGTAATTATATCACTATATAAACTCGTGCTATTATCTTTTTCGATCTGCAAGGCCCTGACAGCGAAATCCAACAATGCTATCGACATATATTTTTCATACCCCTGATTCGGATAAGTTGTCTGGTATTTTTGTAATTTTTCATTTATATCCTTAGCAGCCCTTCGGAATACTTCTTCCTGATCTCGTCTGACGGATATTGGATATAGTTGATTTCCAACCATAAGTTTAATTACAAGTTTATCCTCATTATTGGGCATTTTTCATTTTTTTAGGTTAAACATTCAATAAAGCTATACACTTGTCCACCTCTCTTATCAATTTGGCAATCCTGCTCTTCGCTTCATTCAAATCTTCTGAACTAATATCTATCATTCGAGACAATTTCAACGCTGCGTAGTCGTTTTTCAATTTATCTATTTCCATACATTTTTCTTCCACCACATGTTTCATTGTCTCGACTTGTTGCCGCAACTCATAATTATCCTTCTTCAGATCTTTATACTCTAGAATCAATTGCCTAACCCTAGTTTCAAAAATTTTCAAGGAATTTTCTTCGTCTTTCGTCATAGATATATTTATTGGATACCATATTGACAAATGCACACAGTACAGGAATCCAAGGGTATCATTATTTCTCTGCGCTGTCTATCCCAGCCCCTTTGGGTTCTTTTTTGGCTAAAATGATAACATTATAGACGTAGGCAGCCATCCATTGTTCACTATACCCTAAACGCTGCTGATACTGACGAATAGTCAAACAAGCCTTGCGTATCCCATCATCCTTCCAATTATTCTTATTTATCACATCATGCACAGTTTTCTCTGTAAATGTCTTCAACATTCCTTTCATAAAACCGGGTACCCGAAATTTCCATTTCATCAGATTTCCAATAGTCATCATCAAATCCTGAGAAAATCCCTGAAACAAGAAGAGATAATTTCGGATGTCGTTTACATTTTTACAATTATGCTTAATACTTGCATCTATCTCCTTAAAAAAGAAATCTTGCATTCCATATAGTTCAACCAACATTTTCTTACAGCGGTTTTTTTCACCAATTCCCAACTTATTATTAACAGTTGGAACATGTAATGTTTGCTTAAATATACGTAAGTCCGGCAAGACAGCCAGATTATTAATGCCAAGATTTGCCGCCATAACAGACTGATAGTAAACACGAATAAGAGTCATAAAATCCTCCATTCCGCCTACGCGCCAGCCTATTTCATTCGCCGCTGCTTTCTTGGCAAAGATACGTGAAAATATACTCATACTTCTTATAGTTTTAGCTTTTATCTCTGCAAAGATACAATTATTTTTCAGATAATTATGCGATTACTCATACTTTTACAACTTAACCATAATATAACTCAATCCAACCTTCATAAACATCATGACTCATCATACATCACACAAGAAATATAAAAACAATCATCCTGTCATTGAATAGTAAAACTTCAAACGCCACTCATACTCTTTCATTTATCACTTTTTCGTATATTTGCACGGAAATCGAAGTAAAGAATTAAATCATGAAAAGAACTCTGATACTATTAAGCCTAATTCTTACATACTCATTCTCTTTATCCGCGCAATCATCAATGACAGATAATCAAGTCATGGAATATGTCATCAAAGAGAATGAAAAAGGTACTTCTCGCGAAGACATCTTTTCCAATTTGATGAAAAAAGGTGTATCAATCGAGCAAATACAGCGGATTCGTTCTAAATACGAACGCGAAAACGGGAAAAACCAATTAGGGACCCGCGACATTACCGGTTCAAAAAGTTTAGAAAACCGCACAAGAAAAGCTAATGGTGAAACAATCAGCGAAGACAAAGCGCGAAACTATAAAAAGCCTGAAAATAAAAGGATTGACAATCTTTCAGAAAGTCAAAAACTTTTATGGCAGAAAAAACAAGAAGAAATTATGGCAGACGAAATGTCTGTATGGCTCCCCGATAGCCTTGCATTATACGAAGAATTTTGGCAGAGTAAAAATGATGAAGGCAAACAAATTTTCGGCCGGAACATATTCAACAGAAAAAATCTAAGTTTTGAGCCTGAAATGAACATTGCAACCCCATCAGACTACGAACTAGGCCCCGGGGATGAAATCTATATCGACATATGGGGAGCATCACAAAAGTCATTAAAGTCTATAATCTCCCCCGAAGGTATTCTTTTGGTCGAAGGGATTGGACCAATGGATGTCACAGGTATGACTGTTTCAGAAGCCAACAGAAAGCTACAGGATATATTTAAAAAATATTATGCTGACTCCAACGTACGTTTATCCGTAGGGCAAACGCGAACCATTTCTGTAAATGTCATGGGAGAAGTTCTGGTGCCTGGAACCTACTCATTATCTGCATTCTCAACAGTATTCCATGCTCTCTATGTAGCAGGAGGTGTCAATGAAATTGGAACACTTAGAGATATCAAGGTTTTCAGACACAACAAACAAATAGCAACTGTGGATATCTATGATTATATCCTCAACGGTAATCTTAAAGGTAACATCCGCTTACAGTCAGGTGATGTCGTAATTATTAGCCCATACAATTGCCTGGTCAACATCACAGGAAAGGTGAAGCGCCCCATGTATTATGAAATGAAAGAAACCGAAAGCGTAAAAACCCTGATTGATTATGCAGGCGGTTTTACAGGAGACGCGTATGTTAAAAATTTACGACTTATCCGAAAAAAAGGAGGAAAAATGTCCGTTCACTCCATCGACGAGTTCGACATCAGCAAATTCCAGTTATGCGACGGAGATTCTCTATTTGTTGATTCCACATTAAACAGATATACCAACCTTGTCGAAATCCGAGGCGCGGTTTTCCGACCCGGAAAATACCAAATGGATGGAAAAGTCAGCACCGTACGTCAACTAATTGAAACAGCCGGTGGTGTGACAGAAGAGGCGTTTGTCAATCGCGCTATCATGCATAGACGCCGTGCCAATCGGACATTGGAAGCCCGCTCTATAGATGTCCGTAGTCTGATGGCACATAAAATCCCTGATATTTCACTACAAAACGAGGATGTTATCTTCATCCCTAGCCAAGAGGATGTATTAGGACAACGCACTCTGACGATTTCTGGTGAAGTCATGTATCCTGGTATATATGAATATGCCGACAGTACAACTATTGAAGACTTAGTCTTACAAGCCGGAGGGTTAACGGATGCTGCTTCTATTGTAAAAATTGATGTCTCACGACGCATAAGAGATAACCAAGCAAAGCAAGCAAGTGGCACTGTTGCCGAGTCATATACATTCTCAATAAAAGACGGATTCGTCATCGATGGAAAGCCGGGATTTATCCTGAAACCATTTGATGAGGTCTTCGTACGACGTAGTCCTGGATATATTGAGCAAGAACATGTTGAAATCAGTGGTGAAGTAGCCTTCTCTGGTACTTATGTACTCACAAAAAAGAACCAACGCTTAAGTGACCTCGTTCGTGAAGCTGGAGGATTGACTCCTGAAGCCTATGCACAAGGGGCCCGTTTAGAACGAAAATTAACAGAAGAGGAAAAACTTAAACAACAAACCCTTGCAAAGATTGCCATTTCAGGTGATTCCGTTGACATCAAAAAGATCTCATTAGGCGACACAAGATATGTTGGAATCAACCTGGATAAAGCATTAGAGCATCCCGGCAATGACGAATGGGATGTCGTATTAAAAGAAGGAGACAAATTAGTCATACCACAGTTCAATAACACTGTCAGTATTTCTGGTGAGGTGATGTACCCCAATACAATTACTTACAAAAAGGGAGAAAGTCTAAAATATTATATTAATCAAGCTGGTGGATTCAGCAATTCGGCCAAAACCAGCCGAGTGTTCGCCGTCAATATGAATGGTACAGTTACTCGCGTAAAATCGGCTAAAGATATACAACCAGGATGTGAATTAGTCGTACCTGCCAAAAGTAAACGCAAAGGGCTTTCTTTTGCAGAATTAATGAGTATGGGAACCATGACTGCGACCTTAGCTACAGTGATTGCGACACTGGTCAAGTAATATTTAAGGCCAAATTGAGAAAGGCTTAAAGGTCTTATTTACAATCAAGAAAATCAAAAGGGGCTGTCTCAAAATGAAGTGACCCCAAAAAGTAGGACAAGTTAAACATTATCCCGTAATAGAAAGAGTTCGGTATTGTACCGGACTCTTTCCATTTAACCGGGCTTTGATTCTTTTATTGTTATAATATTCAATATATTTATCCAAAGCCTTTATAAAGGCTTCAGGCGATTCAAAATTCTCGGTATACAGTAATTCAGACTTCATAATTCCAAAGAAATTTTCCGCCATAGCGTTGTCAAGGCAGTTACCTTTACGAGACATGCTTTGCACTATATGATGTTCTTCAAGACGTTTACGGTAGCCGTAGTGTTGGTATTGCCATCCTTGATCAGAATGGAGTATAAGTCCGTCAAGACTGTCAAACCTTGTGAACGCTTTATCCAACATATCGTATATCTGTTCCATATCCGGTTTTCGGGAGATGTTGTATGATATGATTTCACCGTTGAACATATCCAATATCGGGGAAAGATAAAGTTTGACAGAACCGATTTTTATCTGTGTTACATCTGTCGCCCATTTGCGGTTGGGGGCTTCTGCCGTAAAATCCCTGTCTATTATGTTCGGGGCTATCTTACCAACCTCACCTTTGTATGAGCGGTATCGTACCATGCGTATTTTGCTTTTAAGCCCTAAGTCACCCATAAGCCTCTGGATGGTCTTATGGTTTAACATAAAGCCACGGTTATGCATCTCCGCTGTTACACGCCGATAGCCATATCGTCCCTTATGCTCATGAAAAATTAGTTTGATTGATTCCTTTTCATTGGAATACTTATCAATCGTTTTAAGCCGCTTCAGATGGTAATAGAACACAGAACGAGCCATCTTTCTTAACTTCAATAACAAGTCAAGAGGATAATCCGACCTTAGTTCGTCGATGGTTCGCGCCCATTCAGAAGTGCTAGGGCCTTCTTTGCCTCGACTAAGGCCTTCGCTTTTTTTAGCAGCGCGTTCTCTGCCCTTAGGCGGAGATTTTCAACCTGAAGCCTCTCAAGTTCCGTTTGCGGTTCTTTCTTCTTTGGACGTCCCATAGGTTCTTTTAATGCTCTTCCCTGGCGTTTGGACGGCGCAAGAGCTTCGTAACCATACTTACGTACTGTACTGACCCAGCGTTGTAGAGCCGTCTTACCAATTCTGTATTCTATTCTTACATGGGATAAAGGTACACCTTTTTCCAATATTAAACGTACTACTTCTTCCTTCAATTTAACCGTAGGACGACAATGTGGTTGTTGCTCTAGTCCAGAACGACCATATTTGTCCCACATTCTCACCCATGCCAATATCTGAGTCTTATTGATATGATACTCCTTTGACAAATGAGCTATTAACTCTCCTTGTTTTACCCGGCTAACGATAATAAGCCTTTGTTCGTAACTGTACTTCATAAAAAACACCCCAAAAGTTTTGTGTCTAACTTTTGGGGTGCAGTACAAAAATGAGACAGCCCTTTTATTTTTTAGAAAGTCAGTCTAAAATCTTTGGAACTTCTTTTTCTTTGGGGCAACAATTCATATCCCCAAACTTATCATCTAATCATCTCACATCCCATATAAGGCTGCAGAACTTTAGGAATACGTATGCCTTCCGGTGTCTGGAAATTTTCGAGAATTGCCGCAACTACACGCGGTAAAGCCAAAGCGGAGCCATTCAACGTATGACAAAGCTGTATCGTTTTATTGGCATTCCTATAACGGCACTGCAAACGGTTTGCCTGATATGCATCAAAATTAGAAACAGAACTAACTTCCAACCAACGATCCTGCGCCTCTGAATACACTTCAAAGTCATAGCATATAGCCGCTGTAAAACTCATATCTCCCCCGCACAAGCGCAAAATACGGTAAGGCAGCTCTAATTTTATCAGCAACCCTTCTACATGCTCCAACATTTCCCGATGTGATTCTTTGGAGTGCTCCGGCGTGTCAATACGAACAATCTCAATCTTTGAAAATTCATGTAAACGGTTCAACCCTCTGACATCTTTTCCATAGCTTCCTGCTTCGCGGCGGAAGCACTGGGTATAAGCACAATTCTTAATAGGAAGGTCCTTTTCATTAAGAATGACATCCCGATAAATATTTGTCACAGGTACCTCGGCTGTAGGTATAAGATACAAATCATCAACATTACAATGATACATCTGCCCTTCTTTATCCGGCAATTGCCCCGTGCCATAACCAGAAGCCTCATTAACCACAGTCGGCGGCATAATTTCCACGTATCCAGCGGCTCGAGCCTCGTCCAAGAAAAAGTTTATCAACGCACGCTGAAGACGGGCTCCCAGCCCTACATACACAGGAAAACCTGCGCCCGTAATTTTAACTCCTAAATCAAAGTCAATTAGGTTATACTTTTTGGCCAAATCCCAATGCGGTAGTGGATTTTCTGGAAGTTGAGTTTTTACGCCACCTGTTTTCACGATAACGTTATCAGCGGCACACGTACCCTCGGGAACTTCCTCATAAGGCACATTGGGAATCGTATATAAAATTTGTTGCCGCTCCAGAGCAGCAGCCTTCATTTCCTCCTCCAGAAGTGCCGCCTTGGATTTTATTTCCCCAACTTTCTGTTTAGCAGAATCAGCTTCATCTACCTTATGCGCCTTCATCAACGCGCCAATAGACTTTGACAAAACTTTGGATTCTGCCAAAAGCGCATCCAAATTTGCTTGAGCTACCTTTCTCTTATTGTCTACCGCAATAACCTTCTCGATAATTTCTCGTGCATTCTCGAATCTTTTCTTTTCAAGACCACGAATAACGGCTTCTTTGTCTTCTGTGATTTGTTTTATGGTCAACATACCTTAAATGGATTTGTAATTACGATACAAAAATACTCATTTTTTAGTTTTTATATACCTGCTATTTAGAATAAATATTTTGAGACGGTAAAAGTACACTCATAACAAGTTTCTGAAATTGGTATTAATCTCCCCGTCCCACTGTCCTATACTGAAATATCATATAAATGACTTCAAATACATTCATTCGAAGTCAACAATTCGAGAAAGCACAAATCACAACATGGCGCCTAAAATATCCAATAAAAGTTCACTGCATACTTAATAAAAACGCCACAACTCAAGGCTATATCGTGAACCATAATAATAATCCCTTATATCCAACAACATATAGTCGGAACTCATCCTTGACACTTTTGCTTCCATATCCTTAAGTCCATCATTATCAAAGTCAAAAATGATTCTTCTATCTGCAACGAACCAAATACCTTTCTCATAGTATCCTCCACCACCAAATACCTCGAACAAGTTACGCGCATAGAAGTAAAATTCATCATTGCGACGATATGGACACTCTCCGTAGGCATAGCTGATATCATTAACATACCATTGCCCGACAACATTACGCTCAATCCGATAATCATCCCAACCATCATCCCCCCAATATGGGTCTTCCAGACAAGAAACAAAGTGCAGTGTCACACATAGGAATACTGCATAAGTCCATATTTTACAAAGAGATAAACTCAATAACGTCTTCTTTACATTCATATTAAACATTACTCCAATTATTAGTTAGTCTTTACTAAAATATAAACATTATAAATCCACACAAATATACATTATTTTTGAATATATACGCGAATTCGGGATAAGTTTCCTCAAAAATACACACGTTGACCGATTTTGTCCACATGTACACCCCATGATGCATCTTTTACATATCATATGGGTGTTTTATAGTGGAGACATAGCCAAGACATAACAGGAGAATAAGGTCATTAGTCCGCTAGTAATAAAATGCTTTTTCGGCTACGGTGGCAAGATCAGTTCAAAGCAATATCCTTTTCCATGAAACAATGGAATGTATTACGCACCGCTTTTCTGATAAAATTACAGTTCATTTTGAGTTTATTGATTACAGTCGGAACACCGTGGTTTCAGAGTCCTAGTTTAATGAACGGGAATATATCACGAGAGATTTATAAAAATAAGCAATCTGTTTTTCATAGTTTTATCGGATTTTGAAATACTGGAGTCCAAAACAGTACAGAAAGAATCAGAAGAGCCCAAAAACAGTCAGTAGGTTTGAAAAATCTAAAGTACTGACTGTTTTTTCTAAAGTAAGGATTGTTCTTTCTAAAATACCGACTGTTTATACGAACTGGCCGGCGTATGGAGCAATCCCCCAGCCTAGCCCTCCCACCTGCCGTCCGGCGGCAAGGCATATCGTCGCAGACAAAATTTCCGACTACGAAAAAAATGGAAGGAAAAGGTGGATACACGCCTCAGAAATCTTCGTTTCCATCCGCCCAACCCTACTAATATTTCTACTGAACCCAAGCTTTCCTTTTTATATTGGAGAAAATAAAGGATTTCTCGTTGCCTTTCGAAACGGGGAAATCCTAATGACCGATTGAGGTTTAATAACAAAAAAATCGCCACATGAACCCTTCTAGGAAAGTGATATCATGCAGTAATCTAAGATTGGATAGAAGTCAACCTCCATCTCTGTGTGACTCCTATAGGATTCAAACCTATAACCTTCTGATCCGTAGTCAGATGCTCTATTCAGTTGAGCTAAGGAGCCAAACATTTTCCCAACAAAATTCATAAAAACACAAGAAAAGGACAAACCTCTCCTAAAACAGAGCGACAATTTCCGCATACAATAATACAAGACTCTACTCACACCCCAGCCTACTCTGTAAAACCACGCGAGTTCGGCATCATACATCTCCAGGAAGAAGACCACCGCATCAGCTAATCGCACTCAGTGATTGCGGCATCCCGTTTGATATCAAAGATTCCACACCATACGCACCCTCCGCCTCCTCTCTCACCCCCACAGCACCCCACCCGCTTTTATCCAGCATAAAAGTTGCGACATGCAATCCGACAATTTAAACAACTTACCGATTAAATACACATCCAGACAAGAAGGAAACACGACTCAAATAGTGATAGCATATAATCAAGATGAATACAAAGACTTCCACTTTCTCGAAGGCGACACAAGAAATGAACGGCCAAACAGCGCTTTTCTGATGCATTCAATTATATATTTCATAATTCAGAAGCAAACATCCACAAAGCCCATCTGTGATACGGCAGTTTCCTATTAACCACCCCACATTTGCCATAGAAACAGAGATTTCTATATAACCGATTAATCATTAACGATAACGGCACTCACCCCCCCATTCATACCGCCCTTTTCATAACCTCCTTATGCCCAATCCACGTCATATTTCCATATTGCAAATATTCCCGATAGATTTCCACATTAAACATTTTATTTGTAAATTTGCATGTTAAAATTTCGTTTTTCGGCATACACGATATCCCATGGTAAAGAAAATAAAGCATAACTGGAAAATCCCTGCGGGCTGTGAGCCTACGGAGTTTGACAAAAAAATTCTTAGATTTCAGGAAAGAGGTGAAATCGTCCCGACACGCAATCTCATTAAGACCCCGGAGCAAATTGAAGGCATTCGGGCTTCTGGACTTATCAATACAGGAGTACTGGATTTTGTCGAAAGTAAAATAAAAGCAGGAATATCTACCGCCGAAATAGATAAAATGGTATATGACTATACCACCCAACATGGCGCCATCCCAGCTCCACTCCAATATGAGGGTTTTCCCAAAAGTGTCTGCACCAGCATTAACGAAGTCGTTTGTCACGGCATACCCTCCACAGAAGAAATTCTGGAAGAAGGCGACATCATCAACGTGGATGTTTCCACGATCTATAATGGTTATTTCAGCGACGCTTCCAGAATGTTCATCATAGGAAACACCACGCCGGAAAAAGAAAAGCTGGTACGAATAGCCAAAGAATGCCTCCAAATTGGCGCGGCAGCCGCACACGCATGGGGATTCATTGGGGACATAGGGAAAGCTATAGCCAAACATGCACACAAAAACGGGTTCAGCGTTGTCCGCGACTTATGTGGACATGGCGTAGGACTTCAATTCCATGAGGAACCAGAAGTTGACCATTACGACACCCACCAAAACGGAATGTTATTGGTACCCGGAATGGTATTCACAATAGAACCCATGATTAACATGGGAACATGGGAAGTGTTCATTGATGAAGAAGACGGATGGACTGTTGTTACAGAGGACGAACTCCCCTCGGCCCAATGGGAACACACCTTTCTGGTTACGGAAGACGGACTGGAAGTTTTAACACATTAGAAATCTGAAGCAACCGAGTAAAATGACAGAGAAGGAAATTTGCTCAAATCAAGAGCACACAGCCCAATTTTACGATAAACCCATTACCATTCTTGCCATCGAATCCTCCTGCGATGATACATCGGCAGCAGTCATCCAAGATGGCATCTTATTAAGTAACGTAACCGCAAATCAAGATGTCCATGAAAGTTACGGTGGTGTTGTTCCCGAATTAGCCTCGCGCGCCCATCAACAAAATATAGTTCCAGTCGTAGATCAGGCATTAAAGCGCGCAGGAATAAAAAAGGAAGAACTCTCAGCAATCGCGGTCACATTCGGACCCGGTTTGATGGGCTCTCTGTTAGTTGGAGTGTCGTTTGCCAAAGGCATGGCAACAGCGCTCAACATTCCATTAATAGAAGCCAATCACCTTCAGGGACATATTCTTGCGCATTTTATCCGAGAACGCGATGAAACGAAAACTCCACCTCCCTTTCCCTTTTTATGCTTGCTAGTAAGCGGCGGAAACTCACAAATTGCCAAAGTTAACGCCTATAACGATATTGAGATTTTAGGACAAACCATCGATGATGCAGCCGGTGAAGCAATCGACAAATGTTCCAAAGTTATGGGACTTGGTTATCCTGGCGGCCCCATCATTGACAAATTAGCAAGAAAAGGGAATCCAAATGCGTTCTCATTCAGCAAGCCCAACATAACTGGACTTGACTATAGTTTCAGTGGCCTAAAAACCTCATTTCTTTATTTTTTGCGCGACCAGATGAAACTCGATGCACAATTCATAGAAAAGAACAAAGAAGATTTGGCCGCATCCTTAGAAAAAGCCATCTGTGACATTTTGATGAAAAAGCTTCGCCTAGCCGTCAAGCAAACAGGAATCACGCATGTCGCCTTATCTGGTGGCGTATCTGCCAATACCGGTCTCCGCAACGCATTCAAAGCACAGGAAGCGGCTAAGCAATGGACCATATACATACCCAAGTTCAGTTATACCACCGACAACGCGGCAATGATTGGAATTACCGGCTATTTCAAATATATCGACAAGGACTTCTGCGCCATCGACAAGCCAGCCTTTTCTAGAACCACAATATAAAAACAATATAATACATAATCATATGGACTTAGATCTCAAACTTACCAGTAAGGAAATCAATGAACTCCTTTGGCGCGACCACAAAACCCTTGCTACAGCAGAAAGTTGTACAGCTGGGCGAATTGCTAGTGTAATCACTGCAGTACCAGGAAGTTCCAATTATTTCAAAGGCGGCATCATCAGTTATGCAAACGAAACAAAAATCGAATTGCTAAAAATAGACCCCAAAACAATCGAAGAAAATACCGCTGTTTGTGAAAGTGTTGTACGACAAATGGTAGCTGGAGCAATCGATATGTTCAAGACCGACTATGCCGTAGCTGTCAGTGGCTTTGCTGGCCCCGGCGGTACTGACAACACTCAAAGCAGTGTTGTGGTTGGCACTATTTGGATTGCAGTCGGCAACAAAGAAGATATCATCACCAAAAAAATTGAAGAAGACAACGGTAGAGATAAAAACCTCGCATCCGCGACAAGCATAGCTATGCATATGCTGCGCGACTATTTAAAAGAAAGATGTACCAACGATTTTATTGAATAAAAGCGCTTAAGCCTTGTATTATTAGAAAAATAATGCTAATTTTGCACACCGTAAGAGGAAATATAGTGGGACTGAGTAGGAAACCACCCCAAGATTACGCAACAACAACTTCCCAAAAGTCCCGAAGAATCCCTCTTATTAGTGAGCATAAATACTAAATAAGCGAAAGCAATGTCTAAAATTTGTCAAATTACCGGAAAAAAAGCCATGATTGGCAACAATGTTTCACATTCAAAGCGTCGCACTAAGCGTACCTTCGATGTAAACTTGTTTACTAAAAAATTCTACTATGTGGAACAAGATTGCTGGATTACACTGCGTATCAGTGCAGCAGGATTGCGTATGATTAACAAAGTAGGACTTGATGCTGCGTTGAGTAACGCGGTAGCCAAGGGATATTGCGACTGGAAAAATATTAAAGTAATCGGTTAACATTACATAAGATTATGGCAGGAAAGAAAGCTAAAGGCAACCGTGTACAGGTTATCCTTGAATGTACAGAAATGAAAGAAAGTGGTCTGCCCGGAACTTCTCGTTATATTACAACTAAGAACCGTAAGAACACTCCAGACAGATTGGAATTGAAAAAGTACAATCCCATCTTGAAGAGAATGACTATTCACAAAGAAATCAAATAAATAATATAAGCCATGGCAAAAAAAGCAGTTGCAACACTTCAGACCGGCAAAACAGACGGTCGCGCATATACCAAGGTTATCAAGATGGTAAAGAGCCCTAAAACCGGTGCTTATATTTTTGACGAACAGATGGTTCGCAATGAAGATGTTCAAGATTTCTTCAAGAACTAATATAAATCTGTTTTAGAAATACACTAAAATGAGACCGGCCTCATAATAGCTTTTGAGGTCGGTCTATTTTGCTTTTATAGAAACAATCATCGGTTGCAATCTTTTGAAAATTGCAACCGATGATTGTTTTTGCTTTGGCAAAGCATCTTTTTGCGAGCGACATGCGAGTTATTGGTATCGGTATAAAGCGGCATTGACCAACTATATTGCAGCATAGGCATGATTCAAACCCATCATCTGACATCCCATACAATCAACGTTTCTGTACATATCCACTTCCGATCTGTAGCCCATATCGGAGACGGGGTGTCGTATACTACACCTCTCCATATGCTGCCCAGCGGACATGCATAGTAATCTTCGCAGGAGTTGTAGTACATATTCTTCTGGACGAGGAAGCCTTTGCCGGCACATCTGCGTTTCGTCCTGGCATGAAACATATTATACTAAACATAAGCGTCTATCCCGTGGATCTTCATGTACACATGGTTTGCTACATTGCCGTAGCCTGAGTCCACCACCACCTCACCGCTCCGCGACCCATATTTCTCCCTGAAAGAGTCCAAGGATGGTATCTCGTACCAGTCCTTGTAAGTCCGCTCTATCCCGGAGATAGCGAACCTGCCTATTCGTGTGCAGACTGTTCTCACCGGATGGTGTACAAGGACAAATTCACCGAATTACGGAGGAAAAAGAAGATACTCGTGCTGGTTGCAGGATTTATATATCCTTACCCCATGGTAACCGATTGATTATCTTTTTGGTTCTACCCCTTAAACATGATAAATCCTTACCACAAAAGCAACGGTTATCTCCCTTATTCTTCAAGAGGATATCCATTTATTCTATCCCCTAAGGGAATGCTGAATGATAATGAAAAAGGAAGGCTCGTTCTGTCGTTACTGACTTTTGGGGCACCCGCATAAAACCCAAAAGCGTGAACAGTTGACATATTATGCAGATACTTTCTTTTGTATAATTCATATCCATAAAAATATCTCAAAAAACCATTCAACAATAAGCATGCCTTGCATTAATTTAATTATTCTAAGACGTAGGAATATGGTTAATTTTGCAAAATAATTTCTATATTTGCAGCATGATTGAATTGGCAAGACACATAGAGCTTTTATTATTGGAACACAACTGCGTAGTGGTCCCTGATTTAGGTGGCTTCATTGCACAGGAAATCCCTGCAAGATATATTAAAGAGGAAAATATTTTCCTTCCTCCCTATAGAACTGTTTGTTTCAATCCACAACTCACATTAAACGACGGATTATTAGCGCAATCATATATGAAGATATATGGTATAAATTATCCAGAAGCTATGCGCATCATTGAGCAAGCAGTAGAAACTCTCAAAGCCACTATAGAAACAGAAGGTAACTTCGAACTTCAAAATATAGGAAAACTAACTTATAACATTACTCAACATTACGATTTTACGCCCAACGAAGCTGGCATTTTAACGCCTTCATTATATGGACTAGATGCAGCACCAGCAATAAGTTGTGCTGAAGAAAGCACAGCAAAACGGTCTATAGAAGAACAGAAATACTCCACGAAAGCAAAAAACTATACATTTAGGATCAATAAGGAGTTAGTCAACTATGTTGCAGCCGTTATTCTCTCTGTGTTTTTCTACTTGATTTATGCAGAACCAACAACTAATGCTGTAGTCAATGCCCCTCAATATGCCTCACTTCCCGTAATTGAGAATAAGATTTCCTATTCAAGAAATCCGACACAATTAAGACATATTCAACAATCGGACACAACTACAAGCAAGAATTTGGAAACGAATAATATAACGTTTGACCAGCAAACTAAGCAGCAAAAAATATCTGATACCGATTTATCTTTATATAATTATACAATCGTTCTTGTCAGTTGTATCCCCTTAAAAAATGCAGAAGTGTTCATTAAACAAGTCGAAGAACAAGGAATTACCAATCTTCGCTTGTATCAGCGTAATAAAGTCATTAGGGTTATATATGGACAGTTCTCATCTGAAGCAGAAGCACGACAAGAATTAAGAAACTTAAGAAAGAATCATCCAGAATTTAATGATGCTTGGATTATGAATATGCAATAAACTGGATAATAAAATTCGTAATGGTAGCACTATGAAACGGATACGTTGCCCCAAATGCGATGATATTATATTGTTTGATGAGACGCAATATGAACCAGGGCGTACTCTGGTTTTTGAATGTCCTACGTGTCATAAACAATTTAAAATACGCCTTCCTTCAAAACAAGAACCAGAGAAGCACGAATCCAAAGATGATGACATCTTTGGAGAGCTTATTATTATAGAAAATGCGTTTCAGCTTAAGCAAACCATCCCCTTGCACCTTGGCAACAACGTCATAGGTAGATATGTCAAGGGAAGTAAAGCCAACGCAGCTTTCAAGACTGTTGATCCTAGCATTGATACAACTCATTGCATCATCAATGTGAAATTAAAGAACGGAGTCCCACAATGGATTCTGCGTGATGGGCCATCGGGTACAGGAACATTTCATATGAACCGAATTCTCGGCCCTAAAGAACAAGTTTATATAAAAGAAGGATCAATTATAACGATTGGCGCGACGACAATGATATTACGAACTCAACATGACGCATATGAAGAATAACGGCTTTTTCTGTAAGACGCTGTTAATTTGCATACTAATCATTTTTCACATGCCCGCTGCGTTAGCTCAAAAAAAAGATTCCACATACAATGGGCATTTTTATTGTAAAAGTGAAGGAATACATCTTCATTTAGATTTAAACAATGCATCTTTGGAAGTACCCGGCTACGAATTTTTAGGCCAGACACATGGCTTTTTTCTAGGGAACATTTATGGTTGCTGGTTACTCACCACGTTCAGCATCGAAAAAGGAAAAGCTGTTCTCCGATTCAGTAATGATCTTGGCGCAGACACGCAAAATACAGAAATTACATTGCAAAATGACAGCATTCTCTTGATGAAACTAACAGGAAACAATCATGTCAGAAAAGTCGAAAAAAAGAAATTGGTAAAAATTCCAACTACGCTCCAATTTATAAAAGTGCAATAAAGAAAGCACCACATCATTACTCCCTCCACGCCGAACTAATTAGGGACATTCAGTAAGTCCTCCTAAAAATAGGATGGCATATGAAAATGACAATGCATAATCACTTCATATGCCGTATATAGGGCCGCATCACGGTTTCACAGTCCTACTGACAAAAATCCTAAAGTACTGATAGAATTTTCTGTCAGTACTTTAGTTTTTACGAAAGTACTGACTGTTTTTCTCACGGTAATATGTCTTTGTCGTAGTTATACCGAACTCACGTAGATTCAGGCGTTTCCGGCTGAAATCAACCAGGAAAGTGAAGGTGGAGTTCGGGCCCGTTGCGCTTGCGCATAACCTCGGGAAGTACTCAGCAATCCTTTCATGGCGAATGACGGCTTGGCAGCCCGTCTATGCTACCATATAGGTGGGCAATGCCGCTTCATGCCGACGCAAATAGCCGGTATATGGTTCAAAAAAAGGCTCTTTGTCAAAGAAAAAAACAAATCGGTTGCAATTTTTCAGGTTGCAACCGATCATTGTTTCTATAAAAGTAAAAGAGATCGATCTCAAAAAATCGCTTTGCATCAGCATTTTTCTCTTTTCATAATACAGCAATTATTACCGAGACGTAATGATGCAACAAATTTCAATAGCATCTCACACTCTTCCCCTATCACTCTCGAAAGATACCCTGACATTAAATACAGTATAGGCATCAGAATCTTGCATATATCTGAAAATCAAATGTATTATAACGAGAATCCAGTAGTGGTTGAGTTTTTCTCACCCAACGATCATCAGTAAAAGTATAATTCAACTGAAGGATAAAATTTTTCCCTAAGAAATAATTCGCGGACAAGCCGTAATCGGTCTTCATTGAATCCCATGTTTTTGCATTGCGATAAACATCCCAACGCCCATATAATTTAAGATTTTTAACTACAGGAACACCGATAGTAGCATACCAGGAATCTGCACGGTCTGGAGCTGTCGCATCCTTTACACTTCCACCCACTGATGACATGTATTCGGAACGCACAGTCCAATCACTTTCATACTTTATACCAGTTCCCCAACGCACGCGTTTAACTTGTTTAAGTGTATTCTCCGCTCCGGTGTAGCTTTCATTCGTATATCGCCCATTCCACCCGAAGGCTCCTATGGAAAGCTCCTTTAGAGGAGAAAACCAAACACCTCCTATCACATCCTTAAAATTATCCTTATCTGCATGATTTATGCCTTGCCCATTAAAAACCCCCAGTTGATAATGGAACCAATAATGGCCTTTCTCATTACCGGGAAACAAATCTCCCTGAATTTGTGCCCCCAAATCGCGTCCACCACTGGAATGTTCCCCATTCCAATCGGAAATACTAGCCAATTTGGTTGTTGCTTGAGAATAAGCCCCAAGTCCAACATTTAAAGGACTATAAGGATTTTCAAACCCAAAAGGACGCTTAAATTGACCCATTTTTATCTTCAAAAAATCTAATTTTTGCCACTCAACGAACGCATCCAAAATACGAGGTCCCTTATCCACCCCTGGAGCCCCACAAGCCTCCAATTGTAAACGATAAAAGAAGTCCTTAAAGCAATTACCATCCAAATACAATCTTAGGAAACGAAGATCAAATCCACCATTCGAACTAACTCCAGAGCGGTCTGTTATAGAATACTTACCTGTAATATAACCACCAAAATTCACAGATGGAGCAGCTATCTGCATTACCTTCTTCAACCCGCCTTTTGCCTCATTAACCTTTGCTGCTGCCTCTTCCTTTGATACCTTCGATTCTGATTCTGATTCAGCCACAGCCTGACTTAACGCACACTCAAGAGAAGAAGCCGCATAAGCATTTAATCCACCAGCCAGTACGACTGGCAGAAATAATAGTTTTATTCTTTTCATACCCAAAAGTAATTTATTAGTTTGTGCAAAATTATAAATAAAAAAGCTAACAAGCAGCCCATACTCAAATAAAGCCAATTTAATTACTCCTTTTATAACCTCAACAAAGTATATTAACACGATTCTTTATCTATTTTGATTACGATGAAATTTCTCACTTTACCAAAATTTCTACATTTTTCCAAAAACATTGGCGCGCCAGAGCATCTATCATCCTGATCACACTAAATTAACAAGGAACCATATCAAAATATCATACGACAACAACTTTGATACCAAAAAAAGTTGTACTTTTGCTGAACAGTATGGAGTTTTATTCTTTCCTTGTGCCGATATACATCGACGGCATGAAGTGTCATCGAGTTTTCCCTCACTAAACGAAAAGACAATAGACTATAAAACCAGGAAATCTATGAATATCTTCCCCAAAACACTTATCACCGCAAGTTGTGTCCTTCTATTTTGCAGTGAACTAACTGCAGAGAAAATGACAAACGAAACAGATTTATTACAGCCGGAGGCTACTCAAGAAAAAGTAACTTTTCTAAAATTTGGAAACCTGGATCAATGGTTGGTTCGCAACATCAAAGAAAGCCGTCTCATTGGAGGGAAAACCAAAACAATTTATGCTATTGCTCCTAACGGAACGTGGAATAACGACAATCCCTACCGTGGCATAGGAGGGTCACCGTGGGCCACGTCAAATGTCCTTGCCAAAGTTTCAGGGATTACCAAAACCAATATATCCGTCTATAAAGAGGCACGTCCAGGACATGGATATTGTGCTAAATTATATACACATTTGGAAGAGTGCAAAGTTTTAGGAATTGTCAATATAAAAGTGCTTGCTGCCGGTTCCATCTTTCTTGGTAAAACAATGGAGCCAATTACAGGCACTAGTAATCCCATGAGTAAATTAGACGCAGGAGTCAAATATAATCTCCGCCCTAAAGCAATTTGCTTTGATTATAAAGTAAAATTATCTGGTCAACCTAATCGAATTCGTCAAACTGGATTCAGCAAGGTAACAACAGTCAAAGGTATTGATATGCCAGACTGCATTCTATATTTACAGAAGCGCTGGGAAGACTCTGACGGCAGGATTTTCGCAAAAAGAGTTGGCACAATGGTAAAACGCTTCGACAAAAGTACTACCGACTGGGTTAATAACGCAGTCTTCGACATACATTATGGTAATATCACCAAAGAAAACTTTTATCAAGAATACATGGGGCTAACTTCTGGTGAAAATACCAAATATGCAGAAAACAGTAAAGGTGAAATGGTAGAGGTAAAAGAGATTGGTTGGGCCGATGCCAATGAAACACCCACCCACCTTGTGTTACAATTTGACTCCAGCCATGGAGGAGCCTACGTTGGAAGCGTTGGTAACTCCTTCTGGATTGACAACATAAGAATAATACATCCGTAATCCATGGCCGAATTTGTCCGGATATCCAGGAAAGAGTGAAGTACATCCGCCATAAATCCATTCAGCCTCTGCGCAAAGCTCAATATCCGCGATGCCGCATTCTTCCCCCCTTAAGACCAAGAATGCGTATTTACACAGAAAAAGGAGATAGCGGACAACTTATGTATCAATATTTTATTATACTTTTGCAAAAAAATAATTAGCACAATGAATTTAGATATATTAACAGCTATTTCGCCCATAGATGGACGCTATCGTAGTAAAACCGAATCCTTGGCTCCATATTTTTCAGAATACGCTCTGATGAAATATAGAGTACGCGTTGAGATTGAATATTTTATTACTCTGTGCGAATTGCCATTGCCACAACTTGTTGGCTTTGATGAAAACGAATTTGCCCAATTACGGAATATATATATCAACTTCTCAGAAGATGATGCTAAACGAATTAAAGAGATCGAAAGCGTCACTAATCATGACGTAAAGGCAATTGAATATTTCATCAAAGAGAAACTTGACGGTCTTGGTGGGTTCGATTCATATAAGGAATTTATTCATTTCGGTTTGACATCACAAGACATCAACAACACCTCCTTTCCTCTAATGCTGAAAGAGGCATTAAACGATGTTTATATACCCATTTTACAAGAGCTTATAAACCAGTTAAACGAGTACGCCGAAGAGTGGAAAGACGTCCCCATGCTTGCCAAGACCCATGGACAACCAGCGTCTCCGACACGTCTAGGAAAGGAAATTAAAGTTTTTGCATACCGCCTCGAGCGCCAGTTGGCACAACTTAAGGCATGCACAATATCTGCCAAATTTGGAGGAGCCACAGGGAATTTCAATGCCCACCACGTAGCATACCCCTCATACGATTGGAAACAGTTTGGCAACAAATTCGTTGAAGAAAAACTTGGATTAGAACGGGAGGAATATACTACACAAATTTCCAATTACGACAACTTATCTGCCGTATTTGATGCCATGAAACGCATCCATACCATTATTATTGATTTAGATCGAGATTTCTGGCAGTATGTGTCGATGGAATATTTCAAACAAAAAATCAAAGCTGGTGAAGTTGGTTCAAGTGCAATGCCGCATAAAGTAAATCCGATTGACTTCGAAAACTCCGAAGGAAATTTGGGCATAGCCAATGCTCTACTTGAACACTTGAGTGCAAAATTACCAATCAGCCGCCTACAACGTGATTTAACAGACTCAACTGTTATACGAAATATTGGAGTTCCCATGAGTCATGCTATCATCTCCTTCCAAAGCACACTTAAGGGACTAAGAAAACTGGTGCTGCATGAGGAAAGCATTCGAAAGGATTTAGACAACTGTTGGGCCGTCGTAGCAGAAGCTATTCAAACGATACTTCGCCGAGAAGCATATCCCAATCCTTATGAGGCCCTTAAAGCAGTAACGCGAACCAACAAACCTATTACCGCAGAATGCATTTCGGAGTTTATTGACAGCCTAGATGTCAGGGATGAACTGAAAAAAGAACTGAAAGCAATCACGCCACACAATTACACAGGCGTATAAATACTAATCAACAACACTAAACACAATCAGCCGAGAGGCTGTAATTTATTCAATTATGAGCGAAGAATTTTTCGACAACAAAGAAAAAAGTGGAGTACGCCGTGATGGCTATACCCCACAGTCCAATGGCAACCACTCCCGTTATGGTGGTCAGCAGCCACGCGCACGTTTTAACCGTGAAGCACGCATAGACAACACCTCCTACAATGCGCAAAGAGGATATTCTGAAAACTACAGAAACACGGGTTATACATCACGCTATAACGGAAACGAGGAGCGTGATAATTATCATCAGCGCCCGAGGTTCAATGGAGCAAATTCCAACGGAAATTTCCAGTCTCGAAACAACTATCAACAGGGCAACTTTCGTAAAAATGAGAACCGCTGGACCAAACGTCCCTCATTCAACATGACTGAGGGTAACGGGGAGAATATACCTTCCTCCTATCGTACTGGGAGAAGCGATCAAATGTCCTCATCTCGTCATTTTGCTCCTAAAAATGCACAAAGAACAGGGTATTCGTATAATCAGAATTCATATTCCAATGCCCGTCCACGCCGTAATTTTAGTGGCAATGGCTACGATCCGCATGCGAAATATAGTCAGAAAAAGCGATTGGAATATAAAGAAGAAAATTATGATCCCAACGAACCAATTCGTCTAAACAAATACCTAGCAAATGCTGGAGTATGCTCACGCAGGGATGCTGATAAATACATAGAGGCAGGTGTTGTTACCGTAAATGGAGAGGTCGTAACTGAATTGGGTACAAAAGTTCTCCGTTCTGACGTAGTACATTTTCATGATAATGCCGTGAAAATGGAAAAGAAAGTTTATGTGCTACTAAACAAGCCCAAAGGTTACGTCACAACCAGTGAAGATCCTCAAAACCGGAAAACGGTAATGGACTTAGTGAAAGGGGCATGCAGAGAACGCATATATCCGGTAGGTAGACTCGACCGTAATACAACAGGAGTTTTGCTCCTTACCAATGACGGCGAAATGGCTTCACGCCTTACACATCCTAAGTTCTTGAAGAAAAAAATTTACCACGTTCACACGGATCGAAATGTAACTGCAGCCGATTTACGTCAGATTGCAGAAGGCATAACGCTTGAAGACGGTGAAATCAAAGCTGATGCAATCGAATATGCCAGCGAAACTGACAAAAAACAAATTGGTATAGAAATTCATTCCGGCAAGAACAGGATTGTCCGCCGAATTTTCGAACATTTAGGCTACCACGTACTCAAATTAGATCGGGTCTACTTTGCAGGACTGACTAAAAAGAACGTGCGCCGAGGTGACTGGAGATTCCTGACAGAAAAAGAAGTCAACATGCTACGAATGGGGGCATTTGAATAATCAGACAGTCCCTCAAACGCAAATAGTGTAATAATTAAAAGAAAACATTCTATCGTAAAATCTCAAGCATACAAAAGAAAATGAAAAGAACAAGAATAAAAGAAATACTTGCACGTACCGATTATGGTACAACTGTATGCGTAAAAGGATGGGTACGAACCCGAAGAGGTAGTAAGTCTGTTAATTTCATAGCACTAAATGACGGTTCCACCATAAACAATGTTCAAATTGTTGCAGACGTTGAAAAGTTCGATGCAGAGATTCTCAAACAGATTACCACTGGTGCATGTATTAGTGTAATTGGAAACTTAGTAGAAAGTCTCGGTAGTGGCCAAAATGTAGAAATACAGGCGGAGAACATAGAAATACTAGGCGAGTGCGGTGCAGATTATCCGATGCAGAAAAAAGGGCAAACCTTTGAATATATGCGTCAACACGCACATATGCGCCTAAGAACCAATACATTCGGTGCTGTTTTCCGTATTCGCCATAATATGGCAATTGCTATACACCGCTTTTTTCACGAACATGGCTTCTATTATTTTCATACCCCAATTATTACAGCCAGCGATTGTGAAGGTGCCGGACAGATGTTTCAGGTAACAACCAAAAACCTATACGAATTAAAAAGAGACGAAGAGGGCAAAATTGACTACTCTGACGATTTCTTCGGAAAGCCGACTTCACTTACAGTAAGTGGACAACTTGAAGGGGAGTTAGGAGCAACGGCTCTAGGTGCCATCTACACGTTTGGCCCTACTTTCCGTGCAGAAAATTCCAATACGCCACGCCATTTAGCTGAATTCTGGATGATTGAACCTGAAGTCGCATTCTATGACATCAACGACAACATGGATTTGGCTGAAGAGTTCATCAAATATTGTGTACAATGGGCATTGGATAACTGCCAGGATGATTTGCAATTCCTGAACAAAATGATAGATAACACCCTACTGGAAAGACTGAATTTTGTTGTCAATCACAATTTCGTCCGTTTAACTTACACAGAGGGTATCAAAATTCTTCAGGAAGCAGCTCAAAATGGGAAAAAATTTGAATTTCCCGTTTATTGGGGGGTTGATTTGGCTAGTGAACACGAACGCTACCTTGTCGAGGAGCATTTTAAAAAGCCTGTGATCCTGACAGACTATCCTAAGGAAATCAAAGCTTTTTATATGAAACTCAATGAAGATGGAAAGACTGTCCGTGCCATGGATGTACTGTTCCCTCAAATAGGTGAAATCATTGGAGGTTCAGAACGAGAGGAAAACTACGAGAAACTGATGAACCGCATCCAAGAATTGAATATCCCAATGAAAGATATGTGGTGGTATTTGGACACACGACGTTTCGGCAGTTGCCCGCATTCTGGATTTGGGTTGGGATTCGAACGCCTTATTCTCTTCGTCACTGGTATGCAGAACATACGTGACGTCATTCCCTTCCCAAGGACACCAAAGAGTGCAGACTTCTGATATATCTTTTGTTTTCCTAAAGTATAAGATATTCATAGACTTCCTATAACGACATAAAATGCTCCGGCTAATTCCTGTACAAAATATTGAGAATTAGTCGGAGCATTTTTATCTTCTTGTTCTCATCCTTAGATACTGTTTCAAAAAGTGTGTCTGAGATAGGATAATAAAAAAGTCTACAGATTTTTTAGATTTGTAAAAGCAAAACAAACAAAACCTAAAAAAGAGTAGACTTTATGGATTTCACAAAGGAACAACTTTCCGAGCTAATATGCAAGCATACGGAAAAAGAAAACGGGTTACAGGACCTGATGGAGATAATGCT
>PPYF01219151.1_pt1 | contig 54618 bp, 41 predicted proteins | sample 1559871 | NCBI WGS metagenome assembly PPYF01 (sample SAMN08240021, study PRJNA423297) | Human gut metagenome, whole genome shotgun sequencing project.
ATCATGTGCAAAGGTATTCTTTCGCCTTCTATCACATTTTCAATTATCAATCATTTACTTTCAAATATCAATCAAAACTACATGAAATCAGCTTGATACGCAAAACCGGATAGGATAACCGTTTTTCAAGCATCCTATCCGGCAATAACCTTATCACTTCAACCGAACCACTGGCGAATAGATAGCCTGATCCGCTCCGTTAGCCAAAACACCGACACGAGCGTAAAGGGCTTTTGCCTTTACTATTTCGGTATTACCGCTAATATCGGCAGAAAGATTCACGCTACCGGGAACGACATCCGAGAAGTCCTGACGGTACAAGTTGTTGACATCATCCGCAAATTGCGTCTTGCTTAATAACAACATCACCCGACTGATCTTCGCATCCGGCACAATCCTGTTAATCATAAACGACGCGTTCATTGCCGATCCCGTAACAGACAATTGTTCGTTCGAAATCATAAAATACGGAGTAACTTCCAGATTCACTTCCGTATGTCCTTTCAAATTCACGGTTACGGACTCATGATTATTCACCCACGGTCCGTTCCCGTCTCTTGTCGTCAAACGATATTCACCATCAAACAAAAGAGCGGAGAAAGTACCATCTTGTCCTACAAAAACAGAAATCGGATCATTCTTCTCATAACCATCCTGATACAACTGCAACTGGACTGCTTCGCCGGTTCCACGCAAGTTCAAAGCCTGTCCCTGATAAGTAACTCTACCAACCAGTTTGGATTCCGGCGCATCAAAATTATCTTTTCCACAGCCGGAAAACAATACCAGCAGTAAAATTACCGAAAAAATATTAGATATAATCTTCATACTCATGCATTTTTAATTATTGATACGGGTTCTTTACCAACTTAGGATTATTGTTAACCCAGCCCAAATCGAGGAAGTTGTAATAATTCTGCATCCGGAAATAACGTGCATTCGGAGACATGAACAAGAAGTCTTCCACAAACACCCACTTGCCGTCATTCGGGTCACCCGGTGCAACCACACGATACGGCCAAAGGCGACGGTGACGAGCCTGCGGATCATTGTTGTTTCCATTCCAGACCTTATCAGCCAAACGCCAACGCTTCATATCCCAATAACGATGGTCTTCGAAAGCAAATTCAACGCGATATTCATGCACGATATTCTCAAATGTAACAGTTTCCAACGGCTTCACACCTGCACGATTACGCACGGCATTGATAAATTCGGCTGCACGTCCGTTTTCCAGTTCGAAAGACGCTTCGGCCGCAATCATATAGGCTTCAGACATACGGAAACGAGGCATCCACATTTCGGAATTACGACCACGCGTCGATGCTCCAGGAGTTTCATCAATAAATTTACGATAATAAAAACCTGTCTTATTAACATACTGTTCATTAGACTCTTTCGGACCGTTCAATGCAGTCAAAGCATTTCCATTGGCGTCTTTAGAGTCCAAATCACCAGCTATCAGCTCCCATTCTCCATTATTCTTTACCAACTGACCTGCCTGCAATACGACCGGAACACTTTTCAATTCCGCACCCGGATAAAGGATAGTTCCCCATAAACGAGGATCACGGTCTTTGAATGGAGCATCAGACGAATCATAAAACTTAAATGTCCCATTTTCAGAAGTCACGACCTTACTATCCGTCCCAGGGGTATCCGTATCAAGCAATTCATAGGCTTCAACCAGATTTAAAACAGGACCGCCATAACTATTGTCAATATCCTCCGCATGAGACTTAGGAATATTATATTTCGTAAACTCAACAGTCTGCCCCGGATATTTATAATCCCGTGCCCAAATAACTTCTGTATTATTGTCTTTTACGGATGTCGCCTCATAAAAGTTTAATCCCTTATTGTCCGGACGCCGATCCTGCAGAATATAAGGACTGTCTTTAATCACATTCTCTGCGGCAGCCAAAGCCGTTTTATAATAATCAGATGCCTTATCAGCCGGAATCCCAACTTCCCCTCCCTCTGTTCTAATCGGAGTTGACATTTTATTATTATAATTAGCGATCGAAGCAGCATAGACAGCGGCACGCGCTTCCAACATCTTAGCCGTCCACCTATTTGCACGAGCAGAATTTATCTGTTTCTCCGCCGGCAATAAATTATAAACAGCCTGGCATTCACTTATGATATAATCATACATCTCTGCTTCCGTCGAACGTGGAAACTGCATCGTAGTTATATCCATACCAGATTGATAGTCAAACACCTCATCTCCGATTATCGGCATACCGCCCAAACCACGGCACATATTGAAATAACACCAAGCACGTAAAAAACGCGCCTCCCCTTCTAATGGAGCTTTCTCAGAATCTTTCAGGACTTCCGTTTCACGCAACCCTTTTAAAAACTGATTCACATTACGGATGAACGTATAATCATACACTCGCCAAAGATCATCTTCGAACGTAGAGCGTTGATCCGGTCCTCCATCCATTTTTGCCGCATCATCAATATAAGTCATGGAATAGCTATCATTTATGTGTTGTCCCCATGTTACGCGACCATAATAATTCGCTAAAACAGATTTAATCATCACCGCATCACCAAAAATCTGGTCATCCGTCATGATCTTATCTGGCTCACGATCCAAAAAATCACTACAAGCCGTTGCCGAGAACAAACAAACTGCCAAGGCCGACATTATATATATCTTCTTCATTTCTACCTAAAATTTAAGGTTTACACCAATATTTATAATACGCGTTGTCGGATATCCCAAACCATTTCCTTCCGTCGATTCAGGATCAATACCCGGAGCATTGGTAAATGTCAACAAGTTGGTCCCCGCCACATAAAAGCGCAGATCCGAGATCAACGCTTTTTCCACAATATGTTTCGGGAGCGTGTATCCTAACTCCAAATTACGTAATTTGACATACCGGACATTCTTTTTCCAGAAGGTACTGTTCCAATAATTACTGTGCGAACTATTTCCAATCAACAACATCGGATATTTTCCCGGTATCAATTCACTGTCTGCATCCCAAATATCAGACAAACGCCATGTGTCTTCCATATAATATTGCGGGTTGTTACCACCATCATGGAACGGGTTACGTTGTTCCCATTGCTGATACCAGGATCCCATCGCGCCACCGGTAAAATCGAACGCCAAATCAAATCCTTTCCAACCGAATGAAAAATTCAAACCGAAATTAAGAATCGGAGTGGAATCTTCCCGATATCCAATCGGACGTTCATCCAAACTATTAATCACACCGTCACCATTCACATCCTTATATTTGATGTCACCCGGACGAAGCGTCTTATTACCCTGACGGTCATTGTCGATCGGATAAGTGGCGATCTCTTCCCAACTATTGAACTGTCCGATTGCTTCCAATCCCCAGTTCAGATAACCGAAACGATGGTTCAACGAATTGCGATACACATCCCAAGAATTGGAGAAACGCGGTTTATACTGTTCCCAATCATAGAAACGGGAATACGTAATATTACCGCCGATAGAATATGTGAAGTCCTCTACCCGGTCTGTCCACCGAACAGCCGCATCATACCCCATGTGCACATCCGAATTCAAGTTTTCTTTCGGTAGGCTGAAACCGACTTCCGATGGCAACAGGACATCATAACGAGATGCAGGAAGCCCGTCACGCTGACGGCGGAAAAAGTCGAACTGCCCCGTCAAGCGATTATCCAAAAAAGCAACATCAAAGCCGACATCCAGAATTTTAGCCTTGATCCAAGACAATGTCGTCACCGGAAGTCCGCGCGGAACCGAACCTATCGTATATTTCCCATCAATAACAGAACCGCCATTCTTATAGTTATAACCGCTCATATAATCGAACGCCGCATATCCGGAAACGTTATCGTCACCCACCATACCGTATGATCCACGGATTTTCAAATCGCTGAAAATATTCGATAGCTTGGATTCCTTCCAGAAATTTTCTTCCGAAATACGCCAACCGACAGAAGCGGAAGGGAAGAATCCCCAACGATGATCAGGCGGAAATTTCCAAGATCCATCATAACGAGCCGAAAATTCAACCAGATATTTATTGGCATAATCATAGTTGCCACGGAACATCCACCCCAAACGTGCCTCCGTTTCATTACCCTCATCATTATATGTATCCATCGTCTCATAATCAATCAGATGTAACGCATTAGCCGTCGGAATAGCATGCAGCCAGGAAGTCGGCGTATCTCGCTTAATCGATTCAACCCCGGCAACAGCGGCCACATTATGATCTCCAAACCTTTTATTGTAAGACAGTTGAATATTCGACATCAATTCTTCGTTGTGTCCCACACGTCTTTCTCTCCAAGGATTATTATTCTCGAAAATCACCGGATAAGTATCCGTCGCTTCATCATAGCCATACAATTTATACGTATATTCCTGATTATTCATCTGCTGATATGCCAGATAATATCCGACCAAAGCCTTTGCCTTCAAACCATCGAAAATATCATATTCCGCCGTGGCTTGTAATTGCGCCACACGCCAAGTTTCTTTATATTCTCCGGACAATTCATAATTCAACCATCCGAAATTCGTCGCGGCATTAGAAGAAGTCAATGTCGGATATTTAGGATTGTCATTTGCAAAAGGACGCTTTGTCGGCAAATTTCGATATGTCCCAAAACGAGGCATCCAATAATCATCTGCCTCCGGAACACCCGGATTTTTCCTTTCTTCTATACGGCCATTCATGGAAGCTCCCACTTTCAAACGAGAAGTAATTTGCGTGTCTATGTTCATCTGAACATTGGTACGTTTAAATCCACCATAATTTACAATCATCGCGTCTTGGCTCATGTGACCGACAGAAACATAATAGTTCGTCTTATCCGAACCACCGGAGATATTGGCATTCAGATAATACTGAGGATTGGTTTCCCAGATGAAGTCATACCAGTCAAACGGCACATATCCTTTTTCTTTTCCCGCCAACCATTTCTGATAGTCTTCCTTACTATATGTATAGTCGGTCTTTCCTTGAACCGTTTCAGACTGGATATAATTGGTGATATAGGTCGCCGCATCCGCCGGTTTCGGGAAAGTAGACGGATTCTGCCAACCGTAGTATGCGTTCAGAGAAACCGTATTCTTAGTGTTCCGTTTACCTTTTTTCGTATTGACAACAACAACACCATTTGCCGCACGCACACCGTAAATAGCGGCAGAAGCATCTTTCAACACAGAAATGCTCTCGATATCATTGAAGTCGATATTATTGAATTGGCCTGCTTCCGATTGCACACCGTCGATCACATACAACGGATCACCCATGTTACGGATCTGGATACTGGTCGTAGCCCCCGGACGGCCATCCGTCTGGCGCGTGTTCAAACCGGCGATCTTACCGACCAGTGCACCCGAAGCCGTGGAGGCAACCGAACGGCTGATGTCTTCCGAACCGACGGCCGTGACGGCACCCGTCAGCGTCGCCTTTTTCTACGACAGACCGAAACCGGTCACCACCACTTCTTCCAGCGCCTGCGAATCTTCACGCAAAGTTATATTCAAAGTAGATTTTCCTTTGACCGAAACAGACTGCGTGACATAACCGATATAAGAAATTTCCAACACGGCATCAGGAGCCACAGTCAAGGAAAAAGCACCATCCATATCTGTAATGATACCGTTGGTCGTCCCTTTTTCAACGACATTGGCTCCCGGTACCGGTTCACCCAAATTGTCGACTACGATCCCTTTTACTATATGTGTTTGTTGCTGTACGACAGCCACGGAAACTTCCTTTGCGGCTGCTTTCTTTTCCGGAACCAAGACAATTTGGTTGTTCGATATTTCAAATGTCATTCCCGTCGAAAACAGGATATTTTTCAAAATATCCTTAACAGCCTTGTTTTGAGCATTCACGCTTACTTGACGAGACAAATCAATCTTATTCTCATCATAGAAAAATGAATAACCGCTTGCCTCTTCGATCCGTGAAAGCGCCTCGCTCAACGAAACATTTTCCAACCGGAGCGAGATGGAACGAAGCTGAACTTCCGCTTCGGCCGTCCCGGGCAAACTCATCCAAAATAAAATGCTTATCAATAATGGCATCTTCCATTTCAAAATGCCACTGTTACTAAAGAACTTTCGTTTCTTCATAACCTTTTTAAGATTTAATAAATTACTGATTTAATTGTTACAACTTCGAATTACTTTTTTACGTGTGTTTCATAGGCATTCCTGATTTAATTGTTACTATTTTCTTGTTATTCTCACCGTATTATCTTCATCAAAAACATATTCTATCGGGGTTATCTTCGCAATCAGGCAAAGCACCTCCTCCAACGATTCATGTGTGATCGTAAAGGTATAGGCTTGATCGGTCGGCAACGACGGGTCCAAACGGATATCCATGCCATACCATTCCGACAGATATCCGGTCAGTTCATAAATCGTCTTTTTCTCGAAACGCAAGGATTCTTTTGCCCAAAGGCAAGAGATAGAAACATCCGTGGTTTTCTTTTCTATGCTGGGAACACTTTTTTTACACACGGCTGTTTCGCCCGGATTCAGGCTTCTCGACACACCGTGATTTTCAACAACGACCAACCCTGACAATAGGCTGACATCCACATGGTCCTGCTTTTCCCGCGCCTTCATGTTAAAAACCGTCCCGTGCACCTTTACGACCACACCGCCGCCTTCCACTACAAAAAGACGGTCCGGATCTGCCGCCACCTCGAAATAAGCCTCTCCATCCAAACGGACGTTACGCTCTTTAGTCCAACGGGAAACAAAATATTCTAACGTCGATCCGGCATTCAGCCAAACGAAAGTACTGTCCGGCAAACATATCCGGGATTTTCCATTCAAGGAAGAATAAGCCAATACGGCATCGCTTGCCTTGTACCATTCGGCCGTCATATAACCGGCAAAAGAGAACAACAGGAAAAATAAAACCGCAACCGCAGCAATATACAAACGAAAAGAACGCAAAGACAACTTGAACATTCGCGGCTCTGCCTTTCTCATACGCTCCTCCATCCTTTTCCATAAGGCATCGACATTGGAAACATACCGCATGTTTTCTTCCATGATGGACAACCAAAGGGATTGCCAACTTTGGAATCGGGCATGGTTTTCCACATCGGCAAGCCATACATCCAATTCTGCCTGTTCCTTCTCCGAAATCTCACACTTGAATTTCCGGATAATCACTTCCCACGGTATATTTTTGTCTCTTCGTACCATTTATGAAACGTGAGACTCGAAAAATGAAGGCATCCCCTAAAAACAAATCGATTTTTTTCCAATTCCCCGATTCCAAGCCATGACAATATCCTGCAAACAGGAAGAATGACTTATTGTAAAAAAATCAAAAAGTTGAACAAGAAACGGATATTCCGCCCTGTTCTGCCAAACGGCGAATCTGATAAGAACGATTAGTCACTTTACCGGTGACAAACTCGGGAATATTATACGATTTCATCAAGCCGGCATAGTAGTCCGCCTCCTTTTGAGGGAGCAAAAACGGTTTACCGGTTTTGCCATCCTTCCCGACATACGCAATGAAAGGACGCGTGTACAATCCATCCAAACGCCTGCTGCTGAACACAACCCATCTTCCGTTGGACGACCACGAATGGTAACTTTCCGTATCATTGCTGTTGAGCGTTTCCGGATAGGAACCGACTCCGGACTTCAAGTCGATCATATACAGGTCGGCATCCTTATGCCAGATCGGGAAAGTGCCATAACCAGACAAAGTACAAAGCATGAACCGACCATCCGGAGAAACTCTTGGAAAAGAAACGCTTTTTCCATTCGCACGAGCATCAAACAGCGTATCCACCTGCGAACCGAACGTTCCGGATTCAGGGTCGAACGAGATGCAGCACAAGCTATAAGCCAATTTTCCAATGGAATCAGGCATCAAGCAAGCCGGAGCAGTGCAATAAAACAAACTCTTACCATCCGGAGAAAAAGAGGGAAACGTATCAAAACTTGACTGCGAAGCGAGTCCGGGCACAGACAAAAACGTATGGCGCTCCACATCGTAAACGATCACATCCGATGCCGTGTCATAAACCTCCGTCCGCTGAGTGGAATGCAACTGCTGGGTCGTCCTATTGATGGAAAAAGCGATGTAACGACCCGAAGGATGCCAATAAGGATAGGTAAAAGCTGATATCGTCTTATCTGTTTTCGTATCCAATAACTCGACCTCGTCTCCATCAACCAATACAGTCCCGGCCAACTTGGCACGCAAGTGGAACAGCATCTTGTCCGGATCATGGCCGCAGAAAGAATGGCAATTCACGCAATTATAGTCCGTCATCTTGTTCTCATAAACAGTCGTTTCATCAAAAGACTCCATTCCACGTTGGTAAATTCCCATTTTGTTCCATAATGCATAGCCAGGTTCTATCAAGCGATATACCAAATAAGGATCAACCGGATCTACCGCCACATTCAACGATACGGGTTGCCAAATCTCCCACCGATCGCCCTTCTTACGCGCCACCGTAACCCGAACGGAATCATCTTTTGCCTCCTGCAAAAGCCTCTTCCATTTCTTTTCCGGAATCCTGACTTTCCCGTCGGGGGCCTCCACCTTGAATTTTACCACTCCTGCTTCCAACAAGACCGACACACGACATCCGTCCGCGCGGACCGTGAAGTTCAACGGAGCTATATTGTACGGGATAGTGGTTTGCGCATAATCAGGAAATAGAACAGGCTTCTCACCTAACCGTTTCCCATTTTTCCAATCCTCCGAACAAGCACAAAACAAAATTGCCGCCACCAAAAAGCAATAAAATCGTTTCATCGCGTACCTTTATTTCTTAAACATCAAATAAAACCAATAGGTATCTCCATACGAACCGGCCATGACATCCCGAAAATTGACATAGCCATGCTTCGTGTTCATATCCTGATCGAACGCACCGTAGCGCAACTCGACTTTCATTCCGACCCCTTTTTCGGGCCACAATCGGGGAGTCTTTTGATAAAGCGCTATCACGGCTTCCTGTTGGTGGATGGAAAGGGAAGGCCACACCTTCGTCCGGTAATACTTCCGATGCAACTCGTCAAAACGATTCAAAGTCTTGCCCAACAAATGAAAACTCAACAAGTATTGGAAAGCGACCGACCGGTCCGGATTGTTCACTGCCAACCGTTCCCACACTTCCAACAAATCTGCAGACACGGCATACTGTCCGCCTTTTCCCCACGCCCGCCTTTTCCCGCCCAACGACGGTTCTTCTTCCACAAGATCATCCCGATACAGATACTTCCGCCATTCAGCAGCCCATTCTTTGTAAAACAAAGTCTGCTCTAATATCCGGATGTATTTTTCCGCTACCGCATAAGCTCCGGTCAGGATATTCGTCTGTACCAAACGTTGCAAAAGACGCGGGTTTCCATCTACAGAGGAGACATATCCTTCAAATGCAAACTTTTGAGCGGAAGAGAGATCCCCCATTTGGTAGCAAATATCCGACAACACGATTGCCCCCGGAACCGTACTGTTCCATTCTGGCAATAATCCGCCTTTGCCTTGCTGCGGATAATGGAACAGTTTATCTCCCAATTCGCCCTGGCACGCCAAAGCCAAGTTCAGCAAGCTCAAAGTCCGCATGTCCGATACTGCCGCCTTATATCCGGCAACGACCTTATCCCATTGTTCTCCCCGCACATAATAATACAACTCCATGTTTTTCAACCAAATACAATTCTCTTTTTTTTTCATCCACCCCAAAAAGGCAACCAAAGGCAACAGCTGGACTGTGGTCCACCACCAAGCAGTCCGATCCAACACGCCTCTGCCTTTTCCGATCGGGAAGCAAGCCATTAAAAGCCCCGAAAGAAAAGCCAACCAAGCCCAATAGAGCTTATTCGCCTTCAACAAAGGCTCATAATAAAAATCCGGCAAAACGATCATTCGGTATTCCGGCTGCCAAAAGAAACGATAAGACCACCAAAGCATCAGGACAATCCCGAACGGAAGTGCCAGACATCCTTGCCATCCCTTCTCCCGCAACAACATCTCCCGGACCACGACTCCGGCAACGAACAAGGTTGCCACCGGCCCTGCCAATACAAACAAAACAGCCATCAACAGCCAACCCGCCAATACCCGTTTCCACGGTACGACAATACGCACATAGAGTACAAAAGCCCCAAGCATGCAACAATAAGCAACCGTCCCCTGCAACCGGTAATTCACATCGACATGCAAAGGGAGCAAAGCCAGAATCGGGCAAAGAGCCGGTAAATAACAAAAGACAGGCGATGTCGTTTGCCGGCAGATCCGTTGCATCAGCACACCGATCCCCAAAAACAAACCGGTCGAAACCAACGCACCACCCAAAGGAAGATGATAGAATTGCAAAAGGAAACCACCCAACCAGCAAGCCAACCCGCCAGGTTGTCGGCATGTTTCCTCAAAACAAGCCCAAGTGAGAGGAAAAACCTGCAATTGTTCGACATAATAAAAATAAAACGGATACCATATCTGCAAAAAGCAGAACAGACAGCAGCAAACAGTTCCCCAAAAAAAGAATGATTTAGCCTTCTTCATCTTATCTATTATATATCATGCGGTAGCCAAGAACCCATCTTCTGTACCACCCTCTTGGATATATAGACTCCAAAAAGCACTTTCTCCCCTAAAAGAATCCCCGTTTTTACAGGGCAACCGCACCAAAAGTTGCTATCCGGAACCACATCTTTTCTTTTATGAAAATTTCGCAAACCAACTATCATACTATCATATCCGGTTGTTAACTACTGTTTCACAATACGTTAAAAAATGACAGTTGCTGTTTTTTACTATCATTCTACTATCATACATCTATCACACTTTTTACATGACTATTCATTTATATAGCTGATAATATGATATTTATGTTTATATATGCAAAAATAACCATCGACAAAACGGGGTCATTTAAATATAAAACGACCTTTTTCGCCGAATAAGATGCAAAAACAAGGCATAAAAGTACCTCCAACATGGCTGATAAACTTCTCTGCATCCCCGTCTGGGCTTCGTGCAGACCCGGGTCTGCACCTCTCCCGCGCCCGGGTCTCCGTGGCGGGTACACCCGGGTCTCAAGCGGTTTTGCAAACGGTTTTTGACAAAAGAAAAGCCTGTCTTGATGAAAAAAGAAGCCGTTTTAACATGTTTTGCACCTGTTTCCGGACGGTCACTGTTTTTATCGTATGATTGATACACAAGACATTATCGTTTTACACCATGATAGTTATGATAGATGAAGATAGTACAAAACGGCAACTATCATACCATAACATATTGGTTTAAACCGATATACAGGCGGATATGATAGTATGATAGTTGTTTTTGCAAAAACATGTATGTAATTAGTCTGTATGGGTCGGTGGCGAAAACGGATGGACGCTTTATGATTCTGGTACGGTTGCCCAGCCCGTTTTTACCACAAATAAGAATAAGAATCGCCCAAATGAATTCTGATTTTCTTTAAAGCAATCGTGATTTGCCCCTCCACCGTCTTCTCCGAGATATGGAGCTGTCCGGCTATTTCCTTATTGGTCAAATTTTCCTCCCGGCTTTTCCGGAATATTTCACGGCATTTATCCGGCAAAAGCGACACCGCTTCTTCTATCAGATGATGAAGTTCCTGCAACTCCAATTCCGAATCATAGTTTTGCACAATCTCCATACCCTCCATTTCTTCCAGATAAACCGGAATCTTCTTGTCCCGGATATAGGTAAAAGACTTATTGCGTGCCGCCTGGAACAAATAGGCTTTCAAGGTCAGTTTTATCTCAAAGTTCTGCCGGTTTTCCCATATATAGGTAAAAATATCCAGAACCAAGTCTTGCGATTTTTCCCGGTCATGGATGTAATAAGTAATAAAACGTTCCAAAGAATCCGCATACTGATAAAACAAATGCCGAAAAGCGATCTGATCTCCTTGTTTAATCAATTTCAACAATAATATGTCATCACTATTCGTATTCATCCGGATTCCGACGTTCTTTTTTATTTTCAATTCGGGTACAAATATACGAAGCTTATTTAATCTTTTTCACGGAAAACAAAAAATTTACCTACATTTGCAATGTCTGGAGAGACTGTATAAGGAATATTTCAGAAGTGCCTTTTTTCTGTTAAAGTCGCCATTTTTTTAACCACGCAAGGCACAGGTGACCTGCTATATCAAGTGGGTTGCTTGTTCGTGCGTGTACAGGGGTTTGGCGACACCTAACAGGAAAAAGAACAGCAGCCCACTTCTTTTTTAACAATTATGCCTTTTCTGGCTGTTTGAAAGGCCACAATAAATACATGACAATAATGTCCGCCCAACAAAAAGAAGATCGTTTATTCGAAAACATCTACCTTTCCTACTTTCCAAAAATGAAACGCTTTGCACAAGAATATGTGATATCGGAACAAGATGCGGAAAATATCGTGCAAGACATGTTCGCGGAACTTTGGGAAAAACGAGAAATGTTTACTTGTCAAACAATCCGGATCGCTTATCTGTTCACCATCATCAAGAACAAATGCCTCAACCACCTGCGACATAAAACGATTGCCCTGGAAACCATCAACAATATGCAAGAAGAATATAACATGACCCTTCGTATGAATTTAGATTCTTTAGAAGCCTTCGAGCAACATATTTTCTCCGACCAAGATATTGAAGATTTAATTAACCGGGCCTTAGACAGCCTGCCGACCAAATGCAAGGAAATCTTTATCATGAACAAACTGGAAGGGAAAAAGCAAGAACAGATCGCCACCGAACTAAACCTCTCAACCAACACGGTCAGAAATCAAATCAGCATCGCCTATAAAAAGCTTAGGAACGAACTAAAGGACTATCTTCCTTTATGGCTTTTCCTTTTTCATTGCACATAGAATCGCGGAGATGTTTACGAGTGACAGTCTGGGGACGAGACGATGAATCCGAAATCCAACGTAAAAAAAATGATTTTCTTTTGGTACATTTTTCCGGAGTAAGTGTTTACAGCATGTAACATTTCATTCGCATGGAAAGACAAATCGAAAAATATTTTCAAGAAGAACTGAATGCAGACGAAAGACTGGATTTCTTAAAACAGATTGAATCTGATAACGAATTGAAAAAACAATTCATCAAATTCAAAAATACATACGCACTATTATCATTTTCCGATGCCGCCTGCGGGAAAAAGACTACTCGAGACAGCTACACCCAGTTCTTGTGTAAAATGAGAGCGAAACACATACGACAGATTTCATTCTACCTATTCAAATATGCAGCTATCATCACTTTACTCATTATATTCGCTTATCAGGCCGGCGTGAACCAGCATTCCGAAATTTTACAGGAGAATATCGAAAACAAACTGCACGTACCTGCCGGACAGCGCATCAAACTGACACTTCAGGATGGAACTACTGTATGGCTGAACTCCCACACAACTCTCACCTATCCTGCCATTTTTGACAAAAAAGAACGAAGAGTCGCCATAGACGGAGAAGCATTCTTTATTGTAGCTCAAGACAAACACAAACCGTTCATCGTCTCATCGCAAGGCATAGAAACGAAAGTATTGGGCACACAATTCAACATTTGCAGCTACCGAAAAAACAACGATGTGAGAACCAGCCTGATAGAAGGTTCGCTCCAAATCTATTTTACAGGGAAAGAAAATGAAAGTATCATATTGAGCCCCAACGAGCAAATAAGCATAAAAAACGGAACCATAAAGGTGGACACGATTTCTCATCATGACTATTTTTTATGGAAAGAAGGAATTTACAGTTTTAAAGACGAGTTGCTTGTTGATATACTGAACAAATTGCAACTCTATTATGATGTCCGGATAATCATAAGAAACCCGTCCATCAATCAAGAGAAATATACCGGAAAATTCCGACAACGAGACAGCATCGACGATATTCTCAGAATGTTACAAAAAATACACAAATTCAAGATACAAAAGGATGAAGAAAACAATATCATTACACTTAGTTAATCGAATGTTTAATATCTAAAAAAAATGCCTATGGAAACACATCTGTAAAAACAATGATTGATATCGGAAACATCCGTTATCAACAGACAAGCCTTTATCTACAAAATTCATTTAGTATTCACTTTATTACTTAGAAAAGATATGAAAATGAAAACTTTGTTACCGTCCTTCATGCTTTTCGCCTGTACTTTTCAGACGATAGCGCTTAATTCGGAAACACAAAACACAATCATAAAACTGGAACAGAGCGTGATATCAGTCGGCCAGTTGATCACTCAAATTGAAAATCAAACCGATTATCTGGTCGTTTTCAAAAGTCGTGAAGTAGACATAGAACGTTACATTACTGTCCAAAACACATCCGGGAAAATGATATCCTATCTTGAAGAAGCTTTCAAAGATACTGATATCACCTACGAATTCGACAACCGGTACATCCTCCTGTTGAAAAAGAACGATAAGGGCAGGACATCTCTTATCGGCCAACAAAGCCGGACCATCACAGGTACAGTAACCGACAACAACGGAGAACCCGTCATTGGTGCGAACGTGATCATAAAAGGGACTTCTATCGGAACAGTCACGGATATCAATGGGAAATACACCTTGGAAGTTCCACCAAAAGCCATCTTGCAAATTTCTTACATCGGCTACCTGACAAAAGAAATCGTTATCGATAACAACAAAACGGCCGACGTCATACTGATCGAAGACACCCAAAAGATCGATGAAGTGGTAGTTGTCGGATACGGTACGCAAAAGAAAGGGGAAGTGGCCAGTTCCATTTCCACAATCAAATCCGATAATTTCGTAAAAACACCGACTACGGATGCCGCACAACTGATCAAAGGGAAAGTTCCTGGCCTAAGTATCATTACGCCGGATGCCAACCCGACTTCCACCTCGCAGATCGCCTTACGTGGAATCACCACCTTGAAAGCCAGCTCCAGCCCTTTGGTGCTCATCGACGGGATACCCGGCGACCTGAACTCCGTCTCACCCGATGACATCGAACAGATCGACGTCCTGAAAGACGGTTCCGCCGCCGCGATCTACGGAACCAGAGGAACAAACGGCGTCATATTGATTACCACCAAGAATGCCAATGGAGAAATGCCTACGGAAGTAGATGTCAATGCTTATCTTTCCACCCAGCAAATCACAAAGACCTTGCCGTTCATGAAAGCAGACGAATATCGCCGACGCGTACAGGAAGGATGGCCGGGAGCCCAAGACGACGGTGCATCAACCGACTGGCTGGACGAAGTGACCCGTACACCGTTCACACAGATTTACAACATCAGCCTGCGCGGTGGCAGCCGTACGACCAATTATGTGGCCAGCTTCGAATACCGTGGTCTGAACGGCCTGATCAAACGTACAAACAACCAGATGTTCTACCCGCGTGTAGAAATCACTCATCGCATGTTCAATAACAAATTGAAACTGAACGCAAGCCTGAGCGGTTACAAACAAACCTATTTTTCCGGTTCCGATGGTGGGGGCTACAACAGCGAAGTATATAGAAACGCTTTGATATACAATCCGACCACTCCTGTGTACGACAAAAACGGCAATTATTCGGAAAGCACTAAAAACGAATACTTCAACCCTGTATCCCTCCTGAACGAAGTGGAAGGAGAAAACCAAGCAACCAACCTGCGCATGTTCGCCAATATCACTTATACACCAATCGAAGGATTAGATATCAAATATCTGTTTTCTTCCAATACCTATAACCAAGTCAGAGGATATTACGAGACCCAGCAACACAAATCCACTTGGAAAGACGGCAAAAACGGATATGCTTCCCGTGGTTCCACGCGCTCAAATGAAGATTTGTCGGAACTGACCGTACAATGGAGGAAAACCATTTTTGAAGACCATTCGTTTACACTCTTAGGAGGATATAGTTGGCAAAAGACGCATTACCAGAATTTTTACATGCAGAATTTCAATTTTCCCTCCAATGACTATACCTATAATAATATGGGCACAGGGCAGGCACTGAAAGACGGACGCGGAACGGAATACTCGACGGCCAATGAAAGCAAACTGATCGGTTACTTCGGCCGTCTGAACTACAGCTATAAAGGGAAATATATGTTTGCAGCCAGTCTCCGTCACGAAGGTTCCACCAAATTCGGAGCCGATCACAAATGGGGCAACTTCCCATCTGTTTCTGCTGCATGGAACATCAAAGGAGAACAGTTCCTGGAAGACACCGATGTCTTGTCCATCTTGAAACTACGTGCCGGATATGGTGTCACGGGAACGGTTCCAAGTGATCCGTATATGTCACTGAACACGCTGAACTTCGGAACTTATGTTTATTATAACAATCAATGGATCAAAACCATCAGACCGGATTCAAATGCGAACCCCGAATTGAGATGGGAAAAGAAAAAAGAGATCAACATCGGTGTCGACTTCGGTTTTTGGGAAGATCGCATCACAGGTAATATCGATTACTACAATCGCAAAACAGAAGATTTGTTATGGGACTATGACGTGCCATCTCCTCCTTACCTGTTCTCCCGTATGGTAGCAAACGCCGGATCGATGCGCAACCAAGGAATAGAAGCCGGTATCACGGTCATCCCTGTCCAAACAAAAGATTTCCAATGGACGACATCCATGAATTACTCGACAAACAAAAACGAACTTTTGTCACTTTCCAACGATCAGTTTGTCTCCAGCGGTTACTCGGATCAAGGTTCTACGGGAGAACCCTTACAAACGACAACCCACCGCATTCAGGAAGGACAACCGATTGGTAATTTCTGGGGATACAAAAGTATCGATATCGATGAGAACGGACACTGGATCATAGAAGGAGCCGACGGCAGTCCGAAACCGATATCCCAACTACAACCGACAGACAAACAGATCATCGGGAACGGCCTGCCTAAACATTACTTGAACTGGAACAACACCCTAAATTGGAAAAACTTCGATTTCAACATGACCATGCGCGGTGCTTTCGGTTTCGACATCCTGAACATGCCACGCCTGCAATATGAATCGCCGGTCATGTTGTCAAGAGGGAACGTGCTGCATGCGGCATTCGATACGAAATACGGGAAAGTTCCTTTAGCGGCCGACCAAGAATTACAATATGTCAGCTATTATATCGAAAAAGGCAATTATTGGAAAATCGACAACGTGACCTTAGGATATACATTCAAATTCAATTCTTGGATAAAACGCTTGAGAATCTATGGCACGATTTCCAACCTCGCCACTATCACAGGCTACTCCGGCATTGATCCGGAAGTAAGCATAAGCGGCTTGGCACCAGGAGTCGACAATAAGAACCGTTATCCTTCTACACGGACTTACACATTAGGAATATCTGTCAAATTTTAATCGTAACGTAATTATCATGAATACTTATACAAAATTTTTTTTAGCGTTATGTTGTTCCGGAACAATCGTTTCCTGTAGCAATGACTTGGATGAAAAAGTATATTCCAAAATAACCGAACAAACCTACAATTACACAGTCGACGATTTCTCACCATCTATTGCCAGCGTATATAGCCAACTCAGAAGTTTCCCCAGTCATGGAGGATATTTCACGACACAAGAGGTCAGTGCCGACGCCATCGTCATGCCCCCTAACGCTTCCGGCTGGGATGATGGCGGAGTCTATCGACGTATGCACTACCAAACATGGAACTCCGAACAAGGACACGTCTCAGAAATATGGTCCAACTTCTATCAAGGCGCCTTATTATGCAACAAAGTGATAGAACAAATAGAAAACGGTATTTTACCGGCATCTTCCGAAGCGGACAAAACAATGGGATTAGCGGAATTACGGGCCATGAGAGCCTATTATTATTGGCAAATCTGCGACAATTTCGGAGACGCTCCGTTAGTCACGACAACCACGATGGAACTACCCTCCAAAAGTAACCGTAAAGAGATCTTCGACTTCATAGTAAAAGAACTGAAAGAAATCATCCCTTCTTTAAGTGAAGAACAAGGCGGAAATTTTTACGGACGGATGAACAAATGGGCGGCAAAGACGCTGTTGGCAAACATATACCTGAATGCCAAGGTATATACAGGCGAAGAACACTGGGACGACTGTATCCAACAGTGTGACGACATCATAAACAGCAACAGGTTCGCATTGTCCGACAACTACAAAGACCCCTTCCGTTCTACAGGCGTGGAAACATCCAAAGAGGTCATTTTCACCATCCCGTTCGATGCAAATATCGCCGGGGGTAATTCGATCCACATGTTTTCCTGGCACGGGGAACTGAAAAAGAAATACGAAACCGAAGCGACTCCTTGGGGATGCGGTTCAGCTATGGGGGTCACTCAATTCATCGACACGTATGATCCCGAAGATTCCCGTCTGGCCGATAGCTGGCTGATGGGCGAACAACGAGCTGCAGACGGAAGTCCTCTATACGGGACATACGACAAAATGGGAGAACCGCTTGTCTATACGAAAGATCTTCCGGACGGGAATTACACCAGTGAGATGGAAGGTTTTCGCATGAACAAATTCGAAATCGTAAAAGGCGAGCAATCCTCATCCGAAACGGATGTGCCTCTGTTCCGATACGCAGAAGTACTCCTGATGAAAGCGGAATGCTTATTGCGTTCGGGAAAACCAGGAGCCGGCCTCTTGGTCACGGAAGTCCGCAAACGGGCATTCAAAGACAATCCCGAATTAGCGATAGTAACCGATGCACAGTTACAAGAAAACAGTTCATATCAATATGGCTATGTGGAACACTACACCGTTACAGACAAAGGGAACACGGACCTCATCCGATTCGGTAGAATGTATGACGAACTGGGTTGGGAATTCGCATGGGAAATGCACCGCAGACGAGACGCCATCCGATTCGGTGTTTACACGAAAAAAAGCTGGCTCTCGCATAAACCACAAGGTGATTACCGATCCGTCTTCCCGATACCCGAAAAAGTTTTGACCTCCAATCCCAACTTGGAACAAAACCCCCATTATAAATAACAAACGTAATCAACTTACAAACCTCGCAGGGAAGCAAGCTTCCCTGCAAATAAAAAATGTCCTTATGAACAAACTTGTAATCCTTATCCTATACTTTCTTCTCACAGTCACGGCTTTTCCATATACAACCACAGGGCAGGTCCTTGATCCCGCCATGATAGGCTCGTATATCGACCGGTTCAACATGCAAGACAAGGAATTGTATGTGCAACATATTTCAAACGGACAGGCAAAAGAATTCTTATCCGGCAATATACCGCTATTCGAATGTCCGGACAAAAACATAGAGGAAATCTATTATTTCCGCTGGTGGACTTTCCGGAAACATTTGAAAAAGACACCGGACGGGTTCATCGTAACCGAATTCCTTCCGGATGTCCCGTGGGCCGGAAAGCACAACGGCATCTGTTGCCCTGCCTGGTTCCACTTTCGGGAAGGCAGGTGGCTGAAGTATTCCGGTTTCCTCAAAGACTATGCGTACTATTGGCTGAAGGGAGGAGGTGACACGCATTCCTACAGTTTTCCCGTTGCCCATGCAATCTACCAATATTGTCAGATCACGGGGAATTATCAATTGCTGAAAGAGTTATATCCGGAACTTTTACAAAACTATTCAGAGTGGAAGAAAAAAAAATTCATAGCTGAAAAAGGATTGTTCTGGCAAAAAGACGGAGAAGACGGCATGGAAATTTCGATCGGCGGACACGGTTTTCGGGTAACCATCAACTCATATATGGCAGCCGAAGCCGCCACCTTATCCAAAATTGCACATTGGAAAAACGACAACCAAGCACAAGCACTCGAAACCGAAGCCTGCCGGATCAAAGAAAACATGTTCAAATATTTATGGGACCCCAAAGCGGAATTTCTAAAAGTACTGTCTGTTGAAAAAAACGCTTCTTTAAAAGACGTACGCGAACTACACGGATATACGCCTTGGGCATTCGACCTGGCTTCCGCGGACTATGCCGTCGCCTGGAAATTCCTGATGAACACACGACATTTTTTCGCTCCTTACGGGCCAACAACTGCCGAACAATGCCATCCTCAATTCAAAGTTGCTTACGAAGGACATGAATGCCAGTGGAACGGTCCTTCTTGGCCATACGCGACCTCGATGACATTGGTCGGATTGGCTAATTTGTTAAATAATCAAACGCAATCTTTTGTAGATTCACGAGATTTCATAACTTTATTCTCGATTTATGCACGAAGCCTGTATAAGAAAGACGCGAATGGCATACTAACACCATGGATTGACGAAAACCTGAATCCTTTTACTGGCGATTGGATATCCAGGACAATGTTGTCAACACGTCACCAAAAACCCGAAGAACGCGGAAAAGATTATAATCATTCTTTATTCTGCGACCTCGTCATCAACGGGTTAATCGGAATCCGGCCAAGTGAAGAAGAGGAACTCGATGTCAACCCGTTGATACCGGAAGGATATTGGGATTACTTTTGCCTGGACAATCTGACTTATCGTGGCAAAACAATATGCGTGCTTTATGATAAGACAGGTGATAAATATAAACGAGGAGCCGGACTGTCGATTTTCATCAACGGGACAAAGACAGCCACCTCTCCTACTTTGACAAAAATAAGTTGCAAATTATAACATTAAATTTTAAAACCATGAAACAGTATTTTGTACTACTCTTTGCCTGTATGGCACTATGGGGATGCGGCGGACAAGACCAAATAGAAACCCCGCCTTTGAAAATAATCGACCAGATAGACTTCTCGCACGTGCACATCCGGGACAACTTCTGGTCGCCACGTCTCGCCAAGCACACATCGGCTACACTCCCTGTCTGTATCGACCAAATAGAGAACCAAACCGGAAGAATGCAAAATTTTGAAAATGCAGCCAGAGGGACAGGGAAGCATTCCGGTATCTTCTTCGACGATTCGGACGTATATAAAGCGTTGGAAGGTATCGCCTACAGCCTGATCAACAACCCGGACCCCGAACTGGAAAAGAAAGCGGACGAATGGATCGACAAGATCGCGGCAGCCCAACAACCGGACGGATATATCAATACATTCTACACACTGACCGGACAAGACAAACGTTGGAACAACATGGACAAGCACGAGATGTATTGTGCCGGCCACATGATGGAAGCCGCCGTCGCCTATTACCAGGCAACCGGAAAACGGAAACTGCTCGATGTGAGCATCCGTATGGCAGACCACATGATGGAACTGTTCGGTCCCGGCAAGCGCCATTGGGTGCCGGGACATGAGGAGATCGAATTGGCTTTGGTGAAAATATACCGGACAACCGGTCAGGAAAAATATCTCGACTTCGCCAACTGGCTGCTCGAAGAACGCGGACACGGACACGGGAGCATGGGTGGCGAAGGGAAATGGGACCCAGCCTACTACCAGGATGTTATCCCGGTAAGAGAACTGACCGACATTTCGGGGCATGCCGTCCGTTGCATGTACCTGTACTGCGGGATGGCCGATGTGGCAGCCTTGAAAAAAGACACCGCTTATGTCGAGGCTTTGAACCGCCTCTGGGACGACGTAGTACTACGTAACATGTACGTGACCGGCGGGATCGGCTCTTCACGGCACAACGAAGGCTTTACCGAAGACTATGACCTGCCGAACCTCGATGCCTACTGCGAGACATGCGCTTCCGTCGGGATGGTCTACTGGAACCAACGCATGAACCAGTTCACAGGCGATTCGAAATACATAGACGTACTGGAACGTTCCATGTACAACGGTGCGCTAGCTGGCGTCTCACTGGCTGGAGACCGCTTCTTCTACGTCAATCCGCTGGAATCGAACGGAGACCATCACCGCCAGGCCTGGTACGGGTGCGCCTGCTGTCCGAGCCAGATCTCGCGCTTCCTGCCTTCCATCGGGAACTATATCTATGGGACATCGGACAAGGCCTTGTGGGTAAACCTCTTCATCGGAAACACCACCGAAGTCACGATCGACGGGAAAAAGGTCGTCATGAAACAAGAAACGGACTACCCTTGGGACGGGCTGGTCAAGCTGACCGTCACCTCCGAACAACCGCTCGGCAAGGAGTTGCGCATCCGTATCCCCGGATGGTGCAAGTCATACACCCTGTCGGTCAACGGGAACAAAGTCGACAGTACGACCGACAAGGGATATACCGTCATCAAGGAATGGAAAACCGGCGACTTGATCGTGCTCAACATGGACATGCCGGTCGAAAAAGTATCAGCCGACCCGCGCGTGCGGCAAAACACGGGCAAGCGCGCCCTGCAACGCGGACCGCTGGTCTACTGCCTCGAAGAGACGGACAACGCGAAAGACTTTGCCGACCTCGCACTGACGCCCACCTCCTCATTCGAGGTCAAAGACGAACCGGACAACCTGGGTGGCATCCGCTCAATCAAAGCCATATCGAATGGACAAACACTACATTTCATTCCTTACTATGCCTGGGACAACCGCAAAGCAGGCAAGATGAAAGTATGGATCGATTATCAAGAATAACATAACATCATCCTATCACCATGAACAAATTGAAAAAAATTTTCCTGACAGCAGTCGCCACCCTCACGGTGGCGACTGTCTCGGCCGCCGGCGAAGAACCCGCAGCCGAAAGTTACCGGAACAACCGACACCCGCTCTTGCAAAAAGACTACATCCAACTGCCTCTCGGAACCATCCGCGCCGAAGGGTGGATGCACGACCAACTGACCCGTATGCGCGACGGAATGACCGGCCACTTGGATAAGGTCTACACGAAAGTAATGGGTCCCCGAAACGGATGGCTCGGCGGTGACGGTGACGTGTGGGAACGGGGTCCGTACTGGATCGACGGACTTCTGCCGTTGGCTTATCTCCTGAACGACCAAGCCCTGATCGAAAAGGTACAACCTTGGATCGAATGGACCTTGGCATCACAAAAGCCCAACGGCTACTTCGGCCCCGATACCGACCGCGACTACGAACCCGGTCTGCAACGCAACAACGCGCAAGACTGGTGGCCCAAAATGGTCATGCTGAAAGTCATGCAACAATACTACACGGCTACGCAGGACCGGCGCGTGATCGACTTCATGACCCGATATTTCCGATACCAACTGGACGAACTGCCCAAAAACCCGTTAGGCAAATGGACCTTCTGGGGCGAACAGCGCGGAGGGGATAACCTGATGGTCGTCTATTGGCTGTACAACATCACCGGCGACAAATTCCTGTTGGATTTAGGCGAGTTAATCCATAAACAGACGTTCAACTGGACAGATATCTTTTTAAATCAAAATCATCTCAGACGCCAACACAGCCTGCACTGTGTGAACCTCGCACAAGGTTTCAAGGAACCGATCGTTTATTACCAGCAAGGCAAAGACTCCAAGCAAATCCAAGCCACCCGCCAAGCGGTCAACGACATCCGTCACACCATCGGATTGCCTACCGGCCTTTGGGGAGGAGACGAACTGCTGCGCTTCGGCAAACCGACGACAGGCTCAGAGCTCTGTACCGCCGTAGAGATGATGTACTCACTGGAAACGATACTGGAGGTCACAGGGGACATGCAATGGGCCGACTACCTGGAGCGCGTGGCATACAACGCCTTGCCCACTCAAGTGACCGACGACTACTCCGCCCGCCAGTATTACCAGCAGACCAACCAGATCGCCGTCACCCGCGAGTGGAGGGAGTTCTCCACCCCGCACGACGACACCGACCTGCTTTTCGGCGAGCTGACCGGCTATCCCTGTTGCACGTCCAATCTTCACCAAGGCTGGCCCAAATTCGTCCAGAACCTCTGGTACGCGACTGCCGACAACGGACTCGCCTCCCTGCTCTTCGCCCCCTCGCAAGTAACGGCACGAGTGGCAGGAGGAATCGAGGTGAACCTGAAAGAGGAAACGGCCTATCCTTTCGAGGAGACAGTACGCTACCATGTTTCGTTTACGGACAAGAAAGTGAAAAAGGTCTTCTTCCCCTTCCACCTGCGCATACCGGGCTGGTGCAAGCAACCGGTGGTCAAGCTCAACGGCAAACCGCTGACGGTCGATGCCTATCCCGGAACCGTCACACGTATCAACCGGGAATGGAAAGAGGGCGATATCCTATCCCTCGAACTGCCGATGGAGGTGACCGTCAGCCGCTGGTATGAAAACAGCGCTGTTGTCGAACGGGGACCGCTGGTCTATGCCCTGAAGATGAACGAGAAATGGGAAAAGAAAGCGTTTGAAAGCGATAAGTCCGACGTGTACGGCAAATGGTATTACGAGGTGACGTCTGACAGTCCCTGGAACTACGCCCTGCCGGCCCGTTCCTTCTCGCCCGACCGGATCAAGGATGCTTTCACGGTAGAAAAATCAGACATTACCACCCCCTATCCATGGAATGTCGAGAACGCCCCCATACGCATCAAAACGAAGGCAATGCGACTGAACGGCTGGACGCAAGTCAGAGGCTCGGCAGGTCCGGTACCCTACTACACGCAGCAAGGCAAAGACTTTGGCGACGAGGAGACGATCGAACTGATCCCTTACGGATGCACGACCCTCCGGATTACGGAATTTCCGGTAAGATGATCCGGCTCTCCATCCCGCCCCACGTCCGTCCGGACAGGGCGGGACGGATCGTACCGAAAGTCCCCTACGTTTGCCGCATTGAACTATTTACGACGCCAAGTTACTACCACCCATAAACCGAATTTGTACCTCGATATTGAGTGTTTTGCAAAATTCCTTTACATTTGTACTTTACAAAAAAAACACTCGCAGGGCATGAGAACATTCCTTATCATTCTACTGGGCACGCTTTCGCTCCTCCTCCCCCGGTCCGGCTGGTCGCACGACCTTTATTTCCGCCACTATACCAACAAACAGGGATTGTCGCACAACACGGTTTATTGTGCCCTACAGGATAAAAAAGGATTCATGTGGTTCGGGACGGACGACGGATTGAACCGTTTCGACGGACATCAGTTCCGGATATACCGCTACAACTCGTACGAGCCGGAAAGTCTGCCGAACGACAGGATCATCAGCCTTTTCGAAGATTCGACCGGTAGGATATGGGTCTGCACCTATTCCCACACCTGCTATTACGACTATCAAACAGATGCTTTCCATCCCCTGACCTTTTCCGACAGCAACAACGCCCCAGAATATTTCCAACAAATCAGAGAAGATAAAAAAGGGAATTTGTGGCTGATGAGCTACAACCGGATCGCCCGCTATGCCCTTTCAGGCGAAAGCAGTCCGCATTTCTACCCCGAAGGGGAGCAGATAAGCATGATAGACATCACGATGAACGAAGAGAGCGAGCCGATCCTCGCCGGACGCAGCGACCTGTTTTTCTACAAACCGGAGGCAGACAAATTCGCCCGTATCCCGATACTGACTGAAAAGGAAAAAGAAAATCCGATCAACCTCACCAAGCTTTGCCTCGTGCCGGATTGGGGAATACTGGTCGGGACAGACCGGGCAGGACTCAAGTTTTACGACCGGCACAACCGGAAAACGGAAACAGTCATCCCAGATATACAGGTTCGCGACATCAAGCAGTGTAGTGAGAATACGTACTGGATCGCATCCGAGTCCGGTGTCTACATCCTGAATATGGCAGACCGGAGCATCACGCACCTGCAAAAATCGTTGACAAACGAATATACGATCTCCGACAATGCAGCCTATTCGATCACAAAAGACCGTGAAGGAGGGATATGGGTTACCACCTTTTTCGGAGGAATCAACTACCTGCCCAAAGAATATGTCCCGTTTAAATATTTTATCGGAGGGAAAACCCATCCGGGAATGCCGGGAAATGCCGTACGTGAAATCTGTCCGGACCGATACGGCAACCTCTGGTTAGGAACGGAAGATAACGGGATCAACCGCTATAACCCGACTACCGGCAAGATCACGAACTTCTCCCGTACCAACCCAGTCCACCCGCTTTCGGCAACCAATATCCACGGCCTGCTTGCCGACGGCAGCCGGTTGTGGGTAGGGACATTCAACACCGGAATCGACCTTCTGGACATCCCTTCCGGGAAAATCATCAAACGATATACCCGGAACAATACCGACAACCTGCTTCCGGCAGACTTCATACTCTGCTTTTGCAAACTCTCCGAAGACGAAATCCTGATCGGGACCTCCGAAGGGCTTGTCCTCTTCCATAAAAAAGAAGAATGTTTCACCCCTTGGAAAACAGAGATTAAGTCGATGGTACGTCAAATCTACAAAGACAGCAAAGGGGATATCTGGGTTGCGACCACCTCCGGCGCTTATCGCTATTCTAAAACTGACAAGAAGTTAGCGCACTATACATCCAACCGCGAGCGGTCACAGACCATCGGCGACAACAACGTGACATCCATATTCGAAGATTCGAAAAAACGGATTTGGGTGGCAACGACCTATGGTTTCTCCCTCTACAACGAGATATCGGATTCATTCAACCGCATCACGGTTGAAAACGGACTGCCCAGCAATATCGTACACCGTATTTTAGAAGACGACGAACATCTTTTCTGGATTGCAACGGCCAACGGGCTGGTTCGTTTTAACCCGGAAACATATGTGATGAAGACTTTCTCGTACACGGATGGCTTGCCCGAAACGCAATTCAACTATTGTTCTGCCTACAAGATGCCGGATGGGACCATGTATATGGGAACGATAAACGGAATGATCGCCTTTAATCCGCGCGATTTCAAAGAGGATGTTTATTCACCGTCGGTATGTATCACTCGCATAGATGTGCAGGACGACCGCATCGGTGCCCCTAAATATAATGTCAACCAGATTATGAAAAACGGAGAATTGAAACTTCCGCATAACCGCTCCACTTTTACCCTTTCGTATGTGGCATTGAGCTATACATCTCCAGACGCGATCCAGTATGCCTACCGTTTGGAAGGGAGTGACAAAGACTGGATCTATATGAAGCAGAATAAAGACGTGACCTTTGCCAACCTGTCACCCGGCGACTATGTTTTCCGGGTAAAATCGACCAATAGCAGCGGGGTTTGGCAAGATAACGAGACGACTCTTCGGATCACGGTGACACCGCCATTCTGGGCTACCGGATGGGCATTACTCATTTATTTCACGATCTTATGCCTGCTGATCGTACTCTGGTATAACTATAAAAAAGCCAAACTGGAAGAAAAACACCGCATCAACCGTGAAATATTCGAAAGTAAGAAGGAAAAAGAACTTTATAATGCAAAAATACAGTTCTTTACCTTTATCACGCATGAAATACGGACACCTCTTACCCTGATAAAAGCCCCGCTGGAAAAAATCCTTCGTTCAGGGGATGGAACGCCCGCCACACAGGAGAACCTACGAATCATCGAGAAAAACACTGGGCGACTGTTAGACCTAAGTAACCAACTATTGGACTTCCGCAAGACGGAAAGCCGCGGGTTCAAACTGAACTATGTCAAGACCGATGTCGTCCTCTGGCTGGAAACGATCCTGCATCCGTTCCGTCCGGCTTTCGAACAGGGAAACAAGAATTTCACAGTCAAGCTGCCGGATCTACCTTTCGAGGCCTGTCTGGACCGAGAAGCATTCTCGAAGATCGTCAGCAACCTGGTCAGCAATGCACTGAAGTACTCGGACAGCCGGATATCGCTCGAATTACTCCCTCCTTCAGGTGAAGAGCGCATGTTCACCCTGCTCGTCACCAACGACGGGCATCTGATACCCGACAGTGAAATCGAAAATATATTCAATCCGTTCTACCGCCTCAAAGAGACAGAAAACCAGCAAGGAAGCGGTATCGGTTTGTCGCTGGCCCACTCTTTGACCGAATTCCACTGCGGCAGACTGTTCTATCGACAAACGCCGGACGGCTTGAACCAGTTTGTCCTGATGCTCCCAGAACAGCAGGAAGACAGTTTCCAGACCACTGCTGGAAAAGAGAAAGCGGAAATAGTCACATTGGCCGAAACGGGCAAATCGGTTATCTTAATTGTCGAAGACCAAAATGATATGCGCCATTTCATCGCCCGCGAACTGGCGGAAACATATCAAGTGCTAGAAGCGGAAAACGGGAAAGTAGCTCTTGATCTGGTCCGTAAAAACACGGTCAACCTAATCATCAGCGATGTCATGATGCCGATCATGGACGGCTTCGAACTTTGCAACGAAATGAAAAACGATGTCAATGTCAGCCATATCCCGTTTATCCTGCTGACAGCACAACACAACCTGCAATCACGCCTGAAGGGACTGAACTCTGGAGCCGATGCCTATATGGAGAAACCGTTCTCTATCGAACTGCTGACGGCCCAAGTGGGCAACCTTTTGAAAAGCCGTAAGCTACTGAACAAAACCTATTTGGAGAAGCCGTTCGCCCCGGTAGCCTCTCTCGCCGTTTCGCAGGTGGATGATATTTTCCTTCGCAAACTGAACGATTATTTGGAAGAACACCTCAGCAATGAAGCACTCTCCGTTGAGATGCTTGCCGATACGATGGGAATGAGCACTTCCAGCCTCTACCGCAAAGTTAAGGGTCTGTCCGGTCTTTCTCCTAACGACTTCATCCGCATTGCCCGCTTAAAGAAGGCGATCCTGCTGATGCAGAACGGAGAGAACCGCATCAGCGAGATCGCTTTCCAAGTCGGCTTTTCGTCACCTGCCTACTTCTCCACCTGCTTCCAGAAGCAGTACGGAAAGACTCCATCAGAATATATGAAGCACTTAAAAATTGAGAATTAAAAATAGAGACCGATCATTATTTTTTAATTCTCACCGCTCTGCCACTGGGAAAGCAGAAATCCTCAACCTTGCCGCTCCCATAGGGACCAAGGTGATTTCATCCAGGCAGTCGGACTTGCGGGCGTTTTCGTATGGAAGGACTCCGCATAATCCGTATTCGTCAATTTTCCACTCCGGCACCAAACGTCCCTGAGCCTTAAATTCCATCGGGACGGAAGAGAGAGTGAAAGGATTGTTGTCCGACGGCCAGTTTCTGCGTTGCAACGTGATAGGTGACTGGACTCTCAAGGCATAATTCCACGGGCTTGCAGGCAGAATCTCGAATGTCGGCCATGCGGAGGCATCCGCTCCTTCCTGCCATTTGGAATCCCAAACAGCAGTCTCGGTGCTGGGCATTTGCTTGTATTCTTCCTCTATTTTCAAGGACAGGGTTAGCGGACCGTAATCGACACTGACACTATTCTTATTTACCTGCCACTGACGAACGGCATATTCCATCGGAAGGTTCAGGACTACCTCATCGCCATCTTTCCATTCCCGTTCTATACAAGCGTATGTTCCGGGAGCAAGCTTTGTTTGCTGTTTTTTTCCGTTGATCAAGACAGAAGCATTTTTACACCAGGACGGGATGCGGAGATAGAAGGGGAAAGATACGTTTTCGGACGTTCCAACCGTAAAACGTGTCATTTCCTCAAACGGATAATTCGTCTGTTCGCGTAAGGTGATTTCCGTTCCATCGCCCACCTTTACATTTGCCTTACAAGAATTGTATAAAACGGCGGCTACCCCGTTATCCGGCGTTGCCAACACCAAATGTTCGACATAATAAGGCCAACCGAAACCATGATTGTGCTGACAGCAACGACTGCTGAACGGGTTCATGGCCAAGAACGGACCGGAATTATCCAATCCCGGATGATGATTGCGAGAATCGCTGATCGCCATATTCGGACAAGTCAGATAACGAAGCGCCCGGTAATCAGGCATCAAAGAAGCTGGATAACTGTTGAACGCAACATCTTCGAGGTGATCAGCCCAATAAGGATCGCCACTGATCAAAAGCATGATCTCGTCGGAAGCCATCTGCTCCACAAAACCACAAGTCTCCGTACCCTGTCGAGGATCGAAGAAACCGATACGGGCATTCTCATCCGCCCCAAACATTCCACCAGGAACTTGGCCGAAAGCACGGCGTACCAAACTCTGGACATTATAGCTGGCAGCCAACATCGCCGAATCTTTTGTAAACAGAAAATAAGTGGCAGGTTCGCGAAAACACTGGGCAACATTCACATTGTGCCAGTTAGGAAGCTGAGTTGATTTTGTCCAATCCGCCGTATTCCTGTGAATCTTTTCGGCCAACCGAAGAAGTGACTCGTCACCCATGCGGTTATACAGCCAAACCACACTCCAAAGATTATCCCCCCCGCGGCTATTTTCCCAATAACTCGACAGGAAAGCGTCATCAGGAACCGTTTGCAGATAATGACAATAGCGGGTCATGAAGTCAATCACCCGGTTATCGTTCGTATATTCATGATAAGATTGCATGATCCAAAGGACGATCATGTTCGGCCAAAAATCCTGCTTGCCGTTATTCAAATGCACCGGCCCGAAATTACCATCCGCTCGCTGACTTGACAAGATGGCCTCTATCCAGAATTTCGTTTCCTTCAACAAAGTCTCGTCTCTCAAGGCATACGCCATGTTACCATACCCTCGCAACCAGTAGGGCACTTCTTCCCACCCCCATTCACCTCCGTTTTTCAACCAGGCATTGTTTTCCTTTTGCAGCCAGGCACTAATCTCCCCCAAATGACCACAAAGTCCATCCTTCTGTAATTCGATCTGCCGCCTGATCCAGCCTTCTGGCTCGATACTTCCGGCGGGCAGCTTAATAAATTGCAACGGTTGCAACGGAGCCCGGTTACTTACATAGTAATCATTATGAGATGCAGTGGACAAACGTTCCATTGTCCGGATCTCTTGCGTCTGCTTACCTGCACACGACGCCAACAGAATTGAGAAAAATAAAATCGTCTTTTTCATGCTTATCAGATTTATTGGGCAAAGAAAAGGATTATGACAGAAAAACATGATAAGAAATCAATCAAAAACATATAAAAATCGTTCTATCACTTTCTCCTGATGAAAAAACAATAGAACGATATTAAATTCTTTGGTTACTTATCTTTCTAAAGAAAAGCAACAATCACTTTCTCAACTGGCTCAGTCCATAATACAGCAAACGGAGTACAACCGACAATCCGTAAAAGCCACACGTAATGAGTAGCATCCACAACGATTGTGTCCAAAGCTCGGACCAGCTTGTACCGTATGCTATGATTGAGATAATGTTCATCAGATAAGCGAGCGCGATACAGACACAGAATATCTTGATTTCCGTTTTTTGTCTCTTTACAGATAATACGATCTCTTTCATAATCATGCAAAATTTAGATACGGTATTTTATATTCATCCGGGAAAGTAATCACCCGTCCTTCATCAATCGCCTGCAAGCCCAACAAACCCAAAACAGAGGAATAGTAAGCTTCTTCCACCAGGTTAGGAGCCGGTTTTCCAGTAATAGCCGCTTCGCAGAAAGCAGTAACCAACTCGATAGAACCGTCGCCAGCAGCTCCTACCGATGACTGTCCACTGATCGTTGTGACATTGTCCATGATCAGATGTCCCTTGTTTACCGATGCAGTTTCAGGAACCCAACTCGGGCCGGCAAATGAAACATTGTCGAAGATCTTATGTTCGATCTGGTTGATCAACTGCATGATACCAGGAGCAGGTTCGACATCTTCAAAATAATATTTACCTTTTTCCGGTTCCATCGTGCCCTTGCTTCCCATAATCTCTTCTTCAAGGCCATAAAACTTGTTGGCAATCATCGACTCATAGGTCATCTTCACACCATTCGGATAATGATAAATCAAATTGATACTGTCATACACTTCGCGACCATCCTTCCAATAGACGATATCTCCCATGCCGGCTACCTTTTCGGGAAGCATCCGGAGCGCCCAGTTTCCAACCTGCAACTGATGGGTTGCCAATTCTGTTACCAAGCCGCATGAATATTCCTTATATAAACGCCAGTTGATCTTACGTTCCAAATCGGGAGAAGGGACCGGACGGCGCCAGTCGTTATTACGGAACCAATACGCCCGTATCGAATTTATCTCTCCCAACAAGCCGGCATGGATCATTTCCATCGCCTTTATATATTTCGGATCATACAAGCGCTGCTGGCCGATAAACATCACCTTGCCGGATTCCTTAAACACATTATACATATCCAGACAGTCAGCACACGTCATCGCCATCGATTTCTCGCAGAAGACATGCTTTCCGGCATGCAAGGCGTCTATTGTGATATGCGCATGTTCGTACAGCGGAGTGGCGATCATGACAGCTTGTATATCTCTATCATCCAAAAGCTTCCGGTAATCGTCATATGTCTTGGCTTTCGGATAGAGAGCCGAAGCCTCTTTCAGGTGGGGAGGATAATTATCACACAAGGCAACCACATCGGCATACGGAATCGTCTTCAGGTTATTCAAGTGGTACTGTCCGCGCGAACCTGTACCAATAAATCCGATCCGCACTTTCTCCTTTGCGATCTGCACCTTATCGTCGGCACTACAGGACTGCAACCAGGGAAACGCGGAAAGCAGCACACCGCCTCCACCAATCATTCCCAACTCCTTAAAGAAGTCCCGCCGGCTTAAATTGACTGAATTCTCATCATTTTTCATAACTTATATACATGTTTTTCATAAATATCAAATTGAGACGCGATTACCGGAACACGCTCGTCGCCGCAGATCATAAAGGCAGTTGTCAGAATCTCCGCCACCACCGGATCTTTCGCCACCACCGACACCATTTTCTTATCCTCCACGAATGTTCCCGTATGCGGGTTCACGATATGGCGCGGATGGGAAGGCATATTTCCCGATATCGATAACGAACTATCACTCAACTTCAAATCGGCAATCCGCTCTTTCGTAAACGGATTGTCAAGACCCACCGGCCAATATTCGCCGCACGGATGCGTACCGACCGCCAGAACCGAACTATTTCCGAAATTGACAAGCGCCTTACCAATCCCGTTTTCTTCCAACAGTTCCCGTATTTTAGCAAGCGCATATCCTTTCCCGTACCCGCCGAGATCAATGTGTAAAGATTCAGAAAAGAAAAAAATGCTTTTATCTTCTTCCGTCAGCAATACCTGGTCGAATCCCTGCAAAGTTATATCGAAATATCCTTCCGTCAGCTCATTGTAACGCTTGCAGTTCAACAATATATTCCAAAGCTCTTCCCCCACCGTCACCGGATAGTGTCCGGCTTCCCGGTTAACAAATGAAACCTCACTCTCCGGATCGAACCGGTTCAGCATTTTATCTAATCGCTGCACTTCCGATTCGACCTTTTCCCAGACCGTACCAAGAAGGCGGGGATCACTGCCGACCATCAAGATGTCAAACTGCGTTCCCATTACCGACGACATAGATCCATGGAAAAGCCCAGAAGCCGCATAATAGTTAGAATAAGCCATTTGTTACCTGTTATTTTTTACATGGTTCAAAGAGGTGTGCGTACACACTCTGCAAATATAGGGGATTTGTTCGTTTCACAAATAGAATTAGGCAACCTTTTTCTCAAAAGGTTGCCTAATTAGCGTTTATTTTCGTTTAAAACATTTATTACAACTCAACCTTCGCCAAGCAGAATTCCTTTTCCGGATGATAAGCCAGAACGCAGTGCCAAGCCTGTTACATTTTATTGGCACAAGAGTTCCACTGGCATGGTACTCCCGTTTCATGGGCAGGAAACAGTAGTTTCATAGGTAGGGAACGACCGTTACATAGGCAGGAAACAACACCAGCACTGCTATCTCCTCACCCTTTTGATGCCTCCGAGGCTGAAAAAAGAAACCAGCCATTCGTTTATTACAAGATAATAGCTTACATTTGCATCTAAAAGTATTATCTAAAATCTATGATTCCGATGAGTACACAAATTAGTAAAAGCCTGATAGCGCTTTTCTTTTTAGGAATGTTCGTAACCGGTTGCAATACTAACACGAAGCAAACGGCCGATAATGATATTAAATTCGATTCTATCCGGGTGGATAGGACCTATCATCTGCTGAATAATCCCGATAATCCCAATTGCAACTTGCAATTGAACTTCACCTATCCTGCCAAATTTTCCGATAAGGAGATTCTGAAAAAGATACAGAATGACTTTGTCCTCTCCTACTTCGGCGAGAATTATGAGAACCTGTCTCCAGAAGAGGCGGTCGCCAAGTACACGGAAGACTATCTGAACAACTATAAAGAACTGGAAGCCGATTTCAAGGCAGAGTTGGAAAAGAAGGACGATCTGCCGGTCGGAGCCTGGTTCTCTTATTTCGAAATGTCATCGGATGAAATCGTCTACAACCAGAATGACATTCTGAGCTATACTGTAAGTTTCGAAAACTATACAGGCGGTGCACACGGTTCGCATGCCTACAACAATCACGTGATCAACTTGAAAACAGGCAATGCAATCACAGAAGAAGATATTTTCATCGAGAACTTCCAGGACAGCCTCGCACAGATATTGATCGATCATATTGCCAAACAAAACAAGGTGGAGAATCCGAAAGATTTGGAAAACATCGGTTTTTTCAGTGTCGAAGAAATTTTTCCGAACGGTAATTTCCTGGTCGACGAGGACGGCATCACGTATACCTTTAATGAATATGAGATCGCCGCTTACGTGGTAAGGGAAACAAACGTATTCTTACCCTATGCGGAAATCCTATATCTATTGAAAAAAGACAGTCCAATTGCGAAACTAATTGACAATTGACAAATAAAATATAACAATAATCCCATACATATAATTTATGGATAACAGTGCAACAATATCCTCCCAATTGTCAATTGTCAATTGTCAATTGGGGGTTCTAAAGTCTTACTTTCCAACGCTAACCGATGCGCAAAAGCAACAGATAGACGCCCTGTTTGATTTGTATTCAGACTGGAATTCCAAAATCAATGTAATTTCACGCAAAGATATAGAGAACCTGTACCTGCACCACGTACTTCATTCGTTAGGTATCTTGAAAATGCTGAAATTCAGAGAAGGATCGACAATTATGGATATCGGTACGGGAGGCGGTTTTCCCGGCATACCACTTGCGATCCTGCTCCCTGAAGTACAGTTTCATTTGGTAGACAGTATCGGAAAAAAAATCAAGGTCGGACAAGCTGTAGCCGAAGCGATCGGTCTGAAAAACGTCACTTTCCGCCATTGTCGTGCCGAAGAGGAAAAACAATTATTCGACTTTGTCGTGAGTCGTGCCGTCATGCCACTGGCCGATCTGGTAAAAATCGCCCGTAAGAATATAAAGAAGGAACAACAAAATGCACTTCCTAACGGTTTGATTTGTCTGAAAGGAGGAGAGTTGCAGCATGAAATATTGCCATTCCACAAGCAAGCTGTCAGCCTCAACCTGAGTGACCATTTTAAAGAAGAATTTTTCCAAACTAAAAAAGTTGTTTACGTACCGTTATGATTACAATAAAATCGTTTGAGTTCAATTATTTCCAGGAAAACACATTCCTGCTGTATGATGATACACGCGAGGCCGTACTGATCGATTGTGGTTGCTGTCGCAAGGAAGAAGAAAAGGAGTTAACCGACTTTATCCTCGAAAACAAGTTGACATTAAAGCATTTGCTCTGTACTCATCTGCACGTGGATCACGTATTTGGAAACGGTTTTATATATAAGACATACGGTTTGAAACCCGAAGCGAACAAGCAGGATGTCGAGAAACTACCCTCTCCGGACGAACAGGCCAAGTTGTTCGGACTCCGTCAGCATGTCGAGAACGTCCCGGTTGAAAAATATATCGTAGGAGGCGAGATCATTAAGTTCGGCACATCCGAACTTCAAGTGCTGACAGTTCCCGGACATTCACCCGGCAGCATCGCTTTCTATAACAAAAAGAACGGCTTTGCGATCGTCGGCGATGCACTGTTTGCCGGAAGTATCGGCCGTACCGACCTTTGGGGTGGAAACCAGGAGGTATTGGTTGCCGCCATCCACGACAAACTCCTTTCACTTCCCGACGAGACAGTAATCTATCCGGGGCATGGACCGGAAACAAGAGTCATCGATGAGAAGTTCAACAATCCCTATTTGTAATTGACAATTAAGAATTAATTCATAAATCATAAATCACAATATTATGGACACAAATAAATTTGTAAACCGCCACGTTGGTATCTCGGCAGAAGACATTCCTTCCATGCTGCAAGCCATCGGCGTCAAGTCGGTTGACGAACTGATCGATCAGACCATCCCGTCCGACATCCGTTTGAAAGAACCGCTTAACCTTCCCGAACCCATGACGGAACGTGAGTTCGCAGAACACATCTCGGAGTTGGCATCCAAAAACGAAGTCTTCACTTCTTATATCGGAATGGGTTGGTATGACACAGTATGTCCGGCTCCTATCCAACGTAACGTATTTGAAAATCCGGTTTGGTACACTTCCTACACTCCGTACCAGGCAGAAGTTTCACAAGGACGTCTGGAAGCGTTGTTGAATTTCCAGACTGTTATCGCTGAACTGACCGGCCTGCCGCTAGCCAACTGTTCCCTGCTGGACGAAGCGACAGCAGCAGCCGAAGCGGCAACCATGTTCTACGGTAGCCGTAGCCGTGCACAGGTGAAAGCAGAAGCCAATACGTTGTTTGTCGACGAAAACGTATTCGCCTCTACACTGGCCGTTATCAACACTCGCATGATCCCGCAAGGCATCAAGGTCGTTGTGGGTGATTACAAAACATTTGAATTCACACCGGATGTATTCGGGGCTATCGTCCAGTATCCGAATGCCGACGGTTCGATCGAAGATTATAAAGAATTCATCGTACGTGCCAATGCCGGTGGAGCACGTGTCGCCGTTGCTGCCGACCTGATGAGTCTTGTCCTGCTGACTCCTCCGGGAGAATGGGGTGCAGATGTCGTGTTCGGAAGCAGCCAACGTTTCGGTATCCCGATGTTCTACGGTGGTCCGTCCGCTGCATTCTTCGCCACGAAAGACGAATACAAGCGTTCCATCCCCGGACGTATCATCGGCATTTCCAAAGATGCCTATGGACACACGGCTTACCGCTTGGCTTTGCAAACACGCGAACAACATATCAAACGTGAAAAGGCGACCTCCAATATCTGTACCGCCCAAGCCTTGCTAGCCACGATGGCTGGTTTCTACGCCGTTTACCACGGTGCCGAAGGCTTGAAGAACATCGCAGGTCGTATCCACGCTTCTGCAGGTTTCCTAACAGGCGAGTTGGAAAAACTAGGCTACAAACAATTGAACAAAAACTATTTCGACACACTGAAAATCCAGTTGCCGGAACATGTATCCATCAATGCACTCCGCGAGATCGCATTGGAATGTAAGGTGAACTTGCGTTACTTCGATGCCGGACAGATCGGCATCAGCTTGGACGAAACGACCGGACCGACCGATATCGGCGTATTGCTGTATATCTTCGCAGGGGCAGCCGGAAAGGACTACATGCTGAAAGAAGCCGTTCCTGAGAAAACTTATTTCGATCCGAAATTCGCCCGTACTTCCGAATTCCTGCAAGAAGACGTATTCAAAAAATATCATACCGAAACGGAACTGATGCGTTATATCACCCGCCTGGGACGAAAGGATGTTTCATTGGCCCAATCCATGATCTCTTTAGGTTCTTGTACGATGAAACTGAATCCGGCATCGACCATGCTTCCACTCAGCCGTCCGGAATTCATGAATATACATCCGTATGCACCGGAAGACCAGGTCGAAGGCTACACGGAACTGATTGAAAACTTATCGGCTTACTTGTGTGAGATCACCGGATTCAAAGGCTGTACGCTGCAACCTAATTCCGGAGCAGCCGGCGAATATACAGGTCTGCGCGTAATCCGGGCTTATCTGGAAAGCATCGGGCAGGGACATCGCAACATCGTCCTGCTTCCTGCCTCTGCCCACGGTACGAACCCGGCAAGTGCGGTTCAATGCGGTTTTACGACCGTTACGGTGAAATGTGACGACAAAGGAAATATCGACTTGGAAGATTTCCGGGCTAAAGCCGAAGCCAACAAGGACAACTTAGCAGCCAGCATGATCACCTATCCGTCTACTCACGGTATCTTCGAGGTGGACATCAAGGAAATGTGCGACATTGTTCACGCTTGCGGTGGTCAGCTGTATATGGACGGCGCCAACATGAATGCACAAGTCGGTCTGACCAATCCGGGTACTATCGGTGCAGACGTCTGCCACCTAAACCTGCATAAGACCTTTTCTTCTCCTCACGGAGGAGGCGGTCCCGGTGTCGGTCCGATCTGCGTTGCCGCACATCTCGTCCCGTTCCTGCCACAGCATCCGATATTATGGGGCAGCGACCTGAACACAGTCTCCGCCGCACCTTACGGTAGCGCGGGCATTCTGCCGATCACATATGCTTATATCCGCATGTTGGGAACAGAAGGGTTGGAAACGGTCACCAAGACCGCGATCTTGAATGCGAATTATCTGGCAGCCAAATTCAAAGATACTTACGGAATCGTTTACACAGGTGCTACAGGTCGCGTCGGTCACGAACTGATCCTGGAATGCCGCACGGTAAAAGAACGTTCGGGTATCGATGAAGGCGATATCGCCAAGCGCCTGATGGACTTCGGCTACCACGCTCCAACTCTTTCCTTCCCTGTTCACGGCACTCTGATGGTCGAACCGACCGAAAGCGAAAGCAAAGCCGAACTGGATCGTTTCGTCGAGGTGCTGGAATGTATCTGGAACGAAATCAAGGAAGTGGAAGAAGGCAAGGCTTCAAAGGAAGACAACGTATTAAAGAACGCTCCTCATCCCGAATATGAAGTAACGGCCGACGAATGGAAACACGAGTATCCGCGCAGCAAGGCCGCCTTCCCGCTGGAATGGTTGCACGACAGCAAATTCTGGGTGAATGTAGCCCGCGTAGACAATGCGTATGGCGACCGCAACCTGATTCCAACACTTTGTGCATGCGAAATTTAATATAAACCGGCGCAAACCTATTACTCGATTTCGACTTGACAAAACGGTGCCAAAGCACCTTTATCACGATCTTTCAGGCACGGATTTCACGGATTGACACGGATAAATTTATTTTCTTTCCGTGTTTTCCGTGTAATCCGTGCCTAAATTATGGTGATTAGTAAGGTGGTAAGTAAAAAGAAAGGATATGCTCAAAAAAACCTAAAGTGTGCAGATTCCAGACGAAAGTTCTTTGATATAAAGAATGTTTGATTACTTTTGCAGGTCAGTATTCAGAAGGTTAATTCGAACAAATATCCAATATAGAAATCTAATATTCCTATAATATGAGTTTAAAAATTATTGTATTGGCGAAACAGGTTCCGGACACACGCAATGTGGGAAAGGATGCGATGAAAGAGGACGGAACTATCAACCGAGCCGCACTTCCCGCAATCTTCAACCCGGAAGATCTGAACGCATTAGAACAAGCCCTCCGCTTGAAAGACGCCTATCCGGGAACTACGGTAACCTTGTTAACAATGGGTCCGGGGCGTGCAGCTGAAATTATTCGTGAAGGTTTATACCGGGGAGCAGACGGTGGTTATCTGCTAACCGACCGTGCATTTGCCGGTGCCGACACTTTGGCAACGTCTTATGCGCTTGCCACAGCAATCAAGAAAATAGGTGACTACGATATTATCATCGGAGGACGCCAGGCTATTGACGGCGATACAGCACAGGTAGGTCCTCAAGTCGCTGAAAAGTTAGGATTAACACAGGTCACATATGCCGAAGAAATCCTGAACGTAGACGAAAAGAATCGCAGTATCACAGTGAAACGGCATATCGACGGTGGTGTCGAAACAGTGGAAGGTCCGCTGCCTATCGTGATTACGGTCAACGGTTCGGCTGCCCCCTGCCGTCCGCGTAATGCCAAGTTGGTGATGAAATACAAACGGGCATTGGGCGCGCAGGAAAAAGTTCCTGCTCCCGCCTGCCATCCGGAAGGCGTATCGGCACTGCCATACCCCGAACTGTATGAAAAGCGCCCGTACCTGAATATTCCGGAATGGAGTGTTGCCGATGTAAACGGAGATCTCGCACAATGCGGTTTGTCCGGTTCGCCGACAAAAGTCAAAGCGATTCAGAACATCGTGTTCCAGGCAAAGGAAAGCAAGACGCTGACCGGCTCAGACAAGGATGTGGAAGATTTGATTGTTGAACTGTTAGCTAACCACACTATCGGATAATTGACAATTGATAATTGACAATTCATACGGTAAAAAAGATTGAACAATATGAATAATGTATTTGTATATTGTGAGCTTGAAGGTACAACGATTGCCGATGTAAGCCTCGAACTGCTGACCAAAGGTCGCAAGTTAGCCAACCAGTTGAACTGCCAACTCGAAGCCATTGTGGCCGGTTCCGGACTGGAAGGGATTGAAAAGCAGGTGATGCCTTATGGCGTGGACAAGGTGCATATTTTTGACGCTCCCGGTCTGTTCCCGTACACTTCCCTTCCTCATTCTTCTGTTTTGATCAATCTGTTCAAAGAAGAAAAACCGCAGATCTGCCTGATGGGAGCAACGGTTATCGGCCGTGACTTAGGCCCCCGTGTTTCTTCTGCACTGACAAGCGGTCTGACAGCAGACTGTACATCCCTCGAAATCGGCTCGCACGAAGACAAAAGAGCTGGTAAAACATACGAAAACCTGTTATACCAGATCCGTCCCGCTTTCGGTGGTAACATCGTAGCGACGATCATCAATCCGGAACACCGTCCTCAGATGGCGACTGTTCGCGAAGGTGTGATGAAAAAAGAAATTCTGGACGCCGGTTATAAAGGCGAAGTGGTAAAACACGACGTCGCCAAATATGTTCCGGAAACGGATTATGTCGTAAAGGTCATCGACCGCCACATAGAAAAGGCCAAACACAACCTGAAAGGTGCTCCGATCGTAGTAGCCGGCGGTTACGGAATGGGTTCCAAGGAAAGTTTCGATATGTTGTTCGAACTGGCAAAGGAACTTCATGCCGAAGTAGGCGCCAGCCGTGCAGCCGTTGATGCCGGTTTCTGTGACCATGACCGCCAGATCGGCCAGACAGGTGTGACGGTCCGTCCGAAATTGTATATCGCTTGCGGTATCTCCGGACAGATCCAGCATATCGCAGGTATGCAGGATGCAGGTATCATCATCTCTATCAACAACGACGAGAACGCTCCGATCAACACGATTGCCGACTACGTGATCAACGGCACTGTTGAGGAGGTGATTCCGAAGATGATTAAGTATTACAAACAGAACAGCAAGTAAAGAGATGGCAAATTATTATACAGACATTCCGGAACTCAAGTATCACTTGAACAATCCGATGATGGAACGTATTTGCGAACTGAAAGAACGCAATTACAGAGATAAAGAAGAGTTCGACTATGCACCGCAGGATTATGCCGATGCAATGGACTCGTTCGACAAAGTGCTTGAAATCACAGGCGAAATCACGGGTGAGATCATCGCTCCCAATGCCGAAGGAGTTGACGAAGAAGGCCCCCACTGCGCAAACGGACGTGTGGAATACGCTTCCGGGACCAAGCAGAATCTGGATGCAATGGTGAAAGCCGGCCTGAACGGTATGACGATGCCGCGCCGTTTCGGCGGTTTGAACTTCCCGATCACGCCGTACACCATGTGCGCCGAAATCGTGGCCGCTGCCGATGCTGGATTCGGAAACATCTGGTCGTTGCAAGATTGTATCGAGACATTATATGAATTCGGAAACGAAGACCAGCACAGCCGTTTCATTCCGCGTATCTGCGCCGGTGAAACGATGTCTATGGACTTGACAGAGCCGGATGCCGGTTCCGACTTGCAGTCCGTGATGCTGAAAGCGACTTTCGACGAAAAAGAAAATTGCTGGCGTCTGAACGGTGTGAAACGTTTCATCACAAACGGAGACGCCGACCTTCATCTGGTCTTGGCCCGTTCGGAAGAAGGGACGAAAGACGGGCGTGGCCTGTCTATGTTCATCTATGACAAACGCCAGGGTGGCGTAGATGTCCGCCGTATTGAAAACAAGTTGGGTATTCACGGTTCGCCTACCTGCGAACTGGTTTACAAGAATGCGAAAGCCGAACTTTGCGGAGATCGCAAATTAGGTTTGATCAAATATGTGATGGCGCTGATGAACGGTGCCCGTTTGGGTATCGCCGCACAGTCTGTCGGTCTGAGCCAGGCCGCCTACAACGAAGGGTTAGCTTACGCAAAGGAACGCAAACAGTTCGGCAAAGCAATTATCGAATTCCCGGCTGTTTACGACATGCTGTCTATCATGAAAGCGAAGCTGGATGCCGGCCGTGCCTTACTGTATCAGACTTCCCGTTATGTAGATATCTACAAAGCACTGGACGACATCGCCCGTGAACGCAAGCTGACTCCGGAAGAACGTCAGGAACAGAAAAAATATGCCAAACTAGCCGACTCTTTCACCCCGCTGGCAAAAGGTATGAACTCCGAATATGCCAACCAGAACGCATACGACTGTATCCAAATTCATGGTGGTTCAGGCTTCATGCTGGAATATGCTTGTCAACGTATCTACCGGGATGCCCGCATCACCTCCATCTACGAAGGAACGACGCAATTGCAGACAGTTGCAGCCATCCGTTACGTGACCAACGGTTCCTATCTGGCTACCATCCGAGAATTCGAAACAATCCCGTGTTCTCCTGAAATGGAACCGCTGAAAGGCCGCCTGGTTGAAATGGCCAATAAGTTCGAAGCCTGCATGAACAAGGTGAAGGAAGCGCAGAACCAGGAATTGCAGGACTTTGTTGCCCGTCGCCTTTATGAAATGGCAGCCGACTGCATCATGGCTCACCTGCTGATCCAAGACGCGACAAAGACTCCTGAAATGTTTGCCAAATCAGCTGTCGTATACTTGAATTATGTCGAAGCGGAAGTGGAAAAACACAGCAGCTTTATCTTGAAATTCAATGCCGACGAATTAGCAAGCTACAGACAATAATAGAGCGTATCTAATTTCATAAAAGCCGGATATCTTCTCTTGATTTCCGGCTTTTTCCTTATATTTAGACTCGTATTAAGCCAATAAGACAACCATCGACTATGAAACAGTACAATCCAGACATCCACCATCGTCACAGTATCCGTTTGAAAGGATATGATTATTCACAGGAAGGGTTATAAATGATATTAAACCCATATGGTGAAATAATCCAACAATGTTATTGGGATTTGGAACACAAATACCCCAATATCGAATGTTGCGAATATGTTATTATGCCAAATCATTTCCATGCGATTATAAAAATCGATCGGGATGCATTTAGGGCGGGCGAACCCCGCCCCTACGTGGTGACACTGGGGCATATTGTGGGATATTTTAAATATCAATCGACAAAAATGATTAATCTACACGGTCAAAAATTATGGCAACGTAATTATTATGAACATATCATACAGGATGAAAAAGCGTATCATAATATATCCAATTATATATTAAACAATCCGGCACAATGGGCATACGACCGATTACGCTAATTCATTGTGGTGATTCCATAATACCCATTGCATACTACCACGAAGCAACAGATATATCAGAAATGCCATCCACAATGCATGATTTCCCATCATTCCGAAAAAGAGGTAATAGATCAAAAAGAAAGTGCCGGAAGCGACCAACATCGAATAAAGCATCAGGCGGGTAGCTGTCGCACCGATCAGGATACCATCCCACAAGAAGGCGGCAAAGCCGGCAAGCGGAACAGCCAGCACCCAATAGAAATAGGTTCCGGCCTCTTGTATGACAACAGAGTCATTCGTCAGGAGGGAGAGAAAACCTTTCCCGCCTACTCCATAAAGCAGGGTAAACGAAAGGGACAACCCAATCCCCCAGCCAAACAGCAAACGGATCATCCGACTAAGGGCTGTTTTGTTCCGAGCACCGATATAACGTCCCGCCAAAGCCTCGCCCGCATAGGCAAAACCGTCCATGATATAGGAGAAAAGCGTAAACAACTGCATCAGCAATGTATTAACAGCCAAAACGATATCGCCCTGTCTCGCACCCGTAGAAGTAAAAAATGTAGTAACCGCCACCAAACAAAGCGTACGAAAGAAAATATCGCCATTCACCTGGAAGAAACGACGCATAGCGACCTTATCCATGGCCTCATGCCAGCAAACACGAATATTCAACCGCTTCCGATAGAATACGAACCACAGGAATACAGCCATCCCGAAGCCTCCATATTGAGCGATCAGCGTTCCCGTCGCAACCCCTTGCACCTTCATGCCGAACACAAAGACGAAGATCAGGCTCGCCACGATATTCACGACATTCTGGGTGATCGCAATAAACATCGGGAAACGGGAATTCTGCATTCCGATAAACCAACCGGAGAAACCATACAATCCCAACACAGCCGGCGCTCCCCAAATACAAATATTGAAATATAAGGAAGCCAACCGTTCTACCTCATCCGTCGTATCCAATAGTAAGAAAGCTATTTCCCGTATCGGATACTGGAGCAGAAGCAGAGCCAGAGAAATCAGAATCCCGACACCGACCGACCGGAACAAAACCCTCGTTACTTCCAGGAGATCCCGTCTCCCCAGAGCCTGTGAAGTCATCCCACTCGTTCCCATCCGCAAGAAACCGAACAACCAGTAAATAATATTGAACAGCATCCCCCCTACCGCAATCGCCCCGATATAGGAAGCGGCCCCCAAATGTCCGACAATCGCCACATCGACCAATCCCAACAAAGGAACCGTTATATTGGATACAATAGAAGGAAGCGCTAACTGAAGTATCTTTTTATTCATTATTTATCGTATCTATAAAAACTATTCCTAACTTTGTCAGCAAAGTTACAGATTACTTTAGAAATAACATGATTACACTTATGTTTCAATAACAAAAACGCGAACCCTAAGTAATTGTAAAAAACGTTGGATGTTCGCATCCTCTATAAATCATACACTTATAGATTTATTTAGAGAATATGAACATTTATTGCTTTTCTACTTTATCATTCGCAAAATTACAATTTAAAAGTGTCATCAATAAAGCTTTTCACAAACATGGAGTCGCATCTTTTACAGATGCGTGGATTGAAACCATTACCCTCATCTTCGACAGGGGTAGGAGACATAGTCGCATCTTTTACAGATGCGTGGATTGAAACTACAGTCTGAGTAATAGGATTAACTATGATATCAGTCGCATCTTTTACAGATGCGTGGATTGAAACTGGGCAGAAGAAATACTACCCTGGGGTAAATAACGTCGCATCTTTTACAGATGCGTGGATTGAAACAATCTGACGAAAACGGTAAACGCATACCTTTTTAGTCGCATCTTTTACAGATGCGTGGATTGAAACTGACGTTTACTCGCACCAATAGAGCCAAAAAGACGTCGCATCTTTTACAGATGCGTGGATTGAAACATATAAGGCGGAACAAACTCCTCGGTATTATCAGTCGCATCTTTTACAGATGCGTGGATTGAAACTTGATGGTGAGTTACAATACTATACGGATGAGTTGTCGCATCTTTTACAGATGCGTGGATTGAAACTAATTGGCAGAATGATGCCACCACTAATTTTGGTCGCATCTTTTACAGATGCGTGGATTGAAACTACTGTTGCTACTCGTACCGCTGCTATACTTAGTCGCATCTTTTACAGATGCGTGGATTGAAACTTTACAACTCATCATATACAACTTATCCGATAAGGTCGCATCTTTTACAGATGCGTGGATTGAAACTTGCCTTGCTAATCCCGTACCACAGATCTGCTACGTCGCATCTTTTACAGATGCGTGGATTGAAACTCAAAAAGTATACAAGAAAGAGGGCCTCAAAGTGGTCGCATCTTTTACAGATGCGTGGATTGAAACCAATTACGAACTTAAGTCCTTGATTGCTCAATAGTCGCATCTTTTACAGATGCGTGGATTGAAACTTGGGGAAGTCCAAGTGATATAAATAAAACGATGTCGCATCTTTTACAGATGCGTGGATTGAAACAATTTCGACCGGGTATGGCACTCGGATAGTATGTCGCATCTTTTACAGATGCGTGGATTGAAACAGATGCCGTTAAGCCGTATGTATTGATCTTTTCGGTCGCATCTTTTACAGATGCGTGGATTGAAACTATTGCGGTTAAATGGGCCATACTGTCTATACCGTCGCATCTTTTACAGATGCGTGGATTGAAACCCGAATATCATCCCAGTAGAGGGAAAAGAAGCTAAGTCGCATCTTTTACAGATGCGTGGATTGAAACATTTTTGTCTGGATCGGGAACATCATCGGCATGAGTCGCATCTTTTACAGATGCGTGGATTGAAACCAGACAGACCGACCAGCCTTAACACCAAAAAAACGTCGCATCTTTTACAGATGCGTGGATTGAAACATTTTTGTCTGGATCGGGAACATCATCGGCATGAAGTCGCATCTTTTACAGATGCGTGGATTGAAACGCGCACATGAGCATAAGCCTCAGCCCATTTTTTAGTCGCATCTTTTACAGATGCGTGGATTGAAACATTTTGGTCTGGATTGGGAACATCATAGGCATAAGTCGCATCTTTTACAGATGCGTGGATTGAAACCATAACTCAAATGATTTTATTAATTATTTAACAGTCGCATCTTTTACAGATGCGTGGATTGAAACTTGCGTGAATTGTAATGCCCCTACTGAATGTTGTGTCGCATCTTTTACAGATGCGTGGATTGAAACGAGAGAGGGATTACTCAAAATCTCGTCCCTTCGGTCGCATCTTTTACAGATGCGTGGATTGAAACACGTCAACATGTCAGTTGCGCTTATATTATCGAGTCGCATCTTTTACAGATGCGTGGATTGAAACAACACGAGTTTTTAAATATAGCTCCCGACGGCGAGTCGCATCTTTTACAGATGCGTGGATTGAAACCCTATTCTGACTAAGGAAAAGGGATATACGGTTGGTCGCATCTTTTACAGATGCGTGGATTGAAACAATACCCCTACTGGTGCACCGGTGAGAACGACAGGTCGCATCTTTTACAGATGCGTGGATTGAAACTGAAACATGGTCTCGTACTGCTAATTTGGATGCGTCGCATCTTTTACAGATGCGTGGATTGAAACCCAGTCCAACGAATACGATAACTACCGGAATTGACGTCGCATCTTTTACAGATGCGTGGATTGAAACCTACCTCAAAATTAGTATCATTTTACCCAAACGTTGTCGCATCTTTTACAGATGCGTGGATTGAAACAAAATCTACCTTATACGCATTACCGTCCTCATCAACGTCGCATCTTTTACAGATGCGTGGATTGAAACCAGGAGACAAAGAGAATAACCGACTATATGTTATGTCGCATCTTTTACAGATGCGTGGATTGAAACTTTCGCAATGCCGCCAGGAGACGGAAGCCAATCAGTCGCATCTTTTACAGATGCGTGGATTGAAACTTGATCCGGGTCAAAAGGAAGTCCATTAACACCGTCGCATCTTTTACAGATGCGTGGATTGAAACCAACCCGGACATTTTAATAGCATTGTCAGAGGAGTCGCATCTTTTACAGATGCGTGGATTGAAACTCAGTGTCTGGAATTGATTTATCCGACCTTGCGAGTCGCATCTTTTACAGATGCGTGGATTGAAACCTGAAAGTGTTTTTGAAAAAGAATACCAGATTGAGTCGCATCTTTTACAGATGCGTGGATTGAAACACATTGAATAGAAGGCTTACTAACAGACTTTTGGTCGCATCTTTTACAGATGCGTGGATTGAAACTAATGCGCAAAAGGAATTAAGGGACAAAGCAAGGTCGCATCTTTTACAGATGCGTGGATTGAAACAACGTAGGATTTAGAGTTGATATTAACAAATGGAGTCGCATCTTTTACAGATGCGTGGATTGAAACGTCATTAGTGATAAAACGATTATAAGTCTTTTTAGTCGCATCTTTTACAGATGCGTGGATTGAAACCTTAAAAGTAAGAATAACAGGAGTTTTAGAACACGTCGCATCTTTTACAGATGCGTGGATTGAAACGTCAATCTGAAAGTAAGACCATGCTTTTTGTATAAGTCGCATCTTTTACAGATGCGTGGATTGAAACAGGCACATGAAGTAGGTAAGGACTTGAATACTGGTCGCATCTTTTACAGATGCGTGGATTGAAACCCCGACCAAGCATGGACAGTCACCGGCAAAACCAAGTCGCATCTTTTACAGATGCGTGGATTGAAACTTGTGCAGCAATGGCGCGCTTTTGGCGTCTACGTCGCATCTTTTACAGATGCGTGGATTGAAACATTGCCCTCAAAAGGAATACAATAATCCCATAATGTCGCATCTTTTACAGATGCGTGGATTGAAACGAAATCAACCTTATAAGCATTACCGTCCTCGTCAAGTCGCATCTTTTACAGATGCGTGGATTGAAACTTACCAGAGTGCAGGAGTTTTTTCGCAATGCCAGTCGCATCTTTTACAGATGCGTGGATTGAAACCACTCTTCAAAGGCGCGTTTGAACGTGTCTTTAATGTCGCATCCTTTACGGGGACAACTATTTATAATATTTTTTGCAAGAAGATTACAGGATTAAAATATTTGTTTGTTAGAAAATAAAATATATCTTTGTTGAACAGAGTTATAAAGATACCTTATTACTCAAAGCATAAACACCTTATATTACGTTAACCTAAACATATGATATATACAAATAAAGAATACTGTCTTGAGGTTAAAGGAAGCATGGCCTGCTTTACCCGTCCGGAGATGAAAGTCGAAAGAGTTAGCTACGACATAATAACGCCATCTGCTGCCCGAGCTATTTTCGAATCTATATTTTGGAAACCAGCCATACAATGGAATATTACTCGAATAGAAGTATTAAATCCAATCAGATGGTTTTCCATGAAAAGAAATGAGATTGGAAGTTTAATGAGCCCCCGTTCATCCGGATTATTCATCGAAGATAATCGGCAACAAAAATCCAGTTTGTTACTAAAAGATGTTTGCTATAGAATTTTTGCAGAGTTGGAATTTATACCTATAAGAAATAGAGCGAAAGAAGATATGTTGAAAGTGCCATCAAAGTCCTCTGACGAAAATCCAGGCAAATATAATGCTATGTTCGAACGTAGAGCTAAAAAGGGGCAATGTTTCAATCAACCCTATTTAGGTTGCCGTGAGTTCTCCGCAGATTTCACATACATCGAAAATCCGGTAAAAGGAAACGGAATACCCGAAGATCGTGATTTTGGATATATGCTATATGATATGGATTTCACAAACGAAAAAGATCCAAAGCCAATGTTCTTCAGGGCTATAATGAAACAAGGAGTCTTGATCGTTCCATCCATTAACAGTGAGGAGGTACGCCGATGATTTTGCAAGCATTATACGAATACTACCAGCGTAAAGCTGCTGATCCGGGGAGTACTATTGCTCCCCATGGATTAGAATGGAAAGAAATACCTTATCTTATTCTGATAGATAAAAAAGGGAATTTTTTAGAACTACAGGATACCACCGAGGGGGTAGGAAAACAGAAACGAGCAAAAAAATACCTGGTCGTCAAAAGTAAAGGACGTACCGGCAGCAACAGTTGGCAAACGGCAAATGTATTTTGGGACCATTTCGGATATGTGTTAGCCCAACCTAAAAATACGGATGATAAAGGAATGCCAAAAGCACTGGACGATGCCGCTAAACAAAATAAAACCTTTGTTCAGGAGGTCAGGCGGCTTGCCGAAATGTATCCTTCCAATGAAGAGATTCAAGCAGTAGCCAAATTTTACGATAATCCTGATAATCTTCAACGTATAAAAATGGACCCTTTATGGGAAGAATGTATCAAAAAAGACGGGACAAACATCTCCTTTAAAGTAGCAGGAAACAATACTATCGTGGCTGCAAATCCGGATGTAACATCATCTATAGAAGACTGTTCAGACAAAGATGAACCTACAGGGATATGCCTCATCACCGGAAAAAAGGCTCCGATAGCCATACTCAATAGTGCCATAGCCATACCCGGGGGTAAGAGCGGAGCTAAACTGGTTGGCTTTCAAAAGAAATCGGGTTACGATTCTTATTATAAAGAGCAAGGTATGAACGCACCCATTTCAAAAGAAGCGGAAGCTGCTTATACCACAGCTTTAAATTCTTTATTGGGAAAAGATTCCTCTAACAAATATCGCTTGCATGACACATCCGTTGTTTTCTGGTCTCAGAAACCGACAAAGTTGGAGCAATGTTTCTGTTTCATATTTACATCTCCTCCCAAAGATGATCCGGATAAAAACACGGAAGTTATCAGAGACTTCTTGAAGTCCCCGTTCTCGGGAGTATTGAATGACGAGGACAAAACTCCCTTTTACGTGTTAGGTTTATCTCCTAATGCCGCCCGTATCTCCGTTAGATTCTGGCGACAAGGAACAGTAGGCGAATTTGCCAGTCACATCAGACAACATTTTAAGGACTTGGAAATCATTAAAAGCAAGAATCAAAGAGCCTATTTTTCTTTATTCAACTTACTGACCCAAGTTGCTTCCTTAAATAAAATGGAAAATCTGCCTCCCTGCTTAGCCAGCGATTTAAGTCAAAGCATATGGGATAACCAACCCTACCCGACCACATTGCAGATGCAATGTCTGATACGAATCAAAGCAGACCGGAATATAACGTCGATAAGAGCCGCTATACTCAAAGCCTACTTAAATAGAAAATTCAGAAATCATAATAATCCACCTAAAGAAATTCAAATGGCATTAGATTTAGAAAATAAAAACCAAGCGTACTTATGTGGCCGCTTGTTTGCTATCCTTGAAAAGATCCAGAGTGATGCTATCCCAGGAGCAAATTCTACGATCAAAGAGCGTTACTACGGTGCAGCGTCGACAACCCCGACAACTGTATTCGGCCGCTTGTTGTCTTTATCCAGACATCACCTTGCAAAATTTGATACCGGGAAATCTGTTTATTATGAAAAATTATTGCAAAGTGTTATCACCAACCTGGATAGTAACGGATTACCTAAATATTTATCGATGGACGACCAATCGCGTTTCGCAATCGGTTATTACCATCAAAGAGAAGATTTATATAAAACAACAACAGATAAAGAAAAAAATTAATACTATACAAATATGGAAACAGCAATAAACAATCGTTACGACTTCATTTATTTATTTGATGTACAGGATGGTAATCCGAACGGTGATCCCGATGCCGGAAATTTACCCAGAGTTGATCCGGAAACAGGTGAAGGCCTGGTTTCCGATGTCTGTCTGAAGCGTAAAGTCCGGAACTTTGTTCAAATAGTAAAAGGAGGAGAAAGACTGTATGATATATTCATTAAAGAGAAAGCGGTATTGAATAATCTGATCGCAGACGCTCATAAACAGGAAGGGGTTAAAGATATAAAAGAGAAAGGAGATAAAACAGAGGCTGCTCGGCAATGGATGTGCAGAAACTTTTATGACATAAGGACATTTGGAGCCGTACTAAGTACAGGCGAAAATGCCGGACAGGTTCGTGGCCCTATCCAATTTACTTTTGCCCGTTCCATCAGTCCGATTGTTACTGCCGAACATAGTATAACCCGTATGGCTGTGGCTACGGAGGATGAGGCTAAAAAACAGAGTGGAGATAACCGCACTATGGGACGTAAATTTACAGTTCCTTACGGACTATATAAAGCTAACGGATTTATTTCCGCTCATTTAGCCGCACAAACCGGATTCAATGAAGATGACCTGAACTTATTCTGGGATTCATTGAAAAACATGTTCGATCACGACCATTCAGCAGCCAGAGGAATGATGAATGCCCGCAAATTGATCGTATTCAAACACAGTACAGCATTAGGTAATGCTTCAGCTCATTCTTTATTCGGTTTAGTGAAGGTTCAACTTAAGGATGACCAACGCCCACCCCGTTCGTTCGACGATTATATTGTTACCATCGACAAGGATAAACTACCGGAAGGTGTAGAAGTTCTGGACATGATATGATAGAATACGGAGATGAGGACCTGTTGATGCTTTCCGGAATCCAACACATAACTTTCTGTAAACGTCAATGGGCCCTTATACATATCGAACAACAGTGGGCGGAAAACAACCTCACTATTGAAGGAAACTGGATGCATCAAAAAGTCGATGATCCTACCTTGATGAACCGCAATAAAGGCATAGTAACATTAAGATCCGTAACGCTTGTCTCCAGACGGCTGGGACTTTATGGTATCTCTGATGTAGTAGAGATGGTCGCTTCCACCTCCGGACAAAATTCAATAAGACATCCTAAATATCCGGGATTCTGGCAATTAATTCCGGTCGAATACAAACGAGGCAAACCTAAAAAAGATCAGATAGATGAAGTCCAGCTATGCGCACAAGCGATTTGCCTGGAAGAGATGTATAACGTCAGCATAGAAAAAGGCTTTTTGTATTATGGGGAAACTCGCCACCGAGAAGAGGTCCAGTTTACTGAAGAATTACGGAAACTGGTTGAAAATAAATGTGTCCAAATGCACAAGCTATACGAGCAAAAAGTTCTTCCGCCGGCAATATACAAAGCGCATTGCAAGTCATGTTCTTTATGTGACGTATGTATGCCTAAAGTACTGACAAAAACACCGAAAGTGAATACTTACCTGTCCCAGTTATACGATTAAAATATGAGAAAATTATTGAACACATTGTATGTAACTACTCCTGAAGCCTATTTAACTAAAGATGGAGAAAACGTTGTAATTAGGGTTAAGGAAAAAGATATATTCAGAATTCCGGTTTTAAATATAGAAGGTATTGTCACATTCGGATATATAGGTGCTTCTCCGGCATTAATGAAGATGTGTGCTGAAAGAAATGTAGGATTATGTTTTTTAAGTGCTAATGGACAGTTTCAAGGTAGAGTCTCCGGTCCGACAAAAGGAAATGTCCTTTTACGAAGAACACAATACAGGATTGCCGACGATGCAAATAAATCACTGGAAATCAGTCGGCTTTTTATTGCAGGAAAGATAGCAAATTCCCGGACGGTTATCGATCGTTTCAAAAGAGATCACATTTCTTCCGACAAACAGCTATCCTTGTTTTTATCCGTATCTGAAAAGTTAAAGAGATCAAAGAATCAGGCTTTAGTTGCTGAGTCCTCCGATACATTAAGAGGTATAGAGGGAGAAGCCGCTACAACTTATTTCTCTGTATTTAACCAGATGATCATATCGCAATGTGAGGATTTTCCTTTTAACGGGAGGAACAGAAGACCGCCCAAAGACAAAGTAAATGCTCTATTGTCATTCGTTTACACATTGCTGAATCATGAGGTACAGTCTGCATTGGAAACAGTAGGACTTGATCCATACGTAGGCTTTTTACATACCGATCGACCAGGAAGAGCGAGTTTAGCGTTAGATATGATGGAAGAGTTACGAGCCTACCTGGCAGACAGGTTGGTTTTGTCCTTAATTAATCGTAAACAGATATCCGGTAAAGGTTTTGTCGAACACGGAGATAACGGGATTGTAATGGATGAAGATATCAGAAAGGGAGTCTTACTCGCTTGGCAGAAGAGAAAAAAAGAGACAATAATCCACCCCTACTTAAATGAATCCGTACCGATAGGACTGATCCCATATATTCAGGCGATGCTTTTAGCTCGTTTTTTGAGAAACGATTTAGATAATTATCCGGTCTTTTTAATGAAGTAAGTTCATGTATGTTCTAGTTACATATGACGTAGAAACGATGACTTCCGACGGACAGCGCAGGTTACGTCAGGTAGCACGTCAATGCCTGAATTATGGCCAACGCGTCCAAAATTCCGTTTTTGAATGCTCTGTCTCGCCTGCTCAATTTACCGAGTTAAGATTAAAACTATCGGATATCATCGATCATAAAAAAGATAGTATTCGTTTCTATTTCTTGGGAAATAATTATTCTAAAAGAGTTGAATACATAGGTGTCGTCACATCCTATAATGTAGAAGATGAACTTATAATATAACTGTTTGCGAACATTAAGCATTAACAAAAAGCTGGAGTTTTCGCAATCATTGATTATTAGCCTATTAAACACTCCTATTAGTTTTATTTCATCAATAAAAAATCCAAAAAGTTTATTATCGCATAAATGCATTGATAACAGACTGTAAATGTTTGCATTATTTGTAATGCAGTCGTACCTTATATAGGTACGTGGATTGAAACTGAAATTAATGATATTAATGAGCATGTCAATCTCCGTCGTACCTTATATAGGTACGTGGATTGAAACTCTTACCCCAGGAGAGAGTGAAAAACTAAACGGTCGTACCTTATATAGGTACGTGGATTGAAACTTTGCATAAACTTTGTAGGTATAGACGATATCCTTGTCGTACCTTATATAGGTACGTGGATTGAAACTTGCCATTGAGCAAAAACGGATTATTACGAGTGGTCGTACCTTATATAGGTACGTGGATTGAAACTTTTCTGTTCAGAGGTATATTCCGCCTGCGCTTTGTCGTACCTTATATAGGTACGTGGATTGAAACATTTTTAGGCAGGTATTCAGGGTTATACGTAAGGTCGTACCTTATATAGGTACGTGGATTGAAACATGGCCAGCATCATTAATAGTCTTAGTCTCATAGTCGTACCTTATATAGGTACGTGGATTGAAACCTTATTATGGTAAATGTCGAGCCTGTCCGCTCAATGTCGTACCTTATATAGGTACGTGGATTGAAACTTACTCGGAGCTTGTTGAAGCCTGGACGCTTGAAGTCGTACCTTATA
>PPYF01195394.1_pt1 | contig 54565 bp, 47 predicted proteins | sample 1559871 | NCBI WGS metagenome assembly PPYF01 (sample SAMN08240021, study PRJNA423297) | Human gut metagenome, whole genome shotgun sequencing project.
ATAACTTGAAATGCAAAAACCCCCTTAAGGAAATAACACTTTTATTATTTCAAGTGTCACCCTTAAGGGGATTATAGCCGTCTCTAAATATTTAAAGACATCCAAATGATTTAGCTTTGCGGTTTGCACGATGCTATACCAGATCGCATTGGCTTTGGCCCCAGCCGTGGACTTCGCAAACAGACTGTTCTTTCTGACCAGCGTGGTGGGACGAATCAGTTGCTCATTGTGATTATTATGCAATGGCAGCTCTCCATGCCTGAACATCTGGTAAACCCGTTTCTTCAATTTGAGGGCATTTTTGATCGCATTGCGTAGCGGTTTGAGTGGCGATTTCGTCAAGGCTTCTTCAATCAGCTGATAGAAATCATCAATCATCGCTTTTAAATGCTAACGCCTTTGGGCTGCCTTCTCACTTGCTGATGAATATTCCAACCGTTTTTCGACATGAAATACTTTGGCAAGGATCCGCACAGCGTCACTCGCAATACTTTGCCCTTGAAAGCGAGTAATCTTTGGATCAAGCAGTCGCTTAAATTGGCGATTGATATGAACCAGACAGGTCCCCCAATACGCTTCTGGTAGGCGATTATCAGAATATCCACTAAACCCATCGCACATAATACCGCCATAAAAGTCATCACCTAAGATTTCTGTAATAACCTTTCCTGATCGTGAAGGGGCATAGTGGAAATAAGATACCTGATGCGGACTGAATTCTTCCGTAGAACAGGCTGACCAGAAGTAGCCATGTGATTAATCAAGATCCAGAACTTGAAATGGCGTCTCATCAAGCTGCACCACAGGTGCTGCCTTGATTTCTTGACGCAGACGTTCATAAATCTTTTGCCCAAACCTTTCGCCAGCTTCAATTACCCCACGAGCCATATGTTTACTGGTGATTGGAAGCCCGAGGCGCTCCCAATACTGCGTCTGGCGGGTAAACGGTACTGCCAGGCCAAACTTTTCAAAAAGTACTTCGGCGATTACCGAGCTTGAAAGGTAACTGTGTGGAAACAAAGGCTGTGGCGTCTTTGTCTGAACAAGTACATCATTGCCAGTTTCCGGATCTTGACAGTGTTCGCATCTAGCCGTTTCAGTACATACGATTTTGCAGCACAAGTGGGCAGGAACCAGTTTAACTTCACGATACTGTTCATGTTTGCCGATAACCGTCATCATTTGACCGCATTGATCACAAGTTAGTTCTTGCTTACTCAGCTGATGAAGTTCTTCAACTTGTTCTAAGCAATCAAGCCATTCTTTACGTGATTCCTTTGATTTGCATTTTCTCTGATGACTGGTAACGGTAGTGGTCAACTTTTCGACTGTTGAATCATTCGTTGGCGTGGTTTCCTGTTCTTTATCATCAAACAGATCCAGCTGGCCAGCACTTAATTTTTCAGTTTTTTTTCCAAAAAGTTGCTTTTGCAGATAGTTTACCATCTCGGTCAGTTCCGCGATCTTAGCCTTTAGTTCTTTGTTCTCACGCAAAGCTTCTTCTAGAGTGATCTTCTCAGCCATTACCAATCACCTCCTCTATTATCTGATGACCATTAGGTTATCAGATAATGGAGGCAAATAAAAGAGGAACTTGTTAATACCCTGGTCCCTTAATAGCTGGCCTGATTCGTTTCTGAGGCAGTGGCGAGATACCTTCTAACAATGCCTTAATCTGACTCTTGGTTAATGCCACTGCGTCTTCTCGATGTCGCGGCCATCGTAATCCACTATTTTCAAAGCGTTTATAGAGTAAGATGAATCCTTCACCGTCCCAGTATAAGCCTTTGAAGCGGTCATTACGATTGCCACAAAACAGGAAAAGCGAATCATTATCTAATTCCAAGCCATAATTCTCTGCGATCACCATGGCCAAACCGTCAATGCCCTTCCGCAGATCGGTCTTGCCACAAACTATGTAGACGTGCTGAGGAGCACTCCAGTTAACCAGCATAAGCGGCTACTGCTTTAATGATCTCACTAACCAAAGCGGGATCTGCTTCTTGGTAGACATTAATTTTTACTTGGTGCAGTGAAACGATAGCTGCCAAGCGTGAGTGCTTAGCAACCGGCTTCTTTGTTCGCGGTATATCAACTTCGACAAAATCTTGCTTCATAAAAAGTCCTCCTCCTTGAATATGTCTTCAAGTATAGGAGAACTTGGAATTTAATCATATGCGGTTGGTTATAGTGTGCTTACGATACTGTTTAAATCATTGATAGTACTAAATTCTCTATCATAAGGCCTTAACCGTCCCATTGTTCTTGCTAAGGCTTCAACACAACCTTTGGTTTGCGGTCTAAATGGCCGACAAGCGATTGGATGGAATCCGGCATCATGACTAAAGGATAAAAATCGTTCGTTAAAACGATGATGATGGAAGTCACTTAACTTATGGTCAACGACAGTTGACATATTATCGAACCATATTTCTTTAGGTATTCCACCAGTAGCCTTAAAAGCTTCAAACAAACATTTGAATAAAGTATCCTGCTTTTGATCTAGGGTTAGTTTCAAAAACTTAAACTTAGAATAGGGCAGAACGTACAAGAAAATACTGAAAGTATGTGGAACGCCGTTCCGGTCAGCCATGGTAACTTGCTCTTTCCAATCAACTTGAGCACTTAGGCCAATTGTATGCTCAACTCTAATTGTGGCCTTCTTGGTCTGCACTTTACGAAAACGACGACAATAATCTTTAACGATTGTGTACTTACCAGTAAAGCCTTTTTCAACGATAAAATCATAAATTGATCTGGCGGAACATCCGGCAGTGTACTTATCCTCAATGATATCTTGATATCCGTCTAGCTTACTACGACGGCTTCGCCGCTTCCTAATAACTGCTGTTTTACCACTCTGAGCTCTTAAATAGGCCGCTTTTACAGTTCGTGGATCAACACCATACTGCCGTGCAATAGCGGAGTAATTTGGTTTTATCTTCTCTAACACAAAATATCTCATCCTTTCGTAAACGTCTTTTCGCATACTCATCACTTCCTTAAAAGATTAATAAAGTGAGTATACAAAAAATGCAGGAAAACCGACAATTTTAAACCGGGCTATAATGCCCTCTAAGTATACAGATGAAATAGAAAATTCGTCTGATACTTGGAGGGTGTTTTTAATTATGGGAAGACGAGCCAAATTTTCAGTTCAGCAAAAATTAATTATTATCAAGAAAGCTCAAACAGAATCTATTGAAAGATTAGCTCAGGAATATTGCGTCAACGCACACACCATCAGAAGATGGAAGAGAATGTACAAATACCAGAGAATGAGAGGACTTGAAATTGCTCACCATAATAAAGTTTATTCCGTTGAGTTTAAGCGCAAATTAGTTGTGGAATTTGAGCATTCAACGGATACCTTAGAAAAATTTGCTTTAAAGCATGGTTTAAAATCCGATTGGCAATTATCACAATGGATTATCCAGTATAATGAATCAAAACTGAAGGCTTATACGCCGAGAAAGCGAGATTCAATTACGCCAGGACGCAAAACTACTTTTGAAGAACGATTATCGATTATTGAAGACTTAATCAAGCACGATGTTAATTACAGTTGGGCTGTAGATAAGTATCACGTGAGTTACCAACAAGTCTATGGCTGGTATCAGAAATATCGTAAGAGTGGTAATGACCCACAATCACTTCGTGATCGGCGGGGTAAGGCTAAGCCCAAAGCCGAGTGGACAGAACTAGATAAATTAAGAGCGGAGAATCGGCTATTGAAGGCCAAAGTGAAACGGAATGAGATGGAGGTCGCTTTCGCAAAAAAATTAATAGAAATTCGCAATCGGGAGGCGAAAAGTTCTTCAAACAACAAGCCATCAAAGAACTAAATGAAGAGTACGGGTGGCCAATCAGCACTTTAAGCGAGATCGCAGGTATTACTCGAGTTGCTTACTACAAGTGGATTCATCGAAAGGCCAATATCCATGATGATGAACAAGCAGAATTACTTAAAGCCATTTTGGAATTGGAAAAAAAGCATAAGTGGACCTTGGGTTATTTAGGCATGACGACGCAACTAGCTTTTGAAAATAAATTGGATTTCAAGGCCGGCTTAAAGCGAGTTACTAACTGCATGCGAAATCACGGGATCAAGGCAAATATCCGTAAGAAGAAGCATAATCGGATTAAACGTCACGAGGAATACATCAATGACAACTTACTTAATGAGCAATTTGATCGTCAGAGTAAGAATGAGGTTTGGGTGACTGATACTACCGAAGTTGTGTATGGTAATGAGCAGGTAAGGAAGGCGCGCGTGCATGTAGTGATGGATCTATATGGTCGCTATGTTTTGAGCTACAACATTTCGGCTACTGAAACGGCCGCATCAGCGATCGAAGCCTTTAAGCGTGCCTTCAAAGTAGAACCAGACGCTCAGCCAATGATCCATACGGATCGTGGCGTAGCTTACTGCTCAATGGCTTTCAATGATTACTTAGCTGAGCAAAACTGCATCCATAGTATGTCTCACCCCGGTCATCCATGGGAGAATTCACCAATGGAGCGTTGGTGGAATGATTTCAAACTGGTTTGGTTAGCTAAACGGGTTCGTCCAAAAAGCATGGCAGAATTGGAACAATCTGTCCAGCAGGCCATTAAATATTTCAATACCGAACGAGCTTATGCATCAAAAAACGGCTTGAGCGCAGAAAAGTTCCGCGCTCAAGCCGCATAAATAATTTTTCTATTTAAACTGTATACTTGACAGGCAATAGTGCCCCGCCGATTCCCTACATTTTATAACCGCCCTTTACAACATCCGCAAACTTTGGCAGAACTGAAAGATTTGGTTGAGCAGGGTGTTGAATACTTCAACACAGTCGAGATTTCCAGCAAACGAAACAACCTCACCACGGAGGACTTCCGCAATGAGGCCGTATAGACTAATTTTTTATTTTTTTAAGTGTTACTTTGACAGGATACAGTACCACGTCTTGCTTTATATTTTACTCTTTTATAAATTACTGCTGCTAAGGAAATAATCCAAGCCATAGAAGTTAATAAAATGCCTAAACGATCTATAATTGATGGTACATATTTAACAACCACACTTTTATTACTATTAGTTCTAAATGCAACGGTATTACGTTTACTATTTATCAATTTAAGCTCTTTACCAGCTTGATAAACATGAAGATTCTTGTATATTGAAATTGGAAGGTCTACCTTTTCTCCTGCTTTAATTTTTAAGTTTTTATAGATTAATTCATTTGGTTTTGAGTATATAGAAGTAATTTTTTCTTTTTTTCCATCAATAATCGCTAAATGATTCTCAATTTCTTTATAAGAAGGCATACTTTTTTTAGGAGTATATTGGTCCAAATACCAAGCGATTCCATATCTATATTCCTTTAGAGAACCATTATAATTTTCAACTAAAGAACCATTATAAATTTCACCATTACTCTGTGAAGCTTTTTTAAACTGACTTATACTACTAAACCAAGGAATTAAAATTAGCAATATCATACTAATCTTAAAAAGCTTCTTTCTAGTCATTGAATTAATCGAACTTAGCATTAATTCAATGATATCACTTCCTGAATATGATAAAAAAACAGAAGTTAACACCAAAATTCGCATTGGAAATTGAATCAATGATACTGGTGTGTTTTTAAATAAATTCCAAGGAAATATAGTGCTTGTAATTACAAACGAAATAATACCTAGTAAATATATTGTCTTCGAAGTTAAATCAAATCTTTCAAAAAATACAATTCCGACAATTATAACCATTAATAAAGTAATACCAATTCCATAAGCTATCCCAGACGTGCTTCTTAGCACAGAATTCCTTAATGACGCTTGAACTATTTGATCCATATAATTAGCAGTACTAGTTATATCCATTGGGGATGGTGGGTTAAATTTTTGAAACATCTCCTGTTCTATAAAAGGAAATAGGAATATAGCCGAACTTGAAATCGCAAGTATGCCTGCTTTTAACAATGATACAATAGTGTTAATTTTGTCCTCTACAAACCAAATAAATATAAGAAAAATGGTTAATAGAGCCAAAGTAAAAATAAATGTACTCAATACGTGCGACAGTAGTGTAAATGACATACCAAATGCAAGAAATGGCCAATCCTTCTTATCACCAAACAAAATTGCATACATTCCATATAAACATAGCGGTAAAAATACCATCGCAAGAAATTCACCAAGAGCAAATCTTGAAAAAGCATCAATTGTCCTATAAGCACAAAAAGCGTACATTATTGCAGCAATATTTGCTTGAAATTTACTTTTATTCATTTTTTTAACACAAATATACATAAAAACTAGTGTCAAAAAAGTGTAGAATGCGAATCCCGCATATATACCGTTTACAGTACTTTTTAAGACAATAGAAAAGAAAGCAAAAGGAAGCAATGTTACCCAAGGATAAAAAATCCCTAAAGGATAACCTATCTTGTCAAAGGTATACGTGTAAATATAAGGATAAACGTTTCCATTTCTTAAATTATTAATTAACTCAAGAATTCTGTTTACATGGTATTTCATATCATCTCCAAAATAAATAATTCCATTTTTTTGAAGAGGATAGACAAACCAGATACTTAGTACAATGAAAAAAATTATTTGAATAAATAATTTTATCCACTTATTTTGAGATCCTATTTTCATTAACTTAGTTCCTCTCTAAAATATAACAACTATTTATAGTAGCATTTCTCACTTTTTTTACAAAAGTTGACCTTTATTAAGATTTATCCCTATTTTTCTTATTTTCCATTCGGACTGAATAATTTTCATCTTCAATATTGAATCTTGGTCTATGCTTAACTTCAGTGAATGTCTTGCCTACATATTCACCTATTGTACTAATAGATATCAATTGGATTCCACCAAGTAGCCAAATTGATATCATTAGCGAAGACCAGCCTGACACAACATGTCCCATTACTTTTTGCACTAATGTATAAATCATTAAGACAATACTTATGATAGTTGTAATAATGCCTAGCGAGAGAATTAAATGGATCGGTGCAATTGAAAATGATGTAATACCATCTAAAGCAAAGTGAATCATTTTCTTAAGTGGATATTTAGAAGTTCCTGCATATCGTTCTTTTCTAGGATAGTAAACTTTAGCCGATTTATAGCCTATCAGCGGAACCATTCCTCGTAAAAAAAGATTTCTTTCCTTGTACGAAAGTAATGATTCTGTAGCACGCTTACTCAATAGCCTGTAATCGGCAGAGTCTGGAACTAAATTAACGCCCATTTTCTGCATTAGTTTATAGTACATCAATGCAGTATGCTTTTTAAAAAATGTATCTGTTTCTCGGCTATTTCTAACTCCATAAACAACATCGAATCCTTCATGGTATTTATCAACCATTTTATAAATTGCATTAACGTCATCTTGTAAATCTGCATCAATTGTAATAATCATATCAGAATACCTTACTGCAAGGTTCATCCCCGCTAACAATGCATTCTGATGACCATAGTTACGAGTAAACTTAATCCCCGTAACATATTGAAATTCTTGACTATATTGTTTTATCAATTGCCACGTTTTATCTTTACTGCCGTCATTTACAAACAGCAACTTGCTATTTGCATTAATTTTTTGTTGCCCAATTAAATCGTTTAAAATTTTGCCAAGTTCTTTGAATGTCTCCGGTAAAACTTCTTCCTCATTATAGCAAGGAACTACAATTGTTAATAAATTATTAGCCATTTGATTTCCCTTCATATATTAAAAAGACTATCTATATAATGGTATCATAATTATTAAAAATAAAAATCCTAAACTACATACTCATTGATAAGATATCATAACAGTACAGATTGAAAAATGAATAAAAATGAGGCAGCTCGCTACTGGTACTGTGCCCTGTCAAGTTTACACATTAAATAATAAAAATTAGTTGGCCTTGCCAAAACGGTATTCCGCTGCGGTAAGGTCATTTCTCTTCGCTGAGATAAATTTTTCAGTGAAATAGGTAATTCCTTCTCTAACTTGTCCTTCTAATTCTAATAATGTTTGTGCTTTAGGCAGGTGTGCGATCCAAATAGCCTTAAAATCTGCCCACCAATGTTCTATTACGGCATTGTCAGCCGGTGTCCCTGGTGCTGAATAACTGTGTTGGGCATCATTAACTACTAAATACTGATTAAATGCTTTGGAAGTATACGTAGCACCACGATCAGCATGAATTAACGGAGCTAGTGCTCCTTCCTTCATCCGTGCTTGCTCGAACACTTGAACTACTCCTTCAGCGGTTTCTGTAGGTGTAATTAACCAGCTTACTGGATATTGATCATATAAATCTAATACTACATGTAGACGAACTTTATTAAGCCGGATTCCGTAATTTAGTTCCGTCGTATCCGTAACCCAAACTTGGTTAGCTGCGGTTTGGTCAAATTGTCGGTTAAGAATATTTTCAGCTTCATAAGTTTGCTGGGCTTGAATACGTTTATGGGTTGGCTGACGATAGTCAGCTTTGATACTATGGTCTTTCATAATGCGAATGACTCGTTTCTTATTGACGGTATAAGGAATCTGATGACTTAACTTGATTAATCTAGTCATTTTGTCATAGCCAACGCTTTGCTTGTGTTCATTTTCTAACTGATTAATCAATTGGAGAATCTCCGATTCTTCAATCTCATATTTAGTCGGTTCATGTTTCAGCCATTTGTAGTAAGCCTGTCTAGTAATTCCAGCGACCTTGGTCAATTCACTAATAGAATAACCTTCATTGTTCATTTCTTGAATCGCTTGATATCGTCCGGTCGTTTCACCTCCCGATTGCGTATTTCGACTAATTTTTTTGCAAAAGCGATTTGTAGCTCCCGTTCACGGTCACGAGCTTCTAGCTCACGAACTCGTTTCCTTAGTCTTTCTAGTTCATTAGTGGGCTCTTTTCCTTTATTACGCCCGCGGTTATCTTTTAGTACTTCCCAGTCGCTATTTACTCGGTACTTCCGTACCCAAGAATAAACTCGTTGGTAACTAATATCATACTTCTCTGCAGCCGCTTTATAGTTATTGTTATGTTCAATTGTCTATCGGACAATCTACCTCTTTCATCAAAGGTTACTTTTCGTCCCATTTTTCTGACTCGCTTTCTCGTTGTCTGATTAACTCGGAGTTTGTCATTATTGTAACTGATAACCCATTGATGTAGTTGAGAAATATTTCTAATTTGATACTGCTGGAGAATTGCTTAATTAGTATACTTGCCAGAAAGATAAGCTTTTACAGCAGTTAACTTAGTCTCTAATGAGTACTTCTGATTATGCTTAGGTCTAATTAATCCCGCCAATCCAGCGAGTAGGAATTGCTTAATCCACTTACTCATGTTTGCTGGTCGGACACCATGGTAATCGGAGTACACCGTTAAACCATAATCCGATTTCTGATAATCATGAAGTAATTTAAGCTTTTCAATAGTTGAATAACTTACAATGCAAAACACCCCCTAGGATTCACACTTTTATTATTTAAAGTGTCAACCCTAAGGGGTATTGTACGACTTTGGAGAGCTGCCCCAATTTCTTTATCACGGTGATTTTATTTACCATAAATCTATGAACCATTGGATGTAAGCGCACCATATTGAACCGTGTTGTCTGCCAAGCAGTGGGCAATTTCAAAAATTAAAGAATAAAAAAGCAGCGGTCGACGGCGCATTTCTGCGTGGTCGACCGCTGTTCATTTATCAATTAGGCTTTGTAGCTTTCTTTAATTTCATGAGCCCATGGCAAATAAGCCTTCAAATCTAGGTGCTGAAAGTGAGTATATGTTTCAAAACTCTTAAAGACATTCAGGTTATTCAAATTGGCGGTCTGAATCATTGTGTATGAAAATGCACGAAATGTATAATTTTAGATTGCTGTCGACAACTATAGTATTATCGATAATTTTTATACTTTCTTTCTTTTTTGTAGTGAACTTGTTGAAGCCTAAATTCAAATTCTCGATGTTCTTTACGTTGAATAGCATCAAGAATTAGGCCACTATAAAAAGATAAAATCCCAGCAATAGCACAAAATCCACAAACAATTAAAGTTGGAAAATGTAGAACCTTGCCAGTTGCTCGATAAGGGAGCCAGACGTGTGGAATAAAGAAAACTAATGATAGGATTAGCAATAAGCAAGCTAAGGCTCCAAAAAAGCGTAATGGTTTGTAATTTCTATATAGTGTAAAAATAAGTTTTAATACTTTAAAACCATCAGAATATGTGTTTAGCTTGGAAGTGCTTCCCTTAGGACGATCCCGATAATCAATAACATGATTTTTCATTGACATATTATTAACAATTGCGAAAATGCTCATCTCTGTCTCAATTTCAAATCCCTTTGACAGCACGGGGTAGGTTTTAACGAATTCATAGCTAAAGGCCCGATAGCCAGTCATGATGTCTTTAATATCATTTTTAAAGAAAAAGTTGATGCTGCCGCGAACCATTTTATTGCCAATGCCATGGAAAGGACGTTTGTTTTCTTCAAAATAACTTGAACTAAGTCGATCACCAATAACCATATCATAGTTTTCTTCTAGTATATAACTTGCCATTTTTGGAATTTCTTCAGCGGGGTACGTATCATCCCCATCAATCATAATATAGCATTTAGCATCGATTTCACGAAACATTCGACGGATCGCATTTCCTTTACCTTGTTTATATTCATGACGAACAATGGCACCAGCGTCGCGCGCTAATTCAGCTGTGTTATCAGAAGAGTTATTGTCATATACATACACCGCTGAATATGGGATATTTTTAATGGCATTCTGACAATCCTTAACAACTTTAGTGATTGTCTGACTTTCGTTGTAGCAAGGAATTAAAACAGCTAAGTTGTCCATTATTTAAAATTTTCTCCTTAAATTATAGATGATTTTTTTTATGATTTTGATGAATATTCTTTAAAATATATGCCGTGACCACTGGTAAAACAGCAGTAGCGCCAATGACATATCTTGAATACCCGTTTATTGGGGTAACGGTATATAAAGAAATAATTAATACAAGTGGGAGTAGTGAAATTAAAAGCCAATGTTTTTTTTCATTTGTAGTTGATAAAACCAAAACAAGGAGCACCAACATCCACCAGAATGGGAGGCCAATATTTATAATGATAGAAATAATCGGTATTGCAAGAAACATCTTAAAAATTTTTTGTACATTCGTTCGAAATTTTTTGGGAAAAACAGGATTAAATTCGGAATACCAAGTAGTCAGCAATAACTTTGGAAAAGTTGGAAAATAATTTAAAAATAGAGAATTATCTTCTCCGGAAAGTCCAAAAAATGGATTGAAATACTTACTGTTTGCTGCTAAGTATACTTCAATATATTTTATTGGGTGTTTAAATCCTAAAGTAATCCATAATTTCAAATACTTTTTAAGTTCTTTCTTCTGAGTTTGCGTAGTTCTCAATGTAATCTTATGATTTACGACATCATTGATTATCGTTTCCCCATTTAGAAAAGTGTTCATAGGGAAAAGGTTTTTTAGATTATCTCCAGAATTCACGTCATAATTTGCTCTAAGCTCTTTTACTGGAGTTACTTTATTAATTGTGTTTATTTCTTGTTTAGAAAGACTACCTTTATCATTAAGATATATATAGCTTATTTGACGAGCCGGTAACGTTAATGCCTCACTCGTTGCACTTGGGATAACTTTTTTATAATTTAAATAGCTGTTCCAACCAAACAGCAAAATAAGTAATGTAACCGTAGTAGCAATTAAATAACGTACTTTTTGATGTTGAACAAGTGCATATCCAATCAATACAGTTGTTGTTATGATGACGATATATTTTGAGTCATTCCTAAATTCAGAAAAGAAAAACGATACGATCAAATATAATAAGTATTCATAAGATAAATTAACGCCTTGTTTTATGCTGTCCAGTAATTTCAAAAAGACAAGATAGTATGCAACACATAATGCATAATAGATCGTACTTTTATCGATTGTTATTGCATAAGTACTAAAGACAGGTGATGCAAATAAAATAAAGGTAAGGCTCCCACCCAGTTTACCAACCTTTTTCCAAACAACTGAAGTAGCGATCGAATAGATAATGCCTGTTATAATCGTTTGAAATAGAACCACCGTAAATACACCAAAATTTGTGTTAACTAATTTCTGACCAATTTTAAACAGTGATCCAAAGATTAAGGTTACAAACCACGGTTGATGATTAGTAGGAGTATATGTGAAATTCAAATATGCTAGGTGACGCCCTTCAAACTCACAAAACTGTCTTAAAGCATCCCAGCTAATCTGACCAGGATAATAGGTAATAATCGTAAAAGACCATATGAGCATCATACATCCGAATATTTTAAATAGATGAGGACTACTGTATGTTTCTTTTAGTTGAAGCTTACTAATACAATAAGTTCGAAGCGCTGCAATTGTATAGGTAAGAACAAATGCCCAACTTAGCATGGCAAAAATCGAAAACATACAATCTAAAAAGCTATGATTAAGATAGTATGTTCCGACTAATGTTAATCCTCTATTGCTATCGTCTAAGCCGGCACTGATCATAAAAGTGAAATTATAGAGAAATGATAAAATAACTCCACCCATAACATCAAGTTTAGTTATCTTTATTATCCATTTCCTTGATAGATAATAAATAACAGCTAGCCATAAAGCTACCATAACCACTACGTAGGAGTTTGTGCTTAGTAGCCTGTTGTCACTACTTAATGGGGTAGGATAACTGACTAGCATTCCTGTACCAATGAATAGCCATACAATATTTAAAAATTGTGATTTTGCTTTAGACATTATGGTCTCCTAGAGTTTTGCAGTTAATTTAACATCTGGATACTTCTGCTTGAACCAGTTTTCAGCAAATTGGTTTTCAAACAAGAATAGTGGAGCGCCATAACGATCTTTAACCAACATATTCCGTGAAGAAGCCATCTTAGGATCAAGCTGTTCTGGATCAACCCAACGTGCTGTCTTACTACCCAGTGGTTCCATAATAACTTCGGAATTATATTCGTTTTGCATCCGGAACTTGAACACTTCGAACTGTAATTGACCAACGGCACCCAGAATATAGTCGTTGGAATTATAGCCAGTATAGAGCTGGACAGCCCCTTCTTGTACCAATTGGTTGATCCCTTTGTGGAATGATTTTTGCTTCATAACGTTCTTTGGCGTTACGCGGACAAACAGTTCTGGCGTAAATTGAGGCAGCTTCTCAAACTTGATGTCTTGTTTACCAGTGTAGATTGAATCACCAATTTGGAAGTTTCCGGTATCGTAAAGCCCGATAATATCACCGGCAACAGCATTCTCAACGTTTTCACGCGTATTGGCCATAAACTCGGTCACGTTTGACAGACGAATTGGCTTTTTAGTCCGCTCCAAGGTAACGTCCATGCCCCGTGTAAATTCACCAGAACAAATCCGTACGAAAGCAATCCGGTCACGGTGCTTAGGATTCATGTTAGCTTGAATCTTAAAAATGAAGCCAGAAAATTCTGGTGCCAGTGGATCGATTGATTTACCGTCTTCTGTCTTGTGTGCTGAAGGGGCTGGAGCAAATTTTAAGTAGGTTTCCAGAAAAGTCTTAACCCCAAAGTTGGTCAGTGCTGAACCAAAGAAGACAGGAGTTTGATCCCCCTTCGCGATCTTTTCTTCATCAAGCTCGCTGCCAGCCATTTCAATCAGTTCCATTCCATCTAAGGCGTCTTTCCATTCACCTTCACCAGCCAATGGGTTTTCGCCAATTACCTGACCATCTTCATCTAATGGGAGGTAAGGGTTGGCAGGATCCTGTGGGTGGGAAAGGGCAACTCGATGATTATAACGATCATAAACACCCATAAATTGCCGCCCCATCCCAATTGGCCAGTCCATTGGGTAGGTTTCGATTCCCAGCACATCTTCGATTTCATTTAACAGATCCAGCGGTTCACGGGCATCACGGTCAAACTTGTTAATGAACGTGAAAATCGGAATCCCCCGCATCTTACAGATTTGGAACAGCTTTTTGGTTTGTGGTTCGATACCCTTGGCACCATCAATTACCATGACGGCAGAGTCAACGGCCATCAAAGTTCGGTAAGTATCTTCAGAGAAGTCTTCGTGCCCTGGTGTATCCAGAATATTAATCCGCTTGCCCTGGTAGTCAAACTGCATTACAGAACTGGTAACGGAAATCCCACGCTTTTTTTCGATTTCCATCCAGTCAGACTTGGCAAAATTGCTGCTGCCGCGTCCTTTAACAGTCCCAGCTTCGCGAACGACGCCCCCAAATAAAAGCAGCTGTTCAGTAATCGTCGTTTTACCAGCATCGGGGTGCGAAATAATCGCAAACGTCCGGCGCTTGTTAACGGCTTCTGCCAATTTTTTTGAATCAGTCATTTTTATGTTCCTTTCGAGAATTGTAATTTAAAGTTTTATTTTGCGTCATTTTTTTCTAAGCGATAAATCGTCATGCAGTAATCAACCATCGTTTTAACTACCGCGTACAGTGGCACGCATAAGATCATCCCCAGCAGACCAGCGATGTTACCAGCGGCCAATAGCAGAATGATAATCGTCAATGGATGGATTTGCAGGCTCTTACCAATAATATTTGGGTAGATGATATTACCATCAATTTGTTGAACGACAATCACTACCACAATAACCCAGATGATTTTCTGCGGGTCAACTGCCAAAGCAACGATTAAAGCTGGCGCAATACCAATATATGGCCCGATATAAGGAATGATATTGGTGATTCCAGCTACCAGGCCTAAAACGATTGCCATTGGTTCGCCAATAATCAGATAGCCAATGCAGGTACCAATTCCAACACAGATACATTCGATCATCTGTCCAGAGATGTATGAAGAAAGCGTCTTATTCATCTGATGCAGCAGTTCCGTAACCTCTTTAGCATGTTTTTCAGAAAAGAACCGCTGAATGTTTGGTACAAAACGATCGCCATCTTTCAGCATATAAAAAAGCATGACTGGTACGGTTACGACCACGACAACTGCACTGGTAATCGTACCGATGATTGAGCCAACGCTGCTGGTTAGACTCGCTAACAGCTTTTCAGCGTATTTGGTAATCTGTTTGTTGAATTGTTGATAATAATCTGCCAGGTCGATCTTGCGAATCCATTCATGTTTTTGAGAAGCTTGTGCGAGCCAATGCTGCATGTCGTTAGTAGCACTTGGCAGCCAGTGAATCATTTGATTAAGTTCCTTAATCATTGGTGGAATTAAAACTGCGAGACTACCAACAATCAGCAGCAAGAGCCCCAAGACGATCACCATGCTGGCAATCCCACGTTTCATCTGCCATTTGCCTAAGCGAATCTTCATTAATAGGCGAAAGGCCGGACTCGTCATGTAATATAAAAAGATTGAAACGATCAGTGGTACAAAGATTACTGATATGAAGACGATGATGGGATGAAACAGAAAGTCCAGTTTAGTGCAAACCCAAATTAAAGTCGCGACAATTAATAGTTCTGCTGACCAAAACAGCAGGCTTTTTCGTTTTATCATTATTTCTTTTCCTTAATAATATAGATTGGTCGCTGCTTTACTTGTAGATAAATACGGCCGATATATTTCCCTAAAATGCCAATACAAAGCAACTGCAAGCCACCTAAAAGCAATATAATACAAATCATTGAAGCCCAACCAAAGACACTGCTGCCTGGCTCCACAAGCCGCCGAATAACAACAAATAACAGGCCAATAATTGAAAGTACAAATGAAGTTGTTCCCAACCACACTGCAATTGAAAGTGGTACTTGCGAGAAATCGGCAATACCATCAAAAGCATATTTGAACAATTTCCAAGTTGACCAGTCAGTCTTGCCAGCTACTCGTTCAACGTTATGGTAGTCCAGATATTTGGTCTTAAATCCGACCCAGCTAAAGATGCCTTTTGAAAAGCGATTATATTCTTTTAATGATAGAACGGCATTAACCATTTGCCGCGTCATCATCCGGTAGTCGCGTGCGCCGGGAACAATGTTGGTTTGTGAGATACGGTTAATGACGTGGTAAAACTGATCGCTTAAAAACGACTTAAATTTGGCTTCGCCAGTACGATCGACACGACGCGTTCCGATACAATCATATTCGCCCGTTTGGAGCAATTCATACATTTGTGGCAAAAATTCTGGCGGGTCTTGTAGATCAACGTCCATTACCACGACGTAATCGCCAGTGGCTGCTTGTAATCCGGCGTATAATCCGGCTTCTTTACCAAAGTTGCGCGAAAAAGAAACGTAATGGACGCGCTCGGGATTTTGTTCGTGTAGTTTGCGCATTTCAACTAGTGAGTTATCTGACGACCCGTCATTGACAAACCAATATTCAATTTGTAAATCGTTCATTTGGCGAACGACTTTTTCCACGGCTGGGTAGAATAATGGAATCGATTCTTCTTCGTTGTAGCAAGGAACTACAATTGATAGTTTTGACATTTTCTAACCTTATTTCATCTTTCAACGATTATATAATAATATCATTATAGCCCATAAATATGAGTTAACATGGAGAATTTTACAATTTATCATTGATTACTCTTTACGGATTCTTTAAATCTTTTAACAAAATTTGACGATAGCGCTTTACATCTGCTAAAGTTAGAGGGTTAGTTATGATAAAAAATTGGTTTATTGGAGTATAGCAAGACAATGAATGGCGACTATCAAACACGTGCCGAGTATCGACACGATCATAATCAAAATAATCAGTCACAAAACAGTCCTAAAAAGCCGCGTAACAAGCTGCGCTGGGTCTATCGCTTTATTGGTTTGATCATCGTATTGCTCTGCCTCGGTGGTGCTTATGAATATCATAAGATTCACAGTACTGCTCAAGGTGTCTTTTCTGACGGTTCAGGCAAGATCAGCAAGAAGTTGAAAGAAGGCAAGCCGGTATCGGTTCTGGCAATGGGGACTGACGTTGGTGCCATGAATCGTGGGAATAAGGGTGGTAATACCGATACGCTTGAATTGATTACTATTAATCCCAAGAAAGAAACGGTTACTATGACCAGTATTCCACGCGATATCTTGATCAAGGTTGATACTGACGAAGGTGCGGACTATGTTAAGCTGAATGCCGCTTACCAGATCGGTGGCGCTAAGCAGACTGTTAAGCAGGTTAAAGAGCTCTTGGGCGTGCCAATTGATTACTATGCCGTTGTCAACATGGGTGTTTTGAAGAAAGTCGTTAACGCGGTTGGCGGGGTCGATGTCAACAACCCATTTGCCTTTGATTATGAAGGTCAGCATTTTGCCAAGGGTAAGCTGCATTTGAATGGTCATGACGCCTTGCAGTATTCTCGGATGCGCTATGATGATCCTAAAGGTGACTATGGCCGTCAAAACCGGCAGCAGCAGGTTATGAAGAGCGTTATGAAGAAATTCAAGGAGTCGGGTTCCATTTCGGCTGCCAACAAGATTATGGACGCTGTCAAGGATGGGGTTAAGACCAATATTCCAATTGACAACGTGGCAACTTTATACACCAACTATCATGTTGCGCTGAAGAACATTAAGACTGAACATTTCCAGGGTTTGGATGCGACAATTGAGGGCGTTTCTTTCCAGATCGCCTCGCCAAAGGAAATCAACCGAGTTTCGAAGCTAATTCGGAATCAATTAGGTTTGAAGGCTAAGAAAGTCGTTAACAATGAAACCAAGATGTACAATCTGCAGACGACTTATGATGGCTACACCAACACCAATTTTGTCTTGCCAAACGGCGCTTCTTACAATACGCCTGGCAGTGGTACCAGCAATACGATCAGCTCATCCTCTAAAAAATCGAGCTCTTCGCTAAGCGGCAGTTCAACTTATGGAACGACGTATAGTGCTGATACGACTTATGGTTCGTACTCCACTGATGATTCAACCAGCTATAGTACTACTGGATATTAAACTAAAAGAATTCTTACTACAGTATTACCGTGGCAAGAATTCTTTTTTATAAAAATATTTATCTCTATATTAATATAATAACTGAATTAGTTGTTATATATTGTCATATAAAGTGTTAAACTATAAATTAATTTATATTTAATAATTAATTTATGGGGGATATTGGGAAATGTCTGATTATAAAATGCACTTTAAGATGTATAAAAGCGGTAAGCTCTGGATTGTTGCCGGAATCGCCGCTACCAGTTTATCAATTGGGGGAGTGAGGACCTATGCTGATACGGGAAACAGCATGCAGTCAACAGCCCCCAACGTGATTGCCACACCTGTTTCTTCAGTGGAGAATCAAACCAACGAGTCTAGCAAGGTTGATTCAATCAGCGGTTCTGTTAATAATGAGGGAGCACCAACGAAGAATGAATCAGCTGCTGCAGTGGCGTCTGATAATCAATCGTCAGTGAGTCGGCAGGCGACAACTGATGATCAAAACAATAATGTCCAGAACACGACTGTTGCAAAAGATACTCAATCAGCAACTACAAACGTATCAGATTCTAATACAACGGTTCAAGGTCAAACCGGTACGCTGCCAGTAAACCAGGTCTCAGGAACAACTGAAGTCCACCAAGATGGTCACTGGTATTTAAAAGATTTCCAGGGAAATTATTTAAATGGCTGGCAAAAACTGACGGACAACCGAATTGTTTACTATGATCCGCAGAATAATCAAATGCAGTATGGCGAACATCAAATCAACAATCAGTGGTACTATTTTGATACTAATTGCGGTGCAGTCGTGCAGGGCTGGTATGTATTAGCAGATGGCCGCAAAGTCTACTATGACGTTGCTAATGATGGAACAGGTCGTGGCATGCTGCATGGTATTCAAACGATTGATGGTTAAACATACGACTTTAATATTTACACTGGCGCGCAGACAAGTGGTTGGGAAACAATTGATGGACAAAAATATTATTTCGCTCCCGCCATGGTTCATGGAATGGAAAAGCAGATTGATGGTCATTGGTACTGCTTTGATGACGCAGGAAAGATGCGGACCGGCTTTGTACACTTAAATGATGGTCGTGAGGTTTACTATAATGCTGATGGTCAGATGCAATATGGTGAACAAAAGATCAATAATAAGTGGTATCATTTCCGAACCGACAATGGGGACATGGCCCGTGGCTGGTATACTCTGGAAGATGGTCGGCGGGTTTATTATGATGTTGATGCTGATGGCAGTGGCGCTGGCATGCTGCATGGTCTCAATCAAATTAATAATCAATCATATTATTTTGATGCTTCAGATGGCGATGAAAAGATCGGCTTACAGGTTGTTGATAATCAAACCTACTATTTTAATCCAATTATGGTGAAAAACGGTGAGGCTAAGATTGGCAATCATTGGTATTACTTTAATGCTGCTGGTCAAATGCAGACCGGTTTTGTAACCTTAAAAGATGGCCGTCTGGTTTACTACAATGCAGACGGTCAGATGCAGTACGGCGAACAAAAGATCAATGATAAATGGTATCATTTCCAAACTGATAATGGCGATACCGCTCGTGGCTGGTACACCTTAGAAGATGGTCGGCGCGTCTACTATGACGTTGATGATTCAGGAGCCGGTCAGGGGATGCTTCACGGAATACAGAAAGTCGGCAATGACTATTATTATTTCAATCCTGGTTATGGTACAGAAGAAACCGGCCTAAAAACGGTCAATGGTCAACTACTTCGCGCCGACGATGGTTGTTAATCAAGAAGAACACTTGGCTGATCATTGGTACTATTTTGGTGCTAATGGCCAAATGCAGACTGGCTTTGTAACCTTAAAAGATGGACGTCTAGTTTACTACAATGCAGACGGTCAGATGCAGTATGGTGAACAAAAGATTGATGGCAAGTGGTATCATTTCCAAACTGATAATGGCGATACCGCTCGTGGCTGGTATACCTTAGAAGATGGTCGGCAGGTCTACTATGACGTTGATGACACCGGCAATGGGCAAGGCATGCTGCATGGCCTAGGAAAAGTTGGCAATGATTACTATTACTTCAATGATGCAACTGGTGCTAAAGAAACTGGCCTTAAAACGTTGAACGGTCAGACCTATAATTTTGCCGGTAATAATGGGCAGGCATTGCTTAGTCAATTCTGGACCAATGACAATCAAACGTATTATTTTGATCAGCAAGGACAGATGGTTAAGAATCAGCAGTTGACAATTTCTGGTGAGCAATGGCAATTTGATGTAAATGGTATTGGTGCCAAAGTTGCTGTGAAGATTGCTGATAACTGGAATTTTGATAAAAAGAGCAGTGCAGAATTAAATAACCTGGGAAATATTGAAGGAACAACTGGGGAATATAATGGGCTATTAATTGATGGTTCGAAACCAGGGGCAAAATTTAGTCCTCGTGACGCTGGCGATACCCAGGTCAACGCCAATACCGTAATCAGCGTACCGGTTAAGGCTAATCAATATGGTGCCAAGATTACGATTGAGCTTTCAGGTGGCACGGTTGATCTAACGACTAATCAAGGATCACAAACCGGCTTGAAGGGCACGTTTACGTTGGCAGTACCTGCAATGGCCGCGGATGGTACGTTTGCCATTACCTTTAATTCTCCGGCTTATCTCAAAAACTTAAAGATTGACTATCTGACCCAAGCTCCTGAAGAATATCCGGGCACGCCAAGCAACGTTAAGGCTGAAGATGCTGATTGGAACCTGGCAGCTGGCAACAAGCAGATTGCGACAGCTCAAAACAGTCGGGCTGAGTATCTTGGTCTTAAGATCGATGCTTCAACAGCTGGTGCCAAGTTTGCACCTCGCGATAACAATGATGGTACCGGTCTTGATACTCAAATCAACAGTGGCACGATTATTTATATCCCGATCGCGGCCAATCAAAATGGCGTAACGCTCAAACTAACGGGGCAAAAGTCAGCTGGTTTGACGATTATGCTAAACAATCAAGCAGTTGCGCTGGAAAATGAAATTAAAATTGATGCAACATCGACGCCAACCTATTTGAAGATTCAGTTTGCTGGTATGGGCAGCGCTTATCTAACCGACATCGCGGTGCGCTACAATGCTGCTTATCCAGGTACGCCAACGGTTTCGGCCAAGGATACTGACTGGAATCTCAGCAATGACAATAGCCGGCCAACCGTGCAAAACAATCAAGGTGAGTATAACGGCTTAAAGATTGATGGGACGAACGGTAAATTCGCACCGCGGGCAACAGATACGCAGGTTAATAATGGTACGATTATCTACATCCCAATTGCTAGTGATCCTAATGGTGCCAAAGTGACGATTTCTGGAACGGCTAATGGTCAGACGCTGACACTGGATGGCCAAGCTGTCGTGTTAGGTCAAGCGATTAGTGTTGACAGTACGTCAGCTCATTACTTGAAACTGTTGGTCAGCGGTACGGGCAGCGCCTATCTGACCGACATTGCCGTTGACTATGGCAGTGATCAGACGAATGATTTCCCTGGGACGCTGCCAACTGGCAAATCAGAAGATATCAGCTGGGATCTGGCTCAAGCTGGGAATCGGCCAAGCGCAGAAAAATCAACGACGTCATATAATGGCCTGCAGATTGATGCTCGCAATGGCAAATTCAGTCCGCGTGCAACCGGTGATACGCAGGTTAATAACGGTACGATTATTTACATTCCACTTTATCAAGATGCCAAGGGAGCAACGTTAAAGGTATCCGGCAACGCCAATGGCCAGACGCTGACATTGGATGGTCAAAGTATTACATTGGGAACGCCAATCACGCTTGATGCAACGACGGCTCGCTATTTGAAACTAACAGTTACGGGAACAGGCAGCGCTTATCTGACCGGCATTGATCTGGATTATCTTAGTGATGATTCGTACCAGACCCATGTGGTTAAAGTTGGTGCCAATGAACAATACCAAACGATTCAAAGCGCGTTGGATGCTAATCAATCCAGTTTAAAGGATCGGCTAGTTTTGGCAATTGATCCAGGCACCTATACGGAAGCAGTTCAGGTAAACAAACCTGGCGTCATCTTTAAAAATGCCGATTCAACTGGTCAAAAAGCCGTTGTCATTACGTACAACAACTATTCTTCCAATACGTTTGATGCCAATGGAAACTTTGTGCCACAAGACAATCATGATCTTGGTACTTCTAAATGTGGTACTGTAATCGTTACGGCTGCGGCAACAGGATTTAGCGCGGAAAATATCACGTTTGAAAACAGTTATAACGTTACTGATCATACGAAAGAAGGCGAACAGACGCCGGCAGTTGCTTTTGACTCCTTAGCTGATCAGGTTTATTTAAAGAATTGCAATTTTATTGGTCGGCAGGATACGGTTTATCTGCAGGGCAAGGGCAATCGGGTCTACATCAATGGTGGTAAGATTGAAGGAACGGTCGACTTTATCTTTGGTGACGCGAATGCTTTGATTGAAAATGCTGCGATTAATATGGCCTACTATCCTGGACGCAAGACGGGGTACTTTGCAGCGCCAAATACTACAAAGGGCCAAACTGGTCTGGTATTTAACAATTGCAAGCTGACGGTTGACAGTCAGTATGGCAGTAACGCGGCCATCTATTTGGCTCGGCCATGGCAAACGACTGTCCAAACGACCAGCAAAGTAGTAAACGGCAAAACGATTCTAACGGCTTACGATCCAAATACTAAGGACTCCAGATATACGAATACGTCTTCAGCAGTCACGTTTATTAATTGTCAGCTGCCGAGTGATCTTGCGCAAAACGTGTTCGGGGGTTGGACAGGCAAGTATGAAGATGCTAGTGGCAAGCAAAGCACGGTTGACATTACCTATCATCCTGATGTACGGTTTATCGAATTCAACAATAGTACGACGGCTGATAAAAAGAGCCTGACGGATGAAAAAGGCAATGTGTTAGGAACGATTCAGACCGGGGATGCCAGTGCCTATCTTAAGCAGGTGATGTCTGAAATGAAGATTGGCACGACAGCTGATGCTTGGCAGCCTGTTGATAAGCTTTAAAATATAGTTTGAATGTTCTAAACTAAAAGAGTTGACTCGGTTAAATCCAAGGCAGCTCTTTTTAATTGGAATTTTTTTGGAGATGATGTTTTTGCGGCTATTGGTAACTGGTGGGGCCGGCTTTATTGGCAGTCACTTTATTGATTATGAACTTGCACACGATCAAAGCATTGAGATCGTAAACTTGGATGCTTTGACCTATGCCGGCAACGTTGCCAACAACGCGCAGGCAGCTGGCAATGCTCGCTATCATTTCGTGCATGGCAGCATCAACAATCGAGAACTGGTTGACTGGCTGCTGCAGGAATTTGCCATTGATCATATCGTTAATTTTGCGGCCGAGTCACACGTTGACAATTCACTGAAAAATCCGGAGCTCTTTACCAAAACCAACGTCTTAGGCACGCAGGTTTTATTGGATGCTGCTTATCAGGCCAATATTCAAAAATTCATTCAGATTTCAACTGATGAGGTCTATGGTACGATGGCGCCTGGACAAGCGGCTAAGGAAACCGATCCGCTGCATCCCAGTTCACCATACGCTGCCAGCAAAGCAGGGGCGGATATGCTGGCGATGGCGATGGTGCACACGTTTGGCATGCCAATCTGCATTACGCGCAGTACGAACAACTTTGGCCCGCGTCAGCATCATGAAAAACTATTGCCCATGCTGATTCAAAATGCGTTGCGCAATCGGCCGCTTACCATTTACGGTCAAGGTACCGACCGGCGTGACTGGTTGTACGTCAAAGACAACTGCGCGGCCATTGATTTGGTTTTGCGTCATGGTCAGTTGGGCCAGATCTTTAATATCGGTGCGCATCAAGAAAAGAGCAATAATGAGGTTACGAAAATGGTACAGGCAGAATTAGGCTTTTCCGATCAGTTGATTCGTCACGTTGCTGAACGGCCTGGCCATGATCTGCGTTATTCGCTTGATACCAGCCAGATTGAAACCCAACTGCATTGGAAGAGTCAGACAGATTTTGCGCTTGGCCTGCAGGAGACGATTGCCTGGTATCGCAAGCATCAGCGTTAATAGAAAATAACAGTTCGATCGCAATGGTCGGGCTGTTATTTATATAGTAGAAAAAATTTAAAAATCGTGGCGGCAGCTGGCTCGCAAAAAATTTTTAAAAGCTTGATCCAATCATAACTGTCACGTTTTACTCGGTGCAAAATTCTTGTCAAGCCTTGATATATCAATGATTAGCAACTAAGATAGTCTTTGGCTCTTTTTGGAAGTGATGGGATTTTTATCATATATCCAGAAAAAATTAGGGCGATTTTTGAGCGTATCAAACGATAAATTAGCGTTAAATTATACATTGAATTCAGTTCGATATGCGATTCATGCCAAAACAAGAATTGAGTTTTAACATGCTTTTGATCGCCTTAACGTACGATTATGAAATCTATTTTATAACCTTGATCTGCAATAACAAATCGCCGACTACAACATATAGTGATGCAAAAGTCAAGGGTTAACTAGATGTTGTGTTTTGCGTTAATATAGATCATGTTAATTAAGAGGGGGACGATGGCTATGAAACTGCAGACGGAAAAAAACACCGGGCTAAAGAGTCTGGCTGATTTGAAAGTTATCAAACGCGATGGGACTGAAACGCCCTTTTATGCCTATAAGCTGAACTTGATCTTTAAGTCACTTGACGCGGATTGGGCAACGCAACAATCCGTCTGCCAAGCTTTGTCACAGGCCTTTAAGGATCAGGCAAGCGCCACGACCGTTGAGATCGCTGAAACTTTTGTTGATGGACTGCGCCAGGCGGGTCATGATGATCTGGCCACGCGCTACATTGAATACCGCAAACAGGATGAAGAAGCCTTTGCCGAGGCCACTAATCCGATGAACAAGCTCCATCAGCTGTTTGGCCGCGATTCCCATATCGTGCACGAAAATGCCAACAAGGATTCGCGCGTCTTTAACACGCAGCGGGACCTGGAAGCCGGCGTGGTCAGTCGGGCACTGGGCTTGAAGATGCTGCCGGAAGTCGTTGCCAAGGCTCATCTGCGCGGCGACATCCACTGGCACGACCTTGACTACTCGCCAGTAATGCCAGAAACCAACTGCTGTCTGATCGACTTTGACGAAATGTTTAAAAACGGCTTCAAAATCGGCAATGCCTGGGTTTCATCGCCACGTTCCATTCAAACGGCGACGGCTCAGATGTCACAGATCATTGCCAACGTGGCCTCACTGCAGTATGGCGGCTGTTCGGCCAACCGGATTGACCAGCTGTTGGAGCCATATGCCAAGCTTAACTATGAAAAGCACATGAAAGATGCCAAGGAATGGGTGGCACCAGACAAGCAGGAAGCCTACGCCAAGGCCAAGACCAAAAAAGACATCTATGACGCGATGCAGGCTCTGGAATATGAGATCAACACGCTCTACTCCAGTCAAGGGCAGACGCCATTTACGACAATCAACTTTGGTTTGGGAACTTCCTGGATCTGCCGTGAGATTCAAAAAGCAATTTTACAGATTCGCATCAAAGGGCTGGGCAAGGAACATCGGACAGCGATCTTCCCAAAGCTGATTTTTACTTTAAAGCGCGGTCTGAACCTCAAGCCAGGCGATCCCAACTACGATATCAAGCAGTTGGCGCTGGAATGCTCGACTAAGCGAATGTACCCTGACCTGCTGATGTATGACAAGATCAAGGAGATTACGGGCTCATTTAAGACGCCAATGGGTTGCCGGTCGTTTTTGCAGGGCTGGAAAGATGAAAATGGCAAAGAAGTCAACTCTGGCCGGATGAATCTGGGCGTGGTTACGGTCAACCTGCCCCGGATCGCCTTGGAGGCTCATGGTGACAAGCAGCTGTTCTGGCAGATCTTTGATGAAAAGATGAACATTGCTAAAATCGCGTTGGATTACCGGATCAAGCGGACCAAGGAAGCCAAGCCGGAAAACGCGCCGCTGCTTTACATGTATGGTGCGTTTGGCAAGCGGCTGAAGAAAGACGACAGCGTTGATGAAGTCTTCAAGAACAGCCGCGCAACCGTATCACTGGGCTACATTGGTCTGTATGAAGTCTGCTCAACGTTCTACGGTCCAAAATGGGAACACAACAAAGAAGCTCACGACTTTGCGGTTTCAATCGTCAAACAGATGCATGACCTTTGTGCGCAATGGGAAAAAGAAGAAGGCTACCACTTCAGCGTCTACTCCACGCCAGCCGAATCTTTGACGGACACGTTCTGCCGGGATGATGAAAAGAAGTTTGGCCTGGTTGAAGACGTCACTGACAAGGAATACTACACCAACAGCTTCCACTATGACGTTCGCAAGCATCCGACGCCATTTGAAAAGCTGACGTTTGAAGAGGACTTCCCTAAGTATGCGGCGGGTGGTTTCATCCACTACTGTGAGTACCCAAACCTGCGTCAGAATCCTAAGGCGCTGGAAGCCGTTTGGGACTGGGCCTATGATCATGTCGGCTATCTGGGTACCAACACCTCAATTGATCAATGCTTCAAGTGCGGCTTTAAAGGCGAGTTCAAGGCCACGGCGCGCGGCTTTAAGTGTCCACAATGCGGCAACACCGATCCCGCAACCTGTGACGTGGTTAAGCGGACTTGCGGCTACCTTGGCAATCCGCAGGCACGGCCAATGGTTCATGGTCGTCACGAAGAAATCATTCACCGGGCCAAGCACATGGATCCCGGCATGATCAAGACGGCCGCTGAATTTCAACGGAGCCGGCAGCTGGATGACAAGGCGCATGCCAACATTACCGGCGATCAGATCTAGCAGGCTGCCAGCGTCTGGTTTAGCATCTTAAGCAGCCGGCAAAATGCTCAGCTCGGCTTTAGACAAGGTGCTGCGTCTGTATTTTAGAAAATCAAAGTGCTGAATCCGTGTCTTGGAAAATTCAACGCCTGCAATTTAAAGACCACGCGATGACTGGTTCAATGATCAGCATGTCTGGAAAGAATCGCTGACTTAAAATGACGCCACATTAAGCCTCAGCGCTTCAATTAAAATTAAACAACTCGTGAATACCGCTAAGGGTCCGCATTCGGCTAGACCGAACGTCGGACCTTTATTGCTTTAGAAAGGAAGATATACATGGCAAAAGAACGTCCAATCAGACTCCCCAAGAATCCTAAACCCAAGGAATGGCTGGCTGAGGATCATTCCTTACAATACATTGCTGACTACAAGCCATTTAACTTTGTCGATGGTGAAGGGGTGCGCTGCAGTCTTTACGTCAGCGGCTGCCTGTTCAACTGTCCTGGCTGCTACAACAAGGCTGCGCAAAACTTTCACTATGGTCAGCCCTATTCACAGGAACTGGAAGATCAGATCATTGAAGACTTGGATCATGACTATGTTCAAGGACTGACGCTGTTGGGTGGGGAACCATTCTTGAACACCCAGGTCTGCTTAAAGATCATCAAGCGCGTGCGCAAGGAGTTTGGCCATACCAAAGACATCTGGTCATGGTCAGGCTACACTTGGGAAGAGCTGCAGCAGGAATCATATGACAAACTGGAAATGCTGAGTTTGATCGATATTTTGGTTGACGGTCGCTTTTTAGAAGGGCAAAAGGATCTGACGCTGCAGTTTCGGGGCAGTGCCAACCAGCGCATCATTGACGTGCAGAAATCATTAAAAGCCAACCAAGTCGTTATCTGGGATAAGCTGGTTCACTAGAAAAGAGGCCATCATGACACTAAAAATCAATCATCTGCATGCCATTATCAAAGAAACCGGCGAAGAAATCTTAAAAGGCGTTGATCTAACGGTGCCAACCGGTGAGATTCATGCCATCATGGGTCCCAATGGCACGGGAAAGTCAACGCTGTCGGAAACGATCATGGGCTACCCGGCCTATGAGGTTACGCAAGGTACGGTAGAGTTTGATGGTCAAGACGTCTTGAGTCTGCCAGTCAACGAACGCGCCAGACTGGGAATGTTTTTGGGGATGCAGTATCCGGCCGAGATTCAAGGAGTCAACAATGCTGATTTTATCCGCACGGCAATCAATGCTCAGCGTCCTGAAGATGATCCATTGCCAGTGCTGCAGTTTATTCAACGCCTGCAGGAAAACATGGCGCTGCTGGAAATGCCCGATGATATTACTGATCGGTATTTAAACGTGGGCTTTTCCGGTGGAGAGAAGAAGCGCAATGAAGTATTGCAGATGCTGATGTTGCAGCCTAAACTGGCAATTTTAGATGAGATCGACTCGGGACTGGATATTGACGCGCTGCGAATCGTGGCTAAAGGGATCAATCATCTGCGCGGGCCCAAATTCAGTGCGTTATTGATCACTCATTATGAGCGGCTGCTGGAATACGTTACGCCAGACAAGATTCACATCATGGTAGATGGTCAGATCGTCAAGACAGCGGGACCGGAACTGGCTGACGAGCTGGAAGCAGACGGCTATGCCAAGTATGAACAGATCAGAAGAAATGGCGTGAGCGAATCAACTACCCCAGAATAAATTCTGAGGTTTGCAGTCTCATCTATTGCTAGATAGTGGTCATAGCGTCTTGCGACTCCCACCTGTGAGACCGCATCGTCGGACAGTTGACGGTGCCCGTTTATCTGCCAAGTATTACTCAGCAGATGCCTGTTTGTTAAATTGTGGGGCTTCTTCACCACTGCGGTAAAGCGTCCCCAAAAGCTGGATGTTCATCGCACCTAGTCTGTCATCGTTTGACTTGTAGCCACAACGATCACAAACGTACAAATGCTGCTTGTGATCTCGGTTTTCCTTGCGGATTCGCCCACATTTCGGGCAACGCTGACTGGTATATTTAGCCGGAACTTTGACCACTATTGAGGAGTTCAGATTGGCTTTATAAGTCAAAAACTGTTCAAACTGATAGAACGCCCATGATACTATCTCATAGCGCTTGTCTTTAGCGGTCTGTTCAGTTGCAAAACGCACGTCGGTTAAGTCTTCCAAGGCAAAAACAGTATTTGCCCCGTAATGGTCAATGAGTGTCTTAGTTAAGCAATGATTTACATCACTCATCCAGCGGTTCTCTCGTTGACCAATTTGCTTAAGACGACGCTTGGCGGACTTAGTACCTTTTGACTGAAGCTCTGCTCTAAGCTTTTTATACTTACGTCTAGTTCGCAAGACCTTCTCACCACTATAAAGCAGAGTTTTGCCTGCTTCATCATAGCAAGCTGCTAAGAAGTGCAATCCTCGGTCAATCCCGACGACATGTTCTGCCTCTTCTGGAGAATATTCCGGTAATGAGGTAGTAGCGCTAATGTGAACGTACCAATTCTGCTTTGACTGAAGAAGCTTGATTGATCCAAACTTCCATTTGTCAGCATCAAGATACTGATCAAAGCCTTTGCATACAAATGAGACCTTCTTTCTGCCTTGCAGAGTGTTTAAAGACAGCTGCTGGGCAGAAGACAGGTAAGACCAGTCACGGCCACGTTGCAAGTCAAGTTGCGGACGCTTGAATTCAATCGGTTTCCAAAGCCAATCAAGATCACGGGGAATTTGAGACCAAATAGCATGACCTTTGCTGTCTTTTTTGCCAGTATCAAAACGATATGGCTTTTGACTAAGTTGCGTTCTGACAGTCTTATAACGTGCAATAACATTTCTGATTGCCGACTGTGCCATCTGACTTTTAAGGCCGAACTGATCTCTGATTTCATGATAGAGAGCTTTGTTCAATTTTGATTGTGACAATTCAAAATTGTTATCAAAGACATACTGTGAGATAAAGTTGCAAGCGTCTTTGTATTTCTCCATAGATTGGACAAAGGCCTGTGCAGTTTCATTATCAATATTGAGTAATTTTGCTTTGATGGTAATTGATTGCTCCAATGGTTTCACCTCCTATCTTTCAATTACTATTATATCATCTTTAATTTAGTGAATACAGTAGAAAGGAAAAGGGGCTGAAAGTGCAATTCCTCCCCAGATTGAAATCATGGGGTATCCTTGCTTAATCAGCCCTAGGTATATCAATGAATCAACAACTTTTAAGTCAAGTGATGGCCAGCTGTGTGAATGCACCAGACTGGCTGATGAAAAAAAGACAGTTGGCGGTTTTGCTTCAAGAACGGTTCAAAAGCACGCCAGCCACGGAAAAGATCATAGCTGCCTGGCTGGAAAATCCCAGTCTCGCCCAGCTTGAGCAATCAGTTGGTGAGCAGGCAAATGCTGATCAGGTTAAAGCTGCCGTCCCACACACGACTGGCTGGGTTAATCTGCCCTTGTTTGCCGCTGCAAACGTCTATCCCGAATTGCTGCAGGAAAATCTGATGGAAAAGGCGATCTCATGGCAGGACAGTCAGCTCAATGCCATGCACCTGGCCTTGCTGAATGGCGGCCGCTTCATCTATATTCCAGATGGCACGATCGTCAAAGAGCCCATTGAACTGACCGTTGACTGTCCATTGCCTAACTATCATAATCTGGTGATCGTCGGTGCCGGTGCCCAGGCAACCATTGTCGAGCATCAAACCGCCACAAGCAGACAGCCGGCTTATTTTGGCACGGAACTGCTTTTAGGCGATGGCGCGCGGGTCGACTACTACCAGTCCAACCGCTTTTCGGCTGTGCAGAATCATCAGGCAGTCAGGGCCTACCAAGCACAGCATTCAGTTTTGAATATGTATCTGGCCTTGTTTGATGAGCATGATTTGACGACCGATTTTTATGCCAATCTGGATGGTCAAGGCGGAGCAGCCGAGATCAAAATGGTTACGATTGCCAGTGGTCGGCAGGTGCAAGACGTTCAGACGCAGATTCTTAATCATGGTCCGCATACGGTCGGTAATATCATCCAAAACGGCGTGGCCAAAGACAAGGCGGTTTTAAATTTTCATGCAGTTGGCAAAACCGAGCGCGGGGCATATGGCGCCAATTCGCAACAGCAGAGCCGCATTATGACGCTTTCTGATGAGTGCAAAGGCGAGGCGGATCCCGTGCTGCTGATTGAAGAAAATGACGTTAATGCCGGGCACGCTGCCAGTATCGGCAAGGTTGACACGGATGATCTCTATTATCTGGAATCGCGCGGTCTCAGTGAGCATGACGCGCAGGTACTGCTGACGCGAGGCTTTTTACTGCCGGTTTTAAATCAGTTCCCTGATCAAAAGCTGCGGGAAAATCTGGTTGATGAACTGGCGCAAAGATTGGAGGAAAAGCATGAGTGATCAAGCAAGCCAACAGGCAGCAGACAAGGCAGCAATTCATGAATTTGCCAGCCAGCACTATCAGTTTGGCTTTCATGATAACGTCAAGCCAATCTTTTCAACTGGAGTCGGGCTGACGGAAGAAACGGTTCGGGAAATCTCGCGCCGCAAGCATGAGCCGGACTGGATGCTAAAGATTCGTCTGGATGCCTACCATCAATATCGTCAAATGAAGCTGCCGGCTTTTGGACCTGATCTGAGTCAGCTGAATCTGGATGAGCTGCGCTATTTCCAACGGCCAACCGATCACGTAGCGCGCAGTTGGGATGACGTGCCCCAAGCGATGAAAACGACTTTTGAAAAGATGGGCGTTCCCGAAGCCGAGCGTAAATATCTGGCGGGGGCAACGGCACAATATGAATCAGAGGTTGTTTATGCCAATCTAAAGCGGGATCTTTCCCGTCAAGGAATCATTTTCATGGATACGGATACGGCGGTTCAAAAACATCCCGAAATTGTCAAACAGTATTTCGCGACGCTGGTTCATCCCGATGATAATATTTTTGCGGCACTAAATACGGCGGTCTGGTCGGGCGGCACGTTTATCTATGTACCAAAGGGCGTGCATGCAGACGCGCCGCTGCAGAGCTTTTTTAGAATCAATGCCGAAAATACGGGGCAGTTTGAGCGGACGCTGATCGTGGTTGAGGATGGCGCGAGCGTTAACTATGTCGAAGGCTGCACGGCACCAGTCTATTCTGAAGACAGTCTGCACGCGGCTGTGGTTGAGGTGTTTGTGCATCCCAATGCCTTTTGCCGCTATACGACGATTCAAAACTGGTCTAGCAACGTCTACAGCCTGGAAACCAAACGTGCTGAAGCTGAAGCCGGGGCTACGATGGAATGGGTTGACGGCAATCTGGGTTCCAAAGTCACGATGAAGTATCCCAGCATCTATCTGCGGGGGCGTGAAGCTAAGGGAACCATGCTGTCGATTGCATTTGCCAATGGTCCGATTGATCAGGATACTGGTGCCCGCATGATTCATCAGGCTCCGCACACGCATTCAACGATAATTTCCAAATCACTGTGTCGGGCAGGCGGCATCTGTGACTATCGCGGTGAGGTTAAGATGGATGAAAACGCGCACGGTTCAAGCTCGCATGTTGAATGTGACACGATTATCATGGATGACGATTCAAGTTCAGATACGATTCCATATAATAAAGTTGCAGTTGGGGATGTAACGATGGAGCACGAGGCTAAAGTATCTAAAGTTTCTGAAGAAGAACTCTACTATTTAATGTCGCGTGGACTGAGCGAAGAAGAAGCAACCAAAATGATCGTCATGGGTTTTATTGAACCGTTCACCAAGCAGCTGCCGATGGAATATGCGGTGGAATTGAATCGTTTGATTGATTTTCAAATGGAAGGCTCGGTCGGCTGATTTTTGGAACGGAATCGTTTTGCGTAGCCGAGTATTTGGCAGACTCGGTTTTGCTATGAGGTGCCTGGCTATTTGGCAGACCCAGTTTTGCTATAGCGACATTTTGCGTAGTCGAAATTTCAACCTGGCTTGCCAAGTTATGCTGCATCAGCAAAAAACGCGAAGCTTGGTCACCCAGGTTCTAAGATTGAAGCGATAATTTGAGCTTGGCGAGGTAGTCTTTGAATTATCAGTTAAGCTGTTTGATGGGAAATAACAGTGAATTAGCACCAAAAATGCCGATCAAAGATTACAAAATTGTCACAAAAAGGGTCATAAATTCCTAAATTTTAGGATTTATGCCCTTTTTTTATGAAAAATAAAAATTTTTTTACTCTAAAATATTACAAAATCAGCTATTTTTCGGTCGCAATGAAAACAGAACGATACAAGACTATTATAATGCGATTTATAACAAGTTTAGGCCAGCCTAAAACACTAAATGAAAGCGGATTACATTACACGCTTTTACAGAATTCACGATTTTTGAGATATTCCGGTAATTGCACGGTAAAGCTGAGGGGTTATAGTATTCATCGTTGATAAAGATAAAGAGCAAAAAACCTGAACTACAGATAAAAAAGGATGAATCTATTTTATGAAAATTTCAAAGAAAGCTGTTAAAATCTCTGCTGCCGTTGCTGGTGCCGTAGCTTTGGGCACGGTTGGCACGGCAATCACTGCCAATGCCGACACGGTTTACACGGTTCAGTCCGGCGACACGCTGTCTGGAATTTCCGCTAAGCTTGGTCACAACTTAGACTTTGTAGACCAATTGGCATCCAAGAATAACATTGCTAACAAGAACTTGATCTATGTTGGTCAAAAACTGGTTATCTCTGACGATGGCGAAGTATCCTCAGCAACTTCAGAACAAGCTGCTACGTTGCCAAGTGCTACGGCTGAAAACACGGCTACGGCACAAGACAGCACGGCGCAATCTGCTGACAGTGCCGCTCAATCAACGGTTGCTGATACCAGTGCTGAACAAGCTGCCAGTGATGCTGCCGCTGCTCAGGCTGACAGTGCCGCTGCTGCTTCTCAAGCTGCCGCATCCCAAGCCGCTGCTTCTCAAGCTGCTGCTGCCCAGGCCCAAGCTGCTCAACAACAAAGTGCGCAAGTTCAAGCAACTACTTACAGTGCCAACACTTACAGCACCAACACGACGACTACGACCTACACTTCTACGGTCAGTGGCGACGAAGCAGCTGCTAAGGCTTGGATTGCCAACAAAGAATCTGGCGGCAGCTACACCGCACAAAATGGTCAATACTACGGTAAGTACCAACTGAGTTCTTCTTACTTGAATGGTGACTACTCTGCCGCTAACCAGGAACAGGTTGCTGACAATTACGTTGCTAATCGTTACGGTTCATGGACGGCTGCTCAACAATTCTGGCAAAGTCATGGCTGGTACTAAAAATCAGCTTAACTAAATTAGATAAAATAAAAAGCAATGGCGATTTTCTGCCATTGACCCGTACCCCCAAAGTTGGAAACACAACTTTGGGGGTATTTTCATGTTGCAGCAAGAGAAATGGGACGGTTTGATAATTGAGGCGACAGATGGCAGTGAGTTGGGTGCTGCTGCAAAAAGATGGGGAATTGATCTGGGGCTGGATGCCGCTTTGAAGCGAACTGATTTGATATAGAGCTGGGCACTGTTTTGAATCGGTAAGCTGGTTTTAGCTTTGAAATGGCAAGCGGGTTTGATTTTTTTAGATAGCAGGAATGAAGGTTCATCATATTATAAGGAAACTAAAGCAGATGTGCGGGCGATTTCGAGTAGTGTTAGAATAAAACGCAGATAAAATTGAGAAGAGGGATTTGTGATGACTGCAATCAACTGTCAACAAACACGAATTGAAACAACACATCGGATTTTGAATGGTGACTTAAATGAGCATGGGACGCTGTTTGGCGGTCGCCTGCTGGAAGCCGTGGATGCAGAGGCTTCAGTCGCGGCAATGCGGGTTGCTAGAGCTACTTTGGTTACGGCGGCCATGGATCACGTTCAATTCGTCAAGCCGTTCCACCTGCAGGATGCCATGATTGTCAGAGCAGTGGTTACTGGGCTGGGACATCGGTCGGTTGAGGTATTCGTAAAGGTTTTGGGCGAGCACTTGATGACTGGCGAACGTTTTGTTGGCTTTACCTGCTTTTTGACCTATGTAGTGCCAGGAGCAGAGTCGGGGTTGGCCTACGATGAATTGATTGCTGATAATGATGAAACCAAATATCTGTTGGCAGGCTATCAGGATCGTCGTGCGCAGCGGGGCGCGGTTCGTCAGCAGGAGCGTGATTTGTTGGATCATTTGAGTTGCAAATAGGCAGGTACGTTTACTAGCAGTCTGGGAATCGTTAGGATGTTGGCGGGGGTTGTCGGTAAAACATCATAGCTGAGGTGTGATATTGTCGTGCGATCGATTACGGTAATGGACGGTCGCTCATTAATGATGATAGATGCCCAAGATGCGACTTTTATGCAAAAAACTTGTATAAAACGCCCAACGAAAAACTCATTACCTACTTTTAGTAAAAAATGATGTATAAATATGTAAAAACTGATGTATATTGAGTTAGGGATCCCTAACATTACCTGCTATTTAGAAAAAAACTGCCATAAGTAGGTAAAGTTGACGCGATCGAATATGCAGCTACCTACTATTGGCAAAAAACAGCGAATAGTAGGTAGTCTTAGAGCCCAGAGCCAGATTAAGCCCGATTTTCTTCACAAAGTCAGCTGCTTAGCGGTGAAAAGATGGTCGCCGACTGAATTTATGACAGCTGGGAGTGGGATGCTTGTTCTGTCAGCTCGGAATATTGAGTGCTAACCTTAATTGACTTATTAACGCTCCTGACGCAGATCTAAATCAGCTGCATCCACTTGTTTAGCGATTCAAAAGGGCAGTACGCGGATTGGGTAAGTGTAGCGAACTGAGTGTAAAGGAGGCCAGCTGCTGAATTGACTGGGGATATAAGATTCAGTCGGTCTTGCCGGTATTAACGCACTTGATGATCAGTTGAGCGATGGTGGTGTTGCGTCGCTTGACTAAGACGATATCGGCTGCCAATTATGACATCAATAATGGTGCCGTTCAGCAATAAATCAATCAAAAATTCAAGAAAAAACCGTAATTTGAGGGCTGAAATCTTCAAATTTACGGCTTTTTTATTACAGATTGAGGGACGCCTAACTTTTTGAATGAAACATTGATGAAAACAAAACCAGACGCTGATGATAACGTTTTCGACACACATTGTTTAGAATTGATGAAACCGGCTTACATTACGAAACATTACGAAAATGGCAGAATTTGATATTTGCGATTAACCCACGTGTAACGTTGAACCTGTATAGTAGTCACCGTTGATAAATAAGCAAGATCAAAACAAACGAAAAAGGATGGATTTAACAAATATGAATTTTAACAAGAAAGCTATGAAGATTACCGCAGCCGTTGCTGGTGCCGTTGCATTGGGCACGGTGGGAGCAGCAACTACGGCCAATGCCGACACGACCTACACGGTACAAGCCGGCGACACGCTTTCCAGCATTTCATACAAGTTGGGTCACAACCTGGACTTTGTTGACCAGCTTGCCCAAAACAACAACATCGCCGACAAGAACCTGATCTTTGTTGGTCAACAGCTGACGATCAAGGACGATGGTGAAGTCGTAGTCAGCGATCAAAATGGTCAACAGACTACGGTTGCCCAAGTTCAAACTCAGCCAGCTGCTCAAACGACTGCTGCTGCGCAATCAACAACGCAATCAGCTGCCAGCCAAGCATCTGCAGGTACGCAATCAACGTATACTTCCACTGCTTCTGGTAGCGATGCCGCTGCTAAGGCTTGGATTGCTGCTCGTGAATCTGGTGGCAGCTACACCGCGCAAAACGGTCAGTACTACGGTAAGTACCAACTGAGTTCTTCTTACCTGAATGGCGACTACTCAGCTGCCAACCAAGAACGCGTGGCTGATAATTACGTTGCCAGTCGTTACGGTTCTTGGACGGCTGCTCAACAATTCTGGCAAAGTCACGGCTGGTACTAAAATCCAGCTTGGCAATGCCAAATCATCCCTGATCATTTGATTTCCCAAAAAACGATCTCAATCAATAAACATATTTCCTTACCAAAAGAAGCGGCCGCATTTTGCGCGTCGCTTTTTTTGTGGCGGGAAGACAGCTGCCTAAACGAATTTATCGAAGACTGGGGCTTTTAGAAGGCGCTTCAAGATACCAGCCGCCAAATGAAATCAACCCAACCTTGCTTAGTTTTGGTACAATCTAAGAAAACGATTATGAATGAGGGAACCATGCTAACCATTTATGACCTAAAAAAACAAACCATGCTGACGCAGCCGGAATTCTTTGATCTGACGACGGCTTATGATACCTTAAGCGGCGTATCGTTTGTCGGCTCGTTTAAGATTATTGAACAAGAGCTGTTGCCGCGCTTTAAACAGATTAAGCTGATCTTGGGAATGGAGGATCAAAAGACGGGCCAGAATCTGAATCAGTTTTTTGATCTTTCACGGCGCACGAAAGAACTCAAGAATGCCAGCGAAGAATTTCTGCGGCGAATCACGGATGAAACGCTGCAGCTGCATTTTACCAAGGATCATTTATTTCACAGCAAGTATTTTATCTTTGAAAACTAGACTCAGTTTGCGATCTTTAACGGCTCGATGAATCTAACAGACAAGGCATTGCACGATAATCACGAAATGATGTGGCTATACACCGGCGATAAAAGCGTGGCGGCCGATCAAGCCATCTATCAGGCCCACCAGCAGCTGTTTGAGCAAAACTTCAATCAGGACAGTACGGAATATCTGAGCCGTAAGCTAATCAACCAGCTGCACGACAAATCAGTTGATGAGATTGCGGCCGTCTTGACTGAGGCAACGTTTGAGCAGCTGGATAATAAGTCGATTCAAGTACATGCTAAAGATATTGAGCAGGTGGTCGATGAAGCTAAGCGCGAGCAGATCAGTTACGCGGTCAAGCCGGAAGTCGTGCAGACGGTGTCGACGATCTATACCGTTAAGGGCAATCGGCGGCGCAATAAGGAACAGGCCAAAAGTACCGTCAAGCAGCTGGTCTATCGGACGTTTAAAAAGGCCCATTCTGAAGAAGCTGATGCCAGTGAGCTTTATCCACGGCCAATGTGGTCATATCAAAGCGATCAGCTAATCGTTCAGGATCAAGCAGACGGGCTGTATCATCCATTGACGGTGGCGGATGATTTGGTAACCAGAGCTGATGTGGAGAGCTTTGTCAAAATCATCAAGAGTTTTCGCTATAACAAAATCAAGGATGAAAGTCAGCAGGCGCTCTCGGCGTTTGTCTATTTGATGACGGCACCTTTGATTTGGAAGATTCGCGCGCTCTATCGGGATTCCAATTTCTCCAAGAGTCCGGATCAGGTGCCAGTCTCCATGGTTTTGATTGGCCGCGGGACGACGGGGAAGACGCTGCTGGTGCGCGACTATTTTAAGCCGTTTATTGGGGATGATTCGCCAAGCGTTCAGTATGTCCAGATCAATCAAGGCAATGGCGCGCATACCAACCGTGCTGTTGAGTTTTTGGGCAGCTACCTGCAGTCAAAGCGGTTCGTCTCGCCGATGATCATTGATGAGTTAAATGAAAACTTTCTGCATAGCAAGGTGGCAACCAACGCCATCAAGCAGTGGTCCAACACGCTGACTGACATTCACAACGTCAACGTATTTGCCATGAACCATAATGCTGGTGATCGAACCATCAACAACCTGGAAGAAATCACCAAGCGGGTCTACTACCTTTCGTTTGAGGCTGGTTGGAAAGATCCCAAGCAGCAGCGCTATGACTACAACATTTTGGTCAACAGCGTCAATGACCATATCTATCGCTGGATGACCTGGCATTTGAACGAACGACTCAACGATCTGACTGGTCAGGAAGAAGAACGCTTGGTACAGGACTATCTGTATCTGACCAAAGAACTGCTAAACGAGCTGCTGACTCGGTTTGGACTGGCTGATGAATTGGCCGATCTCATCTGGCAAAACTATGACTACAAGGTTGATCGCAATCGTCTGACTTGGAAAATGCTGATCAAGGATGACAACTTTGAACACGCCGCGTTTACTGAAGGGGATGACCAGCGATTCAGCGTTTCTAAGGCGATTTTCAACAATCTCAAGGGCAGCACCTATGAAAACATCAATCAAACGCTGGACAACTACTATAATATGTTTCCGCGCGAATCTGGCGTAGCGCTTGATCAATACGATAACGGCATGGTCTTAGACATCGACCGCTTTGATCATTTTGTCGGCGAGCCGCTGATCAGACGCTACTATGAGTAGCTGCATCAAAAAGAAAATCAGCAGGATCAGCTTACTCAGCTGCTTAAAGCTCAAGCCCAGCAGTCTGCCAAACAAGCTGCCCGCCAAGAAAAACACGATGAGATGATGCTAAAAGCAATGGAGCAGCTGGCAAGCAAGAAACAACAGCCTAAGCGCCGTGGCATCTGGTCGCGCTGGTTTAAGAGCGATGAATGATTAAGAAACGTGCCGATGATTGATGCGAGCAGGCGGTGTTTTTGATCAGGCTTAAATATTGGTTAATAAGGAAGGATCAAAATGATAAAACTAATCGCGGTTGATATTGATGGTACGCTGCTTAATGATCAAGGCCAAATTCTGCCGGCGACGATTCAAGCTGTCCAACAGGCAGCAGCAGCCGGGCAAAAGATCGTGCTGTGTACCGGCCGGCCGCTTTGTGGAGTGACAGATTATCTTAAGCAGCTCGGACTTTGGCAGCACGCGGATCAGTACGTAATCAGCTATAATGGCTCGCTGATTCAGACAACGACCCAAACAACCCTGATGAATCACCAGCTGCAGTTTAGCGACTATCTTGACCTGCTAGAATTTGCTCACCAAAATCAAGCCGCGTTCAGTCTGTTGACGCCTGCGTGCATGTATGTCACGCCTGGCGATCAAAACCGCGTCATCTTAAAAGAGGCGGCAACGGTTAAGATTGAGCTGCAGACGTGTACGCTGGCAGAAATGCGTGCTTTGCCAAATCTAATACCAGTCAAGGGCATGATCTTGGATGAACCGGCCAAACTGGATTACCTGCAAACAGTCATGCCAAAAGCCTTTAAGCAGCGCTTTACGGTTCTGCGCAGTCAAAAAGACCACCTGGAGTTTACGCATCCTTTAGCCAGTAAGGAATCCGCGCTGAGGCAGCTGGCCGGTCTGCTAAAGATTGAGCCGACTGCAACGATGGCAATTGGTGATGAGCAAAATGATCTGGGAATGGTAAAAGCAGCTGGAATTGGGGTGGCAATGGGCAACGCGGTACCGCAGCTGCGGGCGATTGCTGACCAGGTTACGGCCGATAACAATCATAATGGGGTTGGCGAGGCAATCTTGAAATGGCGTTAAGGGCGGCCGATTGGTAAATCATATCATTGGCAGCGGCGTTTGATCGTGAACAGCACTGTGTTAAAGGCGGCTTAGTTGATTGTCAACCGCGTATCACCTTGACAGCCTAAAGTAATGGTTGATCGGCGAAAAAGCTGGCGGCTGATCATTGGCATTCTGACAGGTCGGTGAAAATAAGACCGTAAAAAATCTGAAAATGGGTTTGATCTAGATGGATCGGATCCATTTTATTTTTTGCATACTACGGTATATTTTTAGAATATTATACAATTTTCTAAAGGGAGAAGCTCATAGTCAGTCAGCTAAACTTGTTTATTTATTAAAATAATATTCTCTTTAAAAGCGCTTAAATGGGTATTTGATAATTATTATTCAAGGAATATAAGAAAATAGCCAATAAAAGGTTGTCGAATTCTAATTCATGGGTTATATTATCACCAATGATTTTATTAATTTTTTATGCAATCACGAACAAGGAGGTCACAGATTATGAACGCAGCCATCATCGGGGTGACTGGTTATAGCGGCACGGTCTTGTACCAGCTGCTCAATCAGCATCCAGCGGTTGAAAACATTCACCTGTATGGTCATCAAGATACTGATGCACCGCGCTTTTTAAATGATGAAGTAGAGGCTTTCTGTGACCGACGAATCATGATTGAGCCTTATGATGTCCGAAAAATTATGGCCGAAAATGACGTTGTGTTTTTCGCCACGCCGGCGGGAGTCACTGCCAAATTGGCTCAGCCTTATTTAGACGCCGATTTTCCCGTAATCGATCTTTCCGGCGACATGCGCTTAAAGGATCCCAAAGAGTATGCCAAGTGGTACCACAAAGATCCGGCTCCAGCTGATCAATTGGCAAAAGCGCAATATGGCCTGGCTGAATTCAATCCCGTGCATGCCGGCTATGTTGCCAATCCCGGCTGTTACGCGACGGCCACGCTGTTAGGACTGGCGCCGCTGATCAAAAAACATTTGATCGATCCGGACTCGATTATCGTTGATGCCAAGTCGGGACTTTCCGGCGCGGGCAAGAAACTGACGACCAGCTCGCATTTTGCCTGGATCAACGAAAACTCGCAGCCTTACAAGGTCAATCAGCACCAGCACATCCCAGAGATTCTGCAGCAGCTGCAGCAATGGGATGCAGGCGTTAAAGCTCTGCAGTTTACGACGACGCTGATTCCAGTAACGCGCGGTATTATGGCTTCGATTTATACCAAGCCGTTGCCGGGCGTTGATGAAGAAAAACTGACCGCGGCCTTTGAAGAATGCTACGACAAGCGACGATTTGTCCGCCTGATTAAAAACGGCTGGCCAAGCATCAAAGAAGTCAGCCATTCGAATTTCTGCGACCTGGGCTGGGCACTGGATCCCAACAGTCACACGATCCTGGTCGTTTCCGTAATTGATAATCTGATGAAAGGGGCTGCCGGACAAGCAGTCCAAAACCTGAACCATATGTTTGAACTGGACGAGACGCTGGGATTGCCAATGATTCCCAGCTGGCCATAATGAAAGGATGTCTTTAATATGATGGAACCACAAACTACGCCAAACGTTGCTTCAATTGTCGAAACTGCCTTTACCTGGCCTAAGGGATTTTACAGTGATGGACTGCATGCCGGACTCAAGGCTGAAAAACCAGATCTGGGCTGGCTGTTTTCTAAAGTGCCAGCCAGTGCCGCGGGGGTTTATACGACCAACCAGTTCTGTGCGGCGCCAACTGCCTTGACCAAAGAAACGATCAATCACGATCATCAGCTGCAGGGAATCATCGTCAATAGTGCAATTGCCAATTCCTGCACGGGTCCCCAGGGTAAGCTGGATGCCTTGAAGGAACAGGCGCTGATGGCTAAAAAGCTGGGCGTCAGCCAAAATTTGATCGGCGTGGCTTCGACTGGGGTAATCGGCGAAATGCTGCCAATGGACAAGATCAAGGCCGGGATTGCCAAGCTGAAGCAAACCAAGTCGGCTAAAGTTACCGAAGCCGTCTTGACCACGGATACTCATACCAAGACGATTGCCGTTAAGTTTGAAATCGCGGGTCATCAATGCACGATGGCAGGTTTTTGCAAGGGTTCGGGAATGATTCACCCAAAGATGGCCACCATGCTGGGCTTTGTGACGACCGATGCCAAGATCAGCGGGGCCTGCCTGCAGGATCTGTTAAGCGAGGAGGTTGACACGACTTTCAATCAGATCACGGTTGATGGCGACAACTCTACTAATGATATGGTCGTTACCATGGCAAATGGGCTTGCAATGGCGGATGAGGAATCATTGACACCGGACCATCCAGATTATCCAGTCTTTGCCCAGGCCTATCATGAAGTGCTGAGCGCGCTGGCTAAAGAGATTGCTCGTGATGGCGAGGGGGCAACTAAGCTGGTTGAAGCCAACGTCAAGGGCGCGGCCAACGATCTGGATGCCCAGCACGTCGCTAAGGCAATCGTAGGCTCCAACCTGGTCAAGGCAGCCTTATTTGGTCAGGATGCCAACTGGGGCCGGATCATGGGAGCGATTGGCGCAACGGATGCTGACTTGGACGTCAATCGCGTTGACATCAAGCTTAATGGCATCAACATCGTCTTGAGCAGTCATGGCGTTGAATATGATGAATGGCTGCTGCGGCAGAAACTGGCTGAGGATCAGATCAAAATCGATGTCAATCTGCACCATGGCTTTGGCAAGGGACAGGCATGGGGATGTGATCTGACCTATAAATACGTGCAGATCAATGCCTCATACCGGAGCTAGGAGGAATTCATGAAAGATCTGGTCATTATTAAAATCGGTGGCCAAGCCATCAGCGAGCTAACGGATGATTTTTTCGACCAGCTGGCAGTCTGGCGCACGCAGGGTAAAAAGATTCTGCTGCTCCATGGCGGCGGCCCTTTGATTACCAAGCTTTGTCAACAATTACAGGTGCCGGTCGTTAAAAAAGATGGCGTACGGGTAACCGATGCCCAGACATTGGCGTTGACCAAATTAGTGCTGTTGGGACAGGCTCAGCCATTATTGCTGCAGAAACTCAGCGATCATCAGCTGCCCGTCGTCGGTTTGAATGCGGCAGATAATCAAATGCTGGTGGGCAAGTATTTGGATCAAAGCGTCTACGGCGAAGTGGGCACTGTCGTCAGCGTCAATCAAGACAAGCTTTTATCGCTGCTGGACAGCTATATCGGCGTTTTGGCACCATTAGCGATGACGCCGGCTGGCAATTGGCTTAATGTCAATGCCGATCAGGCCGCGGCTGACGTAGCAAGTCTATTAGGCGCTAAAAAGCTTTATCTGATGACGGACGTAGCCGGCGTTTTGAATCAGCATCATTTGATTCCGCACTTAACGAAGCTGGTTTCACAAAAACTGGTCGCTGAAAAAATTATCAGCAGCGGAATGCAGCCAAAGATCAAAGCTGCCTTTGCTGCCTGTACCGCGGGAGTTGAGCAGGTAGCCATCACTAATTGTCTGCAGAATCCCGGCACGATTATTACCAAGGAGTGATTTAATGAGCCATTTATTTCCAACCTATACTCGTTTCCCATTTGAAATCGTAAAAGGAGCCGGTGCCCATCTATTTGATGAACAGGGCAATGAATACCTCGACTTGACCAGTGGCATCGGTGTCTGCGGACTAGGATACAACGTCAAGGCGCTCAATGATGCCGTTGAACATCAGCTGCATCAAATCTGGCACACATCCAATCTGTATGAGAGCTCGCTGCAGGAAAGCGTGGCGGCACAGCTGGGCGTCCATCAAGATATGCTGGTCAGTTTTGCCAATTCCGGTACCGAGGCCAATGAAGCGGCATTGAAACTGGCGCGCAAGGCAACGGGCCGGCTTGATTTCCTGGCATTTGATCACTCGTTTCATGGGCGTTCGGCTGGTTCGCTGACGGTAACAGGTAACGAGGGCATCAAGGAAGGCTTTCTTCCCCTGGTTCCCGGCGCGCGGTTTGCCAAGTACAATGATTTCGCGGCCCTAGATGAGATTAAGCCGGATCTGGCTGGGGTAATCCTAGAAGTCGTACAGGGCGAAGGTGGCGTGATTGCCGGTGATGCCAAGTGGCTAAAGGCCGTTCAAGATAAATGCCACGAGGTTGGCGCGCTGCTTTTGATCGATGAGGTGCAGACTGGGATGGGCAGAACCGGCTCGCTGTTTGCCTTTGAGCAGTTTGGCCTGGATCCAGACATCTATACGGTTGCTAAGGGGCTAGCCAATGGGATTCCGGTTGGCGCAATGATCGGCAAAAAAGAGCTTGGTCAATACTTTGGTCCCGGCAGCCATGGTTCGACGTTTGCGGGTAATCCGCTGGCAATGGCGGCCGCTCAGCAGGTATTAAAGACGCTGGATCAAGAATTTTTGAGCGCGGTTCAGCAAAAAGCCGCGGCAATGCATCAAGCTATGGAAAAAGAGTTGCTGCCAATGGACATGGTTGATTCAATCAGCGGCCTGGGTTTGATGATCGGCATTCATCTTAATCAAGCTGTTTCCGTGGGTCAGGTCTTGGCTCAGCTCCATTCTCAGCATGTTCTGGCACTTTCGGCTCGTGACAACACGTTGCGTCTTTTGCCACCATTGATTGCCAGTCAAGACGAGCTGCTGACTGGTGTCGATGAGATCAAAAAGGCGCTGAATGCAGTTGAATCAGCGACCGCTACCGCATAAACAAAATCCGTCAAGCCCAAACCGGTTTGACGGATTTTTGATATTGGGGCTAATGACGGGCTGTTTAGCTGATTAGTTTGGTGAAAACTGACTTTGCGAGCGAATCTGGTGAGACGATCATTGAAAAAAGCGTTGCTGAGCGTTGATTGGGAACGATTATGCAAAAAGTTCTGCATAATACTAGCTGGCGAAATCGCATTAGGGTGTGTCAATAATTTTGTGTAAAAAGGGACCTTCTGGGGCGATACAGTAGTCCAGCACCTCCTTGGTCCCATCACTGCGAATACCGATCACGATATTGACCGCCTCTCGCTCAACGGTACCGCGGCGCAGCGGAATGTAGGTCGCGTCCAGGAAGACACAGACGTACTGCGACTGCTTGAACTTCCGGGTGTGGAACTCTTCGACCAGGCTCGCTGTCTGTTTGGTAATGTTGGACACCGTCGCTGGCGAATAATACTGGCCATACATCTTCTCGATCAGTTCAGCTTGGCAAACATAGTCAAGCCTGTCAAACATAAGAAGGATTTCAGTGCGATGATTCAGAACAGTCATTATAGCGCAGCTGATTTAAAGCGGCAGACCCATCACCATAGCTAAGTTATTGCGGTGTCACGGCTAGCTCAATCTGTCGGCCTGGTCAGATAACAAATAACGACATCTTTTTTTGAATGATACTGGCTTATTAAATGAAAGAAAAATCATATGATGCAAAAATATTTTATTTGACAAGACGTTTAAAGTCAATTGTCCCAACGATGAAAGCCCTTACGAGAGTAGGGTTTTAAATGTTAAGGTCAGTAAAGGTCAAATAATATTGCCGAGGAGCAGCAAATTTCGAAAAGTGAAGGGTTGTATTTTTTAATATACAAACTAAGATAAAAGTGTACAAATGATATGAGTTATTTTAGGAAAGGAAGTTTTGGATATGGCTAATGAAATTCAACGTCATAACAACATGTTTGACGACGTAATGAGCGCGGGCATGCGCAATCTGCTGAACGACAATTTCTTCTCTGGCTTCAACGCTAAGGCAGATCACATGAAGACCGACATTGCAGAAACCGAGAAGAACTATGTCGTTAAAGTCGACATGCCTGGCTTTGACAAGAAGGACATCCACATCAACTATGAGAACAACATCCTGACGATCACGGGCCGCCGTGACACGTTTGACGACCTTTCTGACAAGGATGGCAACATTTTGCACAGTGAACGCAACTATGGTCAGATGAGCCGTTCATTCCGTCTGCCAGAAGTTGACCTGAAGAAGGCCTCTGCTCACTACAGCGACGGGGTTCTGGTTCTGACGCTGCCTAAGCTGGCACCAGAAGTCGGCACTGGCACTCACATCGAAATCGAATAATTTAATTGACAAATAGTCTTTAAATGGGTAGCAGTTTTAAATTGCTACTCATTTTTTATTTTGTCTATGTAAATGCTTTCACGAATTTGATATAATTAATTTGTGCAATCTAACAACTTTGCAATTATTTTATTGTCTTAAAAGCTAAAGGAGGGAACGTTTTGGAAAACGCAAAGCCAACCAAAAAGCACCGTTTTAAGATGCCATCCGCGTTTACGATTTTGTTCTTCATTATCGTCGTCTTGGCAATCTTAACTTGGTTTATTCCAGCCGGTAAGTACGCTACCGATTCAGCCGGCAACATTATTGCTCATACCTACCATACCGTTTCGCCACACCCGCAAGGTATTTGGGATGTCTTCATGGCAATGGTTATTGGAATGATCGGTGACAGCAAGACTGAAGGGGCAATTCAGATCGCGCTGTTTATCCTGGTAATCGGTGGGTTTTTAGGCGTCGTTAACAAAACCGGGGCTTTAAACAATGGGATTTCCGCCGTTGTTCGTCGTTATGAGGGACGCGAACGGACTTTGATTCCAATTTTGATGATTCTGTTTGCTCTGGGTGGTACGACCTATGGCATGGGTGAAGAAACGCTGGCCTTTTACCCATTGCTGATTCCAGTCATGATCGGCTGCGGCTTTGACTCAATCGTCGCGGTTGCCGTGGCTTTGGTCGGTACGCAGCTGGGGTGTCTGGCATCAACGGTCAACCCATTTGCCACTGGGGTTGCCTCAGCTACATTGAAGATCTCGCCAGGTGAAGGCTTGATTCCACGGCTGATCCTGTTGGTGATCGTCACGGCGCTTGGTATCTGGTACACGATGCACTATGCCGACCAGGTCAAAAAAGATCCAACCAAGTCATTAGTCTACGCTCAGCGAGCTGAAGATGAAAAACGGTTTGATATTTCCGAAAAGACGCAGGGCACGCAGCCTTTAACCAAGGTACAAAAACGCGTGCTGTGGCTGTTTGGGATTACGTTTGTCATTATGATCATGGGGCTGGTGCCATGGACTGATCTGAACAAGCACTGGACGGCCTTTGACACGTTTACCAACTGGCTGCATGGTATTCCGTTCCTGGGCGTATTGATTGGTAAAGACATTCCAGCCTTAGGGACTTGGTACTTTAACGAAATTACGCTGCTGTTCATCTTTATGTCGGTAGTAATTATGTTTGTTGCCCATATGAAAGAAAGCGAGTTTATCGACGCCTTTTTAAAGGGAATGGGCGACCTGCTCAGCGTTGCGATTATCGTGGCCGTTGCTCGTGGGATTCAGGTTATCATGAACAATGGTATGATTACGGCGACCGTTTTGCATTGGGGTGAAGTCGGACTGGGCGGCCTGTCGCGCAGTGCCTTCATTATTTTGACCTACATCTTCTATATTCCAATGTCATTCCTGATTCCATCAACTTCCGGCTTGGCTGCCGCTACGATGGGAATCATGGGACCGCTGGGACACTTCTGTCATGTTTCCGGCAGTCTGGTTATTACGGCTTATCAAGCAGCTTCTGGCTGGATTAACCTGATTACGCCAACTTCCGGAATCGTAATGGGGGCATTGGCAATTGCTCACGTCAACATCAGTGTCTGGTGGAAGTGGATGGCCAAGTTCATGGTGATCCTGTTCCTGGTTACCTGTGTTTTCTTAGGCGTTGCCGCGGTACTTTAAGATTTTTTAATCATATCAGGGGGAATTAATATGGCAGCAGAATTGGTTCAAGAAAATGAGCGGCAAGCAGCACTGGCAGCTTTAAAGCGTTTGGTTGCCAAGCCATCGTATAACGAAGCTCCAGCACCAGGCGCGCCGTTTGGACCTAAGATTCGCCAAGCCTTAGATGAGCTGATGCGGATCTGCGACGAGCTGGGCTATCAAACCTATGAGGATCCATATGGCTACTATGGCTATGCCGAAACTGGAACCGGCAGCGAGACGTTTGGCATTATTGGCCATGTTGATACGGTGCCGGCTGGTGATTTGAGTACTTGGGAACATGATCCATTCTCTGGCGAGGTCTTTGGTGATGTGGTCTATGGGCGCGGCGTACAAGACGACAAAGGCCCTGTGATTGCGGCTCTGTTTGCGGTCAAGGCATTGGAGAATCGCGGCTATCATTTTAACAAAAAGATCCGCTTTATCTTCGGTACTGATGAAGAAACGCTGTGGCGCGGGATTGCCAAATACAATCAAAAAGAAGCACCAATCGACCTGGGATTTTCACCAGACGCTGAATTTCCGGTTACCTATGCTGAAAAAGGGCTGCAGCAGTCATACCTGGTTGGGCCGGGAACCGAGCTGCTGAACGTTGAAACTGGCGGTGCATTCAACGCAGTCCCAGATCGGGCAGAATATGCTGGTCCAAAGCAAGATGAGGTCAAGGCTGCTCTTGAAAAGCACGATTTCAAGTATCATGAAGAAGCCGGCAAGCTGGTCGTAGAAGGCAAAGCGATTCATGCCATGCTGGCTCCCCAAGGCGTCAACGCGGTCTTAAGACTGACAATTGCTTTGGATGACGTCTTTAAAGGCTTTGGACCGCTGGACTTTATCGGTCAATGCTTTAAAGAGGATGCGACGGGAACCAATCTGCTGGGTGACGTCAAGGACGAAGCATCCGGCCATTTGACGTTTAATATTTCCAGTCTCAAGATCACGCCGAAAGAAACGCGGATGCAGATTGATCTGCGAATTCCGGTTACCGTTGACCGTGATGCGCTGCTTGAAAAACTGAGCCAAAACGTCGCCAAATACGATCTGCAATATAAGCATTTTGACTACGTAGCGCCACTGTACGTTCCTAAAGACACTGAATTGGTTAAGACCTTGATGACAGTCTATCAGGATCAAACCGGTGACGTTGCTTCTCAGCCACAGGTCAGCGGCGGGGCAACCTTTGCGCGGACGATGCATAACTGCGTGGCCTTTGGGGCGATGCTGCCAACTACGCCTGATTTTATGCACCAGGCTAATGAACAATGGCCGCTTCAAGACATGTTTAAGGCAATAGATATCTTTGCTGAGGCAGTCAAGCGGTTATGTGTGGACTGATGATTGAATAAAAAGAGCAGCTGCGAGAACTCGCGGCTGCTTTTTTATGGTTACAAACCATTTTAGATGTGTTCCTTGATGCCATTAGGGAAGTCTTTATCGATTTCCTTTAAGATTGGCAGCAAGGTGTTGATGTATTCATGATAGGCTTCGATTGGCTTGCGATCCTTGCCGTTTGCCTGAAGCAGCGCGATGGCAATGTCATGCGCGCGTTGTTCATTACTGATCATATTATTCACCTCATTACTACAGTTTAACAAATTTTATCGATAGTTGCGCGATCCAATCACCCAAGGCAGTCGCTTTTAAAAGCACCATGATATAAAAACCGGCTAAGACGCCAGCTGCATTCGTGATGATGTCATCAATATCGACGAAGCGTTCAACATGGAAAAACAGATCGCATAAAAATTGCGTGCTTTCGATTGAGATTCCCAGTAAGATGCCAAACAGCAATACCGACTTGAGATCATGCCGCGCGCTAAGCAGATACCAGTAGATGCCAGCCGGAACCGTCATGACGATATTTAAGAAAAAATCAGGCGACAAGGCTTGAAATGGAATGGCGTTGCAGGGAACACCTAAGACGTGATAAAAAATCTTGTGCGGGCCGCCCCAATTATACTGGGTTGGCGTAAAGCAGAGATAGGCAATGACCAAAGTATAGATCAAGGCGCTCAGCATCGTAAACCATTGCCAGCCATGAAGCGGAAGATGCAAGGCTCGGTTAAACATGGTGCCCCAGATGATTAATAGTATTATAAATGGAATCCAAGAACGCAAAATTAAAAATCTCCCCAATAACTCTAACGAAAATTTAAAAACGTGGTACAATAAAGATTCTAGGTTTTACCCTCCAGTCTAGCAAAAAATGTTGGGCAGGTTAAGAGAAGGAGGAAATTAAATATGGCGGAAAAGCAACCGGATCAGCAAACACTGTCGCGGGGCTTAAAGGATCGCCACGTACAGCTGATTGCCCTTGGTGGTGCGATCGGTACGGGGCTGTTCTTGGGTTCCGGGAAATCCATTCACGTTGCTGGTCCTTCCATTCTGCTAGCATATCTGATTACGGGGATCATGTGCTTCTTGTTGATGCGGGCGCTGGGCGAACTCTTGCTGGCTGACCTGCATTACAATTCATTTGTGGATGCGATTCGTGACTACTTAGGCTCACGGGCTGCATTTATCACTGGTTGGACGTACTGGCTCTGCTGGGTCGCAATCGCAATGGCTGAGATTACTGCGATCGGCATGTACGTTCAATTATGGCTGCCGAATTGTCCACAATGGGTACCCGGTTTGATTACGCTGGCGGTGCTCTTATGTGTCAACTTGATTACGGTTGGTGCATTTGGCGAGGTCGAATCTTGGTTTGCACTGATCAAGATTTTTGCGATCCTGCTGCTGATTGCAATCGGGATCGGGATGATGCTGGTGCGCTTCAAGAGTCCCAACGGCATCGTTACCTCACCAAGCAACCTGATATCACATGGCGGATTTTTCGCAACCGGCCTGGATGGCTTTTTGAAGTCTTTCCAAATGGTCATCTTCTCATTTGCCGGAATTGAAATGGTTGGGATGACGGCGGCCGAAACGGCTAACCCCCGCAAGGTCATTCCCAAGGCCATCAATGACATTCCAGTCCGGATTTTGTTGTTCTACATTGGCGCACTGTTTGTGATTATGAGCATCTATCCATGGAATCGGCTTGATCCAAATTCGAGTCCGTTTGTCATGGTCTTTAAGGATATTGGCATTTCTTCAGCGGCCTCAATCATCAACTTTGTAGTTTTAACGGCGGCCGCTTCATCTTGCAACAGCGCCCTGTACACGACTGGACGCATGTTGGCCGAATTGACCTCAACTTCACGACGGCCTTCAATTCGCAAGATCAGCCGCATTTCTAAGAATTCGGTTCCAGCTACGGCGATCATCATCTCAGCTCTCTTGATGGGGATGTCGTCACTGCTGAACTACTTGATTCCTTCCGAAGTCTTTACTCTGGTTTCAAGTGTCGCCACGACCAGTTTCCTGTTTATCTGGGGAACGATTGTGTTGGCTCACCTGCGCTACCGTAAGCTGCATCCGGAAGGCAGTGGCTTTAAGATGCCGGGAACGCCGGTTACTGATTGGATGGTCTTGATTTTCCTGTTTGCCGTGGGCGTGATCTTGATGTTCAGTGCCGACACGCGGATTGCTTTGATTATCGCGGTAGTTTGGCTGGCATTCATGACGGTTCTGTCTATGACGTTTAAAGAATATAAATATAACTAACTAAAAAACTTCTCGATTTTTGGTCGGGAAGTTTCTTTTTTGCTTCTTAAGTTTAATCACGCTGGCTTTGGCAGTGACTGTTGCAATAGCAGCGTTTCTCATCCATCATATCGCAGTGACAGATGCCATCTGTACTGGCACAAGGACAGCCTTTTTGGCAGGTCATACCAGCCTTGCAGTATTCTTTTTCCATTTTCATCCCCCCATATTTGAAATTATCAATATAATACGCTGTTTAATCGGGGTTGGCTCATTGTCTGCTCAAATCTTTAGATATTTTTAGCAAACTTGATGATTGTCAATTACCAAACGGCAAAATCTCCTTAAACTGTGATTAAACATTTGGAGAGGAGAAAGAATCATGTTTTTTGCCAAGCATAAAAAAGAAAGCGTCGTTTTAATGACGGCTTTGCTGATTATTGCTTACATTGGCCGCTTCACCAATCTAATCTGGCTATTTGATGTCTCGATGATCGCAATTGCCATTATCGGTGGCCTGTCATTGATCTTTCGAGCAGTCGGGGCCTTGAAATTCAAAATTATCTCAATTGAGCTTTTGGTTTCAATTGCTGTAATCAGTGCCCTGGCAATTGGTGAATACAGCGAGGCCGGCATCGTGGTCTGGCTGTTTTCGGTTGGGGATTTGCTGGAAGAGATTACGCTAAAAAAAACCCGCAAGTCGATTCAAGATCTGGTTGATATGGCACCCAAGACGGCACTGAAGATTGAAAGTCCCAGTGATCGTTCGTTTGAAGAAGTTGACATTGACGAGATTGAAAAAGGCGATTATCTATTGGTCAAAACTGGTTCGCGGATTCCAGTCGATGGCCAAGTCGTCGCTGGCAATGGTCATGTTGATCAGGCCAGCATTACCGGCGAATCCAAACCCAGCCACAAAGAAATCGGCAGCAGTGTATTTGCCGGTACGATTCTTTCCAGCGGAGCGTTGGTTGTACGAGCTGAAAAGGTGGGCGAAGATACCACGTTTGGTCGGCTGATTGAATTGGTTGAAGAAGCTCAAGATAGTCAAACCAAGACCCAGCGTTTTATTGACCGCTTTTCACAATATTACACGCCATTGGTATTACTGTTGTCAATTATCGTAGGCCTGATTACCAAAGACTTACGCTTGTCAATTACCATTCTGGTCCTTGGCTGCCCAGGTGCTCTGGTAATCGGGGTGCCAATCTCGACGGTTGCCGGCATCGGCAGTGCAGCCAAACGAGGCATGATTGCAAAGGGTAGTGCTGCATTGGATGAGTTAACCAAGATTGATACGTTTGTTTTTGACAAGACCGGTACGCTGACGACGGGTCAGCCGAGTGCGGGAAAGGTTGTCAATGTTAATGGCGATCAGAATGAAAATCTAAAGATTCTGGCCAGCATTGAGCATGAGTCCAATCATCCGTTGGCCAAAGCCATTTTGGACTACTGGCAAAAAGATGACGTCTACCCGGTTAGCGACAGCCAGATTATTGATGGGCGCGGCATTCAGGCTGTCGTTAACCAGCACTCGGTTTTGGTTGGTAATGAAAGATTGTTAAACGAAGCCGGAATCGAAACGACCACCGATCAGCTTTCAAAGACCAGCTCACACGTTTTGCTGGCTGTTGATCACGAGCTGCGGCTGGTACTGGAGGTCAGTGATCAACTGCGTCCTGGGGCCAAAGCAGCATTGGACAATCTGAGAAAAATCAAGGACTATCGCCTCATCCTGCTTTCTGGCGATAACCAGGCAGCTGCTGAAAACATGGTGGCCGACCTGAACTTTAATGAAGTGCGTGGTGATCTTTTGCCAGTCGACAAGGCAGCAGTCATCAAACAGCTGCAATCAGATGGCCATCAAGTGGCTTTTGTAGGGGACGGAATCAATGACGGTCCGGCATTAAGTGTGGCTGATCTAGGGATTGCTATGGGCAGTGGTACCGAAGCCGCCATTGACGTGGCCGATATTATCCTGGTCAACTCCAGTCCGGCTCAATTACCGATTGCCGTTCGTCATGCGCAAAAGACGATACGCAACATGTATGAAAACATTGCAATTGCACTTTTGACGGTATTACTGTTGTTCATCGGTCTGTTTACCGGCTACATCTACATGGCGTCAGGGATGCTGGTTCATGAATTGAGTATTTTGATCGTCATCTTAAATGGTATGCGATTAATTCGTCGTAATTGACCGTAATCAATTATTTATTAGAGTAAATCGACTAAGCTATATTCATAAATAAGCAAAGGGGAAATGAATCATGAAAAAAGTAACGTTAAAACTCAATGATCTGTCTTGTCCATCATGCATGAGCAAGATTCAAAAAGCCGTCAGCCAACAGCCTGGCGTATCCAATGCCGTGGTAATGTTTAATGCCGGCAAGGTCAAGGCTGAAGTTAATGAAAGCCAACTTGCACCAGAAGCATTGGGCGATGTTGTCAGCCAGCTTGGCTATCAAGTCGAAAAGATCATCGTTAAGGAGGCTTAATCATGAGTGAAATTGAAATTCGTTATGCAAAAGAACAAGAACGCAGCGACCATGAGCACCATGTTCCAACTGCTGGTGCCATGATCGGTCACATTACCGCCAACCTGGCAGTGCATGCTTTAAAGATTGAGCAGGCAGCTTTATTTGCCAAAGGGCCAGCCGCACTGTTTTTAGATCAGTATGGGCGGGCCTGGATTCAAAAAGAACTGGCTTTTTGGGATGATATCAATCGTGCCTTGCATGCCGAAGCAGATTTGGTGCCAACGACCAGCGAGGAGCTGCTTAAGTACAGCATGCTGACCGAAAATGGTGCTACTAAGTATGCTGATGGTAAAGATCAGCTGTTTGAGCTGGTTAAAGATTTTGATATGCAGCTATTGTTTATTACACGGGCCATTAAGCTGACCGAAAAAGAAGGGCATGAGGCGCAGAATCAACTGATGAAAGAGCTGTATGCCTGGATTAAGGAACAGATTGGGTTGACACAAAGCTTCTTGGGCCACGAACCAACCGAGGGCCTGCCATCTGCTGCAGAAGATGATGGCGATGATGCAGAATAAAATGTCTGATTTATAAAAGAGTAGAAACAACTGGACGGGCTATAATCCCCTTAAGGGTGACACTTGAAATAATAAAAGTGTTATTTCCTTAAGGGGGTTTTTGCATTTCAAGTTAT
>PPYF01638387.1_pt1 | contig 54564 bp, 48 predicted proteins | sample 1559871 | NCBI WGS metagenome assembly PPYF01 (sample SAMN08240021, study PRJNA423297) | Human gut metagenome, whole genome shotgun sequencing project.
TAGTAAGATTTTCAAAGATCTCTCGTGCTTACAGCGTATAGCTGCTTAGCGCATTATTGAATTATTAACGAACTATTGATTAATGACTATGAAGAAAAATTTAACTAAACCTGTCATCGCAGTCCTGCTGGGCGCCTTGACATTCAGTTCTTGCATCGGCTCATTTGGCCTGACAAATTCCGTACTTGACTGGAACAAGAGAGCAACAGACAACAAGTTTGTAAACGAGATTATCTTCGTGCTTATCTCTCCAGCTTACGCAGTATGTTCATTTGCAGACCTTCTCGTTATCAACTCTATCGAGTTCTGGACAGGCGACAAGGTGATTGGCCAGGTAGGAACTACTAAGGACGTAATGGGTAAGGATGGTCGCATGTATGCCATCAAGACATTGAAGAATGGCTACGAGATTACCGACCCAGATGGTGAGAAATCATACTTTGTGTTCGACAAGAAGCACAAGAGTTGGTCATACAGCAAGGATGGCGATATCCGTGAACTTTTCAGTTTCAACGAGGATGGCAGCATCCAGGCTTGCTTGCCAAGTGGCGAGAAGATCAACGTCCCAGCAGATGCCAATGGTTTATACCAGGTTCGCATGGCTATGAATGATGGTTTGTTCTATGCATTCAACAAGTAAATAATCATAACAATCCCAGCCCGATAAAAGTCTCTTTTTATCGGGCTTTTTCATGATTCCCTTTCTCTTTTCCTAAGCAAGTTCATATTTCTCCGTTCCCAACCAAACTCTCCTTAGAATGTCCAAATGCAAAAAAGTGTTTAAAGAAAGCAAAGAAGTGCCTTCACCACCCTTCACCCGTAACTCTCTGACCATCAAAAGAATCGCCAAAAAGGTGAAGGGTGAAGGTTTAAAATCTCTTTTTTATATATACGCGTGAAGGGTTAGGGTAAAAACCTAAAAAAAGACCCTAGGGTCAAAAATCGGAAAAACCCTAAAATAAAGAATATAATATAAAGATTAAAAATACACCCTTCACCTTCACCTCACAAAAATCACATCCAAAATTCTGTTCTGTATGCAACAGAAAATCATCTGCAGCAATCTGTGCCGGGACATATAATCAGGAGACAATTCTCTTTCGGAGATATCATTTTATCCTTCGGAGATATTTTCCTATTTATCGGAGATATTATTTTATCCTTCGGAGATAATTTTCTATTCTTCGGAAATATTCCTTCGAATTTCAAGATAAGGCATAAAAATATAATTTTCGCCAACTTTATTTCCCGAATCCACACAATTGTCACAAATCGCATAGCTATGAAACAGAAAAGAATGTATCTTTGCTGCATCAATCATAAAGGTTGATGTAGATATGGTCTCGTCATGACTGCCAAATCGGGCTGACGCAAATGCATTACAACCAGTGACATTCATCAAAACTTGCAACCATCTACAATATTTTTCAGTTTTTCTCGTTAATAAAAGTATGAAAAATAGATTATTGATACTCACAATATGCCTCATCGCAACCATTAAGATGATGGCGCAGGAGTTTACCCTTCACGGCAAAGTGGTAGACGAGAACAACCAGCCACTGGAGTTTGCCATCGTTTCGGTGGCTAGCCAGGGAAAGACTGCCGTTACTTCGCTCAAGGGAGACTATAGCCTCAAACTGCATTCAGCAGACAGCGTGGTAGTCAAATTCTCATATATCGGTTTCAAGACAAAAACAAAAGTGCTGAGAAGACCACGAGGAAAACAAACCCTACAGGTGGTACTTCGCGAAGCATCCACCACCCTCGATGAGGTGAATATCAAGGGAGAGAAAATACAGTCGGACCAGATACAGGAACTGAAGACTAAGGACATGAAGATGACGCCATCTGCCAACGGAAATGGGGTGGAAAGTCTGGTTCAGCAACAGGCTGGCGTGAGTACCCATAACGAACTCTCTTCGCAATACAATGTACGTGGCGGAGCCTTCGATGAGAACTCCGTATACATCAACAACGTAGAAGTATTCCGCCCATTCCTGGTTCGCAGCGGACAGCAGGAAGGGCTCTCCGTCATCAACCCTTATATGGTAGATAAAATCGGTTTCTCAACCGGAGGATATGCTGCCAAATACGGAGACAAGATGAGTTCGGCTCTCGACATCACCTACAAAACCCTGAAAGCAAAAAGCAAGAAGCCGGTGGTTGAAGGCAGTCTGGCTGCCAGTCTGCTGGGTGCTGACGCATACATCGGTCTGGGAACCCAGAAACTTTCATGGCTCAACAGCGTGCGCTACAAAACTACCTCTTACCTGCTCGGTTCGATGGAAACCAAAGGCGAATACAAGCCAAACTATCTGGACTATCAGACCTATCTGAGTTACCAGCCCAACAAACGCTGGAAGCTTGACTTCATAGGCTACATCTCTGATAATCACTACAACTTCGAACCGGAAGACCGAGAAACGAAGTTCGGAACAATGGAAAACGTAAAGAGCTTCAGAGTATATTTTGACGGTCAGGAAAAAGACCGCTTCCTCACCTACTTCGGTACACTCGGCATTACCCGCCAGTTTACAGCCAACACCAGTCTCTCGCTTCTGGGCAGTGCTTTCTATACCAAGGAACAGGAGAAATATGACATTCAGGGACAATACTGGCTTGACGAAACCGAGACTTCAGAAAACCTGGGTGTAGGTACCTATTTCGAACATGCCCGAAACTATCTCACAGCCCGCGTGATGAGTGCCAAACTGATGCTCAAACACAAGGTGAAGAAACATCAGATGGAAGCCGCAGTAAGTCTGAAGCGTGAACATATCGAGGAGAATTCAGTAGAATATGAGATGCGTGATTCCGCAGGATACAGTATTCCTCACAATGGCAAAGACCTCTATATGATTTATTCACTGAAGGCTCGCAACGAACTGAATGCCAACCGAATGGAAGCTTATATCCAGGACACCTACCGTTTTTCGGGAGGAACAGCCGACAGTACCGGGAACGGACAGACACATTACACTCTGAACTATGGTATCAGAATGAGTCATTGGAACTTCAACAGAGAAACCATCGTGAGTCCTCGTCTGTCGCTCGCCATCATACCAGCCAACCATGAGAATACAACTCTCCGTTTTGCGGCAGGTCTGTATTATCAGGCTCCATTCTTCAAGGAATTGAGAGATACATCTACGGTGAATGGCATAACCGTCGCATCGCTGAACGAGAAAATCAAGAGCCAGCGAAGCATCCACTTCATCGCCGGCTACGACTATAGGTTCAAGCTAGGAGACCAACGCTATAAATTCTCTGCCGAAGCCTATTACAAGGCTTTGAGCAATCTGGTTCCTTATTCGGTTAGTAACGTGAAGGTAGTTTATTACGGACAGAACGAATGCAGCGGTCATGCAGCAGGACTCGACTTCAAACTCTACGGAGAATTTGTTCCGGGTACCGATTCCTGGCTCAGTCTTTCGCTCATGGATACAAAGATGAAATTGGGTGGCAAGAGCATCCCTTTGCCTACCGACCAGCGCTATGCCGTAAACCTCTTCTTCACCGATTATTTCCCGGGCAGCAAGAAGTGGCGCATGTCTTTGAAACTCGCCTTTGCCGATGGTCTTCCTTTTGCAGCTCCCCACAGAGAGCTGGAGACCAACAGTTTCCGTGCCACTGCCTATCGCCGTGCAGATATCGGTATGAGTTATCAGCTGCTCGACAACAGCCGCCGGGAGAAGAAGACCTTCCTGAAGAATGTGATGCTGGGGGTAGATTGCCTCAACCTCTTCGGCATAGACAACGTAAACAGCTATTACTGGGTGACAGATGTAACCAGCCAGCAATACGCCGTACCTAATTATCTTACCGGCAGACAGCTCAATGCCCGCATTCTTTTGGAATTTTAGGACCAAATAATAGTGATTTTTCACATTATTCTAAATATTTAACCGTAGATAGTTCGCTATCTGCGGTTTTTTTCGTATCTTTGCGCCCGAATTATGCGATGATGGTTCGTCCGTTCATTCCATGGATTCAGGAAACCATTCTATAAAGAATAAAGAAATAATACATAATAATCAATTATGAGCAAACAAGTAGAAAAGATTAAGGAGCTGATCGCTAAGCGCGAACAGGCTCGTCTTGGCGGTGGCGAGAAGGCCATCGAGAAGCAGCATGCACGTGGCAAATATACCGCTCGTGAGCGTATCGAAATGTTAGTAGATGCCGGCAGTTTCGAGGAGTATGATATGTTCAAGTTGCATCGTTGCACTAACTTTGGCATGGAGAAGAAGCAGTACCTCGGTGATGGTGTTGTAGCTGGTAGCGCTACTATAGCCGGCCGTCTGGTTTACGTATATGCTCAGGACTTCACCGTAAATGGTGGTTCACTCTCTGAGACTATGGCACAGAAGATCTGCAAGGTAATGGATATGGCTATGACTATGGGGGCACCTGTTATCTGCATGAACGACTCTGGTGGTGCTCGTATTCAGGAAGGTATCTGCGCCCTCGCTGGTTACGGTGAGATTTTCGAGCGCAACATCCTCGCTTCTGGTGTCATCCCACAGATTTCTGCTATCATGGGCCCTTGCGCCGGTGGTGCCGTTTACTCTCCAGGTTTGACCGACTTCATCATCATGAAGGAGCAGACTTCTTATATGTTCCTGACTGGTCCTAAGGTTGTCAAGACCGTAACTGGTGAGGACATCGATGCAGAGCACCTCGGTGGTGCATCTGTTCACGCAACCAAGAGTGGTGTAACCCACTTCGCTGCTAAGACAGAGGAAGAGGCTATCGAGATGATCAAGAGCCTGCTCTCTTACATCCCTAGCAACAATACAGAAGAAGCTCCACGCGTAGAGTGCACAGACCCTATCGACCGCATGGACGATACTCTGAACGAGATTATCCCAGACGATCCTAACCAGGCATACGATATGTATAAGGTGATTGGTGCTGTAACCGATAACGGAGAGTTCTTCGAGGTTCAGCCTAAGTTCGCCAAGAACATCATCACTGGTTTCGCCCGTTTCAATGGTCAGAGCGTTGGTATCGTAGCCAACCAGCCAGCAGCTTACGCAGGTGTACTCGATGTAAACGCTAGCCGCAAGGCAGCCCGCTTCGTTCGTTTCTGCGATGCCTTCAATATTCCTATCGTATCTCTCGTTGACGTACCAGGATTCTTGCCAGGTACAGGTCAGGAGTACAACGCTGTCATCCTCCACGGTGCACAGTTGCTCTACGCTTACGGCGAGGCTACCGTGCCAAAGATTACTATCACATTGCGTAAGAGCTATGGTGGTAGCCACATCGTGATGGGTTGCAAGCAGTTGCGTGCCGACTTGAACTTCGCTTGGCCATCTTCAGAGATTGCTGTAATGGGTGCCAGCGGTGCCGTTGCCGTTCTCTGTGGTAAGGAAGCTAAGGCTAAGAAGGAAGCTGGCGAGGATGTAAAGGCATTCCTGGCAGAGAAGGAGCAGGAGTATACTGACAAGTTTGCTAATCCATATCAGGCAGCTCAGTATGGTTACATCGATGATGTCATCGAGCCACGTAACACCCGTTTCCGCATCTGCCGTGGTTTGGCTCAGCTCGCTACCAAGCGTCAGAGCTTGCCAGCTAAGAAGCATGGCTGTATGCCAATGTAATATAGAAATGTTGAATGTTGAGTGTAGAATGTTGAGTTATATACAGACTCAACATAACAGAAGGGCGCAAGCCTAATTCAACACTCAACAATCAACACTCAAAATTAAAGTAAAAACGAATGGATAAGAATATTTATGCTGCGATTGCCATGGCTCTCTATGAGTACCAGGGCAATAACGTACACGACAAGGAGCCTGGCATCATCACTATCAAGCCACGTCAGACGATGTGGAACGCCAAGTTCTTGAGTTTAACAGCTAAACCATAATGTAATAGAAATGAAAGAGTTTAAATATACAATTGACGGAAAAGAATACAAGGTTCAGATTGACGCTGTTGAGGGTAACATCGCAAGCGTGAACGTGAATGGCGAAGCTTACAAGGTTGAGATGGAACAGGAGGCTGAGCCAGAGAAGAAGAAGGTTGTGCTTGGTCAGCCAGCTGCTGCATCTGATGATACTGAGGCTACTCCAGCTGCCAACGTAAATACAGCCAATGCTGTAAAGGCTCCTCTCCCTGGTACTATTACCAGCATCGAGGTAGCTGTTGGTCAGGAGGTAAAGGCAGGTGATACTGTTGTCGTTCTCGAGGCTATGAAGATGCAGAACAACATCGAGGCTGAGAAGGATGGTAAGGTTACTGCTATCTGCGTTAAGCCTGGTCAGGCTGTGCTCGAAGAGGATGCACTCGTAGTTATCGAGTAAATCAAAAATTTGAGAATTATACTTCCAGATTCGGGATTATAATTCGGGTTCTTATAAAGAATATCAAAGGTCGCAAGCTGTTAATTGTTTGCGACCTTTTTCTATACTGCTGTATGAGCATAAACTGCTATACAAAGTAATTTTTTACTAAAGAAAAAAGACATAAAGTACTATAAAATGATAGATTTAACAGAAGAACAGATAGAAAGATACAGCCGCCACATCCTCCTTCAGGATGTAGGCCTCGAGGGGCAGGAAAAGCTCCTCAATGCCAAGGTGCTCATCATTGGTGCCGGAGGATTGGGTTCCCCAGTTGCCCTCTACCTCGCTGCGGCTGGCGTGGGACATATCGGTATCGTGGATGCCGATGTGGTTGACCTCAGCAACCTGCAACGACAGGTCATCCACCAGACCAAGGACTTGAACACCCCTAAGGTGGAAAGCGCCAAGGAGAAGATGATTGCCATCAATCCTGATGTGGAGGTAACAACCTACCATACCTTCCTCGCCTCAGACAATGCCGAGGAAATCATCAAGCCATGGGATTTCGTCATTGATTGCACCGACAACTTCCCGGTGAAGTTCCTCATCAATGATGCCTGTGTGCGACTGGGCAAGGCATTCTCGCATGGCGGCATCCTGAGATTCCAGGGGCAGACCTTCACCCATCTTCCAGGCACGGCTTGTTACCGTTGTTTCTTCAAGGAACCACCTCCAGCAGGCGCTGTTCCTACCAGTAGCCAGGCAGGAGTCCTTGGTGCCATCGCTGGTATGCTCGGAACCATCCAGGCTGCCGAGGCGTTGAAGTACTTCCTCGGTGTGGGCGAACTGCTCACCGACCGATTGCTCACCTTCGATGCCAAGACGATGAACTTCCGCACCATCAAGGTAAAGAAGCGTGCATCCTGCGAAATCTGCGGCGACCACCCTACCATCGATCATCTCATCGACTATGAGCAGGCTGCGTGTGATTTGAAACACCACTAAGATTTAGTGATTATTTTCGAATAAACACATATAACAAAAAGCAAAGTCACAATACCCAGCTCTATCAGCTAGATATTGTGACTTTTTTTTTAGAACCGCCCCAAAGCCCAACAAAGAACAAAAACCTTGATTATAAGATACTTTATAAAACATTTCTCCCATTTTTCTTGCATGATTCAGATAATAATCGTATTTTTGCAGCAGATAAAATACGCAAGCTTATGAAAGAGAAAAGATATACATTGCCAGAAGAGCAGAAAGATGCAGCTTTCGCAGCAGAGCCTGCACCAGCCTATCACGGAAATGCCGCCATAGCACTTCCCGAGGATGAATGTGCAGAAGAAGATATTGACTGGAATAAGATTCCTGTTGGCTGGCATCCGGCTAATGAAGAAGAAGCCGTGGCTAGGATAGAAGCTATTGAGGCGGAGTATGAAAGGACAGGCAAGGCTACAGATTTTGATGATTTTATAGCAGAACTTAAATCTGAAGGATTATGGCTCATATAAAATTACTAGACCCTTTCAAGAAGGAACTTCGAGATATGGTGGTTTACACACTAGCCGAATTTGGAGCTACTTCAGTAAAACGGTTTAATAAAGAGCTTGATGACATCAAGCATCGCCTGATGCTTCATCCTCTTTCTTCACCCAGAGAGCCATTGCTTAAGCGATTCCACCGCCCTTACCATAGTGCGATTATCAAGGAGAATTGGAAGATTATCTATCGCTACGACGAAGCCAACGACCTCGTCATTTTCGTAGATTTATGGGATATGAGAAGAAGTCCTAGATATCTGATCAGACAATTCAAAAGAAAACTATAAAGGAAAAAGCTTATGAAGGAGAAAAGATATACATTACAAGAAGAGCAGCCGATTCCAGTTGGCTGGCATCCGGCCAATGAAGAAGAAGCCGTGGCTAAAATTGAAGCTATTGAGGAAGAGTATGAGAATGGGCAATATATTGATGCTGAAGAATTTGAAAAAGAACTAACAGCACAATACCCGTGGCTAGAAGATTGGAAGCGTTCTATCAGTATAGAAGATTTTAGAAAGAACTGCAAGAAGAAGCTGAAATCACTGTTCTTGACAAAGAATGGAATTTAACTTATAATGCACTTCGAGGATAAAGATTCTTTCTGATTTTTTGCAGATGGTTCAAGAACGGGCTGAAAGCCCAAAAGCTCTTAGCCCAGGGCAGCGCCCTGGGTATGCTAGCAATCAGCATTGCGCCCTGCAAGGGCAAAAGCTTTAAAAAGAGTTCCACCTATAATATATTCCCCACCTCTGACACTCAGAATAGGATTCTAGCGCCCCCGCATTTCACGGGGCCGCTAGAACTAAATACTGAATATCAATTTCATAATAAGCTAATCTCACTTACAAATTCCGTCTTTATTCCTCTTTATATGCCTCATACTCCTCACGAGAGATTGGAGTCTCCGGGTCAACAATCAAGACTTCATCATAGGTCAAGCCATAGAGGTGATAGACGAGGAAGTCGATTTGATTCTCCAAAGCAGAAGTGTCATTTTCTTTTTCTTGTTCTATTGCCTTTACCAAATTCTCTATTTCTAAACTACTTTTACTTAACACCATATCAGAAGGCATCGGAAATGTTTTTATATAAGCAGGTTTATAGCGATAGAATCCACCAGACATAACTGTTCCAGTATTTTGCATAAACCACCAACATAAACGAGAATTTAAAACAGCCATTAAGACCTTGTATGACACAAGTACATCGTCCTTTTTAACGTAACCATAAAGAGTAGCAGTTTGATAAAACACACCTTGTTCATCAAAGGAAAAGTTACCCCCCATAGAAATATCTGGAGCGATAAGTTTTGGTGAAGTCGCATAAGCTAACCCCTGCTTTCTACTTAATTGAAACCATTCATTATCAATATCAAAACGACCTTTTTCTCTTCTTCTAAGAATCGTTTCACATTTTTTTAAATAACTATAAGTCATAGGATACTTTTCAGATAAGTCATTCTCTTTAATAAGAGTCATATTGCCACTATTTCTCTCATATGGTAAAACTACATATCTCTGAGTATCTAAACTTCCATACAACTGCAAAAGTACGAAAAAGAATTGGTTATAAAGCAGCATATATTCAAGGCTTTTGCCCTTACAGGGCGCAGGGGGACAACGTCCTAATACCCAGGGTGTTGCCCTGGGCTAGGAGTTTTTGGGCCTTCAGCCCGTGCTTGAACCACATGCAAAAGTTCAATGATTTACTTCTTAACCAGGCATTTTATACTCATGTCTAAGCTTCCAGATAGTTCATCATATCCTCCAATGTATCGAAGTTCTTGACATTCCCCCTCTTTACATCCATAATAGCCTCCAACAAATCGCCCTCATACACTTGTGGTCTAGTATGCTTCTTATCATCCATAAAACGAACCAAACGTACATAGCCAGAGCGACAAGCCTTCGACTTTTCCTTCTTGGAACAATCAAAATCGTTCTTAAAATCTATAGTAATCTGCTTCATAATTATTTGGAATTTAAATTAAACATCTATTTTAATACTATCGTTGCATTTATTCTTTTCTCTTCACCCAAACCTTATGGCTGCCGCGGCCTAGTGAATCTATCGGCGAAGATTTATCACAGGTCAGTTCCTTCAGTTCCATAGAGGCAGCAGTACGGCTCAGGTTGTTGATGGAGGCATAATCGCTTAGGGTGAGGACTCCATTCTTCTCTATCACCTCCAGGGCTCGGGCGATGCGCTCTTCCTTGGAATAGAGCTGCTTACGGATAACCTTTACGCCACCCATATCACGCTCCAGGTCACGGTCGGTTTCACGCTTCACATCCTTGATAAACTCAGGGGACGCCTTGAAGTTGATGTCCTTCACGCCCACCTTGCGGTACGTCATCTTATCATCTGGATTAAGAATTTCCCTAGGCTTCTCATCCTCGAAAGCGAGGGAGAGGGAGAAGGTGCCGAAACCTTCCAGATTCACGTTGTAACCCATGGAGAGCATATCTGTCAGCATATCAACCACATCGGTCAATACAGCCTCCGTGGTACTTTCCGAAATACCGCGATGGTAGTTCTGCATCATCTTGACGAACTCTTTTCGGGATAGTGTACGGTTGGTCACCATCTTGGGATAAACTCTGCGCTTGCCATCATAGCGCATATCCCCCATTTCCTGCAATTTGTACTTAGCCATATCAGTTTCCTTTCCTATTTTAGTTTATTAGTATTTCTTATTGCAGCAGCCTTTACATCCTATAGTATTTATTGTTATACTTAAGAAGAAAAGACCACAAACCTAGGAAGAAAAGTATTTAATCCTAGGAGAAATCTCCGTTCATAGACACTGAACCGACATTCAAAGTCTATGAACCGCCGTTCAAAGACACTGAACGGACATTCAATGTTTACGAACGAAGATTTCTACCTTGCAAAGATACAACTTTATCAGATATAAAACAAGACTTTTCCTGAATATCTTTACTTTTCCGGCCATAATTCTTCGTTTTTTGAGCTTATTTCTTTGCGTATCCCAAATAATTGTGTTAACTTTGTAGTCAGATTGAAAACCAAAGGTCAAAGGATTGAAAACCAAAGGCTAAAGGATTGCAAGCAAAAGACAAAGCAAAAGACTAAGATTAGACATTCTTATGAGTATGAAGATATTAGCAACCAGCGACTGGCATCTGGGCAACCTGTTTCACGGCAACGACCGTCTGCCGGAACACAAGCATTTCCTGAAATGGCTCCTGGAGCAGATAGCTGGACAAAAGCCCGATGCTCTCCTCATAGCAGGAGACATCTTTGATAACGGAAATCCATCGGCAGCGGCACAGACCGTTTATTACGAGTTTCTTGCCGATGCTACCCAACTGTGCCCGAACATGCAGGTCATCATTACCGCCGGCAACCACGATTCCGCCAGCCGACTGGAGGCTCCCCGTCCGCTCCTCACCCGATACCACGTGGAAATAAGAGGAAACGTAAGGAAAATCTGGCAGCAGGGAGAAAGCGAGGACGATGATAAAACCGGCGGACATTGGATCTATTCCTTCGATGACCTCATCATCCCCGTAACCAACGAGGAAGGAGAAGAAGTCACCATCCTCGCCGTACCTTTCCTTAGAAGCGATGTGATGCAGAACGCCAGTTACTCGCAGGGAGTCAACGACTTTCTGAGAGAACTGACGGCTGAGGCTCGAAAGAAATACCCGGGCAGGAAGTGCATCATGATGGCACACATGTACGCCAAGGGTTCGGATATCGCCAAAAAGGATGCGAGCGAGAAAATCATCATCGGCGGACAGGAGGAAGTGGACCTGGAAGGATGGAACGAACATCCCGACTATATGACTTGCGGACACATCCACAAACGGCAACATATCTGGAACACCGACTGGGCAAGATATACGGGAAGTATCCTCCCGATGTCGTTTGCCGAGAAAGACTACACCCACGGCATCGACCTCATCACCATAGAACACGGAGAAGAGGATGAAGGAAAGGAAACCGGCAAGAGCAAGGAATGGAAAGTAGATTTTCTGGAATACAAGCCTCAGCACGCCCTCCGCATCCTGCCCGAAGATGAGGAAGAGCTGACCTTCAAGAAATGGCAGAAGCTCATCAATTCTGAACTCTCGGAGAGAACAGACGGCGAACTGAGCGACCATTTCGACTACGTGATGCTGAAGGTGAAACAGGAGAAACTGACCAGCGATGACATCAAGGAACTGGAGAAACTCGTCAACGAAAAGGATGCCGTGCTCTGCAAAATCCAGCGCATCATCCCGCAACTGGACCTCTCCACCATCCAGGGTTCCCAGCACATCACCAGCATAGAAGACATCATCAACCGTCCTCCGCTCGACACGCTGAAGGAAGCCTTCGCCATCAGACACAACGCTCCGATGAACGAAAGACAGGAGAAAATGTTATCCGATTTATTAACGACATCATCATTATGAAATTCCTACAACTCGAAATACTCAACCTCGCTTCGCTTGACAAACAGGGAGGCGAGGTCATCAACTTTGAAGAAGGTGCCTTAGGCGAGAGCACCATCTTCAGCATCGTAGGTCCGACGGGAAGTGGCAAGTCTACCCTACTCGACGCCATCTGCCTTGCCCTCTACAACCGCGCCCCTCGCTATCCCAGGAAGAAAGGAGACAAGAACCAGAACATCGAGATTTTCGGAGCTGCCGATGCCAGCGAAAGTAACCGTCTGGCTCCAACCGACAGCCGAAACATCCTGACACGTGGCAAGAAAGAGGGCTACAGCAAACTCACCTTCCTTGCCAACAACGGCAGCATCTACCGCGCAGAATGGCACGTCAGATTCCAGAGAGTGCGCTACGAGAACGCCAAGACTGCGCTCTATAAAATCACAAGAAACGGAGAAGAGATAACAGAGGAAGCTGCCGACTGGAACGAGCTGCCGAACATCATCGGACTCGACTACGACCAGTTTCTCCGCACCGTACTCATCGCCCAAGGCTCGTTTGCCAACTTCCTGACGGCGAAGGAAAACGAACGGTACGAACTCCTGGAAAAACTCATCGGATGCGAGGAAACTTATACGAACATCGCTACTGAAATCAAGAAGGCGAAAGACCAGGCGACGGATGCCTACAACCAGATGGCTGCATCGGTGGAAGCCGTAAAACAGAACCTGCTGAACGATGAAGAACTCGCCCAACTGAAGGAGGAAATCGCCCGGTTGGAAAAGGCAGAGAAGGAACTCGACAGCCAGTTGCAAGCCATCTCGAAAGACCTGCAATGGTTTGAGGAAAACGATAAGCAAATCAAGCAAATCGCTATCAGTCAGGAGAATATGGAACAAGCATCAAATGCCATTAAAGAGATGCAAGCCCAGATTATCCGTCTTCAGTTGCACGATGAAGTACAGCCTGCTGTTAACCTGCTGCAGGAAGTAGAGCGACAGACGCAAAGCATCCACGAGCAGGAAGAAAACATCCTGAAAGCGGAAGCTAACATCAAAAGCCAAGAGTCTGCCATCGACGAAAGCGAGAAAACTCTCGCCAGTCTGAAGGAAGCGGTCAGCAAGGCAAAGGAACAGCTAGAAAAGGCGCTGCCGGTCATCGCTGAAGCAAGGGCGCTGAAAACCAAAATGGAAGCGGCGATGCCGAATCTGAAAGAGAAGAAAGAGACATTGGAGTTGGCTCAGAAAGAAAATCAATCTGCCCAGAAAGATGTGGAGGAAAACGCCCGAAACATCAAGAAATGGGAAGCCGAAACGGAGAAAGCGAACCTTGCCCTCAAAACGACAAAGGAAGAGATTGCCAAGCAGAAACAAGTTCTGCACGAAGCGACGCAAGCCGCAGAACAGGCTTGGGAGACAGAAAAGAGCAAGACTGCCGGTCAGAATATAGAGGAACTGCAGAACAGCAAGACTGTAGCTGACAGGAAACTGCAAGATGTCCTGCAAGCCATCAAGGTTGTGGCTCATCTCGATGCCGCCACAACAGAAAAGCAGAAGAATGAGGAGCGAATCCTGGTCTTGAGCAAGAGAAACACAGAGATAGATGAAGCGCTGGGCAAGTTGACCATCGAGGCGCTGACCCAAGAGACTCAGACGCTAAGAAATGCCTATACCCTCATGGTGAGTGAGAAATGGGAGATTCATCGTGCCAACCTGACCGAAGGCAAACCTTGTCCGCTCTGTGGCAGCACGACTCATCCTTATCATACCGACAACAGACAGTTTGAGGAAGCCACCACGGAACTCTCTCAACTTCTGAAAGCCAAGGAGAATCTGCTGAAACTGCAGCAGAAAGAGGAGAAGGATCTTTCCGGCGAGAGAAAACAGAACGATGGCGAAGTACAGACGCTCCAGAAACAACAGGAAAAGCTGTCGGGTGAAATCGCAACTTACGAAGAGGATTGGAAGGCGCTCATCGCCCAGTATCCAAAGATTCCAAAGGCAGAGGCAGAACTGAAATCGCTCTTGCCTATCTATGAAAACAAGGCGAAAGATGCGAGCAGCAAACTGAGCCTCTTTAACAAGATTCAGAAAGAGATAGAACGGCTGACCCAACTCAAGGATAAGGCTGTGAAGGATGAAGTTGCGTATGAAAGCAAGGCTTCTACTATACAGAACAAAGCCCAAGAAAACACTTCAGCCTGCGCCACAAAACTGGCTGAGCAGAAAGCACTTACAGCCAACCTCACCTCACAGCAAAAGAGCAAGGAGGAGGCTTACGGGAAAGCCCTTCAGGCATGGAATAGCGCCAAGAAGGAAATGGAGGAATGGCAGGAGAAATACAAGCAGATTCTGAATGGAGAAGAACCAGATGCGGCTGAACAAAGACTGACAGCAGCAAAGGATGAGGCAACGAAAGCAGCTGATACTCAGAACGAGAATATCAACAAACTGAAGGCGGAACTCGCCAACAGTAAAGGTTCGCATCAAACCATGCTGTCTCAGAACAAGACGATGAAAGAGAATCTGCAAGCGAAGGAAAAGGAACTCAACCTTTGGATTGAGGAATATAACAAGCAGCTTGAAGAAAAGAGTATCAAAGGAAAAGACTCCGAGGAGGAAGGCATCGAGGAAAGAAGTATCGAACCAAGCCTTATCGACCGAAATATCATCCGAGAGATGCTTCACTCTGTCGAAGACTGGAACGCTATCCGTCGGGAAAAGGACGAAAAGGAGAAAGCCGTGGCTTCAACAACCGCTCTTTACCAGAGTGCAGAAAAGGCGCATCAGCAGCACTTGGAACATCAGCCTGCCCAAAGCCGTGATGCTCTCCTAGCCATTCAGCAGGAGTATCTGGAAAGAAGCCAGCGCAACGAACTGATTGCTGCCAACGCCAGGATGCAGAACCATCAGGAAGCCGTGAAGCAGTTGGGTGACAAGGCTGAGGCTCTGCAACTCGTAACACAGGAAAAAGACGACTGGACAGCTATCACAGATGCCATCGGAGCAGACGGAAAGACGCTTCGCAAGATAGCCCAATGCTATACGCTCAGTTTCCTGATAGCGCACGCCAACCAGGAAATCAGAAAGTTCAACAGCCGTTACGAACTGCAGCAGGTAAAGCATTCGCTGGGCATCAGAGTCATCGACCACGACCGTGCTGACGATATCCGAGACACCACCTCCCTATCAGGTGGCGAAACCTTCATCGTGAGTCTCGGTCTCGCCCTGGGTCTGTCGGCATTATCCTCCCGTAACATCTCCTTCGAGAATCTGTTCATCGATGAAGGCTTCGGAACCCTCGACCCCGATACCCTAGCCACCGTCATCGACTCCCTCGCCATGCTGCAAAGTTCGCAAGGCAAGAAGGTGGGCGTCATCAGTCATACCGACACGATGAGCGAGCGCATCACCACCCAGATAAGGATTATCAAGAATGGCAACTCCGGCAGCAGCCATATCGAGATCTATCCTTAACCCATCGCAATTACACCTTAAATTATATAGTAATAAAACAAAAGAAAGGGTGTGCCATAAGTCCATGACACACCCTTTCTTTTGTTTCCATTGAATATTAAACCCTGTTTCCCTCTTTTGGGAAAACCACGGTTGGCTTGAAGGTCTTAGCCTCCTCAAAGTCCATCAGGGCATAAGCGATGATGATGACGGTATCGCCCACCTGCACCTTGCGGGCTGCAGCACCGTTCAGGCAGATACAACCGCTGCCACGCTCACCCTTGATAATATAGGTCTCCAAGCGCTCACCATTGTTGTTGTCTACAATCTGAACCTTCTCGCCTGCTATCAGATTAGCAGCGTCCATCAAGTCCTCATCGATGGTGATGCTACCCATATAATTCAGGTTAGCCTCAGTTACGGTCACACAATGGAGCTTACTCTTCAATACTTCTATCTGCATTGTTCTGTTATTACTTGATCTGTTACGGATTAAACTTAATAAAGAAATCTATCGAGGAATTATCCCTTATACTTGATATGGTCGATGAGACGGATAGGAGTCTTACCGCAATAAACGGTGATGCAACCTACCACATAGGCACTATCCTCCCATGAAGAAACATCCTGCAGGCTGTCGCCATCCACAATCTGGAAATACTCTACCTCCAGACCCTCTACAGCATTGATGTCGGCAACCACCTTATCGTGAGTTTCCTGTACGGTATGAGTCTTGGCATACTCCACACTCTCCTTCAGGGCCTTATAGATGTTTGGCGCAATGGCACGCTCATCAGGAGCCAGCAAAGTATTACGGCTGCTCTTAGCCAAACCATCCTCATCACGGACAATAGGGCACTCTACAATCTGCACATCGCTGTTGATGTACTTCACGAGCTGCTTGATGACAGCAATCTGCTGCCAATCCTTCTCACCGAAATAAGCACGAGTTGGTCGAACGATATAGAAAAGACGGCTCACTACCTGACATACACCATTGAAATGACCCGGGCGCTTGGCACCCTCCATCACAGTAGAAACAGGTGGAAACTCAAAGTGGCGCGTATCTGGTGTAGGATACATCTCCTTCACCGATGGTGCAAACACATAGTCAGCACCACAAGCCTCCAAGAGCTTGCAGTCAGCATCGAGGGTACGAGGATAGCGATCCAAGTCACCCTGATCATTAAACTGTGTAGGATTCAGGAACACAGAAACTACAGTCACGCCATTTTCCTTTACACTGCGCTTAACAAGAGAGGCGTGACCCTCATGCAGCGCACCCATAGTTGGCACAAGGCCGATTTCCTTTCCCTCCTTACGACACATGAAGAGTTCGTTCTGGAGGTCAACAATCTTATTGAATACTTTCATCGTCATAATCTGTTTTCGGGTGCAAAATAACAACTTTTTTCTCAAATGAGAAAGAAAAAACCTAAAAATATGCGAATTATTGCCGAAAATAATGAATTTCGGAGAAAAAATGCCCCTATTTGAAGTTTTTTTTGTACCTTTGCACGTAATTCGTAAGAATAAAATTTAAATTTTATGGCAAAAAAAGTATTATTTATCAATCAGGAGATCGACCCATACGTAGCCGAGTCTCACATGTCAATCATGGGACGCGAACTGCCTCAGAAGATGCAGGAAGCAGGTTTTGAGATCCGCACCTTCATGCCTAAGTGGGGCACCATCAACGAGCGTCGCGGACAATTGCACGAGGTCATTCGCCTGTCTGGTATGAACCTTATCATAGATGATACAGACCATCCGCTGATCATCAAGGTTGCATCTATACCAACAACACGACAGCAGATTTATTTCATCGATAATGACGACTATTTCAAGAGCCGTCAGATGGGCACCGATGAAAACGGAAAGGAATATGCCGACAACGGAGAAAGAGCTATCTTCTTCGCACGTGGTGTATTGGAAACCGTAAAGAAGCTCCGCTGGCAGCCTGATGTAATCGTCTGCCAGGGTTGGGCTAGCGCAGTAGTGCCATTCTATGTAAAGACAGCCTACAGCGAAGAGCCTTCATTTGCAGAATCAAAGGTTATTACCGCTCTCTATACCAACGAACTCAAGGGTGAACTGGGTACCAACTTCAAACGTTGCGTTGCCTTCCGCGATGCCAAGTCTGAACTGCTCGACAGCTATCAGGACGACTTCAACTTCATTGAGCTCGGCAAACTCGCCATCGACTATAGCGACGGTGTGGTAGAAGGTGAAGAAGAAGCTAACCAGATTCTCTTTGATTATGCGAAGGAGAAGAACAAGCCTGTACTGGCTTATCCGGGAGAAGATATCCAGGAGCCATACGCAGACTTCATCAACAAGGTTTGTCCTGACGCAGAATAAAATTCCGACAACAGAGACACATACATACAAGGATAATGAAAATTTTAAGACTCTTAACAGTATTAGTAATAGCAGCGCTTACTTTCGCTGCATGTGATGATACCACCGAGGGAATCGGTGGTAGCATCACTAATAAGATAGACAACATTAACATTTCCAACTCAGCGTTCAATGTTACCACAAAGTCTATAGTAGCAGGTGCCGTATTGAGCCGCAACAACACGGGGCTCATCGGAAAGATGAAAGACCCGGAAACCGGCAACTATGTAAAGGGCGACTACATGACCCAGTTGAGCGTATTGCCTACTTTCTCTGTAGATACACTCGATTACATCAAGCAGGCAAACAAGGGTTCTATCGAAGCAGACTCATGCTACCTCCTGGTTTCATACAATGCCAGCTATGGTGATACCATCGCCCCAATGAAGGTGACAGCCTATGAGATGACAAAGCCGATGGCAGAAGATAAGGAGTATTACTCTGATTATGATGCCTTCGAGAAAGGCTGGGTAAACGAAAACAACCAGCATTGGAGCAGTAATTACAACTTGAGCAATACATCAGATGTCAAGAACTTCAAGATTTACTTGAATAAGATGTACACGAAAGATGGTAAGACATACAAGAACTATGGTTCTTACATCATGCAAACATACGCTGAACATCCTGAGTACTTCAAGACCAACTACAAGTTCCTGCACAACGTCTGCCCTGGCTTCTACATCAAGAATGTAGGTGGTACAGGTAACATGGCTAAGATCTGGAATACAGAGCTTATCTTCTACTGGACCCGTCACAAGACCATCAAGAAAAAGGACGGTGTTACTGACAGTACTGTTGTAGGAATCGGATACAACCGTTTTGATGGTACAGAAGAGGTATTGCAGCTCAACAAGATTGAGAATGATACCAAGAACTTGGAGCTGTTGGCAAGTAAGCAGAACTATACTTACCTCAAGTCGCCGGCAGGTATCTTCACCGAGGTTACCCTCCCTATCGGGGATATCATGAAAGGTCATGAGAAGGACACGCTCAACACAGCATCCATCTCCTTCCCACGACTCAACAATGACAACGAAGACAACCCATACAACTTTGCTACACCAAGCACCATCCTGATGGTTCAGAAAGACAGTTTGCAGTCGTTCTTCGAAAAGAGCAAGTTGGCTGACAACCGTACTTCTTATACGGCAAGCTACAGCAATACCGGCACCTACAAGAATGCCTATACATTCCAGAATATCGCCAACCTGGTTTCTGCCATGTATAAGAACAAGGCTGAGGGCGAGAAAAAGAATGCCAAATGGATGGATGAGCATCCTAACTGGAATAAAGTAGTACTGGTTCCTGTAAACGTCATCACAACCACACAGGGATATACTACCGTCATCTCCAAGATTAATCACGATATGTCACTCGCTTCCACCCGACTCATCGTGGGTACGGATGATTCTGACAAGGATTATACCACAGACAAGAAGACTGGCAAGAAGGTGGCATCTGGTCCGATTCGAATCAAGGTGATTTACAGCAAGTTTAAAGAAGAATAAGCATTCATAACGCAAAGTAAAAAAGGAAACGAAACATGGCAGACAATTTTTTGGAGCGTCATCGCGAAGAATACGAAATACGCAAGGCTGCATGGCTCAAGAAAAAGAAACTATTCATGAAGTCAGGCAAGAAACAGAAGCCCCAGACACAGATGCCACGACCTGAAGACGAAGCGTTATAAACACGAAAAAATATTCAGAATCCTGAGAAAGAGGGTGTATCATAAAGCATTTGAATGTTTATGATACACCCTCTTAACTTTGCCGGTTAATCCTTAAAAACTGCCGCATAAGTACAATAAAAGCCACTTAATACAAAATAAAGCAAAATTAATTTGGAGTTTACCCATTTTTTTTATATCTTTGCATTGTGAACTTAAAAGTATTTAATATTAAACAGACAAAAAGCAATAAAATAAAAATAATCAAGATATTAGTAGAGATACTGGTCTATGGGTTTGACTTTTCTAAGAACTTGCATTTAAGGATACAAGATATTTGCAGGATACAAGTTACTTGCAATATATGAGATACTTGGTTTATGTTTATAGATAATGGAGAAATTACTCTCATAAAGAATTTGTTTTTAAGTTTAAACAAAAATGCTAAAGTTAGATGTTAGTAATATAAGTCCCCGTAGTGACCGTGAGGCTACTGCGGGGACGCTTTTTCAATTTATAGTATATAGAAACAAAAAGGGCAAGACCAGAGATGGTCTTGCCCAATCTATTTTTATAACTTTTTATCTATATTATAAGATTCTACCTGTAAGAGAGAACTTCAAAACAGGATAAACCTTCAAGTCTTTTACAAACTTAGAGAGATCATCCTCGCCAGCATCTTCCAATGCCTTATTGATATCTATCTCATTACCATTCTGGTAAACCTTGAGCTTGCCCATGAACTGGCAACCCAACTCAAAGCGGCAACCGATACGGTTCTTAGGAACCAGACGACCGAAACCTAAACCGAGGTATGGACGAACATTCTTGCAACGGATATCACCCTGAACGTTATAATTCTCATCGAGTTCCAAGTTGTAACCACCCAGGTTAGCTGATAAAGCCTTACGGAACAGACTCTCCAAGTTTGGATTATCTTTCAAGTTACTATTAGAGAAGTTACGAAGTTCATCGCATGAACCGCTAACCTCAGCAATCTTCTCACCACCGATTGACAAACCAGCTGCGATAAAGAACTTGCTGCCACCACCGAATGGATACAGATTAGCCTTTACATTAAAGGTGGTACGGTCGAATGAGCCTTCTGCATGAATGGTTGCACTGGATGGGTACTGAACATTAGGTACTGGTACTGGAGGCAAATCATCGGTATTGACATCTACATCCAAATCACCAGACAGTTTGAAAGATGGCATGATGTTCACACCTGCTTCTACCTCAAGGAAGTTAGTAACAGGAGCAGCCACACCAACACTAATACCCTCGGTACTTGCACCCACGTTAAGACCTACATGGTTAAAGATACCGCGCTTGTAATCGCTCTGTGCCATTACACTTCCTACACCGCAAGCAGAATTACTGCCATCATCATTAATTTCTTCATAATCGTTCTGTTTATAAGTTAAATATTAAACGCTTTTTTGCATATCGTTCGTAAATATGCTACAAATATAAACAAAAGTTACAAGAAGAACAAATAATTATCAAAAAAATTAAGACTCTTTAGTACTTTAGCATACTAAAGAGCCCTAATATATTATTAAAAACGCAAAATCAGACTACTGAACTTAATCTACTACCGTAAACTTGGCATATTTCAGCAGAAGCTGTTTGGTGCCAGAATGAACGAACTCAACCGTAGCCTTCGTATTCTCACCAGTACCTTCAATCTTCAATACTGTTCCCCGTCCAAAACGCTGATGTTCAATCTTCATTCCCTCCTGCAAACCACAAGAAGAACTGCCAGCAGATGAAGCTGTAGAAGAAGAAACTGATGCTGCAGAAGATCCAGTACCGCGAGAAGCAGGATGAGAAGAATGCGTCTCCATATAACGTTTCGCTGCATTCAGCGCTCTAACAGACTTGAAATTGCCTTCAGAGAGAGATGAGCGTCCGGAAACAGACGAGCGTCCGGAAGTACGTGAAGTCTCCGGTTCATCATCAAAGAGAGAAGGCTTAGGATCTGCTACAAACTGCGATGCTACCGGTTTGGAATTCTGATACCTGCTACTGTATCTAGGCTGCTCAGCATCCTCCCACGGTCTGCGAGGACGTTGCGCTCTCGCCCACTCCGGCTGGTCAGACATAGAGCCAAACAAGCTTCCACCAGCCTCATCCTGGCTATCAATCAACTTGCTGTCAATCTCATCGATAAACCGACTCGGATTATCAAACTCCATCTTGCCATATCGCCAGCGGTTCTTGGCGTTCGTCAGGATACAATGTTTCTCAGCTCGAGTAATGGCAACGTAAAGCAATCTCCGTTCCTCCTCCAGTTCTCTGAGCGAAGCAGCAGAAAGCGGACTTGGGAAGATATTCTCTTCCAAACCAACCACGAAGACCGTAGGAAACTCCAGACCCTTGGCAGCATGAACCGTCATCAGAGAAACACGAGGTTCATCCTTATCACCATCGCTGTCAGCATCAGTAAGCAGCGCCACATCCTGCAGATAATCCTGCAGGAAGAGTTCATCGAACCTACCCTCTTCACGGCGTTCCTCCACAAAAGCAGACATACCGCTCAAGAATTCCTCCAGATTCTCCTGACGTGCCAGATCATCGGCATCCTTGCCCGACATGATATCCTGACTGATACCACTCTCCTTGATAATGGCATCACCCAATTCATAGACATCCGTAGTTTGAGCCCGTTCGATAAACGAGGAAATCAGCAATCTGAAGGTTTCCAGCTTGTTCATCGTACCCTTGTTAACCGCCAGTCCATACCGCTCAGGGGCACCAATTACCTCCCAGAAACTCACCTGGTTCTGATGGGCACAGTCAGCAATCTTCAGCACCGTAGTAGCCCCTATTCCACGTGCCGGATAGTTGATGATACGCTTGATAGCCTCTTCATCATCCGGATTCGCCACCAGACGGAAATAAGCAATAATATCCTTAATTTCCTTGCGCTGGTAGAAACTCAGTCCGCCATAAATGCGATAAGGAATACCCTGCTTTCTGAACTCCTCCTCGAAGCTGCGGCTCTGGGCATTGGTACGGTAGAGAATGGCAAAATCACTATACTGGCAGCCATCCTCGCGCCGGATACGCTTCACGTCCTTCGCCACAATCGCCGCCTCTTCCTTGTCGCTGTAAGCAGGCTTATACTGAATCTTCTCACCCTTCGCATTCTCGCTGAACACATCCTTAGGAATCTGGTTGCGGTTATGCTTGATCAGACTGTTAGCCGCCTCAACGATGGTCTGAGTAGAGCGGTAGTTCTGTTCCAGTTTGAAGAGACGCGTGCCCTGAAACTGGCGCTGATAGTTGAGAATATTATCGATATTGGCACCACGGAAACTATAGATACTCTGCGAGTCATCACCCACGGCACAAACACGCTGCTTCTCCTGACAGAGTTGCATGACGATAGACATCTGAACGTGGTTGGTATCCTGATACTCATCCACCAGGACATAATCGAAGCGGGCGGCATATTTGTGGCGAATATCCTCATGTTCTCTGAAGAGCTGATAGGTAAGCGTCAGCAAATCATCGAAATCCATGGCATTAGCCTGCTTGCAGCGCTGCACGTAAGCCACGAAAATCTTACCAACCTCAGGCATCTGCGCACGCTTGTTCTGCTCGAAGATAGCCGCATCGCTCTCATAAGCCGCAGCACTCATCAGGTTGTTCTTCGCCATCGAAATCTTGGCATGAACGGCAGCAGGCTTATACTTCTTATCATCCAGCCCCATCTCCTTCACTATCGCCTTGATCAGCGAGCGCGAGTCACTTTCGTCATAAATGGTAAAGTTGTTGTTGAAGCCGATATGCTCGGCCTCTGCTCTCAGAATTCGGGAGAAGATGCTGTGGAAAGTACCCATATAGAGATGTTGGGCGAGATCATTTCCCACCAGTTTTCCGATACGTTCCTTCATCTCCCTTGCCGCCTTGTTGGTAAAGGTAAGCGCCATGATGCTCCAGGGTTTCATGCCCTGGCTCAGGAGATAAGCTATTTTATAAGTAAGCACACGCGTTTTACCCGAACCTGCACCGGCTATCACCAGCGAAGGTCCGTCAATATATTCTACCGCAGCACGCTGCGCTTCGTTCAAGTCTTTCAGTAAATCCATCAATCAGTATTTAGCCGGAAATATAATCACTAATAATTAATCACTACTCACTCATCACTTCCCCCTATATCCTCCCACAGCCGTGCCCGGGTCGAAATCTTCGCCCTCACGAGGGAAGGTAGGGATAAATCTCATCTGATGTTCTATCTGTCGCTGGCGCTTCTTCATATAAGCGCCAGGATGCAGCGAACTGAATTTGCGCGGATTAGGAAGCGTGGCTGCTATCAGCGCACACTCGCCACGAAACAGATCTTTCGCTTTCTTGTCGAAATGATATTCTGCAACCGCATCCACACCATAGATACCCGGTCCCATCTCAATGCTGTTGAGATAAACCTCCATGATGCGCTGCTTGCTCCACATCATTTCGATGAGGAAGGTAAAGTAGACTTCAAATCCCTTGCGGGTCCATGAACGGCCAGGCCACAGGAAGACATTCTTAGCAGTCTGCTGACTGATGGTACTGGCTCCATGCACCTTTCCGCCACGTGCATTATTCTTCGCCGCACTCTCGATGGCATTGAAGTCGAAACCGTGATGCTTCAGGAATCTCGCATCTTCGCTCGCCATTACCGCCACTGGCATGTGAGGCGAAATTTTATCCATCGAAACCCAATGATGATGCAGGGTAATACTCTCTCCATCAGCTACTTGCTGGAAGCATCGGATAAACATCAGAGGAGTGACATATACAGGAATGAACCTATATGCCACTACAGCAAGAATGGTGGTACTGAAAAACAGCACCACCACCCATTTTACTATATTCTTGATTTTCTTCAAAATCATCTATTTATTTTTTCCCTTCCGGGAGCATGAAAGTTATTACTTCAATGTACCGTTGTTGGCTGCGTTAACCATAGCCTGGCTAGCATACATGTAAACCTCTACACGACGGTTCTGGGCGCAAGCAGCAGTAGTATTAACAACAGGGTTAGCAGAACCAAAACCCTGAACATTCTTTACCTGACGGCTGGTAACACCGCAAGAAGCGAGATAGTTGTAAACTGCCTCAGCACGCTTCTGGCTCAATGGCAAGTTGATACCATCATTACCTGTAGCATCGGTATAACCCTGGATAGAAACCTCGCAGTCGGTATTGTTCTTCAATACACCGGCAAACTGAGCCAAATCAGTCTTTGCGCTGCTGCTGAGAGTAGAACCGTTAGTTGGGAAGAGGATACCAGAAGCAAATGTTACCTTAACGGCAGACAAGCCATTGGCATCTGTTACTGTCTCAACCTGTGCATTCTTCACCCGTTCAGCCTCAGCCTTCACCTTATCCATGTGCTTTCCGATGAGGTTACCAGCACCGCCACCAACAGCTGCACCGATAGCAGCACCAACAAGTGCACCTGTACCACGATGGCTATTGTTGAGCAATCCACCAACGATAGCACCCAGAGCTGCACCAGAACCGGCACCTACAGCTGTACCAGTCTTCTGATTGGTTCCACAACTTGAGAAAAGCAAGCACAAAGAGAGGCCTGCAACTGCAAAATTAGTCTTTTTCATTTTAAAATCTCCTATATTTATGTTATTTAATTGCAAAGATAACTCTTTTTTCTCCATAATGGAGAGTTTTCTAATATTTTTTTGTATTTTTGCATGCAAATTTAAGGGTATTTGTCGAAATAGAGCTAGGAAATCACCTATTTGGGGGTGGAAAATCCCTAAAAGTAGGATTTCAGACACCTGCAGACAGATGAACTGCCGGCAGCAGATGATGAAGGGGCTCATGCTTATACCTTAATATATAAATAACAGAAGAAATAAAAAACAAAATAAATAGAAAAAAGCAATATGGCTAAAGAACTCAAGAATTTAACCAAGCGCGCTGACAACTACAGTCAGTGGTACAATGATTTGGTAGTAAAGGCTGATCTCGCTGAGTTGTCACCAGTTCGTGGTTGTATGATTATCAAACCATACGGTTACGCTATCTGGGAGAAGATGCAGCAGCAGCTCGACAAGATGTTTAAGCAGACAGGTGTACAGAACGCATACTTCCCTCTCCTCATACCGAAGAGTTTCTTGTCTCGTGAGGCTGAGCACGTGGCAGGTTTCGCCAAGGAGTGTGCCGTAGTTACCCACTACCGCCTCCGTTCTACAGAGGATGGCAAAGAGGTTGAGGTTGATCCTAACGCAAAGCTCGATGAGGAGCTCATCATCCGTCCTACTTCTGAGACCATCATCTGGAACACCTATAAGAACTGGATCCATTCATGGCGTGATCTCCCTATCCTCTGCAACCAGTGGTGTAACGTAATGCGTTGGGAGATGCGTACCCGTCCGTTCCTCCGTACTTCTGAGTTCCTCTGGCAGGAGGGTCATACCGCTCATGCCACTAAGGAAGAGGCTGAGGCAAAGGCTCAGGAGATGCTCAAGGTTTACGCTGATTTTGCAGAGAACTACATGGGCGTTCCTGTATTGCAGGGTGTGAAGAGTGAGACTGAGCGTTTCGCAGGTGCTCTCAACACTTATACCATCGAGGCAATGATGCAGGATGGCAAGGCTCTCCAAAGCGGTACTTCTCACTTCCTGGGTCAGAACTTCGCCAAGAGTTTCGATGTAACATACTTGAACAAGGAGAACAAGCCTGAATATGTATGGGCTACTTCATGGGGTGTTTCTACCCGACTGATGGGTGCCCTCATCATGGTTCACAGCGATGACAACGGTCTGGTATTGCCTCCAAAGCTGGCTCCTATCCAGGTGGTTATCGTTCCTATCAACAAGGGCGACGAGCAGTTGGCTCAGATTACTGCTAAGTTGCAGCCTGTCATCGACCAGCTCCGTGAGTTGGGCATCACCGTGAAGTATGATGACAACCCTGCCAAGCGTCCTGGCTTCAAGTTCGCTGACTATGAGTTGAAGGGTGTTCCTGTTCGTCTGGCTATGGGTGGCCGTGACTTGGAGAACAACACCATCGAGATTATGCGCCGTGATACCTTGGAGAAGGAGAACGTAAGCTTCGACGGCATCGTAGAGCGCGTAAAGAATATGTTGGAAGACATCCAGAAGAATATCTTCGAGAAGGCTCGTGCTTACCGTGATGCTCACGTTTACGAGTGCGACAACTACGAGGAGTTCAAGGAGCGTGTGAAGAACGGTGGTTTCTTCCTCTGCCATTGGGACGGTACAGCCGAGACCGAGGCTAAGATCAAGGAAGAGACTCAGGCTACCATCCGCTGCGTGCCTTTCGCTTACGAACAGACTCCAGGTGTAGACATGGTAAGCGGCAAGCCAGCCGTAGCCCGTGTCATCATCGCAAGAAGCTATTAATCATCCCCGGTGTCAGGAAATTCTCCTGACACCATAATATATTTAATATGAGGCAGTTGATACTATACATCCTTTTTCTGGTGTCCATGGTCTTCTCAGGCTATGGAGAGGTATCTGCTGCCTCTATTTCTTTTACTCCCGAGGATTCTTATACCGAAGAAGCAAGCCATAAGAAAGATGGTTTGGCGAAGGTTGAGTATGACAAGAGCCAGCCTGAGGCACAGCTTGAAAACGCGTCACAACTTGCTTACCGCATCTGTAGCAGCCGTCCGCAGCGCTTATTGCCAAGTGGCAACATGCACAACAGTCAGACTGCCAGCAGATTGCTTACAAATAGAATCCGTTATTTATCATCCCTTTTATCAGCTATAGAAGGTGGCATGGAGCCTTTCCGACAGGAAACTGCCCCAATCCACTTTGATGTCGCCAGCAAGTATTATGTCATTTGCCTGCGACGTCTGCTCTGTTAGTGCTTATTCTTTTCTCTTTTTAAAATTTCATATAGGTTTATCGCATCTTTCCTAAGATTTGCGATAAGACTGGTTACACCCCTATTCAAAACAAAAAACAGTTCAATATATATTATTTTTCAAGAATTAAGAATAAGCAAATAACAGTATAAAATTATGGCAAAGATTAATCATTTAGAGATGGGTGCTGATGTTTTGGCACTCCAGGATGTACAGGTAAAGAAAGGTTTCATGGGTTTGACTGTCAAGCTCATCTATCAACCTACCAACAGTGTGATTAAGATAAAAGAGAAAGAATATTCTGCAGAGGATGGAAGAAAGCTTGAGAACATCCTCAGCGCAGCCCCTAAGGATGTAGAAGCAGCTATCAGCAACTTCCCTGTTTCTGCCATCAGCATGGGTAATATGAAGTTACAGGCTTGCATCTCTGACGACCACCAGTTTGTTGCCACACAGCTCCTTGCCTTCAAGGATTTCGGTTACAAGCCGGTTACAGAGATGAAGACCTATACAGGAAAGACAGCCGAGGCTTTCGCTCAGTTGTTTTAGTTATATCAAATTTTCGGGACAGGGGACAGAACGATTCCTCTGTCCCTTTTTTATTTTATAGGTATAGGATGAAATCTTTATTTGAAAGAAGGCGGTTCATTCCCCTCTTCCCAATTACGGTAATGCTTAGGCGACAGACCGGTATGTTTCTTGAAGAAGGTACCGAAGGATGAGGCATTGGGAAAACTGAGTTCATTGGCAATCTGCTGTATCGTCTTCGTGGTATTCTTCATCAGATAGATACTGCGACGGATCATCGCCTTGAAAAGCAACTGCTGGACCGTCTGACCACAAACCGATTTGACCAGTACCGACAGATATTTCGGTGTAAGACAGAGTTCATCTGCATAGAAAGCCACACTGCGCTCACGCATATAATTCTTCTCTATCAGCAGTACCAGCGACTCAAAGATGGCTATCTTCCGCTCCATCTCCTTGCCGGCAGCCTTGAAGGATGCCGAGAAGATGCTGCACAACCGGTACGTAACAGCCATCAGCAACAGTTTCTGCTCATGCACACAATAGGCATCCAGTTCACCACTCTTCTCTTTTTCCAGCTCCAGTTTCCTCAGCATCAGGGCATAAGAAGTAAGCATATCCTCATAGCCCGTCGTCCTGACATGGCAGGGTTTGGGATAAATCGTAGCATAAAGACGCATGGTAACCACGGTATTGCCCAACATGTGACGAATCTGTTCAGCACGGTAAAAAAGAAGGGTATATTTAAGGTTCTTTCCCGTTTCCTGCACATGAAACATCACTCCTTTGGAGAGGAAAACGGTCTCACCCTCAGATGCAACAAAGGATGTTCCGTCTACGCAGAAACGGAACATCCCCTGATGACAGATTACGATTCCGACATAGTCGGAGTAGAAAGGCTGCATCAACAGCTGAGGAAACTCATGAGCCTCATATATGATGATATTATCTGTTATTTTCATGATGAATATGGGTCTGTTATCTTCAGATTTAACTGCGAAGATAACAAAAATATCCATTCATCAGATGAGCAGCCTATATCTTTTATGATATTTTAGCACTCCCCTACCTTCTTCCCAGGGATTTCACATCTACATTCTTCAGCAGATACTCACGCGTCAGTTCCCCGATATTGCGCTTGCGCCAAGGGAGAACGAGCATCAGTCCGGCACACAGCAGACAGCCGTAGAAGGTCCAGCCGGCCATCTCCTTGATGCTCACCAGCGTGGCCTGTACCTGTACCTTTCCCTTCGTACTCATGGCAGCCATATTCTGCGCCTCGGTTACACTCTTGCCCTGATATTGCATGCCTCTCACCGTCTGGTCGTAAGTCTTCGCCGTCTCTATGCTCGTACGGTCGTAATCCTGGGCAAAACGGGTTACATAATACTGCTGTCTGTGCTGCAGCACATTGGTATAGAGCGCAGAGCCGATGCAAGGGGCAATGACCATACGAACGGTAAGCATGATGCAAACCCAGGTTGACATGAAGCGGTAAGGCATGCGCTGGTTGGCTATCGTGGAGATGAGCGAATAGAGCAGCATCATTCCCGTAGAACGGATGATGATAGGCCATTTCATACGTTCATACATGCCGTCGTTCTGTACCTCGAAATACATGTACAGCGCATAGGCTCCGATAAAGAGAAAACCCAGACAGTACATCCACTTCAGGTGAACATTCTTGGCTCTGGCGATGACGGCGAATATCAGTCCCACGGTATAGCCCACCATCACCCAGTTGCCTAGCGTGGCGTTCTGCCAGTTATCTATCTTCATACTCACATTGGTGAACACGTTGACAAACATGGCACTCGAATTGCAGACCATCAGCAGGAAGAAGAGCAGGATGCCGTAGTTGATGACCCTGAGCTGGAACACCTCCATGATGAAATAAGGTGAACGCCTCGTCTTCTCCAGATAGATGAACAGAGCGGTAAAGATAAGACAGACCACCGAAGAGAAACGGATGGTAGGATCATCAAACCAGTCGAGCGTCTTGCCGAAGACCATGACATAAGCAAACGAACAGAGCATGATACTGAACACCGTAACATTGCCAAACTTCGACATCGTTATCGGGAATTTAGGCATCGGATACTTATGATAAGGCATGGTGAAGAACACGATGATGATGCCTGCCAGCATGAATGCCATCATGAAATGATAAACATACTGCCACTCATAAGCATAGGCAAGCCATGCCGTAAGCCAGGTTCCCAACTGTCCGATAATCATGAAGAAGAGATAGATGACCGGCTGCGACACCATCTTCTCCGAATCTACCGCATCCCATGCTTCCTCGGTAGTAGGCTCGCATCCCGGCGTGATATTCCTCGTAGCCTCTATTCCGAAACCATATCTGATGAGCACGAAGAGATGCGCCATCAGCAGCGTCTGGCGGACAAAACCCATCAGCAGACTGCACAGTCCGAGTATGAACAGCGAGTCGGTCTGGGCACACACGAAACTGAGGATAAAGAGAATGGAGAAGCCCACGATACACATCATCTTCTCTCTACGGATGCACACCAGATCATAGAAGAACGGCGAGAAAGCCGCCATTCCTATCGAGGTGCAGAAGCCCGCAAAGGCGATGTATTCCGACTGGATGCCGAGCCCGCTCATCATCTCGCCGCTGTTGGCAGAATAGACGCCACTCATCGTAATCATCGGCACGAAGAGGATGATCATGAAGATGATGCCGAGCGGTTTGGGCACCCAATCATAAAACGGATAATTCTTATATTCTTCTTCCATATATTACTTCATTTCCATCTAGCTGTTTTTTACTTTCTCTCAGCCTTGACAACCACCATCATGCCGGCAGCAAGATGCTCATTATCCTCTTTGCTGAGGTTGTTGAAATCGATTCTTACAGGCACACGCTGCTGAATCTTGACAAAGTTGCCAGCAGAATTGTCTGTAGGTACCAGCGAATATTTCGAACCGGTAGCACCAGAAATGGCGGTCACCGTACCCTCAAACTCCTTGTTACTGATGGCATCTACGGTCATACGCACCTTCTGTCCTACATAGAGATTTTCGATTTGAGTTTCCTTATAGTTGGCAATCACCCATTTGTTGTTGGTTGGAATGATATAGGTAATGGTGGTTCCTGCATTTACCATCTGTCCCTCCTCGATAGAGCGGCGACCCAGTTTACCGTCGCAAGGGGCCACAACCACACAGTAAGAGAGATTCAGCTTTGCCATCTCTACGGCAGCCTCGGCACGCTCGATGGAGGCAGCCACATTCTGCTTGCGGGTAGTTACCTCGTTTACGCCCTTATAGGCAGCAGCCTGCTGCTTCTTTACCCCTTCGAGTTTCTTCCTGGTAGCAGCATATTCCACCTCCAGCTGTTCGAGCTGGATAGGAGTAGCCGCCTTCTTTTCTACCAGGTTACGATAGCGCTCGCAGTCCTTGGCGAGTTTGGCAAGACGTACATTTATTTCATCGATAGATGCCTGATAGATGGAAGCTGATGTCTCGGTAGTCTGCTCTGTAGCGTTGATGACATTAGCTCCAGCCTTGGCATCCTTGAGGGCTGCTTCTGCCTCCATCAGACGGATACGATACTCCCGGTCGTCGAGCACAAGGAGGGTATCTCCCTTGTGTACTTCCTGATGTTCTCTGAAGTATACCTTGGCGATATAGCCGGATGCACGGAGATTAACCGGTGAGATATATTGCTCTATCTGAGCATCATTGCTCGTTTCGTTAGAGTTATAATCGAGGAAGAGGCATACGATTTTCCAGAGTCCGAAAGCCAGAATAGCAACACCTATCAGACTGGCAACAATCTGTCTTACGCGCTGCTTCTTGAGTTTCTTCCTGGTTTCTTCGTGAGATACCTGTGTAGCCTCTGCTGTTTCTACATTTTTATTTTCGTTCTGTTCCATAGTTATATTGTAATTTGGAATCAGGGAATATGAAGTAAACTTTTTTACATCCCGTTTTCCTGTTTATATTTTATTTTTTAATGATTTATTCTTCTCCGTTATTTAGCAACCGAAATCTGGTTGAGCTGTCCAGTCAGCTTGAGCAGCGAGAGATTGGCAACCTTGTAGCGATAGTAGGCTGTGAGATAATTGTTCATTGCCTCGCTCATACGCATCTCGTCCTGCAGCACCGCTGTCATCGAAGCCACACCCTCCTTATACTGGTCGGCCGTTACGTTGTAAACATCCTGCGCCATGGTATAATTATCAAACTGTTTCTTGTAGTTGCGCTGACTGTTGTTCACCTCGCTCACCGCATTCATATAGTTTGCCTGCAGTCCCTTCAGGGCGTCCTCGTAACCGATACGTGCATTCTCCTCCTCTATCTTCGCCTTTCTGATTTTAGAACGCTTTTCAAAACCATCGAATACAGGCACTCGCAGCTGGATGCCCAGACCATTGGAACCATACCAGTGGTTTGACTCGCCCGAATGAATCCAGTGATCTATCCTATCGGTAAAGGCAGAATACATCAGGTTTCCGGTCAGCGAGAGCGATGGCAGATAACCGTCCTTGGCTAGTTTGGTCTGCTTCTGGGTGAGCAGTTTCTTCTGTTCCAGCAACTGGAGTTCGTAGAGTCCCGTATCCAGTCCGTCAGCCTTCACCATCTCTATCTTTCCCGGATCTACGGCTGTCACCTTCATCTCCTTCTCGGCAGGATAATCTATCACATACTTGAGCATGGTATACTGCTGTTCGAGCATGGCGATGGCGTTATCGCGCTGCACGGTGAGGTTCTCGATATTGAGATTCACTCGCTTCAGATCTACCTCCAGACTCATCTGGTTGTCATAGAATGCCTGGGTGATGTTTCTGAGTTCTACCAGTCGTTTGATATTGTCATCCGTCAGACGAATCTGCTCAGATGTGTTCTGCGCCATGTAATACATCTTGGCAGTCTGTACGATGAGGTCTTCACGCGCCTTCTCATAAGAGAGTTGGTTGAGCTTATCGGCAATCTTGGTGATGTCGATGGCGGTAAGAATCATCTGGTTATACAGCGGCATCTGCAATTGTACACCCGCCGATGCATTATACTGCAACGTCTTGGTTACATTATAAGGCTTGCCGTAAGCCGAGCCGTCGGTAACTGAAACAGGCGGCGTAAAGTTGTCGTTGAGCTGTGCCACCGCATTGATTTGCGGATAGAGTTTAGCCTGATTTTCGCTGATAGCGTACTTTCCCTTAGCTATTTCGTTTCGGCTGCTCTGGAGCGACAGGTTATTATCCACTGCCATCTGCAGGCACTGGCTGAGCGTAAGCGTCTCCTGTGCGCCAAGTGTATGGAAAGCTCCGAGCGCGAAACATAAGATGATTATTTTCTTCATTTCTTCTTAATGATTTCTATTGATTTACGTTTCATTTATTATCTGGGTGCAAAGGTACGGCTTTTCGGTGATAAATGACTATTCACATCTTATCACAATATGTTCAAAATTTCCGAAAATAACAATAAAATAGGTCTAGCTACACCGCGTTTTACGGGGTCGCTAGACCTATCTTATTATATATCAAGAACTAGGCTGTTTTTCCAACGTTCGGGGCAGATTAAAATTTATGCACCCCATCACAAAGCATGGCAAGTTCTTTTTGGAAAAAATCTATATCAGGAGAAACATCATCGGCAGTCTGCAATCTTCCATCAATTGATAAAAAGATTCCAGCATGTAACGGTAATCGCTTGCTTGGTTTTGGCAATAGCTCCACCCTTCTGTTGTTAAATTCATAATCCAGGTTTCGAACATCCAAAACATTTAAAAATGTAAATCCATATCGAGAGTCTCCTTTCGTTCTAGGACGAAAAACAGCTGATACAGAATCTAATTGATCTGCATTATATCTTAATACTGAAATATAGTCTTCAGCACCACTCTTCAACTTTTCAAGTTTAAAAGCCTTCGGCGAAACACGCCCTTTATAGATATGAGAAGGCGAGAACAGGATTCTTGCAACCTTTTCATCGTCTGCTATTTCAGAAATCAGTTTATCCATGAGCTTTTTCTAATAATGACAATACTTCCTTTTCATCCAACTTATCAAAACTGAATTTTGACAAATGACCATCCCGTTTGATAAATGCTACAACCTGATGATTGGTTATAGTAACACCTGCTATATTATTGTCTTCCGTGTAATCTAAATATATACAACCTCGTGCATCAGGAAAAGCTACCCAATTTTGCAGACTAGTATCAGCAGCTAGCAGAATAATTCGCTTCACAAAATCCACGATATTTCTTGAGAGGGCAAGACTACCTTCACCATCCCAACCATCTGGAAGCTTTGACAATTCATCTAAACGATTCAAAAGTTCTTTCTTTACTGAAGATTGTAAAGTTTGCTTTTGACTTGACAAGAAAACCAAACAACTATACAAAGCATTCTGATCTGTTGTAGCATACACCGCATCCATCACATTATGGCGCAAAGTAACAATATCCGTATCAGGAGTAATACGGACTGCCATGGAATCAGAAACTATACTTGTTTTTTCTTCGGGTAATTTATATGGCTTTACTTCACTCATACTTTTTTCTTTTTACTAAACATGTGCTGCAAAGATACGTTGCTTTTTCGTAACTACCAAATTTTTCGAGAAGAAAACAATATAAACCACATTATTTTCCGATTCTGTCTGTATTCGTATCATATCACAAGTGATTGAAAGCTATATATTCTAGCCCTCACGATTCCTACCCCCCAGAAGCGTTACATGACAGTTGTGACAGTTTTATTTCGCAGGGGGTATTACGATACCATATAAAAGGAAAATAAAATAGGTCTGGCTACACCGCGTTTCACGGGGTCGCTAGACCTATCTTATTATATATCAAGAACTTATATTCTTATTTTAGTCTTCATCAGCAAACTCATCAAGAGTATATGCACTGCTGCCATCGAAACAATGGGTACAAACCTGGCACTTTGGAAGACCGATAGCCTCTACCAGCTGCTCGATGGTATTGAACTTCAGGGAAGTCAAGCCCAACTGGCTGGCAATCTCATCTACCATTCTCTGATACTCAGGAGAACCGGTGGTAGCGTATTTCTCAAGATTCTTGTTGGCATCGCCCTCAAACTTCTCAATAATGCGGCGGGTAATCAGCTCCATATCACTCTTTGAAGAAGTGAAGTTGATGAACGGACAACCGTATACCAATGGAGGACATGCTATGCGCATGTGGCACTCCTTCAAGCCAGCCTGGTCGAAAAGCACCTTCACGTTGTCGCGAAGCTGGGTACCACGCACAATACTGTCATCGCAGAATAACACACGCTTGCCCTTGAGCATCGCCTTGTTAGGAATCAGCTTCATCTTGGCTACCAGTGAACGCATGCTCTGGTTGCTAGGAGTAAAACTGCGAGGCCATGTAGGAGTATACTTGGCAATGCAGCGCTGGTAAGGCACACCCTTGCCGGCAGCATAACCCATCGCCATACCTGTACCCGAATCAGGAATACCGCTGCAGCAGTCTACCTCCACATCATCGGTCTTGGCGAGATTAAAGCCGTTGGTAAAACGCGCCTCCTCTACATTCTTGCCCTCGTAGGTAGAAGTAGGGAATCCGTAGTAAACCCAGAGGAAAGAGCAAACCTGCATCTTCTTGTTGGCAGGTCGGATCTGCTCCATGCCATCAGCTTTAATCTTCACGATTTCGCCTGGTCCTACCTCATATGCTGTTTCATAATCGAGATTAGGGAACGAGGTGGTTTCGCAGGAAGCCGCATAGGCACCTTCCTTCTTGCCGATGATGATTGGAGTACGTCCCCAACTGTCGCGCGCACAGATGATGCCATCCTCGGTAAGGATCATCATGGTGCAGGAACCTTTGATGTGATGGAAAACGTTTTCGATACCTTCTCTGAAGGTTTTACCCTGAATAATGAGCAGAGCCACCAACTCAGTAGGATTGGTACTACCCGAAGACATTTCAGCAAAGTGCATGTTCTTTTCGAGCAGAAGCTGAGTAAGTTCATCCTTGTTTACTATCTTAGCTACAGTGCAAATGGCAAAGCGGCCAAGATGAGAGTTCATGATGAGTGGCTGGGCATCTGTATCGCTAATCACGCCGATGCCCGATGTAGCTCCTTCAAACTTGTTGAGTGTAGATTCAAACTTCGTTCTGAAGTATGAACTTTCCAGATTGTGGATAGAGCGCACGAAGCCCTTCTCACTACTGTAGGTTGCCAAACCGCCCCGGCGTGTGCCGAGATGTGAGTTGTAATCTGTGCCGTAAAAGAGATCAGCGACACAGCTTTTCTTGGAAATAGTTCCGAAAATGCCTCCCATAAGAGTATAATTCTATGTTATAATTTTGTAATATGGGTGCAAAGTTAATATAAATTCAGAAAATATGCAAAACTTTTTGCGATTTTTCTGCAAAAAGATGAAAATGATTAACGCTTGCACCCATATTTTTACATTATTATCTATCAACACGCCATATTGATCGTGTTTCTAAAACTGATATCGACAAGTCTCTAGAACTGATATTGCAATCCCAGGCTCAGGTCGTATGTCTTGCTACGCACGTCGTCGTGATAGGAGTAATACGTATCGCGCCAATAGATCGACACGTAGAAATCGAGCTTCAGGCGATTCGACAGGGCGAGCCCGAAGCGAGCATTCACCACCAGCAACGAGGCATTGCCCTTGTCGCCCTGGTCGTTGAGATAGAGCGGGTCGGTGGTAGCCAGGTCCTTGCCCTCGTAGCCCTTCCAGGTGAAAATGCGGTAGTAGTCGGCTCCTATCTGGAAGCACGCCACCTTGCCGAAATCCATCAGGCTGACGGCCTTCACGCTGTAGCCGCTGCCCATGTTGTAGTCGCGGTCTATCACATTATAATAATCGGTGAGACTGCCGCCCAGCAGGATGCCATCCACGAAGATGCGCTGCTCCAGTTTGGTGAGATTACCCACCTGAGGGAAGCGGTAGATGATGCCGGGACCCACCGACGCTGCCTCAGAGATGCGATATGGCACAAAACTGGTGCCATCCTTCACCGGCTGCGAATCGTAGTAGTTGAAGTGCTGGAAGATGCCGAACTCCATCTCCGTGCCCTTGCTCACCTCCACAGGCACGCTCCACAGGCGGCCCAGCAGATGCAATCCCGTAATGAGCAGCTGGTTGCTGCTCAGGCCGAAGGTGGCATCCAGCGTGAAGTAATCGTATGGCTTGGTGGTGATGCCATCAAACGGGTCGCCATATACCAGATTGAAGCGCACGTCTGGATTTCCCTCGCCACGGAACAGCGTGTTGTTATCGGCAAGATAGCGATAACCCGCTGAAGCCGAGAAGCTGACAGGACTGCGACCGTAATCATGATACTTGTAATCAAAGCTTCAGCCCATTTAGGGCGTATGGAGCTTACTTACAAAATCGGTATTTTGAAAACGCATCAAATTTACTTTCAAATTTGTTCTCATAGCGAATTCAACGATAAAAAACTATTTTATCGTAAAGAAGAAAGCTCCCTTATCTAATAAAGAAATATCAAAGTTCTGAAGTCTTTTACGATCGGTCTCATCTTTTTCGTCATCACCAATATGCTTGAAATATTCTTCAACTTTAGGGTCACGAATAACAAACGCATATTCGCCCGGTTCAGCTTCAATACTAACTTCAAGAGCGGTTACATTCTGAGCCACCTTACGCACATTTGTTTTCATAGTCACACCTTCAGCTGCAGGTACCTCATTGGTATATAGGAACTTTTCACCATTTAAATTCATGCTCAAGAGTTTAGCTATTTTAAATTCCATCTCCAACTTATCCATTGCCCCATACAACTGATTATCAGATAACTTTTGATTAATATTTGCATCAATATAGCCATCATTAATAAGTCGCTGAGACACATAGTCGATAAGTTCGCTTTGCTTATAACTGATTTTAGTATACCTATAATCCATAAATCTGCAGGATAAACCTTTACGAACTTTAAACACATAGATATTTTTAGGATCTATCTGCTCCACAAAATCGCCAAGCTTACGCAACCGCAAATCGTTAACAGTCAGATTTTCAAAATCCAGTTCTTTGTTTGAATAGATAGTGAACTTAGCTACACCCTTGAATTGTTCTTCAGCATGAAGGTGATTATAAATCAGGTAATCCTGAACGCTATCAACCACTTCCCTATCCCCAAATGGCTTTTTCAGAAAGCCCATGAAATCTTTCACATAACCTTTGATTACATTCTGCCCCAAATCCAGCACAGGACGTTCGTCGCTAATTTTATTATACATGGTAATACTCATCGGTTTCAATCTGCCGTTTAACTGAGCATATACGCCAATAGAATCATTATACTCCTCCATTCCGTCGTATTCAAAATCGGCTCCATATTTTTCGTGGAAGTATTCAGCTTCCTTCTTGGTCAAAGTGCGTCCTTCTGCCATTATTTTCTTAAAAAGCGGATCTTCGCCTAATCCCTGCATCTTTTGCGTTTCTTCCTGCGCATCCTTAAATTCCTTACTATCGATATCAAGCTTTGCATCTCCCATCATTTTCTTTACCATTTCTTCTTCTGTCATACCGCCATACTGCTCCTGCATGTATTTTTTCAAGGCTACTGTATCATCTTGGAGTTCCATCATTTTTTTGAGTTGCGGATTGTCATTAAAGAATTCCTGCTTACTTCTCTCCATGGCTTCCTTGTACTCTACACTGGTAGTATCTATGGCAGATGCTTTTAAAATATCGATTATTTTCTTATTTCCATAATCATCTTGCGCCTGCTTTTTATTTTTTGCAGCCGCAGACTTTGCAGTCTTATACAACTTACCGAGCGTTCCAAACTGAGCATGAGATGTTGAAATTCCCATCACCAATGCAAAAAGAATAAATAATAATTTCTTCATTTCAATTATATTTAAAAAAAATAAAAAAAAGGATATCAATATTAATAATCATGTGCAGCATTTTGATGAGACCGCAAATCTCCTGAATTTGAGAAGCTTAAACCGCACGTTCCACAAACACACTCATTCTGTTGGTCACCACCATTACCCGATTCTTCAGAAGAAGCAGCAAGCATTAAGAACATCAGGGCTATTTGCTGATCACGTGTCAGGCCATTCTGTTTAACAGCCGGCTGTCTTTGCACTTCAATCTGTAAATTCTTTAACGGGTCATCTAATTCATCTTCCTCCTGCTGACGATGCTTATATCCGCCTTCGTATTTAGGATTAAAGTTCTTTGCTTCATACTTTATAAAATCAGCCATTACATCATTAAATTTCTTTGGAAAAAGAAGATAAAATGTAACATAAGTCCCTCCCTCAGCATCACCTTTCATTAAGACAACCTTCTTATAGAATATTTTACCATCTTTCGTTTTTCCCGAAATCACAAACCAGTTTCCTTTCTGAACATGATAGGTTGCAGCAGCAAGATCAGTATCATTCTCGTAATATTCTTGGATAGTTTCATCATTAACATTATAAATTCCCCACACAGAGAAAGTTATTCCATATTTCATAGAAAAGCCACAACCATCTCCATTTAGTGGCTCCTCGCCTTTCACAAAACAATCTGGATATTTAACAGAAAAGCCAAAACGTGAATTTGTATATTTAGCATATCCACAAGAGTCCAACAAATCTCGCACATATTCTATGTCGTGGTCTACTTCCACCTTTGTTTTATGCGAAAAGGCTGAACGCTCATAACTAAAGCCTTCAAAAGCGCTAGTATGATTACTAGTTGGAGTATCTAACTTAGTATAAACCCAAAAGCCCATTGCCAAGCCAAAGATTATTACCTTTAAATATTTTACATTCATAAGAATTTAAATTAATATTTACAAAAAATACAGATTCTACTTATTTTTACTCAACTGATTTTTATTCTGATGCAAAAGTACTTAAAAAATTATTCTACAGAGAAGGAATTGTCCTATCATAAGATAGGGTTTTTCCTATAAACTTTGATGGCGAGAGATCAGAATAACCTCTCGCCGAAGAATGTGCATTATATTATCAAAACAAAAACATAATGCACCTAAAAATTACTTTCTGATTTTATAAACTTTACCAGACTTCATCTTAACAATATTGATGCCTGGCATCATTTTACTTACTTTGCATCCATTAGAAGAATAGATAGACTCCATTTTATCATTATCAATAGCAACATGGTCAATACCAGAAGGAGTTCCCTCTGTCAAATTCCAGAAATTCTTCCATGGTTCTGCCTGCATATACGTATCCTTTGTTCCTTCAGGAATACATACATTAATTTTTGCATACTGACCTTCACTGAAAGAATTGCATGATGGAGGAGTCACACCCTTCAAGACGATTGTTTCTAACTTCTGACATTGAAGCCATGACAAATCTGTCACCTTTTCACCTATAGTATATTGAACAGGAGTTGTCATTACCCAAAATGATGGCATATAAAATCCTGGAAGGACTCCGATATTTCTACCTAAATAAAGATTTGTCACATTAGTACAATACCATGGCTGAAACCCACCAATCTTTAGTTCTGTATCTCCATCTTCAATAATTAAATTTTCCAATTTCTCACAAGACTGGAACGCATAATTATCTATACCTTCTACAGTATTAGGAATTACAACTTTTGTAAGAGAGTTACAACCTGTGAACATATATTCTCCAATGTATTTTAAACCTTCTTCAAATTGAACATCAGAAAGATTTTCACAATTTGCAAAAACCGAGCTACCAATTTTCGTAAGAGAATTCGGTATAACAACACTAGTCATAGAATTGCAACGAGCAAAGACATCTGACCCCAAGACTTTAAGTTCATGAGGCAAAGATATGTCTTTCAAATTGATACATTCATAAAACGCTTTGTTTTCAATTGTATCAATATTTTTACCAAAAGAAACAGAAGTCAGTTTCTTTGAATTAAAAAATGCTCTAGCACCAACAGAGACCACTTTCAATACCTTCCCATTAAAAGTTACCTCATCAGGAATAACTACATCGCCCTCATAAGCAATATCTTCATTTTCGGTTACCTCTGCCGTAAAATCTTTACTGGACTTGATATTGTAATATATACCATTAGCCTCAAAATCATAAGCAAATAAATTTGTAGCGATACTACACAAAGCAACAATAAGTAAATTTTTTCTCATATAGATATGGTTAGTTTACAAAAACGCTTCGGCATTTCTACCGAAGCGCATAAATAATTATTTTACTATCTTTTAATCCAACTTCAAGCTCTTCTTGATAGCCTCGATCTTATCCATCGCAGCAGCTGTGCAGCGGTTGTAGCAACCAGCGCACTTGAATGAAGGATCCTTAACCTCAATATAGAACTTGATCTTAGGCTCTGTACCTGATGGACGGACACTTACCTTGGTGTTGTCATCGCAGAACCACTGGAGTACATTGCTTGTAGCAGGCATATCGAGCTTCTCTACGCTGCCGTCAGCATGCTTAACCTCCAAAGACTGATAGTCCTTCCAGGTTACCACCTTGCTGCCACCCAACTCCTGTGGAGGGTTGGCACGAAAGTCTGTCATCATCTGCTTAATCTCGTCAGCACCGGTCTTACCTGGGCGAACTACATTTACTGTGAACTCCTTGCTGAAGCCATACTCTGCATAAATCTGCATCAGGAGGTCGTAGAGAGTCTTGCCCTGATCCTTAGCCCATGCTGCAATCTCGCAAATCAGACAGATAGATGCAGGAGCATCCTTATCGCGTACCTTATCGTATGGCAAGAAACCGAAGCTCTCCTCACCACCACCGATGTACTGCTGCTTGCCCTCAGAGATAGCAATCTCGCGTGCAATCCACTTGAAACCGGTGTAGCAGTCGCGCAACTCTACGTTGTTCTTCTTGGCAATCTCAGCGATAACTTCTGTTGTTACAATGGTCTTTACGAGGAAGTCTGTTGGCTTCAACTTGCCCAACTTCTTCTTGTTCTCAATGATGTAGTAGCAGAACATCATGGCTGTCTGGTTACCGTTGATGATCATCCACTCGCCCTTGTCGTCGCGGCAAACGATAGCCAGACGGTCAGCATCTGGGTCGGTAGCTACCACGAGGTCAGCGTTCAACTTAGTACCGAGCTTCATACCGAGGGTCATAGCCTCTGCATTCTCTGGGTTAGGAGAAACCACTGTTGGGAAGTTACCATCTACAACCATCTGCTCAGGAACTACATTGATGTTCTGGAAGCCCCAAGAACGCAGACAGAGAGGTACGATGACACGACCTGTACCATGCATAGCTGAATAAACGATGTTGAGGTCTTTCTGACGGTTGATGACATCCTGGTCAATCATAGCAGAATGAACGGCTGTCATGTAGTCGTAATCCATCTCACCACCGATAATCTTGATCTTATCCCAGTTAGCCTCAAACTTCACCTGGTCGATAGTAACCTTGTTTACCTCCTCGATGATACCTGTATCGTGTGGAGCCAGAACCTGAGCACCGTCGCTCCAGTAAGCCTTGTAACCGTTGTACTCCTTAGGGTTGTGAGAAGCTGTTACGTTGACACCAGCCTTGGCACCAAGCTCGCGGATAGCGAAAGAAATCTCTGGTGTAGGACGGAGGCTCTCGAAGAGATAAGCCTTGATGCCATTGGCAGAGAAGATGGCAGCTACGGTCTCAGCGAAGAGACGGGAGTTGTTACGGCAGTCGTGACCTACCACTACAGAAAGGTTCTCCTCACCAGGGAAAGCCTTGAGGATGTAGTTAGCAAAGCCCTGTGTAGCCATACCAACGATATACTTGTTCATGCGGTTGGTACCTGCGCCCATGATACCGCGCAAACCACCAGTACCGAACTCCAAGTTCTGATAGAATGCATCAACGAGAGCAGACTTGTCCTCTGCGTCGAGCATTGCCTTTACTTCCTTACGGGTTTCTTCGTCAAAAGCAGGTGTGAGCCACTGCTGTGCTCTTTCTTCACACTGCTTGATCAATTCTGCGTTATTAGCCATAGTTTGATTATATTATGTTATTAATTAATTCTTATCGAGAAGGATGTGCACGAAAACAATGCATAATTTCTCTATTTGCGTACAAAGTTATATAAAAATTTTGATAAACCAAGCAAGAATGAAGTTTTTTTTGTATTTTTGCACATTGAAATGGAATTGAAAATAGAATAAGGCTATTATTTAGCAATATTGTATTGGTAAGATAACAAAAGTTGAATGAACAAAATATAAAAACAATAGAATATGGAAGTATATTACACGGGCGTCATCATCGCCGTATCCACCTTTTTAATAATAGGTATCTTTCACCCTATCGTCATGAAGACGGAATATTATACGGGCACCCGCTATTGGTGGGTTTTCCTCGTTGCGGGCATCATCTGCATCGGAGCTGCCTTCCTGGTTGCCAACGTGCTCTTCTCTGCCATATTGGGTGTAGTAGGTGCTTCATGCCTTTGGAGCATCGGTGAACTCTTCGAACAGAGACAACGCTGCGAGAAAGGCTGGTTCCCTAAGAATCCGAAAAGAATAGGAACAGGATATTACAGGGACGAGAAGAAGTGAAGAACGAAGAACTGAAGTTTCGCATGTGGTTCAAGTACGGGCTGAAGGCCCAAAAGCTTCTGCCCTTTCAGGGCGTGTGGGGCTTACTTGCGAAACTTCAGTGAAGAATTCAAGTGTATAGGAAGAAAATGAAGACAGAACTCATTCTGGTCGGAAAGACCGTAAACAAGCATTTCATTGCGGGCATCAAGGATTATGCCGAGCGCATCACCCATTATATGCCTTTCAACATAACAACCATTCCTGAGCTCAAGAACACCAAGAGTCTCAGCGAACAGCAGCAGAAGGAACGGGAAGGAGAACTGATTCTGAAACTCCTCCAGCCTTCGGATACCGTGGTGCTGATGGATGAACATGGACAGGAATTCCGAAGCATCGAGTTTGCCAAATGGATAGAGCGCAAGCAGGCCACGGCAAGAAGGCTCGTCTTTGTCATCGGCGGTCCTTACGGTTTCTCACAGTCTGTCTACGACCGCGCCAACGAGAAGATTTCCCTCTCCAAGATGACCTTCTCGCATCAGATGGTTCGCCTTATCTTTACCGAGGCGCTCTATCGCGCATGTACTATTATAAAAGGTGAACCTTACCACCACGAATAAGGGTAAAAAGGTAAAAGGGTAAAAGGGTAAAAAGAGCCTTTCCCCCTTGCGCCCCCGTCCCCAGCGATTCCATCGCTGGTCCCCTAATCTTAAAAGAAGAAAGAATATGCCAAAAGATAAATATATAGAAATAAAAGGGGCAAGAGCCAACAACCTCAAGAATATCGATGTGAAGATACCTCAGGGCAAGTTTGTTGCCATTACGGGTGTCTCCGGATCGGGAAAATCATCGTTGGCTTTTGATACCTTATATGCTGAGGGCCAGCGCCGCTATGTGGAGTCGCTCTCTTCGTACGCTCGCCAGTTTCTGGGACGTATGAGCAAACCGGAATGTGATTTCATCAAGGGATTGCCACCGGCCATCGCCATCGAACAGAAAGTGATTTCGCGCAACCCACGATCTACCGTGGGCACCAACACCGAAATCTACGAATACCTGCGACTGCTCTACGCACGCATCGGAAAAACCTATTCGCCTATCAGCGGACAGGAGGTGAAACGCCATACTACCGAAGATGTACTCGCCTGTACCCGACAGTATTCCCAGGGTACCAGGTTTGTCATCCTCGCCCCTATCCACGTCATCGAAGGGCGCAGTCTGGGCAAACAGCTGGAGATGTACAACCAGGAAGGTTACGCGCGTATATATATAAAAGGTGAATTCGTGCGCATCGAAGACTTCATGGAGCAGGCTGACAAGGATCTGCTGGAAGTAAGCGGCGACAAACTGAGAAAGAGAATGCAACAGAAGGATGAAGAAATCTTCCTGGTCATCGACCGTGCTTCGGTAAGCGATGAGAAGGATGACATCAGCCGACTGATGGATTCTGCCGAAACTGCCTTCTATGAGGGCGATGGAGCCTGCCGCCTCGTCTTCCTGCCAAGCAACATCTGCTACGACTTCTCTACCCGGTTCGAAGCTGACGGCATGCAGTTTGAAGAGCCTACCGACAATATGTTTGCCTTCAACTCCCCTCTCGGAGCCTGCCCTACCTGCGAAGGTTTCGGCAGCATAATAGGCATCGATGAGAAACTCGTCATCCCGAACACTTCGATGAGCGTATATGACGGATGTGTGGTTTGCTGGCGAGGCGAAAAGATGGGTATGTGGCTCAAGGAATTCATCCGCAGAGCTGCAGAATACGACTTCCCTATCTTCAAGCCTTATTTCGAACTGACTCAGCAGCAGAAGGACTGGCTGTGGCACGGTCTGCCTGGCGAGAAGAAACGTAAACAGCAGGAAAGGGTGAGCATCGACGAGTTCTTCAGAATGGTAAAGGAGAACCAGTACAAGATACAATACCGCGTGATGCTGAGCCGATTCCGTGGAAAGACGATTTGTCCTGACTGCCATGGTACCCGACTCAAGAAGGAAGCCAACTATGTGAAGATTGGCGGAAAAAGCATCACCGAACTGGTTGAGATGTCGATTGTGAACCTGAGCGAATGGTTCAAGAAACTGGAACTCTCGGAGCATGAGAAGGAAATCAGCAAGCGTCTGCTCACCGAAATCACCCACCGTCTGCAGTTCCTCCTGGATGTTGGTCTGGGTTATCTTACGCTCAACCGACTCTCCAACACCCTCTCCGGCGGTGAGAGTCAGCGCATCAACCTGACCACCAACCTGGGCTCATCGCTCGTGGGTAGCGTATATATCCTCGATGAACCTAGTATCGGACTCCATAGCCGCGATACCGCCCGACTGATTAAGGTGCTGAAAGAACTGCAGCAACTGGGCAATACGGTGGTTGTGGTAGAACACGACGAAGAGATTATGCGGGCAGCCGACTATCTCATCGATATCGGTCCCGATGCCGGCAGACTGGGCGGAAGAGTGGTCTACGCCGGTCCGTCATCAGAATATTCAACCACCGACAAGGCTGAACAGGAAAAGCTGCTGGCTGAATATCCGGAGAGTTATACCATCAAGTACCTGACCCACAACGAGGAGATAAAGGCGCCAACGAGCCACCGTGCCTGGAACCAGTATATCGAAATCAAGGGAGCCCGGATGAACAATCTGCGCGGCATCGACGTTAAGATACCGCTCAATGTATTCACCTGTGTAACCGGTGTATCAGGCTCAGGCAAGAGTTCGCTCATCAAGGGAATCCTCTATCCTGCCATGCGTCGTCGTCTGGACCTCGTAGCAGATGCACCAGGCGAATATGCATCGATGGAAGGCGACTGGAAGAGCATCAGTCATGTAGAGTTTGTTGACCAGAACCCTATCGGAAAGAGTACCCGCAGCAACCCTGCCACTTATCTGAAGGCATACGATGCGATACGTGCCCTCTTTGCCAACCAGCCACTGGCTAAGCAGATGGGATTCACGCCCCAGTACTTCTCTTTCAATACCGAAGGCGGAAGATGCGAGGAATGTAAGGGTGCGGGATATGTTACCATCGAGATGCAGTTTATGGCAGACCTCACGCTGACCTGCGAGGCTTGTAAGGGCAAGCGGTTCAAGCACGATATCCTGGAGGTTCGCTATGGCGGAAAAGACGTCAATGATGTGCTGAACATGACTGTAAACGAGGCCATTGAGTTCTTCAGCGATGAAAAGTTGCAGCGCAATGAGGGCGACTTTGACAACTGCCGCATCATCGTAAACCGCCTGAAGCCGCTTCAGGATGTAGGTCTGGGTTATATCAAGCTCGGTCAGAATTCAAGTTCGCTTTCGGGTGGTGAGAATCAGCGTGTAAAGCTCGCCTTCTTCATAGGTAAGGAGGAACAGGAGCCTACGCTCTTCATCTTCGACGAGCCTACCACGGGTCTTCACTTCCACGACATCAAGCGCCTGCTCCATGCCTTCAATGCCCTGATAGAAAGGGGCCATTCGCTGGTAGTGATTGAGCACAATCTGGATGTCATCAAGTGTGCCGACTATATCATCGACCTAGGTCCTGAAGGCGGCGACAAAGGCGGCAATCTTGTTGTAGCCGGAACTCCGGAAGAAGTAGCAGCCTGCAAGACAAGCCTTACCGGAAAGTTCTTGCGTTAAGAGCTGGAGATATAAAAAAACTGTGTCAAGTTACAACCAAAGTAATTTGACACAGTTTACTTTTGCAACCTCATCACAATCTGATGAAGTATATGGATAAAGAAGCCAATAAATAATGTGTATGGAGAAAATAATTCAATATATTTTCAGTAAAAAGCAATATATGGAAAGATAATTAACCAATATCACAACTAAAATGTTAATTAGTAATAAAGTTCTTACTAAGAAATTTCTTACTAAGAAGATTATTACTATCTTTGCATTCAATAATAACGAAAAAAGAAACGATTATGATAGAAAATCCATTTGAATTCGGTAGAGCTGTGGAAGATGAATATTTCACCGACCGCATAAACGATGCTAAGCGTTTGGAAGCCAATCTTACACATGGCATCAATACCATCATTATCTCTCCTAGAAGATGGGGAAAGACTTCTCTTGTCAAGAAAGTGATAAGCCAGTCAAAGCGGAAAGATGTTAAGTTCATCTTTATTGATGTATTCTCATGCAAATCCGACTATGAGTTTTGCAAGATGCTGGCAACGGAAACCATCCGTCAGACATCTTCCAGATGGGACGAATGGGTTCAGATGGCAAAAACCTTTCTTTCCAACATTACTCCAAAGTTCTCCTTCGGTACTGATCCTATGAACGACTTTTCCCTGTCTTTTGCCTGGAATCCAAAGGATAACCCTGAAAGGGAAATCTTGCAGCTGCCAGAGAAAATTGCAGAGAAGAAAGGCATTAAAATAGTTGTGTGCTTTGACGAGTTTCAGCAGATAGCTGACTTCAAGGACTCGCTTACCTTCCAAAAGAAACTGAGAACAGTATGGCAGCACCAGAAGTTGACTACTTACTGTATGTTCGGAAGCAAGAAGCATCTGATGACTAAGCTGTTCCACACCACAGAATGTCCATTCTACAAGTTTGGCGACATCATGTTTCTCGACAAGATACCGGAAACAGAGTGGATTCCTTTCATCTGCGAGAAGTTCAAGAATACAGGGAAGCATATAGAAGAGAAACAGGCTCTTAAGATTTGCCAAGTCTCGGAAAACCTGTCTTCGCTCGTCCAACATCTGGCTTGGCTCACCTGGTACAAGGCTAGTCCGGAAGTTACAGATCAGATGATAGATCAAGCTATCGATGAACTTTTGGATCAAAATCGTCTGTTCTATCAGCGTGATATGGAAACCATGACGGTTTACCAGAAGAATTTCCTCATAGCAGTGGCGAATGGCATCAATACCGGACTTTCCCGTAGGGAGGTACTGAATGAGTATCGCCTGGAAAACTCAGCCAATGTGCAGAGTATCAAGAAGGCATTGATTGCTAAAGATTTCATAGATGTGGATGGAGATACAGTATCTTTCAACGACCCATTCTTCAAACTTTGGATCAGAAGAAACATTGCGCAGCTTTGATGGAATAAGAATATACCAGTTACATTTAAAGAGAGTGTACCATAAAAATAAGTCCGTAATAAAGTATCTGCGAAATTCCACCCACACAGGGTAAAAATACGATATCAGTGGAATCCGACAACCGCCGGATTCCACTTTTTAATTTAAAAAACCAATTCAAAAGTATTACTTGTTAAAAAAGTAACTATCATCGAAGGCTGCTTCGATAAGGCGTTGCTTCACTCGGGCGTATTCTGCCGAGTCTTCGATAAAGTACCGAAGAGCAGAAACAATCCTCACATAAACACTGAGCCGATAATCGCCCTTACCCTTTTAGATTGCAAAAATGTTTTCCTTATGCATCCCAGCATAATACATCAGATCAGAACCAGATACATGATGGTTCTTCATCACTTCACTCAGAACAACGCCGAAACGGCTGTTGTCTGCAAGAAAATTAACAATCTTCATTGCTTAATTTTTTTAAATTGTTTGTAATTATTGTATACGAGTTCCCGCTACGGGAACTCTTTTTTATTTTCTTTTTAGTATCTTTGCACCATGTATTACAGATCCAACAATCTGCATACCTATAAAAGAACGAATAACTGATACATATATTGTATAACAATATAAAATTTTTAGGAGATGATGAACATCAGTACATTCATTAACATGGCCAGCAAGATTCCTTCACCTGGCCAGTTGGAAGGCCTGGTAACCTTCATGAAGGAAGATGAGAAACTCAGGTTTTTCACCGAGTCTTACCGGAAAACGGGGAATAAGTCGTACAAACACGATGCACCCCTCTTCGCCGTAGCCTGCATCTTCGAAGGCGGAAAAGGCAAGGACAACATCCGGAGCCTCACACATCTGTCGCTGGTCGACTTTGACCACATCACAGAAAAACCGGATGACGGCACCCTGCGCTCGCTCAAAGAGAGAATCTGCCACGATGCCCACACCCTGCTCTGCTACGTTACCATGAGCGGCAACGGACTGCGCGTCATCTACCGCTACGAAGGCGATGATTATCCCGCCGCCTTCGCCATGGGAAACGACTACTACGCGCATCTCATCGGCAAGGAAAGCGATCCGCTCTGCAAGAACATCACAAGGCTCAGCGGACTCGCCTACGACCCCGAAGTCTATTTCAATCCTGAAGCCACAGCCTTCAGCGCCGAGGAAATCAGCCATTTCCATTCCGCTACGCTCAAGACCGCCCAGAAGAAAAAGAAACAGGAACGCATCGCCGACTACTACGAGCAGATCGTCAAACCCAAGCTGGAAAACGAAAAGATCAGGTACGAACCCGGCAACCACAACCAGTATGTGATGCGGGTGGGCTACATGATGGCTAAGAAACGGTACGACAGGAAAGAAGCCACCCAGTGGGCCGTCAGGCAGTTTCCCGAATACGACGACGTAGAACAGGTGTTCAAATCGTGCTACGACAACACCACTCACCCACAGAAGATGAAGGCTGAAACCGGAAAGATTCCCTATGCCACCGTAGATGAAATCAAAGACTTCCTCGACGGGCATATCAAACTCCGCTTCAACCTCATCACCCTGCGCTACGAGTATAAGAAGGAGAAATGGCGAATCCTCCAGGACCGCAATCTGAATACGCTATGGAGCAACATGTCGCTAACTGCAAGGGTGAGCAAGAGCGACATGATCAATGTCATCGAGAGCGACTATAGCCCACCCTACAATCCCTTCACCGATTATCTGGAGAATCTCCCACCCTGGCAGGAAGGCGACAAGGACTATATAGCCGAACTCGCTGCCACGGTAAAGATGAAGGGAGACCCCGTGATGCCCTTCTGTGAAGCCCTCAGGAAATGGCTCGTGGCGATGATAGCAGGATGGATAGACGAAGGTGCCGTCAACAATGTCATCCTGGTATTCATCGGCAGACAGGGCGCCTACAAAACCACCTGGTTCAACTATCTTCTGCCGCCGGAACTGAAGCAATACTTCTATACGAAGGCGAATGCCAGACGCATGACGAAGGATGATATCATCGCCCTTTCGCAGTATGCACTCATCTGTTATGAAGAGCTCGACACGATGAGTCCATCGGAACTGAACCAGCTGAAGGCTGTGGTAACGATGCAGTATACCAACGAAAGGGCGGCATACGGCCATTATGCCGAGCAGCGCAAGCATATCAACACCTTCTGCGGCACGGGCAACAATCCCGAGTTTTTGAGCGACCCTACCGGTAACCGTCGCTGGCTGCCCTACGAGATAGAGAGCATCCTCTCACCCCGTGAGCATCCGTTCAATTACGAAGGCATCTACGCCCAGGCTTACGCCCTCTACAAGAGTGATTTCCGCTATTGGTTCACCGATGAGGAGATAGAACAGCAGAACCGGCACAACCGCGCTTTTGAGGCGCCCAGACTAGAACAGGAACTTGTGGATCTCTACTTCCGAAAGCCAACGGAGGCGGAGACAGGGGAGTTCGTGTCCATAGCCAGAGCGATGCAGATCATCAGTTGCAACATCTCCCAGAAGCTGAACAGTTCGAAACTGGGCAAGGCTTTCAATGATCTCGGATTCGAAAAGATGCGCACCAAGCACAGCCGTGGTTACAGGGCAATCGTCCGTACTGCCGAGGAAATCAAGGCTTACCAGGTATCCGTCTGCATCAACCCACCGCAATGCGATGATGATGCCCCCTTCTAGCCGTTCCCAAGCCATCGGTTCATCCGGTTCAGGGTGACAGGGTGACACGGTGACACGAGTTTTTCAACATTTCGCCTCGCACGCGGGCAGGCAGGAACTTTCGGCCTGATTTTTCCTGCCTGCCCGCGCGAGAGTAAATCTTCAGAATTCCCTGTCACCCCTGTCACCCTGTCACCCAGAAGCCAGTTACTTCTGAAACGGAAACCAAGGACTTATGGTGCAAAAGTCAGAGACTTAGGGTTCAAAAGTCAGAGACTTACGATGAAAAAGTCAGAGACTTACGATGAAAAAGTCAGTAGCTTATGAACCGCACCCTCATTCATTAACCCTCATAAAAATCAAACAAAACTATGGATTTAAGAAGTTATACCAAGCAAGAGCTAGCTCTCCTGTATTTTCCCGATGCTACTCCAGCGGTAGCCAGTGCTCACCTGATGCGATGGATCCAGCGCATCCCCGACCTTCTCCAGAAGCTCGCCGCCACCGGTTACGGCAAGAACTGCAAGGAGTTCACCCCGATGCAAGTCTCCTACATCCTCTACTTCCTCGGTGAACCATAACCCTGTTTCCTACACCAGACGTAAAGAAGAAACGCAACCCCGCTAGGCGTTCCGGCGGATTTGCAATCCGACGTCAAAAAAGGCTCGACCTATTTCCTTGCGGATTTGCAATCCGCCTTAAGCGAGAATGCTGCATCACGATTTTGGCGACTGATTCTTGATGACGGCAGTTTTAGGCTCTTAGCCTTGACTTTTGGATAAAAAGCCATTATTTTAGCCTTGACTTTTGGATAAAATTAACTATTGTTTGCCTTGACTTTTGGATAAAAGTTGTATCTTTGCACTGTAAATCAATAAATTATACAGAATGACATATTACAAGCGAATTATAGATAAAAAACTCCTGGAGTGGAAGGCTTCTCAAAGAAGAAAACCGCTGCTGATACGTGGAGCCAGACAAGTAGGAAAATCTTCTGCTGTGCGCCACTTTGGTAAAGAATTCAAGTACTTTGTAGAGATCAATCTGGAGAGCCAGCCATCCATAAGAGGACTCTTTTCAAAGGATATTGACGTGCATAGAACGTGTGAAAGCATAAGTGCCACTACCGGCATCCCAGTGATACCTGGTGAAACACTGCTCTTCATAGACGAGATACAAGTGAGCCAGGAAGCGATTATGTCGCTCCGTTATTTCAAAGAAGATTATCCGGAACTGCATGTCATCGCTGCTGGCTCTTTGTTGGAATTCACCTTAGAAGAACTGCCTTCCTTTGGAGTGGGTAGAATACGCTCACTCTATATGTACCCTTTTTCCTTTGATGAATTTCTCATGGCACAGGGACTAGATACCACGGTGAGTTACAAGCAGCAGGCTTCACCCTCATCTCCGCTTCCAGAGGCCGTTCATAATAAACTGGTGGACCAGTTGAAGACTTTCTATCTGGTGGGTGGTATGCCTGCCGCAGTTACAGAATGGATAGAGACTAACAGTTACATAGAATGCACTCATGTCCATAATGATATTTTGGATACCTATCAGGATGATTTTGCCAAGTACAAGTCGCGTGTATCTCCGGCTTTATTGAGAAAGGTTTTGCGTTCCGTAGCTTTGCAGGCTGGCAGTAAGTTTGTCTATAGGCAGGTGGCCGATGATGTTCATTCTTCGGTTATCAAAGACGCACTTCATTTATTGACCTTGGCAGGACTCATAAAGCCGGTGACCCATAGTGATGGAAATGGCGTTCCACTTGGAGCTGAAGAGAATGACAGCTACAGGAAATATCTTTTCTTGGATTTGGGACTGATGCAAACCATGTTGGGTACTCCTGCTGCCAATGTACTTTTAGCTTCGGATGTTGATTTCGTCAATAAAGGTGCTGCATCAGAAATGTTTGCTGGTTTGGAACTCGTCAAGAACCATGACTGTTTCCAGAAGGCAGAAATGTATTATTGGCAGAATTTGTCAAGAGGGACCAATGCTGAGATTGATTTTCTGGAAGCCAAGGATGGTATGGTTTTACCGATAGAAGTGAAAGCCACTACCAGGGGTAGCATGCAAAGCTTATGGCTATTCATGAGAAAGAAGGCTCTTCATCATGCTGTTCGTACATCCCTAGAGAATTTCGGAGAGTTTGAGTATGTTGATAAAGAATCCCAGGATGCCATTCGCCATGTAGATGTAATTCCACTCTATGCAATGAGTAATTTGTGCAAACTAAGCGTTGGTACGGAGATGAAAATAGCAACACCATAAAACAACAGAAAAAGGGTCTATATGACACGATGAACGGGTGGCGTATAGACCCTTCTTTATATCGTACAGCCGACATTCGCAGTAGCAAACAAGTGAAAAGTGGAAAATTGTCCACCAGCCTGGTGGACAAATTCTATTTGACTTGAATAGAACACAAACCACCGTTTGATATCATACAAGTTGGTCCTGGAAAATCCCTCACTCTGAGGAAATTCCGCACGCAAGTCAAGACTAAGTCTTCCACCTTGTCCCACAGATTTCACAGATTCACACAGATTCTTGGCTTGGATTTAAAGTCACGCAGATTCCGCAGATGGCGCAGATTTTTCATCGGATAACTCCGCGTAATCCGATGAAGAAAATCGATGAAAAGCAACCTTAAATCCAGTAAAAAACATGCAAATACTACTTAATGATTCCGATTAATAGTAAAATAACAATAACAGGCAACTAATTGTTGCTCAAATATTTGGAATTATCGTTCAGAAAGATTATCTTTGTGAAAGATAATAATAAAGCATAATATTATGGAATATAATAACGAAGAAGCTAAGATATTTCTACCTGAAGACATCATACAATAGGGAAAAAGGTCTATACACCCTTTTGTCGAGGTGTATAGACCCTTGGAACTATAGCACTTCTTAGCTTATCAAGAGTATATTGATTGCAGCCGATTGCTTTAATTTCCTTAAATGTACAGTTTTGAACGTTTTAATATAGCACGTGCCTTGGCTACTTGCTTGGAGAAGTCAATGGAGCCACGCTTTTCCAATGCCTCATCAGCCGCTTCAACGAAACGAGCTGCTGCCTCACCATGAAGGACAGGTATTGTTTTAATTTCTATTGCCATAATCTTCTTGTTTTTAATGTTATGTCACTGCTGTCCCGTTTAGAAATCATCGGGCCTGAAAAGGCTAGGATATAGCCAATCCTCCGTCTCTTCTGTTGGAACA